>Ga0247611_10000221_pt1 | contig 120052 bp, 117 predicted proteins | sample 177DNAGHGhighgp2_FD_192422 | JGI IMG/M metagenome (GOLD analysis project Ga0247611, IMG submission 192422) | Sheep rumen microbial communities from Palmerston North, Manawatu-Wanganui, New Zealand - 1770 DNA GHGhigh gp2 | ecosystem: Host-associated > Mammals > Digestive system > Stomach >...
CTGGCACTTATTGGTCTATTCGTCAACGCACCGACTATACTTGTTGGGTGTTCTCTGACAAATCTTGGTATGTCAGTGACACAATACGTCGCCTCAAAGTCCGCCCCGTGCTGGGCTTCTAAGCTATTTATCCATTCACCCGTTAATCGAATTTAACCGCGACAGCGGCAGTATATACCACAGAGGAGGGCGGCCAGCAAGGGCCGCTTTCTCTGTTTTAACACATCCTGCCATCCCATGGACAATGCATCTACACGAGCACAATTTCTAGAACACTTCCTAAGCTTCTTCCTGCCGGAAGGCATTCTGGACTTCTTTGAGTTAGTGTGGGCGGAGAGCCAGTCCCTCGACAGCAGGGAAAGCAAGAAGGACATCTTGTATCCCGGAACGCTGCACATGTATCTAGACGAGCCCGATAACCGCACCGAAGAGATGCAGGCTCTTCGGATAGTCTCCCACGGAACTTTGCAGGTGAGCCATTTTGGCTCACCCGTAAAGTTCCGTGTCTGATTCCATAACCAAATTTTTCTCGCAGATACATAAGCTTATGGAAAATTCGGATAACCCTTTTTTAAAAGAAATCGCATAGAGTCTGCCGGGCGACGGAGTATCGGCCAGCCGGTGACTGTCTCGTGGTTGGCCAGGGCACCTTGACATCGGCATTAGCCCTGCCGTGCGATAGGAAAGATGGAAAAGTTCTACATAAATGAGAAATGAAATCACTATCTTTGTATACCCAACAATAACACATAAGCGATATGACAAAGTTTTCGGTATCGAAGAAATCAATTCTAAAAGCTTCATTAGAGTTGAGGCAGGAAATCAGGGACGCGTTTAAAACCGCGGTTCCTCCGATTTGTATTGAAATGGGTCGTAGAGATGATGTAGAAGCATTCGCAATGCTTTTTGAGACAGCATTGCATACTTATTCTGGGAAGAGTATTTCTTGTAAAAACGCAAAGAGTAATGCCCCGTCTTCTTATACAGCGGAAGAATTATGGATGCTAGAGAAAGATAAGTACCCCGTGGAGTTGTTCTTTGAGAGCGCAGAGGATATAGAGGATTTTGCTGAAGGTTATTTAAATGCTGCGGGAACTATTTCAAGACAGCAAGAGAAGGCGCGTATTGAGAAAATGGCGAAAGACAAGGAAGGCGCCAAACAGTTAGCCCTGGAAGTTGCTGCCAAGTTTCTGGCTAATGGGATGTCTATGGAAGGTGTCGCTGAAATAGTGGGTATGTCCGTGGAAGAATTGAAAGAAGCTCTGGCATGCTAGTTTTGACAGTTTTTGATATGGCTGCCGCCGTGCGAAGAGGAAGCATCGGCCTTGAAGAAAAAAAATCGTATCGTTTGTGAAGAACTAATGGCCTGGAACATATGAAATACACGGGGGATCTTCTCTCGTATTCTACCCTTACGGGATGCCGTTTTAACGGGTCTTCCATTGATAATCTGAAAATCGTCATGTGCGAAATGAGTATGGCTTCGTTCATGGATACGCAGTTGTTCTCTGTAGATTATCGGCCCACGCTCTCCTAGTCTCCACACCCTCGCGCCAGCACTTGCCAGGGCAATTTACCGGCCTTTTTTTGCCCCAGTTCGTGCTGCAGCATCTCCGGGGGCAAAAAACCGCTGTTTTCTTGCCTTGGCACGTGCTCTGACTAATTGTACTGTATGGCTAAAGCACCAAATCTGGCTTTTAAGGCCATGAGTGTGCTTTAGAGGGGGTATGAAAGGGTGCCTAAAGCACAAATATTGGCATGGAAGTGCATGATCGTGCTTTAAACATCGAAAAAGGAGATCGGGGGTCAACGTGCCCGATTTGAGCCGGGGGCACCGGTGAAATCGTGCGAAAAATGGCAAAAGGGAATGCCGGGCCCAAGCGAACCGTTTCTCAGGTTTTTTGTAACTTTGAGAACTGAACTAAAAACCGTAATCCATGCGCGCAGTCATTCAAAGGGTATCTTCGGCTTCCGTGACAATCGAAGGAGCGGTGAAGTCGGCCATCGGCCCGGGCTTGCTCATACTACTTGGCGTGGGGCACGAGGACGGGCCCGAGGATCTGGAGTGGCTGGTGAAGAAGATTGCCGGCCTGCGCATCTTCAACGATGAAGCTGGCGTGATGAACCGCAGCGTGGTGGAAGTCGGTGGGGAAGCGCTGGTGGTGAGCCAGTTTACTCTGATGGCTTCGACCAAGAAGGGGAATCGGCCGTCCTACATAGCCGCGGCGGGGCATGAGAAGGCCATCCCGATGTACGAGGCGTTCTGCGAGGCACTGTCGGTGGCTATCGGCAAGCCTGTTGGCACCGGAGAGTTTGGGGCCGACATGAAGGTGGCGCTGGTGAACGACGGTCCCGTGACTGTCTGCATGGATACGAAGAATAAGGAGTAGCTGTATGGATAAGGTACTGTCATTTGATGCATACGCCAGTGCTGGAATCGGCGTTCTGGCCCTTCTGCTGGGCCTTTTCTTTACCAAGAAGGTGGGCTTCCTGAAGCGGTTCTGCATCCCGGCGCCGGTTTCGGGCGGCTTGCTGGTTTCCTTTCTGACCTTGCTGCTTTTCTCCATCTTTGGCGTGGAGTGCCGCTTTGACGGAACGGTGAAGGACCTGTGCATGATGATCTTCTTTACCTCCGTGGGCTTTCAGTCGGATATCAAGGTGCTGAAGAAGGGAGGAAAGCCGCTGCTGGTGATGATCGGCCTGGTGGCTGTTCTTATTATTGCGCAGAACCTCATCTCCGTGGGGATTGCCCTGGGACTGCATCTGAGCCCGTTATTTGGGATGTCGGCCGGTTCCATTCCCATGAGCGGCGGCCACGGGACGGCCGGCGGATTCTCGCCCCTGCTGGAGCAGATGGGCCTTACGGGGGCGTCGTCCATTACCATGGCGGCGGCTACCTTCGGCCTGGTGGCCGGATCGCTGCTGGGCGGCCCGCTGGGAGAGGTGCTCATTCGTCGTAACCGGCTTTCTGCGCCGTCGGAGACTACCGACGTGATGACCGGCGTGGAGACCACCGAATCCCGTGAGGAAGTGTCTGTGACCGAGGGGACTACCTTCCAGAACTACCTGATTGCTTCTTGCATTCTGATTATAGCCATGGCCCTGGGGACTGGCATGAGCAAACTCCTGGCCCTGACCGGTATTACTTTCCCCACCTACTTCGGCTCGCTCCTGGCCGCTTTTGCCATGCGGAATCTCTTTGGGATTCGTCCTGCCTGGACCCGCCCGCTTCGGCTGGGAGAGATCGTATCCATCGGCGATATTTGCCTGCAACTGTTCCTGGGGATGGCCATGGCCAGCCTGCGGCTTTGGGAACTGGCTTCCCTGGCTCTGCCGCTGACGCTGATCCTGGTGGCCCAGGTGGGCTTCATGGCCCTGTACGGGTTTTTTGTGGCCTTCCCGCTGCTGGGGAGGGACTACGATAGCGCCGTTCTGGTGAGCGGTCTCTGCGGCTTCGGCCTGGGTGCTACGCCTAATGCCATGGCCAATATGTCGGCGGTTTGCTATAAGTATCGCTACTCCGTAAAGCCCTTTATCATTGTGCCCATCATCGGCGCCATGTTCGTGGACCTGATCAATACGGGTGTGATAACCCTGTTCCTAAATCTGATTCCTTAATATGAAACGCATCCTGCTCCTTTTTTAGAAATTCACTTTCAGCGACAAACCCGTAACGGGCTGCACGCCGGTAGTGTTGTAAGGCATGTAGGAGAAGAAGGGCTCCAGCTTCAGGTCCAGGGAAGCGCGCTGGGCGCGGAGGTCCTGGTTGTACATGTTCTTCACTTTGGAAATGTGTACGGCGTCGCAGATGCTCCAGACGTTCAGACCCACCCCGGCTGCCAGGGCAACCCAATACATGGGAGTGTACTGGATGTAGGTTTGTCCATTCCGGGTGTAAGTCATGACTTGGCTATATCTCAGGCTGGCCAGACCTACATTGGTGAAGAAGAAGGCGGCAGCGCGGCCCCATTCGCCCGTGATGGCTTCTCCCAGACCGGGGATGAAGAACGAAGCAAAGCCAACCCAGAAGGGGTTGTAGGGGTCTCCCGGCTCCCGGATGTATCTGGAAGTGTCGTAGAAATCCTTGTAATCACGGTACCGCATGCCCGGGAAAACCTGCATTTCGGTGTTCAGAAACACGAGGGGCTTGGGGGCTGCCGGAACTGTCTGGGTTTTCGGGGTTTCGGGGAACACGTCGTTCTCTCCGTTCTCGTAGCGGATCATGAGAATGTCGGAGATGGACATGGAATATACGGGGCCCTCCAGGTTGGAGAACTTCTTGTACTTGATGTTGGACTCGTTAATCTCCAGGATTTTGGCCTGGATTTCGGCTCCGTCCTTTTTGGTTATGATATCCTGCGCAAACGCAGCGTGTCCCATCAGAAGCAGGACAACAGGTAAGATGATGCGTTTCATATCCATTCAAAACTAACTGTAGTGTTACAAATTTAGAATGTTTTTCGTATTTTTGCAAAATACTTTAGAAGAAAGGCTATTCATGAAATTCCTGGGCAATCTGCTTTGGCTTGTCTTTGGCGGCATCATCATCGCCGTCATCTATTATGTGGTGGGCCTGCTCATGTGCGTCACCATCATAGGCATTCCTTTTGGCGTTCAGTTGTTTAAACTGGGGACGTATTCCCTCTGGCCCTTCGGCCATGTGATGGTGGACGGTCCCGGGGAGCCCGGCTGCGTGTCCGTGGTGATGAACCTGATCTGGATCCTCTGCGGCTGGTGGGAGATTGCTATCCTGCACGCGATCTTCGGCCTGCTCTTCTGCGCAACCATCGTGGGCATCCCCTGGGGCACCCAGCACTTCAAGATGGCCATTGCTTCCATCTTCCCCTTCGGCAAAGTCATCAGGAATAAATGAAACACTTCTCAATTCTCGCCTCTCTGGCGGCCCTTTTGCTGTGCATGTCCTGCGCCGACGCCAACCGGCAGTACGTCCGCAAGGCCGTCCGCATCATGGATAAGCAGGGGCTCTTTGCCGGAGGTGGCCGGTGGAAATCGGCCCGGGCCGATGCCTTACATGCCAAGCCCGCCTCCCTGGAAGAGGCGCAGGAGGTGGTGCGCGCTGCGGCGAAAGTGGCCGGCGGCAAGCATTCCTTCGTGCAGCCTGCCGGCAGCGTGGCGGCCGATGCCACGTCCGAGTGGCCGGTTCCCACGGTCGTCGTCGCGGAAGGCGGCGTGCCGGTGGTGACCTTGCCGCCCTTCTCCGGCAATGCCAGCGAGGGTGTCAAGTATGCACTGGCCGTGTTGTCGGCCATCCCCGAAGACATTCCGGGCGTGGTCATTGACCTGCGCGGCAACACTGGCGGCAATATGTATCCCATGATCGCAGCTGTGCACCGTTTCCTGCCGGCCGATGGCGAGACCCTCCGCTTCCGCACCCGCGGCAAGACGCAGTGGATTCCCCTGTCCTATGCCGTGCAGGTGGCCGATGTCGCCCTGCAGCCGCGCATTACCTGTCCCGTGGCCATCCTCACCGACGACCATACCGCCAGCTCCGGCGAAGCCACGCTCATCTGCTTCCGCGGGCTGGACTACGTTCGCGTCTTCGGCGCCCCCACCGCGGGGTACGCATCGGCCAACCGGCCCTTTGCCCTGCCCCACGGTGACCACCTGGTCCTCACCACAGGCTGCGACGTAGCCCGCACCGGCGAAGTCTTCTGCGACGACCCCATCGACCCCGACGTCCTCACCTCTACGCCCCTGGAGGACGCTCTGGAGTGGATTCAGTCGTAGTTCCTGACGGACTGGAACAGGGTGTGGAGATGCAAATGCGGCGGGAGGCACGTGTGGCGTAGCGACGAGGGTTTGCGCACACGTGCCTCCCGCCGCATGCGAAGAACCGCACCCCGGGAGGACCGGAATTGCGAGAATTTGGTCCTGGCCACGTGCTGGAGCACCCCGGGAAGACCGGAATTGCAAGAATTTGGTCCTGGCCACGTGCTGCAGCACCTGCCAGGGCAAAAAAACGCCGTTTTCTTGCCCTAACTCGTGCACGTGCGGCTCAAATCGTGCACTTTTGCCACAATTTGCCCGGTTTCACCGGCGGCACGAGAGTCTATGCCGAACGAAGGGCAAAGACGATGGGCAAAAGGAGTTTTGAAGGCATTATTGATGGAAAAGTCCTAACGATTGGCCTGATTATTCTAAAAATTCTTGAATTCAGTTTTTATCTTTGTGTCCCAATTCACAAGGATATGAACTTTAGTGGTATAATAGTAGGTGCAGCTGTGTTTCTCAGTATTGGCATTTGTCACCCGGCGGTGATCAAGATGGAATACTGTTTTGGAAAGCAGAGCTGGTGGGTCTGGCTGGTGCTGGGCCTGGGTTTTTCGGCCCTGTCACTTTTTGTGCTAAACGACACACTTTCAACCATTATCGGCGGTTTTGCGTTCTCCTGCCTCTGGGCTATACACGAAATGTTTCTGCAAGAGAAACGCGTGCTGCGCGGGTGGTTCCCGGAGAATCCGGCCCGGCACGAGTACTATGAAAGAAGGCGTATCGAAATGCAAGGAAAACTATGAGAAGAATAATTACAGTACTTGGCTTGTTGCTCACGATAACCGGAACGGCCCAGGAGAAGAAACTGCTGCGCGGTTTCGACGGAGGAATGATGGTACACACCGGCTTCCTTTCGGGGAGTCTGGATGCCATCGGCTATGAGGCTAAGGGTATGCCGACGGGCATCGGCGGGGCCATCCATCTGCACCTGGGAGACCACTTCCGGGTAGGCGGGGAAGGGTATATTTCCACGCTGGGTCAGCGGAATAACGGCAGTTATCTAAAGTATGGCTGGGGCGGTCTCCTGGCCGATGTCTACACGGTCGTGGGCAAGTTCCAACCCTATGCAGGCCTCACGCTGGGCGGGGGAGCGCTCACCACGCTGCTGATGTTCGAGGAGCCGGCATCGGCCTGGGCACCCATCGACGGTACGCGCTACCACAAGCAGGGCTTTATGGCCGTTGACCCCTTCGTGGGCTGCGACTTCATCGTTTCCGGCCCCATGCACCTGACCCTCAAGGTGGACTACCTCTGCGCGATTGGGGCCTCCAAACTGCTGCCGCACGGCCCGCGTGTTTACATCGGCTTCCTGTTCTATCATTAGTCGATATGGCCAGAAGAAATCTTTACCTGGTTGCTGCCCGCATCGTAGACCGTTACAGTGCCCGCATCGCATCCCAGCCGCCTTCACGGCCTCTTTCTACAGCGGCCTGGGCCCCATGCTGGTCGTGGCCGCCTTGCGCTTTGTTCGAAACAGAAGGGCCGATTAAAGCTTTTTCATACACCACGCGAAGGCGTGGGCGAGGCGGCCTTCGTTGTCGTTGAAGTGGCCGCCCTGCTCCCAGAAGAGGGTGCAGCGGTCCGGGCCCAGTTGTTCCTGCAGAAAAGAATATTGCTCCCGCAAGTTGTTGCCAACCAGGGCAATGGCCTGATTCTTAACGTGTTCTTCTTTGTCTCCGAGGCTTAGATAGACGGCTTCGGCCAGGGGCGTGTGCTTCCGGGCAAAGGGGATCCAGTCCTTGATCCAGACGGAAGGGGAGGCGGCGGCCACGGCCTTAAAGGTGTCGGTCTGGGCCGATGCCCAAAGGGCGAAGAGCCCGCCCAGGGAATACCCGCCAAAGATGATGGGCAGGGGGCCGAAGCGCTTTTGCAATTCCGGAATCAGGGACAGGAGGATGTAGTCCAGGGTGGCTTGCCCGTGCTGGCCGGCCTCGGGGTGCCGGGAGATATTGCCATCCGGCCAGGGCATCAGGTCCAGCATCCAGTCTTCCAGCTCAATAGTAGCCAGGAGAAAGGGAACTTGGGAAAGCTGGGCAATCTGGGCAGCTTCGGCCTCCAGTATGGCGTTCTCGTGCCGGGCCGAAGGCTGAATGAGCAGGCTGGCCGGCGCACCGGACGACCCGAATAATCGGCACGTCCTGCCGCCTATGAGCAGCTGCTCAATCATCCTTTTTCTGCTCTTTTTTCTTTTTAAGTTCCGAAAAAACGGATATGATGCCAATCACTACACCTATTAAACCAAGTAAAAGCATAATGAAGTTGAAGTTTTCCTTAATAAATGATATAATGGAGCCCATATCAGCAATATAACTGGTGACAAAGATAGTAAATATATACGAGAAGGCAGTTATAAATGGAACTTTGAGAACGGTGCCGGCAAGGATAATTTCGAGTGGAAATAGTCTATGGTTTCCGAACCCGGTTGGGAATATTCTCCGGCAGGACAATGGATAGCTCCATGAAGCCGGCGTATTCCTCTCCGTCGTACCAGGGCGTCTGGAAGATGAGCTTCTTGACGCCTTCTTTTTCTACCGTATAGATATTGGTACGGGGATTTTTGAGCATGTCGTCCAGCATGGAGCGTGCGGGCTCGGGATGGCAGTCCAGCACGTTGTGGCCGATGAGTTCTTCGCGTCCCGGTTTCAGGAACGTCTTGCGGGACTTCTGGTTCATGTCCAGGATGGTCCCGTCTTTTGCGCAAATGGTGACCGCGATGTCGGCCCCTTCAAAGTAGTCTCGTTTCATGTCCTCAAAGGTAAAAAAGTAAACGCATTCTGCAAAACAATTTGCACTTTGAACGAAGGTAAAAACAATTGAACAGGGGAGGAATCCGTTTCCCCTTTATCACACACTTATATGAAAAAGCTTATAACCTTCTTTGCCGCTACCCCGCCGGCCGCCTTACCCAGACCTGGGTGAGCGACATCCTGGACCTCCCGAACATGCTGGACTACGACATCCGCAACGGCCGTACCTATATGTATGCCAAGTTCCGCAAGGACAGCGCCGCCAAGCTGATGGTGGGCGCCTCCTCGGCCGATATCCGCCTGAAGAAGCGCGTGAGACGTTAGGCGCTGAGTATTAGCTTGTTATACAACAACGGGTGCACTTAGAGGTGCACCCGTCATTTCATATATGGCTGTTAATCAGCTACTTGAACAGCAGCGGAACGAACTCGGTGAGGTAGATTCTCCAGTTCTTCCAGATGTGACCGCCTTCGGTTTCCATAAAGGTGTACTTGAAGCCGTTGTCGTCCAGCTTCTTCATAAAGTCCTTGTTGGCCTGGAAGAGGAAGTCGGTGTTGCCGCAGCCGATCCAGAGGAGAGCGGGCTTCTTGGCGAAGTACTTGGCCAGTTTGCCGTCAAAGTCCTGGTACAGAGGGCTGATGGAAGGATCGGACACGCCGATGGCAGCGCTGAACATCCCGCTGTAGTTGAACATATCGGGATAGTTGATGGAGAGGTTCAGGGTGTGGAAACCGCCCATAGAGAGGCCGCAGACGGCGCGGCTCTGCTTCTTGGCGATGGTGCGGTAACGGCTGTCGATGAACTTCACGATTTCCGGGAAAGCCTTCTCGAAGGTGCCATCCATCGTCTGGGGCAGGCTCATCGTGGGGTTCACAAAGCCCTGGGAATTCTCTCCGGGAGCGGCTTCGCAGGAGATGTTGCCGTTGGTGAACACCACGATCATCGGCTTGGCTTCGCCGCGGGCGATGAGGTTGTCCAGGATCTGGGTGGCGCGGCCCTGCGTTACCCAGGCGTCTTCGTCACCGCCGATGCCGTGCAGCACGTAGAGCACAGGGTACTTGGCCTTGGAGGTCTCGTAGCCGGCGGGGGTATAAACGGTGAGGCGACGGTCGAAACCGGCGGTAGCGGAAGGATACCATACCTTGGACACGGTGCCGTGCGGAACCTTGTGGATGGCATAGAGGTCACTGCGTTCTCCGGCGGCGGGAACCAGCAGCACGCTGGTGAGGCTGGCGACGTCGCGGTTCACCCACATATTATGCGGGTCGATCTGGGAAACGCCGTCTACGCGGAAGGTGTAGTTGTACATATCGGGGGCTACGGCGAAGGGGGTGGTGTACTCCCACACGCCGCCGCGGCCTTCCTTGAGCTCTCCCACGCCGGGGGCGTCGAAGGTCATCTTGTTTCCGTTAAACTCCACTTCCATCTTCTGGGTGGGGAGGAAATCTCCGGTCACTTCTACCTTGATGGCCTTGGGAGCCTGGAAACGGAAAGTGACGGTACCGTCCTCATTGATGACGGGGGATTCTACGGACGGGCCGCCGAAGAGCGCCTGCTGGGCGTTGGCGCCGATGGCCATCGCCAGGGCTGCCATTGCAATAATGATTTTTTTCATATCAGTAATTTGTAATAATTGATGGCACAATGAACCGGTACAAAATTACAAAGAAAGAAACGCACCCATAGGCTCCTTATGTTCAAATGTTTTACTGCCGGTTCAATCATTCTTGGGATTGTCGGCGGTAAGTGATATCTTTGATCGCAGCGGTGTGCAAGCTGTTCCCGGACGGCGGTAGTTGTCGTGTAACGTAAGTTATTGAACATAAGCGAATTAAGTGATTATCCCTGGGTCAAAAAGCCCAGGGATAAATGATTAAAGTGCTGAAAATCAGCCAATTATGTAACACACACAACCCGAAAGCACCCCAAAGGCGCGGGGAAGAGGGCCGCGCAGGGAGGCGGCATCGGCCTTTACATTATAGTTGGCCTCGATGAAGGGGATGATACTGCTTACCATGTCCTCGGCGAACGGGGGAACCTCGTTCTGCACGGGGATGGTTCCGTTGGGCATGACCACGATCATGGGCACCATCTTGCCTTCGGCCAGGAGGCGGCCAGGATGGCGACGAGGGTAAGGATCTTTTTCATTATATGGTTTACAGGTTATATTTGTACACTGTAGGAGCCGGGGCCGTAGGTCTGGGCCTCGGTCTGTCCCGGCAGGGTGACGGAAGCTGTGGCGCCCTCGGGGATGGTGAAATTCCAGGTGCAAACGTCTCCGCTATACTTCCAGGCGCTCTTGATGGTGCCGGCGGCGCTGTGATAGACGGCGTCGATGCTGCCCAGGCGCTTGTCGGGGATGGGTTTCATAATGATATGCTTGAAGCCGGGCCGGGCAGGGTCTGCGGCAATGCCGGCGGCCGTTTCCCAGATCCACTGGCTTACGCAGCCGTAGGCGTAGTGGTTGAAGCTGTTCATGCCCTTGGGGCCCATGCCGTTCTCCTTGGTGTAGCTGTTCCAGCGCTCCCACATGGTGGTGGCGCCGTTGTCTACCGAGTACAGCCAGCTGGGATTCTTGCGCTGGAAGAGCAGGTCCCAGGCTAACTTGGACATCCCGTTCTCGGTGAGGGTCTGCATGAGGATGGAAGTTCCCAGGAAGCCGGTCTGGAGGCAGCCGTCGTGTTCGGCGAAGTTCTCCTGCAGGCGCTCTGACAGGGCCTCTTTGGCTTCTCCCTGAACCAGTCCCAGCTTGAGGGCGAACAGGGCCGGGGTTTGCATCGTGTTCAGGACCGCCTCCTTGAAGGTTCCGTCGGGGTTCAGGAAGGTCTGGCCCAGGAAATCCTTGGCCTCGGCCTCCATCTGGCGGAAGCGCGCGGCGTCGCGGCCGGTGGCGGCGGCCATATCGGCCATCATCCCGGCATCGAGGGCCCAGTAGCAGGCACTGAGGTAGTTCCAGTAGACGATAGTCTCCGGGAAAGGATGGCGCTTGCCGTTGGCGTCGCGGGGCGTGAGTCCGCGGTAGCTGCAGCTTTCCAGGGCTTCGTAGCTGAGCCAGTCGGCCCACTGGTAGTTTCTGTTCTCGGCGACGTGCGCCGTATGGTCGTAGCGGGTGGCGGCGATGTGGGAGACATAGCGGTCCATCGCCTCCCAGTTTTCGTCCACGATGCCGGCGTCTCCGAATTGCTTCCAGATGGTCCAGGGGACGATGATTCCGGCATCGGCCCAGCCCACGCGCATCAGTTCCGAGCCGTACTGCGCCGTGGGTGCGACGCCCGGGAAGGCGCCTTCGGGAGACTGGGAATCCCTCATATCCCGCATCCACTTGTGGAAGAAGGCGTCGGTGTTGGCAAAGAAAGTGCCGGTCTCGGTGAATACCTGGGTGTCGGCCGTCCAGCCCAGACGTTCGTCGCGCTGCGGGCAGTCCGTGGGGACCGACAGATAGTTGGAACGCTGGCCCCAGAGTGTGTTGGAGAGGATCTGGTTAATGGATTCGTCTCCGGTCTGGATGCTGCCAATCTCCATCTCGGCGGTGATGGACGTTACAGGGATGGAGCGGACTTTCCGGATGGCTACTTCTCCGGTGGCCGTGATGGAAAGATAGCGGTAGCCGAAGAAGGTGCACTGGGGCATGTACTGGACATAACCCTTCTGATTTCCAAAGGTATACTTGAGGATGATGCAGTCCTGGGCAATGCGGAGGTTGGTCCTGTGAACGCTGCCTTCGGGGCCGTCCATGCCGCGGCTTTTGGCGCCGTTGCCGTCGTTCAGAAGCTCGGCGGGCAGGCAGGTGAGGACGGTTCCTTCGGCGGCCTGGAATTCGAAGCAGGGGACTGCGGCGCAGTTTTGTCCGAAGTCTACGATCAGGGTCTGGCCGGGAGCCAGGGTCATGGCCTCCTGGAATTCCTTCAGCTTGACCACGGTGCCGAATTCTTCATCCTCGACGGCGCCTTCCACGTCCTTGTAGACATAGGCTTCCACCGGTTTCAGGGCCAGGTCCTGTCGCAGGCAAATCTCGGCGCCGGCGGTAGGGAAGATCTCTCCGGGGAATTCCTCGTTGATCTCGGGGGCCGACAGTTTCTCGGGGGTGTCGAAGCCGGCCGGGATGCGGGCGTCGTATTCCTCTCCGTCAAAGATGCCGGCGTGGGTGACCGGCCCGGCGATGCCGGCGGTCCAGTCCTGGACGTTGGTGCCCTTGACGATCTTGCTGCCATCGGCCAGCGTTAGCTCCAGGACGGCGCGGAAGGCACATTTGTGCCCCAGCATCCCTTCGTGGCCGCTGGGGGTGACGATTTTATCGGCCCACCAGCCGGGGGTGACCTGCGCCGACAGGGTATTATGCGCCCCCGCCGTCTTGTTGAAGGCGGCGGTGACGTCGTAGGTGTATGCAATTTTGGTCTTTTGAGCGTGCGTGAAGCCCGGTTTCAGGAAATCGGTCCCCACCGGCACGCCGTTCAGGTATAGCTGGAAGACACCCAGACCCGTGGTCATCCATTTGGCGCTCACGACTTTACCGGGATTCTCTACTGTGGAAAGGAACCAGCTGGCACCGTCGGCCGCCCGGCGGTTCTTGCTGTTGATAGGGCCGGTGATTACGGGAGCATCGGCGGCCGAAATCCATTCCGATGCTTCCCAGGTGCTCTGGTCCAGGGCGTCACAACGCGTGCCGACGGTGGATTCCCGGCAGCATGCCGCCAGGATCAGGGCCAGGCTCAGTATGGGCAAAAGCTTGATTTTCATCTTTTAATCGTCCAGATCGTTAAAACTACGGCTGCTGCTCATGTTGCGGGCAGGCTTTTTCTGCTGCTTGGGCTGCTCCTTGAACAGTTTCTGGGCAAAGACGGTGAGGTAAATGCGCCAGTTGCGCCAGATGTGACCGCCTTCGCTCTCGTACAGCGTGGCCGGGAAGCCCTGGAAGTCGAGCCACTTCTTCAGGCGCTTGGTGTTGGCCATGACGCCGTCGGCCTTGCCGCAGGCCATGAAGTACAGCTTGGGCTCGTAGGCGAAGACCTTGGCAAAGGCTTCCTCGTTGCCTTCGATGGTGCCCACGCCGCTGAACAGGCCCACATAGCCGAAGCGGTCGGGATAATGCAGCGACAGCATGCAGCTCTGGCGGCCACCCATGGACAGACCGGCCACGGCGGTGTTGCCAAAGCCCTTGGCTACGCGGTAGTGTTTCTCGATATAGTTCATGACATCGGGGAAGCTGTCCTCGATCTCGATGGTGCTCTGGGAACGGCTGTTGGCCATGGTGGGCTGGAAGTTGTTCACAGCGGCACCGGGAGCGGCCTGGTTGAACCAGACGCCGTTGGGCATGACCACGATCATGGGTTTGGCCTTACCCTCGGCAATGAGGTTGTCCATGATCTGGGCGGTGCGGCCCAGGTCCATCCAGGCGTCTTCGTCTCCGCCGCTGCCGTGCAGCAGATAGAGCACGGGATAGCGCTGGGTGCTGCTTTCATAGCCGGCCGGGGTGTAAACGGTCATGCGGCGCTGGCTGTTGAGGGTGGGGCTGTCGTACCAGACGTGGGCCACCGAGCCGTGCGGCACGTTGTGAACTTCGTAGTACCAGCCGTTGTCTCCGGGTTGTGCGCTGATGGTGAAGATGTTGGTCCAGGTGGCAATGTCTCGGTTCTGATGCACGTTGGAGGGGTCCATCACTTTTTTGCCGTCTACCAGGAAACTGTAGGAATAGAGCTCTCCTTCCAGCGGGGCCGATGTGAAGCTCCAAACACCGCCGGGGCCTTCTTTCAGGTTTTCCACGCCGGGGGCATCGTACACAATCTTGCGTCCGTCGAAGTCTACCTCGATGGGACGGGTGGGCAGAAAGTCGCCGGTAATCTGTACAACTTTTGCCTTGGGATTCTGATAACGGAAGGTGACGCTATGGTCCGGATTGATCTCCGGTGAAACCAGGCCCGTACCGGGGCCCAAAGCCTGCTGGGCCTGTGCCACAAGGGCAAGGAGAGTAAGCGCAGCAGCAAGGAAAAGACGTTTCATATGCTCAGTGTTATATGGTTATTCCAAAGTTAGCCATTTTACCTATAATAACAATAGGTTTGAACAAGAGTGAAAAAGTTTGTACTCGCGCGTGGTACGGCACTCGGGCTGGCCGGGGTGCGTTTTCTGTAAGTTGTTGAATATCAATAATATAAACGATTCCCTCTGGGTGAAATAGCCCAGAGGAAAATGCATAAGTCGTTGATAGATAGTAATTTACATATCACGCACCGCGGCGTCCAGGAGAATGGGGGGGGGGAGTTGGAGGCCCCCCGGCTCAGAGTGGTTACGGCCGCTTGTAACCGTCGTTCAGGCAGCGGCCGGAGATGTGCTCGATGCGTTTGCCGGTGTCGGGATGGGAGGAAAAGAGATTCCCGATACTGCCGGCCTGGCCGGTTTTCCCGCCCGAGAGCTTTTCCATCTTCTCGAAGGACTGCACCATTACCCAGGGGTTCTTTCCGGCTTCGCACAGGTAGTCGTAGCCGTAGTCATCGGCCTCGGTCTCCATATCGCGCGAGAACTTGGCGTTGAGGATGACTTCTCCCAGGGCACCGAACTGGGAATCGGTAAGGGCGGCCACTTTGTCTCCGGTCGATGCCAGACCGGCCAGGGCGGCCGATGTGAGCATCTGCTTCTGCATCTGCTTGCGGGTATGGTGCAGGGCCACGTGACCCATCTCGTGCCCGATCACGCCCAGCAGTTCGTCGTCGGTCATCGCATCCATAATGCCCGTATACACGCGTACGCTACCGTCGGCGCAGGCGAAGGCGTTGATTTCGCTGTTCTTATAGACCTTGAAGTTGAGGGGCTCCTCGTTTACTCCGTCCAGATTCTTGGTGAGCTTGCGCAGGCGCTTGGTATAGCTGCTGCTCTCCGGCATAATCTGGCTCTGGGCGTCCAGCTGGGTAATATACTGGTGTACGTAGTTCACGACTTGATCGTCGGTAAGGGTGAGGGCCTGGGCAATGTACACGCCTCCCTGCATCAGACGTTCCGAGTTCAGATTTTGCATCACGCTGCAGGAGCAGAGGGCTGCTGCAGCGGCTGTGGCTAGAATAAGGATTTTTGCTTTCATAGTAGTATTAGTGTTTGTGTGCATAGCGTTCGGTGCGGGAGTCGGAGATGACCCCGCTCCAGTTGAGGCCGAAGCCGAAGTCCCAGGCGTGGGCATCGGCGTCCCGCAGGGGACGCATATCATGGGGGACGTCCTCGTACTGTTCTTCCACGGTGCGCATATCGGCGGGCATCTGCATCGGGAGGAGGGCCGATGGCTCGAAGGCGCCGCTCACGATGTCCAGCACGGCCTGGTTCTGTACGCCGAAGCGCAGGAGGATGGCGTCGGCGTAGGGTTCCAGCTCGGAGAGCACGGCGGGCCGGGTGAGGCTCACCGCCACCACCACGGGCTTTTCTCCCATCAGCCGGCGGGCGCGGATGACCCGGTCCAAATCGGCCTCGTTGTAGGTTTTCACGGTCTTCCCCTTGTAGGAGCGGTTGGTGAAGGGCTCCTTGGGGTCTCCTCCGGCCAGGGATACCTCACGGGCATACTCGGCCTTGTAGGGCCTGTACTGCAGGCTGATGGGCAAGTAGCCGTTGCCGCCCCTGCGGCGGTCCTCCACGTCATAGCCGGTGCCGGAAGCGGGCTCCTGGATGAGCACGAGGGCGAAATCGGCCTCCTCGGGGGTATCGGCCCAATCGAAATATTTCTCTACCAGCGCGCGGTCGACGGGATAGTCCCAATGGGCGGCGGGGCCCATCGACAGGCCGAACATCCCGGGCATCTGCGGGTAATACCGCTTGGGGACATAGACCTTGGCGCGTTTGGGCTGCGGCAGCGCACCCTGGTGGTTCTTGACCATCACGATGCTGGCGAGCTGGGCCTGGTAGCCGGCTTCCATATATTCGGGTTTGCCCACCACTTCCGTGGCCAGGGCGGGATCTGTGTACGGATTCTCGAACAGGCCGGTGCGGAAGGAATTGACCAGCAGGCGCACGGCCGAAAGTTCGAAGCGCGTGCGGGCGCTTTCCTCCCCGTACTGCTGCACCCACATCCGGTAGGCTTCCAGGACGGGGCCGATGTCATTGTTGCCGCCGAACTGGTCGATGCCCGCCTTGAGGGCGGCGAAATGCCGCTGGGCCACCGTCATTTCTTCGGCTCCCCAGCATTTGCCGTCGAAGGACTCGACGGCCTTGTTGTCGTAGGTGATGTTCCAGTCTGTGCAAACGACGCCGTTGTAGCAGTATTTGCCGCGCAGGAGGTCTCCCACGATGTATTCGCTGTAGTTGTTGCCCACGTTCTTTCCGGCCGGGTCGATGCCCACGGAGATGGTATAGTAGGGCATCACGGCCGATGCCCGTCCGGTGCCCTCTTCCAGGGCAAAGGCGCCTTCGGTGAAGGGCTTCAGGTGCATCGCGAAGTTGTCTCCGGGGTACACGGCGTATTTCCCGTAGTTGAAGTGGGCGTCTCTTCCGCCTTCCTCGGGACCGCCCGAAGGCCAGTGCTTGACCATCGCGTTTACGCTGTAGATGCCCCATCCGTCGGCCTGTCCCGGGGTGGTCTGGAAGCCCTCCACGTAGGCTCGGGCCATATCGGTGTCCAACCTGGGATCTTCCCCGAAAGTGCCTCCGAAGCGGCTCCAGCGGGGTTCGGTGGCCAGGTCTATCTGGGGGCTCAGGGCCGTGGCGATGCCCATCAGCCGGTATTCGTGCGAGGCGATGTCTCCGAATTTACGCACCAGGAGGGGATTGAAGGTGGCGGCCAGGCCCAGCGGCGTGGGCCAGAGGGAGATTTGCCCGCCGGAGCCCAGGTTGAACTCGGCCGTGGCGGCGGTTTCGTTGCGCGGGTCCGACGAAATGTTCACGGGAACGCCCTGTCCCAATCCTTCTACCAGGGCCTGCATCGCATTGTTCCAGCGGGCGGCCGTGGCGGGACTCTCTACGGTGGTCATCAGTACAGCACGCAGGTTATCCTCGGTTAGGAACTTCTTCTGCTGCCCGGTAAGCTCCGGGCCCGGCACCGCCTGATGGCTGCTGTACAGCATAAGGCCGGCGAGTTCTTCTACCCGCAGCCGTGTTACGAGGTCCTTGGCACGCCTTTCGGCCCCGCGCCGCCAGTCCTCGTACAGGTCCAGTATTCCGTTGCGGTTCAGATCCTTGAACGCGTACCCTCCGTCGGTAATGATGGGAGTGGAGGTATAGCCCAGCGTAGCGCCGCCCTTCTGGGTGATGACCTTGTAGCCGTCGGCTTCCGAGGACTGCCATTTGGGGCCGCAGGAAACTGCCGCCAGCAGGAACAGGGGAAGGACCAGGGACTTTCTCATCGGTTTTTATTTTTTAGGTTTGTAAAGCGTAAACCGCCAGGTTATGCCGATGTCAAAGTTGTGGATGCGGTCGTGGTTATCCCGGAACCAGACGGCGTGCAGACGCAGGTTGTCGCCGCCCAGGGGGAAGAATTCGACGCCGGCGCCATAATAGAAATAGTCGTTGCCGGCCAGGAGGACGAGGTCGTAGCTTTCCCCGTTGGCATCTACGTTGGCGGCGTCGTTTCGCTCGTAGCCCACCTTGGTGCACAGGTTCCATTTGCCCACAGACCAGATGGCCTTGCCGATGACGCTGTAGTCGGTGAAGAAGAAGTGCTTCTGGCCGAAGGCGGCGCGGTTAATGAAGTCAACGTCTACTACAAGTGAACCGAACAGGAACTTGTTACCCAGCACGATCCAGTTCATCTTCTGCTTGCGCTCGTCTTCCACGTAGTTGTAGCTCCAGGTGGTTTTCCAGATACGGCCGATGTGGCCGCTCCAGTATAAATTATAGGAATAGGCGTTCTGTTTGGCCGAGGATACCGGCGAGGGGCAGAACTGCAGGGAGATGTCCTGTCCGGGGGCGGGGGAGAAGGTGGCCGATACCCCGAAGGCGTAGTACTGGTACAGGTTGTTGCTGAACGCGCCGTAGTAGTAGACGTCGATGGGGGCCGAGTCAATCTCGTAGCCGCCTACCATGATGGGATGCTTGCCAGCGGTGATGGCCCATTTGGGATTGATCTGCCATTTGAGCCAGAGGAAGTCGGTGGCGTTGAAGGGGTTCTGATCATCGATCTTCTTGTTCAGGCGCTGCCGCACGCGGAAACTGAGCTTGTCGTTCAGATGTCCCCAGATGTGCAGGTTCAGGTAGTCTCCCTGGAAATGGGAGTTGTATGCGCCGGGAGTCCAGTCCTGGTGGAAGGAGGCACGCGTGTCGATGGAAATCTCGTCTACGTGCGGCTGGGCGGCCAGGGACCAGGGGAGGAGGGTTAGTAAGAGGATGAACAGTTTGGTTTTCATAGTGTTATAGATTGACTATGCCGTCGGCGAAGCGGACGGCAGCCTCGCGGTGCGAGATGAACAGGATGGTCTTTTTCCCGTGATATTCGCTGTAGAGGTTTTCCAGCAGCCGGTTCTCGGTTTCAGGATCCAGGGCCGATGTGGACTCGTCCAGGATGAGTACCCCGCCGGGCCGGAGCAGGGCGCGAGCGATGGCAATGCGCTGGGCCTGGCCTTCGGAGAGGCCGCTGCCGATTTCCCCACAGGGCGTGTCCAGGCCCTGCGGCAGGTCGAAGACGAAGGAGGCCATGGCGGTGGTGAGGGCCTGCCGGAGTTCGTCTTCGCTGGCCGACGGCGCCGCCAGCAGCAGGTTGCTGCGGATGGTGCCGGAAAGCAGGGAGTTCCCCTGCGGAATATACATGAAATTGCCCCGGAGGGCGCCTCCGGCGGGGAATCCTCCCACGGTGACGGTACCGTCGGCCGGCTTTAAAAGCCCCAGCACCAGGCGGATGAGGGTGCTCTTGCCGGCGCCGGTGGGTCCGGCGATGACGGTAAAGGCCCCGGCGGGAAAGTCGCAGGAGAAATCGTTCAGGACGGGATTGTTGGTCCCGGGATAGGCGTAGGTGACATGCTGCACGCTGATGGCGGGTGCGCCCGGGAGCATGTGCTGTTTTTCCAGGGGCTCCTGCTCCAGTTCCAGCAGGTCCATGAGCCTCTCGATGGAGGTGATGGCCTGGATGAAGGCGGGAATCTGCCGGCCGAATTCGGCGATGGGCCGCTGCACCTGACCTACCAGCTGCAGGAAGGCCGTCATCATACCGTAGGTGACGGTGCCGGCGCGGATGCCGAAGATACCCCAGAGGAAGGCGGCGGCATGCCCGGCCTGGAAGCCGAAGAACATGAGGCCGCGGGCCACGGCGTTGTAATTGAGGCGCTTGCGGGTACTGGCTTCGACATCGGCCTGCAGCCAGCCGAACTTCTCCAGCACGCGCTCTACGTTGGTGAGCGTGAGCACCAGCACGCGGTGTTGCAGGCTTTCCTGCATGAGCTGCTGCAGTTCGCTCTCGCGGCTGCGGATGGAGGCCATGAGCTGGCGTAACTGCTTGAAGAACAGTTTAGAACCGAATACGGTTGCAACCATTAGTATAAGCAGTACCCACAGCAGGTTGGGGGCCAGCATCAACAGATAGACGCTGGCGGCGATGAGCTGGATGGCGATGATGAGGATGCCGGGAAGGCGGTCGGTCAAAAGCTCGGCCACCACGCGGATGTCCTCTTCCAGGCGGTTGACGGTGTCTCCGGAGAGAAAGCGCTCGCGGCCGTCCCATCGGCTTTTAAGGACATGGCCGAAGAGATCCTTGCGCAGGATGTTCTGCGCCTTGACCTGGTTGTAGGAATCCCACCAGCTGGACAGGACGATGGTGCCCAGTTGCAGCAGCAGGATGCCCAGGAAAATGCCGATGGCGGTGGTTAGGCTGTCGTTTTTGACGCCGGTGGCAATATCTACCAGGTATTTGCTGGCCCAGACGAAGCCCAGCGAGGCTGCGATGCGCACGAGGCCGATGCCCACGCTCACCGCCATCCGCCACCTTACCGGCGCGGACATGCCCCAGAGGGCCTTCATGCAGGCGCTGAATTTCTTCATCTTATTCCTGGGCTACGCCCTGTTCCATCCAGATGGCTACCAGTTTGTCTACATCTTCGGCGGCGCGCTCGGGAGTTACCTCGTACTGGTCCAGCAGCAGCTGCACCAGGTCTTCCTTGGTAAATTCCTTTCCGCTTACCGATTTCCAAAGGTATGCAGCTGACTCGTTCAGTGACAGCATCTTATTGAAGTTCACTTGAGCCAGTCCTTCGCCTACTACAACGTATTCTCCGCAAATCTGACGGAGGATGAATCCTTCTTTTATTTTCATTTCATGAAAACATTAAATGTTTAACGTTACCCCCTCCCGAAACCCCTCCCCTCGGGGGAGGGACTTATTGTATAATTCTTCTATAAATTGCGAGTAAATATCTTCTTACGATGGTTGGGATGCGGCGCCGCCACCAGAGGCCGTTGCCGGGAACGACCACGCGCTTGCCGCGCTCGATGGCGACGACAGTGCCCAGGACATCGGCCTGGGTGCAGCTTTCGGTGCCCACGAGGTTGCCGTCTCCCATGAGGGTGAGGCGGTCTCCGTCCATGGCGATGAGCCGGTGCAGTACGTAGCGCGGGCCCGGCAGGCGCACCAGGAGCATGTCTCCCACAGCCACGGTGGGCATTTTCTTGAGCCGGACGCTGTCCTTGCCGCCACGGATAAAGGGCAACATGCTGTAGCCCAGGGGTTTAATGGTAACCTCCCGTCCTTCTTGCATCAGGGCGGCGGCATCCTCCAGGAGGATTTCATTGGCTACCACACGTTTATCCATTGGCAACGGTATTATGACAGAGGATGGCGGCGGCTTCGTCGGGCAGGCAGTCCAGTACGTAGCAGGGGACTACCCGGGTGAGGCCTTCCAGCGTTTTGTGCCAGCCATCGGCCAGTCCCTGGAAAGGACGGAAGCCCGAGGCCGATGCCATGAGGGAGGCATAGGCCTGGATGGTGCCCAGGCGCTCGATCTTGTTGAAAGGGGCCTGGCGGATGCGTACGACGGCGCCCACCGGGACGTCCTGGGCCTTGTAGCAGGGCGTTTTGCCGCTCCAGGGGCTGCCGTACACACGGGCGCTGCCGTCCGGCATCAGGCGCAGGATGGGGTTGTCGTCGTTCAGGAGCTCGGTGCCCGGGATGTGCTTGAGCCAGAGGCTGCTGTGCGTGCTTTTGCCGGTGCCGCTCTTGCCCAGGAAGAGATAGCCCTTACCCTGGTTCATCACCACGGAGGAGTGCATTTCCAGCAGGCCGTGGCGGGCCGATGCAAACGCGAACAGCAGCATCAGGGCGTTGTTCACCGCGAAGGCGTCATCGGCCCCGGTGAGAAGGAGCTGCGCGCTGGTGAAGTCCTGGGCGACGCTCATTTCTCCCGCGACGGGCTTGCCGGGAAGGGCCTGGACGCGGAAGCGCCAGCCGCCGGTAGTATATCGCTCGATGACGATGACGGGGAAGCCCGGACCGTCTTCGGTGACGTAAAAAGGGGTTGTAGGGGCCAGCGGAAGGTTGTTTACTACTTGGAGGGTGAACAGCAGGGGAGCTTCCGTGCTGCTGGTGAGGAACGGTTCCAGGTTGGGCAGGGAAGGGATTTCCCCCTCGAGTTCAAAGCGGAAACCGGCTACCAGATATGTGTACTTTTGCTGCATATGTGGTTAAATCATACAAATCTATATAAAAAGGGGCAAAAATAAAAGCCCTATTGGGCTTTCTTTTGGTCAATTGCGTACTGGAACATCTCAATGAGCTTCTGCGCCGAATTGCAGATGTCGTAATCCTCCATAAGACGGGCATATCTCTTTCCCATTTCCCAGCGTTCCTTAGGATGCGAGAGCCAGTAGTCGATCCGGTTAGCCAGGGCTTCGGGATTCTGGGCCGGGAAGCGGCTGTACTTGTCCAGGGCAAACTGGGTGGTGCCGATATAAGGGCCTTCCGATATGACAGGCACGGCTCCCTGCTGCATGGCTTCCATGATGGACAGACCTTCCACTTCCAGTTTGGCGCAGTGTACGGCGAGGTCGGCGCCAGCGGCCAGCTGGCGAAGGCCGTCACGCGTCTCGAAGCTGAAGACGGGCTCGTACTTCAGGATATTCTCCTTCATCAGTTTGTCGCAGAGGCGTTTCAGGTGCTTGTATTCGGGGCCGTTTCCGGCGAAATGCAGGCGGATACGATGGGAGAACCGGCTGTAACGCATGGCTTCAATGAGGGTAGGCTGATCCTTCTCCTTGGCATAGCGGCTGATGCAGATGACCTCCAGCGGCCGATTCTCGTCCAGGTAATCCTGGGGCGGATCGGCGGGACGGATGCAAGCATCGGGAATGACGCCGTTGGAGATGACGGTGAGCCGGCTCTTGAAATGGTAGCGGCGCAGACGGTCCAGAACGACTTCCGTGGGGCACTGGACAACGTCACAGGCGTTGTAAATGTGCTTCCGCCACAGTTTCAGGAGGGCACGGTTGGCCCATTTCCAGTTTCCCATACCCAGCGAGTTCATGATATTCTCGGGGAACATGTGGAAGGTGGCCGTAATGGGCTTGCCCAGGCGCCGGGCAATGCGGATGGCTTTCCACTGCAGGACGAAGTTTTCGTGCAGGTGCACGACATCGGCCCAGCGAATGGCCTCTTCGATTATCTTGGGATCCCCGTCGGCATAGCAGAAGCCTTCGGACTCGATGATGGGCTGGAAGATGGGGAAATGGTATTTTTTCAACGGAAACTCCGGTTGCGGCACGTCGGTGGGGCTACAGCTGGAGAGCAACTTTACATCCGCTCCTGCTTCCCGGAGCTCCTTCAACGTTCTTCGGGCCGATGCGGATATACCATTACCCGGAATGTAAAAGTTATTGATAACAAAGAGGATTTTCATTCTTGAATACTTTTTGGAGCATATCCTTGTACTCCTGCGTCCAGCCTTCGGGCCAGTCGTGGGAACCGGGGTACAAATCATAGCTGTGCGGATACCCCTTCTTGGTCATACGCTTATGAAGATTGTGGGTTGCGGGGCGCATCATATCCCGCTTGCTGGCGTATAAGTAGTAGCCATAAGGAGGATAGTCCCGGAACTGCCTTTTGAGTTTGGGGTACAGCCCCCAGTAAAAACGCCAGCGGTACGGACCGGGCCTTCCCAGGCCCCACATATAGGGCGACATTGCGCCGATATAGCCGAAGGTCTCCGGGTAATTGGCCCCGAAATAGATGCTCTGGTAGCCGCCGATGGAAAGCCCGGCAATGGCGCGGTGCGCGCGGTCGGGGATGGTGCGGTAGTGGCTGTCCACGAAATCGACCACATCCCTTTTGAAGGCGCTTTCCACCACACCGTCTACCTCCAGGATGCTTTCATAGGCGTCCTTGAAACGGGAGTTGTCGTAGTCTTCGTCGTCATCGTACTGGTTCACGTTGGGCATTACGACGATGCATTTCCGGGCCAGGCCTTCCCTCCAGAGGCTGTCGGTGGTCTGGTACACTTCTCCGAAACGGATCCAGGCGGTCTCATAGCCGCGGGCCCCGTGCAGCAGATAGAAGACGGGATAGCGTTCCCGGGTCTGGTAGTAGTCTGACGGCAGGTATACGATCATCCTGCGCTGCGTAGGGCCTTTGACGCTGCAGGGATAGTACTGTTCCTCTACAATATTCCGGGGAACATACTCCTGCGGCCTGATGGCGGGTCCGGCATAACTGCGCTCTTCACTTGCGAAACGGATTACCCCGCAAGAGGAGAGCGCAATAAGGGAAAATAAAAGAAAAATAAGTTTAGGTCTCAAAACGGATTATTCGGCCTCGGGCGCCAGAGTGGTGTAGACGTTTGTCACGTCCTCATCATCTTCCAGCATTCCGGTGAGCTTGTCCAGGGTGGCGCGCTGTTCGGGCGTCACTTCTTTCAGGTCCACATTGGGGATTTGCTCGAAACCACCGGAAATGAGTTCGTAACCTTTCTCTTCAATATATTTCTGGATTTGACCGTAGGCGGTGTAGTCTCCGTAGATGGAGATTTCCACAGTCACGTTCTCGTCCTCGTCTTCTACTTCCTGCTTGAAGACTTCCTCGGCACCGAAATCGATGAGATCCAGCTCCAGTTCTTCTACGTCGATGGGGGCAGCAGGGTTCTCTTTGATGCGGAACACGCACTTGTGGTCGAACATGAAGGCCACGCTGCCGCTGGTCTGGAGGGAGCCGCCGCACTTGGTGAAGTAGCTGCGCACGTTGGCAACGGTGCGGGTGTTGTTGTCGGTGGCGGCCTCTACCAGGTAGGCGATGCCGAAGGGACCGAATCCTTCGTAGACGATCTCCTTGAAGTCACCGGACTTGGCCTCGGTAGCCTTCTTGATGGCGCGCTCGATGTTTTCCTTGGGCATCTGCTCGCTCTTGGCCTCGGCGATGAGGGCGCGAAGACGGGGGTTGCCGGTTACCTCGGCGCCGCCCTGCTTTACAGCGATGGTGATTTCCTTGCCCAGTTTGGTGAAGGTTTTGGCCATGTGGCCCCAACGCTTCATCTTGCGTTCTTTGCGGAATTCAAATGCTCTTCCCATATTACTCGGCGAATTCGATGCGGGTGATGTACTTGTCAATCTCCATGGCCTCGGGGGCGTTGCCGTACTGGTCCTTGATGGTCTGGTAGAAGGAGAGGGCCTTTTCGTTTTCTCCGTTAGCCTCGGCGGCGATACCGGCCTTGAGGAGGTAGGCGGCGGCCAGGGCGTTGTTTACGGTGGCGGCAGCTTTCTCATAGTAGCTGATGGCCTTGCTGTAGTCTTCCAGCTCTACATAGGCGTCTCCGATGCAGGCCTGGGCGCGGGACAGCAGGATGGGATCCTCACCGTCGTACTTATTGAGGGTGGCGATGGCATCCTCGAAGGCACCGGTCTGAAGCTGGCAGATGCCGGCGTACAGGTACACGGCCTCACCGGCCTTGGAACCGTACTGCTTCATGATGTCGGCGAAACCAAGGTCGTTCTCGTCGCCGTTCAGGGCCAGTTCGTATTCTCCGGCCTGGAACCATTGCTCGGCCTTGACCATCTGGTCTGTAGCCTGGGCTTTCTTGGGCTGCAGGTAGAAGCGGTTGTAGGCCAGGATGCACAGGGCGATGACCAGGACCGCGATGACACAACTGTAAATGAGTTTGCCGTTCTCCTTGAAGAACAGCTCGGTTTTGGAGACGGCCTCAGCTACGTTCTGCTGACGCACTTCTTCTTCGGTTTTTGTAATCTTTGCCATATAATACTTGTTTCTAATTAGCAATTGAGCCCGCAAATTTACAAAAAATATTATATATTTGCAATCTAAAGAAACAAGCGCGCATCCATGCCCAGCCTCAGGAAAATAGTGGTTCAGGATTTCCGGAACATCGAGTTCCAGGAACTCTCTTTCAGCCCCAACGTCAACTGCATCAGCGGGAATAACGGAGAGGGAAAGACCAACCTGATAGACGCTATTTATTACCTGTCCATGACCAAGAGCGCCTTCCCGGCCCCGGACCGTTACAACTTCCGTTATGGAACCCAGGGATTTGCCATCGGAGGCACCTACGCCATGGAAAACGGGCTGGAATCCCGCTTCTCCATCCAGGTTAAGGAAGGGGAAAAGAAGTTGGTGCGGGACGACAAACCCTGCACCCGCATGGGAGAGCACATCGGCGTGCTGCCCGTGGTCATGGTTTCGCCCGGGGATTCGGCCCTGGTAAGCGATTCCGGAGAGGAGCGCCGACGTTTTTCCAACGCCATGCTGTCGCAGATGGACCGCGAGTATCTGGCCGCCGTGCAGGCCTATAACCGCCTGCTGGCCCAGCGCAACAAGATGCTCAAGGATATGGCTCCGGACCCGGCTTTGCTGGATGTTTTGGACAGCCGCATGGCCGTGCACGCCGCGCGCATTTTCGAATGCCGCCGGCAATTGGCGCAGGACCTGCAGCCCGTGGTGGGAGAGTATTATCGCCTTATTTCCGGAGGCGGGGAAAGCGTTTCCATTGACTATAAGCCCGATGCCTTCGCCCCGGACCGGGAGCGCGACTTCGCTCTGCGCTATACTTCTTCGGGCCCGCAGCGGGACGATTTCCTCTTCTCAATGGACGGCCATCCCATTCGCCGCGCCGGCTCGCAGGGCCAGCAGAAATCTTTCCTGGTGGCGCTCAAATTCGCCCAGTACGAGATTATGAAGCGCTCCTACGGTTTTGCCCCCATGCTGCTGCTGGACGACGTCTTCGACAAACTGGACATGAGCCGCATTTCCAACCTCATCGGCATGGTGGCGGGCTCCGACTTCGGCCAAATCTTCATTACCGATACCGACCGCGCGCGCCTGTCCGGCATCGTGGACCAACTCACCGAGGACCGCGCCTATTTCAACGCGGCCGGCGGTGCCTTTACTCCGGTCGACTGATGGCAACTACCCGCATCCATAGGAAAGAGGCCGTGGGCATGGACAAGATTGTAGAAGCTTACATCAAGTCCATGAAAATTGCCGCCGGACTCAATACACAGCGGGTTTTTGCCGCCTGGGATGCCTGTTCCGGCGCCGCGTCGTACACGCTTCGGCGTTTCTTCCGCGGGGGAAAACTCTACATCACCTTGAACTCCTCTGTCGTGCGCTCCCAGCTGTTCCTGCAAAAGGATCTGCTCATCGAAAAAATGAACGCGTTCCTGTCGCAGGACGCGCTGTTTACCAATGATAACAAAACGGTCGGTTTCATCCAGGAACTGATCCTCAAATAAGCTTTAACTATGACCTTTGATCTTGCCATTTTGGGCGGAGGCCCTGCCGGATACGTTGCTGCCGGCCGCGCCGGTGCCGCCGGACTTTCCGTGGTTTTATTCGAAAAGAAAGAATTGGGCGGGGTGTGCCTGAACGAGGGCTGCATTCCCACCAAAACCCTGCTGTACAGCGCCAAGGTGCTGGATTATGCCAAGCACGCCGCGCAGTACGGGGTAACCGTCCCGGAGGCTTCGGCCGATGTTGCAGCGGTGTTCAAGCGCAAGGAAAAGGTGGTGAAAAAGCTGGTAGGCGGCGTGCGCGTGCAGATGCGCAATGCCGGCGTCGAGGTGGTCCGCGAGGCGGCTGTCCTGGCCGGCCGCGGGGCCGGGTGCTTCCTGCTGCAGGCCGAATCCGGCCAGTACGAGGCCAAGAACGTGCTCGTCTGCACGGGCTCCGAGGCGGTGGTTCCGCCCATCCCGGGCCTTCGCGAGGGCCTGGGATGGGTCGTGGTGACCAACCGCGAAATCCTCTCCCTGCCGGAGATTCCCGCTTCGCTGGTGATCATCGGCGGAGGCGTCATCGGCATGGAGTTCGCCAGCTTCTTCAACTCCCTGGGCACGCAGGTGACGGTGGTGGAGATGATGCCCAAGATCCTGGGGCCGATGGACGCCGAAATCAGTGCCATGCTCCAAGCGCAGTACCAGAAGAAGGGCGTGACCTTCCACCTGGGCTGCAGGGTGACGGCCGTGGAGGGGAACGAGGTCGTGTTCACATCGGCCGACGGTACCGAATCCCGCGTGGCCGGCGACCGCATCCTGGTGTCCGTGGGGCGCCGGGCTGTGCTGGAGGGCATCGGCCTGGAGTCCGTGGGCGTGGAACTGGCGCTGAATCCCGCCGGCCGGCCGTATGGAATTAAGGTCGACGCCCAGATGCGCACGTCCGTGCCCGGCATCTATGCCGCCGGCGACGTCACGGGCTTCTCCATGCTGGCGCATACGGCGTCCCGCGAAGGCGAAGTGGCCGTGAACACCATCCTGGGCCGTCCCGACGCCATGCGCTACAACGCCATCCCCGGCGTGGTCTATACCAATCCCGAAGTGGCCGGCGTGGGGCTCACGGAGGCCGAAGCTCCTGCGTCCGTTTCCGTGCTGCGCCTGCCCATGGCCTATTCCGGCCGCTTCGTGGCCGAAAACGAAAGGGGAGAAGGCCTGTGCAAGGTCCTGGTCTCGGAATCCGGCGCCGTCCTGGGCGTCCACATGCTGGGCAACCCCTGCTCGGAGATCATCGCCGCCGCCTGCGTCGCCATCGACCGCGGCCTCTCCGTCGATGCCCTCAAAGAGGTCATCTTCCCGCACCCCACCGTGTCCGAGATTCTCAAGGAGACGCTGTTTGCGCCCTAGTATAAATACTTCCGCTTCAAGCTCTCCTGCTCTTCGGCCGTAAAGCCGAGCGCTTGTTCCAGATAGGCCTGGAGGGAGCCATACCGCGAATCAATGAGGTCCAGCGTGCTCTCGAAATTCTGCACATTCACGCCGACCATGGCGCGGATGAAGCCCAGTTCCGCCTCTCCGCCTCCCTTCTCCACGATTTTGGCCGATAAGGCTTCTATGGCCGGAGCGTATGAGACATTGGACAGGCCGAAGTCCTCCACGATGGTTTCCCGGCTGGCGCCCAGGGCTGCCAGAACGAAGGCCGAGCCCCATCCGCAGCGGTCTTTTCCCTGGGAGCAGTGCCAGAGCACGCCGCCATCGGCCTTCAGGACTCCGCGGAGGAATTCTCCATAGCGCTTCTGCGAGTTGGTGTCCATAACGATGGCCGGATAAAGCTTCTGCGCCATCTCCTGGGCCTTCGGATGGAAAGCGTAGGAGGCCAGCGCCTCCAGGAGGTTGGCCTGTTGCACGGTGGTGCTGTCGGCACGGCCGGAAGAGAAACTGGCAAGGAAAGCCTGCGGAAGGGTAGAGAGCCAGGTGTTGGTAACGCCTTCTATCTCCCGGTCCGGTTTGCTGCTGCGTTCCTTGTCAAAGCGGAAATCGAAGACATCGCTCAAGGCAAAACGCTTTTTCAGCAGGGCTACATCGGCATCGGAAGCCTGGGAGAGTTCTCCGGAACGCACCAGTTTACCGTAGCGGATGGTCCTGCCGTCCTGCATCACAAGACCGCCCAGTTCCCGGGCGTTCTCAATGCCGTCAAAGGCAATGGTCCTGTCCTTGGGGACAGAGGAACAGGCAGACAACATCAGTACAGGAATCAAAAGTTTATAAAGGCCTTTCATAGTTTTCAGAAATAAGCTATTTAAAAAATACCGGGCGCCATCCCGTTGAGGAATGCCCGGGCCACGTCCTCCGTTCTGGGGTTGGGCTCTCCCTGACCATTGTGGCGTTTGCAGACATTGTAGGCATATTTCAGAGCGGTGAACTTAAGCAGTTTCTTCTCACAGGCACGCTGATCCTCCAATGTCTGAATGCCGTAATACGTCCTGACCAAAAGGCACCAGTGCTTCCGGAACGTCTCGCTGTCAAGATGGAACAGCTGGTCCATATACTCGGAAGGGATATAATAGGCTAGGTAAAAATTCATGGACAAGTCCCATTCCGGAGCACCATATGAAAAATCTCCCAGGTCTATCCAGTAATCCTTTTCCCCATTGGTGATGATATTGCCGATATGGAAGTCTCCGTGGAGGCAGGTCTTGGGGGAAGGGATGGTGTCCAGGGTACTCAGAAGCTGAGCACGGAGCGGGTCGGAGATGCACGTGGATTTCTCTATCCAGGGACGGATGACGTCCTTCATATCGGGGAACGCATCGGTATCGGCCGGTGTAGCATGCAGTTTTTTTCCCAGGCGGGCAAATTTGAGGGTAAGGGGCTCCAACTGTTCCGGTTCCTCGGAAATGATGCGGGTGTAAGAACGCTTGTTCGCAATTACTTCGTATTCTGCGCCGAAGCATTTGCCATCCGTTACCAGGCGGATGGGTTCGGGGCAGGGGATACCGGCCTCATACACGGCCCTGGAAATCCGAAATTCGCGTTCTACTGTTTCCGAGCCCAGGCCGTATTGGAACATCTTGGCCATGGCACTGCCATCCTTCCGGGTATAAGTGAGGGCCTGACCGCCTTCACCGCTTTGAATATAGTCTTCCAGATTGATTTGCTGATACTTACTCATAAAAACACTAACTAATAACCTTGCAAAGGTACAGTTTTTTTATGAATATCCGATTCGTGCAGCGAAAAAGGGCCGCTGGCGCAAAAGCGTCAACGGCCCCAGTGAGTAGACGTATGATGGTCCGTTATTGGACGGCAATCTGTTTGACGGGATTCGGTTTCTCAATCTTTTCCAACTTGGGAAGATGTATGTTCAGCACACCCTTCTCCACTTTGGCCTCAATCTTTTCCGCATCCACGTCGTCGGGCAGAAGCAGCGTCTGCTGGAACTTCTCATAGGAGAATTCGCGACGGAGATAGCGACCGCTGTGCTTGCCTTCCTTGTTCTCGGTCTTCTTTTCCATCTCGATGTGCAGGTTGTTTTCATCATCGACATGGACCTTGAAGTCCTCTTTGTCCAGACCGGGAGCAGCAAGTTCAACTTCATACTCCTTCTCGTTTTCCATTACATTGATGGCCGGTGCCGTGTAGGTGGGCCTTTCCATCCAGCTGTTGTCGAAAAAGTCGTTGAAAATGTCCGGCAGCCAGCTGTCACTATTCCTTCTAATCATCGGTAACATAACTCAAAAACTTTAATCGTTCCGGTTTTGGGCGTATCCCTATTCCCGGGGCTCCGTTGCGGAGTCGCTTAAGTGAATTGCAAACCCGGGACCAATAGGGGAAAGCTGGACTTTTTGTCAGTTCCGGGTGACAGATTGTCCCCGTTTTTCTTAATTGCTTGATATAGAGCTTTTTACGACATTTCCTCCGGGAGATTCTGACCGGAGGAAATGTTGTAAGTTGCTTATTATCAATGTTTTAACGAAAACGCGCAACGCCGCAAAGGCAAAGGCAAACGCCACAACGCCACTAGGGCACAGAGCCCCCCTGTATCAATAGTGGAGGTGAGCGGACTCGAACCGCTGTCCAAACGTCGCACCAGGCGGCTTTCTACATGTTTATCCGTCCTTTGGTTTTCGACGGTTCCCTGCCGGAAGGCGGGCGAAGAACCGCTTAGCCTTTAAGTCTTAGCCGGATTTAGAGGCGTGGTCCGGAGCAGCCTCAAATGATTGATACCCCTGGATCGGCCCTTAAGAGGCGGAAGCGCCGAGGGATACTCGTCGGCCCCGCAGCCTTGGCGGGACGGATTAAGCTAATTGGACTTGGCCGAATTAGGCAGCGAGTGCATAGTTGTTGTTGGCAACTGATTTTTTGGAGTCTGAGATTTACGGGCAAGGCTCCCACGCCCGACATGCTTACCGTCCGACATCGGCGCTGTCAAAACCAAAACACCCCCGTTGAACGTGCTGCAAAGTTAAGGATTTTTTTGTAACTTCGCGGTCCCTATGAACACAATTTGGATTGTACTGCCTATTCTGACGCTGCTGATGTTCGACCTGGGACTCACCCTGCGTCTGGAAGACTTCGCGAAAGTGGCCCGTCACCCATGGCCCATTGCCGTTGCCCTTTTCGGACAGTTGATTCTGTTACCCCTCATTGCGCTGGGCCTGGCCTATGCGCTGCACCTGCCGCCCGTGTTCTTCATCGGCCTGGTGCTCATCGCCTGCTGCCCGGGCGGCAGTTCGTCCAACGTTTTCTCTAAGCTGGCCGGAGGAGACGTGGCCCTTTCTGTCACCCTCACGGCCCTGAGCAGCATCATCACGCTGTTTACCATCCCCTTCATCATGAGCTGGGCCACACAGCTGGTGGGTGAAAGCGTGGGAATCACGCTGCCGGTGGGCAACCTCATCAAGCAGAATCTGGTGCTGATGCTCCTGCCGGTGCTGCTGGGCGTGGGCCTGCATTACCTCTGGCCGAAGGGCGCCGCCGGGGTGGACAAAGTCCTGTCCAAACTGGCGTTCCCGCTGCTGCTGGTGCTCATCACCGTCTTCTACATCCAGCACCATCAGACGATTCTGAAGAACATCGGCACGCTGGGCTTCGCCGTGACGTCGCTGATCCTGGTTGCCATCGGCATATCTTCCCTCCTGTCCCGCCTGGTGAAAAACAGCGCGCAGCAGCGCCGGACGGTGATTATCGAGGTGGGCATGCAGAATGCCGCACAGGCCATCGCCATCGCATCCAGCCCCCTGATCTTCGCCAGCGAGGAGATGGCCATTCCCGCCATTCTCTACTCCCTGATGATGAATATCGTCCTGCTGCTGTACGTCTTCTTCGTCCGTCGCAGCTCTCGTGGGGAATAATCCAATTCTCAAGAGCGAGAGGGACTACTCATCCGGCAGGATGCGGCGGGCGCCGATGTAGCGCATCATGAAGTAAGGGTGGGAGGAGGTTTGTTCCACCACGCCGTTGGAGACGGAGGCGTGGATGAAGGTGAAGCTGCCTTTTTCGCGGTCGACGGAGACGACGATGCCCACGTGGCCGATGGCACGGACACCGGCGCGTTTGCCGAAGAAGACCAGGTCTCCTTTCTGCAACTCGGAATAGCTGTTTACGGGGCGTCCTTCGCGGAACTGGACGGCGCTGTAGGCCGTGAGTTCATAGCCGAAATGCTTGTAGACATAGCGGGTATAGCTGGAGCAGTCGAAGCGTTTGGGGCCGACGGCGCCCAGTTTGTAGGGCGTTCCCAGGAACGAGCGGGCATACTCCACGATCTGGTCACCGGTGGGCGGGGTCATGCCCTCTTCGAGCGACTGGGCATTGGCCGCCCCGCAGAACAGGACGGCCGAAAGGACCAGCAGATATGCCAGGAGCTTTCTCATGCTCCTGCAAATTTACAAAATTTGTGCAAATGCGTCGAACCAGGCCCAGGCGTCCGTCTCGGTTTCGAAGGGCAGTTCGATATAATAGGAGCCGATCATCCGGCAGATGGGGGCGTCGGAGCGGTACACGTACAGGATCTGCTTCTCCCACTGGCTGCCTCCGCAGGCCTGGGGATGGCAGGCTACGTGGACGGTATTCCGGTCCGAAAAGCCGCTCAGGGGGCCGTCGTACTGCTCGGTGAAGTTGTAGGGAAGACCTTTCGCGGCCAGCCAGTCCAGCCATTGCGGGAAGGGATCCATGGGCCTGATTACCAAGGCGTCATACGTGGCGTCCGAAGGATATAAACCCTTGAATACCAGACTGTGAACGACGGCGGTCTCCAGATCGTAGGTCTTTTCCGATTCCGGAAAGGACAGGATGCAGGCGGGGCTATGGTCGGCCTCTGGAGCATCGACGGGAAAGAGCGGGATGTGCACTTCCTTGCCGTCGGCCAGGACCACAAAAGCCTGGGGCTCGATGACGGCCGGGGGAGTGGACTTCTCCTCTTCCTCCGACGACGACTGCTGCACAGGTTCCTGAGCGGGCTGCGGGAACCTCCCGCAGCCACTCAGAACCAACAAAACAAATAACCATTTCTTCATTACAACCATCTGTCTTCGATGTTTTGGTAAGTATGCAGGACAAAGAAGCCGCAGGAAGGATAGCTGCCGTTATAGGCAAAAGTGGGTGCTCCGGCCGGATGCAGATAGATCAAATCCTCACTGATGCGGCTGATATAGGTGTATTTAGCCTTGGCGGCGGCGCGGGTGCAGAAGTAGATCCGGGGCCCGCTGTCGTTCCCATTTCCGGCGAAGAAATCCTCGTGACAGGTGAAGGTGTCCAGATAGTAGTGTCTGTACCAGCAGTCGTCGTAAACCGTGAACAGAAGGTCCCCGGCATTCTGGACCTGGCGGTCTCCGGCCACGACTTCCACCGAGCATTGGCCGTCATAACCGTACATGTGCGACTCGTAGTCGGACCAACTGATGCTATACTGCCGGCTGGTGTGCCGGGTGGAAATGTCGGGGAAGGCCACGCCCAGGCCGTCGGTGCAGTAGTCGGAGGCCGCTCCCACGTAATCTACATGGACGTACATGCGACGGACGTCCGCCGATTGCATGACGGCCTTACCCTGAACCGCTCCGTGCAGGAACAGACGCCCCTGGTAGAAGGCTTTACGCCTTTTCTCCAGGCTGTGGCCGTTCTGGACGTAGGCATAGAGGGTGAAATACCCCGCCGTGCGCTGCGTACGGGCGGTGGTGACGCTGCTCCAGCTCACATTTCCGCCGGGCCCGCCGCTAAAGAGGGCGTTTAATTCGGCCGACGGATCTTCCTCATTGAGCGACGCTTCCACGCCTTTGCGACCGGTCGCGGCGTACACCTGCGCGCAGGGGGCTGTGTACGTGACCACATGGGCGTTGAACAAGTTGCCGATAACGGAATAATCCTGGATGTCCTTGCTGGTGTTCACGGCGGGCGTGCTGCCGAACTGGCCGAAGGGGTTCGCCGCCGCCAGGGCCTGCGTGAAAGGCGTCACCCCGGCTGCGCTGCTGCGGGCCGATAGGGTAAGGGTCCCCAGCGAAGCGCCCTGCGTCTCGGGGAAGCTGACGTCGCCGCTTTCCAGGCAGGTTGCGTAGACGTGGAGGCTCCGCCGTCCGTCGCCGGAGATGGAGAGCAGGGGAGAATCCACCGTAGGGGTGATGTACAGCAGTTCGTCGTAGAGGTCGGCCGCCAGGTTGTTTCCCACGGCCACGGCCGTTGCTGCCGTAGTGACGGGCGAGAGCGCGGTAATGCCGTCGTCCCGCATATAATAAGGTTCCAGCGGGTGCCCGGAAATCCCGTCGGTGCCCGATGCGGCGTCGCTGCCGTCGGGGTTGCAGTAGTAGGGCGCGCCCGTGTACCAGGCCTGCCGGAGCAGGGGCGCCGTCACGGTGAACTGGAAGTCGTCGTCCTGGCCGGTGGCCTCGCATTCGGCATGGATGACCACCGTGCCGGGGGCCAGGAAGGACACCATCTGCCGCTGCCCGTTGGCCGCCGCGCCCAGCCGGACGCACTCGCTGCCCGAGGTGACGCTATAGGTCACCGGCGCCGAGGAATCCTCGACGTCGAAGGGAAGCAGCATCCCCCGCTGGGCCACGTAAGTGGGCGCTCCCTCCTGCGACCAGCCCAGCTCCAGGGGTACAGAAACCCGGAAAGTGACTTCGTCGGAGCGCACTTTGCCATCGGCCGACCGTACCTGCAGCGTATGCTGGGTGCCGGCGGTGGCGCTGGAGGTGGGGGCGACGGTGAGGCGGTTGCCGTCGGCCTGCGAAAAGCTCCAGCCGATGTGGAGGGCCGATTCCCCGGCCGCGCCATCCTGCCGGACTCCGTCGATGTACAGATCCCAGCCGAAGGGCCAGCTGTCCAGGTCCTTCCCGCCGGTGACCCAGCTGGCGCCGCCGTCGCGGGAGAAGTTCACGTACAGGCTTTTGCCTACACTGCGACGGACGTTGCCCAGTGAGAGGCCGGCGACGGCGTCCTCGCAGGCGGGGCTTTCGGACAGCACCAGCCGGCGCAGGTCGCTCAGGTCCCGGCCGTCGATGCGCCAGCCGTCGGCCTGCCACATCAGCCCGTTCCAGGTGAGACTGAAAGAGGCCTGGTAGAAGGTGTTCCGCTGCACGCCGCCCAGGCTGCCGCGATAGACCAGATTACCCGCTACACCGTCCTGGGTGCCCACTTTCTCGCCGGAATACTCCAGATAAGTGGCCAGGGCGTCCCCGTCCGGCACGAGGTTCTCGGGGACGTAGAGGGCCAGGCTCCCGTGCTCCATGCCGGCCTTCTCGGACAGACCGAAACTGTGGTAGTCCAGGGGTTGTGGAAAGAGGTCGTCCTGGCTCAGAGCCTTGGACCCGTCATTGGCGAAGGGACAAAGGCGCCGGTTGGCCTGCTGCAGGATAATCTGGTCGGAAAGCAGGACCGGAGCCACCGTATGGCCGGTGAGCCCGTTCTTGTCTATATTCACTTGCACCTTGGCGAACAGCCTTTTCAGGCCCAGCGAAATGCTGTTTTGCCCCTCGTGTGCCCGCACCGTGACGCTGCCGGCCATGGGAAAGCCCGTCTGGGTCAGGTTGGCGGAAGGGGACAGCGTATAGACAAAGCCGGCAAAGTCCGGTTTTCCGTCGCTTCCCGACGGGACGGCGATGTCTCCCATATTCGCCAGCGCGAATATCCGGACCTGCCGTCCCGCGGGGAAGTTCAGGGTGATGCCGGCCGAAGCGCTTTGGACCGGACTCAGGAAGGCCCTTCGCCAGAAGCCGGTTTCGTCTATCCCGTACACCGTGACGTCGTGCAGGCGGTTGAAGCTTTCGTCGCTGTAGAGGGCCGATTTGGTGTCTTCTTTTTCCGGGACGATGTCCAGGTGCAGCGTGCATTCACCGGCCTCCTGCGCTTGCTCACCGCCTTCCTGCACCACAGGAGCGGGGATAGGGACAGGCAGCGAGCACGAAACGCAGAGAAAGGCGGCGGCCCGGCAGAGGGCCCTTTTGAAATAGTCAATACTCATAGTTTATGTCTTTATACTCCCAGGGCATTACATGGACTTGGAAGTCACTGTCTTTGAAGTCGATACCTACTAAAATGTCGGGCAGGTTCTTTTCCCGCCAGGTGACGCCGCCCAGCTCTGCGAGGATGCCGCCCAAGTTAAAACTGTGGGCCGGTTCCCGGATCTCGGAGGCATCTTCCCGGGAATACAGCTCCATGAGCAGGTCTTCGTTCCCCTGCCGCGGCAGGATGCATCGGAACAAACCGCGTTCCGGCTCCTGCGCCCAGCAGTTGAACGCTCCTTCCACTGGCTTTCCGGTAAGGACGTCCACCCCGCAGGTGCCCGATCTGATGGCCACGTCATAGGGGAAAACGTTTTTTTCCTTGTTCCAGAACTGGGCGTTGACGAACTGGATGGAGATGCAGCAGAATTCCTTGACAAACTCCACCGGCACGGTGAAGAGCTCGGGCTCTACGATGCTCAGGTAGGAGAAGCGGAACAGGGAGTCGAACTGGCTGCCGGGCGGAACCGTCCAATGGATGCCGTCCGGCGCACGGCTGTTCCGGAACCCCAGCACGCCGCTGCCTCTGACGGCATCGGCCTGCCGGATGTTCAGGAAAAAGTCTTTGTCTGTCAGCGCCCGGATGGTGGTGGTGTCGCAGGCCAGGCTGGAGCGGTCGGGGTAGCGGTAGGCATGGATGCATACCCGGTCCGGATTCCCGAAGGCCCCTGCATTGAAAATGTCAAAGTACAGGAGGCTGGGGCACGGTCCCCGCTTCTCCAGAACGGCATTCCGGCAGGAGACCAGCATCGCGAGCGCCGACAGGATGTAAACTAAGCGTTTCAATTACATGTTATATTCGATGTCTACAATATCGTCCCACTCCACGACGGTGATGGTAGGCTTGGCCTGGCCGGAACTGGTCTTGCTGTCGTCGTTGTCGTTCTCCTTGCCCAGCATGGTGATATTGATGTCAATCCGGTATTTCTTGTTGGCTTCCAGCTGAGGCAGGTCGAAGGTGTAGTAGAAGTCCTTGTCGGTGAAGGACATGGTGGTGTTGCTGCCGGTAGAAATGAGGCCGTGCAGGACCAGACGGGTGTGTCGGGGAGAGAATACGGTGGTGGTTCCGCCCGATTCGGGATCGTCCACGGTGGCGTTGGGATAGGCGTACAGAGTACGGCCGACCGTGACGGTGGTGGCGCCGATTCCCATGTCGCCCGTAGAGATGAACTGCGTGTTCAGGTTGCACTTGTCACGGGTCACATACAGCGGCTGGTTTTCCAGCGTGAGTTTGTTGTACCAGTAGGCATGGTTGGTGCGGTCCTCGTTGGACAGCGGCAGGGGAATACCGGCGGTCTTGGTTCCGTCGCCTTCGCTGGCTACGCCGTAAGGGGCGCGTCCCACCACGTTCTTGAGGTAGATCTCCTTGAGTTTAAAGGTGCTGCCCTGCAGATCGGTATCCAGGAAGTCTACCTTGACCTTGTTAAGCTGGATGGCCGCAGCCAGTTTCTTGACATAGATCACGAACTCTTTAGGCTCTCCGGTGAAAGGAGTATAGTCTTTCACTTCCACGTCGTCTACCTTGCCGCTCATGACCAGATTGCTTTCCTTGTTTTCTTTCAGGTCCGAGAGAGTGGCTTCCAGACTGGCCAGGGTCCCGACTTTCGTGAGTTTGGGAGCATTCAAAATGGCATAGACCTTCTTGTTGCCGGTTCTGGTACGGACCGAGCAGACCACAGAATTGGAGGTGGGTTCGTCAAGCTGTTCGTACTTGTCGTTCTCCAGCACGCCTTGGGGGGAGAAAATGAACAGTTGGACGCTGTTGATCAGATGCTCCTGCATCTCGCCGTCGACAGCCTTGGTCGTGGGAAGCGTATGGACAAAGCGGACGCGCATGAGTCCGGTTCCTTCTTCCGACGGCAGGTCGGTCGTGGCGGAAACGGAGGTCTTCTGACAGGAGAGGGCGGCGGCGAAACTGAGAGCCGCCAGGAAAAGATGAAATGCTTTTTGCTTCATAATAATTAATATTAAGGTATTAGTAATTGATGTCTGTTTCGTCGTCCCGGTCAAGCCCGTATCTCTCGATGAGGACGTGTATTTCCGGATCCAGATTGCCGCGGAACAGCAGGGAGTGGTTTTCGCGGCAGGCGTCCAGGAAGTGCTGGACGGCCAGTTCGTCTTCCTGCCGACGTGCGTACAGCAGGGCCAGCAGATAATTCACCGCCGGCGTGCGCTTCTGCTGCAGCAGGATGTCCAGGGCCGATGCATTGTAATCCAGCGCCATGCAGGCCAGGGCCGTGTTGACGTCCCGGTAAGGACGCAGCAGTTCCAGGGCGGCCGGATAGTCGCGGTCCCGGAGCAGGGCTACCGCGCGCCGGTACAGGGTGTCGGGCTCGGTGGTGTGCACCGTATCTTTCACCATGCCCTTGCGGCTCAGGTAGAAATCGAAGGAAACCAAGCGCAGGCGGGGATAGAGCTGCTCCCGCAGGTAGGGATAGAAGGCCTCCTTGCGAAGGGCTTCTTCCCGCTGATCTTCCGGCCGTCCCGACACCGATAGGAAAGAGGCTTTCTGGGCCGATGTGAGGCAGGAGTCAAGGAGGACCAGCCTTTCCAACAAGGTCCAGTTTTCCCCCTTGCTGTGGGACAGGAAGCGGATGGAAGCGGGTTTTTCCGCCGCCGTGAGCCTCTCCCGGCCGTCCTCCGTCACGGTGATCCGGAAGCTTTGTACCGAATCCCGGTAGTGCTGGAGGAAGCGCTGGAAGTAGCCTGCGACGGAAGCGGCGCGCCGCTGGGTCAGGAGCTGGTTGGCCGCCAGGCTGCCTTCCGGCGAGGCCCAGGCCGAAACGACCACGGAGTCGGTCACATATTCGTCGTTCCTTTCCAGCTCCAGGATGTTTTCCCGGATGCGGTCCATCTGATAGCGGTTGTCTTCCAGGTTGGGATCCATCTCCCATTGTCCGGGCCGGAAGGCCAGTTCACAGGAGTTGTGACTGCTGGCCCGCCGTTCCACGATGCGCGTCACATAGCGCTCGGTGGGGTCGGTGAGGTCCGACAGCGAACTCACATAGAATGCCAGCGGCTGCGTGCGCGGCATGGAGTAGAGATGCCGCTCTTCCTGGAAGATCTCTCCGGAGAGCACCACTTCCACCTTCTTCAGGCGTGGACGGGTGCGCAGGGTCTGCGTGTATTCGTAGACGAAGTCGCCGCTGGCATCCTGCAGAACGGTATCCAGCCGCACTCCTTCGGTGAGGATGGGCGAGGGGACATAGTGGGCGAAAACCTTCTCCCGCGCGTCCCATTTGCTTTTATGGTAGCGCTTGAGCATCTTCCGGGTGTAGTGCAGCAGGGCCTCCTGCCCGTCGGGCCCGAAGTTGTGGGAAAGGTTCCGGTCTATCCAGATCTTCAGGTTGCGCCAGTCCACGAAACGCGTACTGTCCGTGATGATGGAACGCAGGTAGCGTTCGTACTGGCGGTAGCCCCGCAGCTGCTCCTTCCGGTAGTCGGCGCCGGTGACGATGACCGCCTGAAGCGGCAGGGTATCGGCCTGTACAAACAGCTGGGGATAGAGCCTGAGCTGCCATTTGGCATCCTGCATGGCGGCCGGTACGCAGACGTCGAAGCGGATGTCAATCTGCCCCAGACGTTCGGCGATGTTGCGGAAGCGGGCGGTGACCACGGCGGCGTCAATGACCTCGTTGGCCACCATCTCGCCGGTTTCTTCGTCGCGGATGGCCTTCATCACAATGATTTCCCGGTCTCCGTCACGCAGGGTAAGGGTATCCCGCGTGCCCGAGCGGATGATGCTGCGCTCCTCTTCCCATTCTTCCCGGGAAAGGGAGAGCCGGGCCGATAGTTCCTGCTGCTTCACACGGCGCATCTTGGCGCCGCTTCCGCAGCCGCAGAGCAGCAGAAGCAGGAGGAGGGTCCACGGAGTGCTTGCTTTCATGATCAGAATACGAATTGGATGGCGATGCGGGCGTCGGGAAGCCAGAAGAACTTTTCTCCCTGCTCGGTGGTGAGACCACACATGGGACAGGCATAGCGGGTATATTTTTTCCAGCCGCCCCAGGCGCCCAAACCCAGATCCAGGTTCCACAAACTGTTGATCATGATGGAGTAACCGCCCCACAGCCCCATCCCGTAGGCGTCTCCTTCTTCGGCCTCCTTCTGGATGATCCCGCCCCCGTTATAGACGGAATAGCGAAAGTCGGTGCCCACCCACCAGCCGGAATAGACGTGCCAGGGCCAATAGCGCAGCCCTCCCCACCACGAGTTGTGCCGCATTTGCAGCTGTGTGTCGGGATCGCCGGCGCGGAAGGTCCATGGATTCAGTTCGGCGCCCACGTGGACGGACAGTTTTGTCCCCACCGCGGCCGAAGCCTCGGCGTTGAGGGTTGCCAGAGATAGCCAGTCTACGGCATTGGTGCCCACGGTGAACCGCTGGGCCCGGGCCGGCAGGAGCAAAACCCCGGACAGGAGAATCAGAAGAAGGAAACGCTTCATGGAAGTAAGTTTTTAATAGTCGCGTTGAGGCTGCATGGGTTCCCGGTCTTCCCCTCTGGGGATAATCTCTACCAGACGGGCCGGGATTTCGATGGAACTGCGTTCCTCGTTTTCCTGGGTTACATATTTGCGGACGCGCAGGCGCCCGACCACGTGGATCCACATGCCTTTCTGGATCTGGCCCAAGTCCTCGATCCCTTTCACGCCGGACCAGGCCGACACGTTGAACCAGGTGGGCTCTACGGTAGAGTTTCCGCTGCGGTCGTAGGCCGATGCTTCGGTAACCACGGAGAAGTTGCACACCTGGTTGCCGTTGTAGGAGTTCACGTCGGCCCGGCCGACGACGCCCCTAAGCTCAATTCTGTTTAGAAATTCCATACGATAGTACTTTAACGTTGAACTTGCGCCGGGAGGGCGGTGCGCGCTACCGGTCCCGGCAGGTGCAAAGTAAAGCGGCAAAAATCCCTTATCCATGGCTCAGAGGCCGCCGGGATGCAGATTTTTGTCTTTTGACGAAGGATTGTATGTTTTGACCGCAGTTTCAGACAAAAAAAACGCGCACCGGCTGTTTTATTGACCGATGCGTGTTTTGTGCGGTTCGGCTAAAAAGGAAAAATCTGCACTTTCTTTTAGCCGATGCTTGGATTTGCGGTTTTCAAATCCCATTTTTGCCGCAAACCGTGCCGTTATGCTGCATCTTGAAGAGAATATCGACCACGTAAGCCGCTGCCCCCAGTGCGGAAGAGTCTTTGACTACGGTAGGGTAGACCGCCGCTTCTGCAGCATTACCTGCAAAAACCTCTGGCACAACAGGCAGCGTTATCCTTCCAAGGAGAAGGAAGTCCGGCGCGTGCTGCGCGTCCTGGATAACAATCGCGATGTGCTGGAGAAACTCATGAAAATGGGGGTAAACAGCATCGACCGCCTCACCGTGATCCATCTTGGCTTCAATATGAACTACTTTACCTCCCTGGAAAGAGTGCGCCACCGCTGGGTGTATACCTGTCTGGATATCAGTTACGAATTGACCCCCACCCGGATCAAGAACCTTCGTTACTTGTGGGAGGGGGTCAATGAGGAGGACCAGTAGGAGACGGCTATTGGATGGCCGGCTTCTTCTGGGAATCTTCGAAGAGGAAGAAGAAGGCGATGGCCACTACCAGGGCGTAGCCCGCAAAGATGAACCAGGAAGTGGGCCAGCCGGAAGCGTTTACCACATAACCGGCGATGTAGGAACCGACGAAGGCTCCCACGCCGTTGGTCATGAGCATGAACACGCCCTGGGCGCTGGCGCTGATGGATTTGTCGGTTTCCTGCTCTACGAAGAGGGCGCCGGAGATGTTGAAGAAGTCGAAGGCCATGCCGTACACGATCATGGACAGGATGAACATCCATACGCCGGAACCGGGGTTACCGGTACCCAGCAGGGCAAAGCGCAGGACCCAGGCGATCATCGAGATAAGCATCACTTTCTTGATGCCCAGTTTCTTTAAGAAGAAAGGAATGAGCAGGATGCACAGAGTCTCGGAGATCTGGCTCAGGGAGATGAGCATCGTGGAGTGCTCTACGCCGAAGGTGCCCACGTATTTGGGGTCGAACAGGGACGAAGTGGTGTCTCCGAATCCCTTGATGTAGCCGTCGGCGAAGGTGTTGGTGATTTGCAGGGCCATACCCAGCAGGGCCGAGAAGATGAAGAAGATGGCCATCTTCTTCTGTTTGAACAGGTTGAAAGCCTTGAGGCCCAGTTTCTCTACCAGGCTGCCGCCGCTGTTCTTGTTGATGCCGCAGGCGGGAAGGGTAAAGGAATACAGACCCAGCACGATGCTGATGCCGGCCGAGAGCCACAGCTGCTTGTTGGTGATATTGAAGCCCGTGAGGTCTACGGCCCACATGGCGGCGATGAAGCCGATGGTGCCGAAAACGCGGATGGGCGGGAAATCCTTGACGGTGTCCATGCCGGCCTTATTCAAAGCGTTGAAGGCCACGGTGTTGGACAGGGAGATGGTGGGCATGTAGAAGCACACGGCGCCCAGCATCAGGGGATAGATTCCGGAATAGGTGGTTTGGAACGAAGCCGCAATGAGGAAGCAGGCGCAGAGGAAGTGCGAGAGTCCCAGCGTCTTCTGGGCCGGAATGTATTTGTCGGCCACGATGCCCAGGAGGGCTGGCATGAACAGGGATGCGATACCCTGCAGGGCATAGAAGCTGGCCACCTCAATGGGGGAGAATCCCAGTACGCTGCCCAGGTAGGCACCCAGCGAGATGAGCCAGGAACCCCACGCTGCATACTGCAGGAAGTTCATCACAATGAGGCGGAAGGTCAAGGTTTTGTTTTTCATATCTGTTGGAATTGTTTTTAGCGTTGGTACAACCTCACAAAAATACGCAAAAATCTGATAAAAATGCTATCTTTGCACGATAAATATGTCCCAGTTCAAACGCATAGCCTCCGATCCCCAGTCCGCCGCCCGGGCTGGCGTGCTCACTACGGATCACGGGGAAATCCAGACTCCCATCTTCATGCCCGTGGGTACGGTGGGCTCTGTCAAGGGCGTATACCACCGGGATCTCACGGCCGATATCAAGGCCCAGATCATCCTGGGTAACACGTATCACCTGTATCTCCGTCCCGGCCTGGACACCCTGTACAAGGCCGGCGGCCTGCACAAATTCGAGCATTGGGACAAGCCCATCCTCACCGACAGCGGCGGTTTCCAGGTCTTTTCCCTGGCCCCCATCCGCAAACTCACCGAGGATGGCTGCAAGTTCTCCTCGCACATCGACGGCAGCAAGCACATCTTTACGCCAGAGAATAATGTAGATACCCAGCGCATCATCGGGGCCGATATCGTGATGGCCCTGGACGAGTGCTGCCCTGGAGACGCCGATTACCGCTATGCGTCCAAGTCCCTCAAGCTCACGCAGGGCTGGCTGGAACGCTATGCCAAGCATTTCGACGAAACCGAACCCCTGTACGGGTATTCCCAGACCATGTTCCCCATTATCCAGGGCTGCGTCTATCCGGACCTGCGCCAGCAGGCCGTGGAGCACGCGCTCAAACTGGATAACGCCAACCGCGGCGGCTATGCCGTAGGCGGCCTGGCGGTAGGGGAGCCCACCGAAAAGATGTACGAGATGCTGGAGGTTACCTGCCCGCTGCTGCCGCAGGACAAGCCCCGCTACCTCATGGGCGTGGGCACGCCCGCCAACATCCTGGAAGGCATCGCCCGCGGAATTGACATGTTCGACTGCGTCATGCCCACCCGCAACGGCCGCAACGGCATGCTCTTCACCTGGGACGGCATCATGAACATGCGCAACTCCAAATGGACCGACGACTTCGGCCCGCTGGACCCGCTGGGTACGTCTTTTGTAGACAGCTATTACACCAGGGCCTATATCCACCACCTGTTCATCGCCAAGGAAATGTTCGCCGCCATGGTGGCGTCGGAGCATAATCTGGCCTTCTATCTGGATTTGGTGCGGGTGGCCCGGGAGCACATTATTGCAGGGGATTTCCTGGCCTGGAAGAACGCCACGGTCCCCAAACTCATGCAACGTCTATGATGGGAATCGGGAAACTGGATCTCTATATCATCCGCAAGTTCATGGTGACATTCTTCATGTCGCTGCTGTTCCTTGTGGCCATTACCATCATCTTCGACGTCAGTGAGAAAATCGAGGACTTCGTACGCCACGAAGTCCCGGTACGCAGCATCATCTTAGACTATTACGTAAACTTCATCCCGTACTTCGTAAACCGGTACGCGCCCATGTTCGTGTTCCTGACGGTCATCTTCTTCACTTCCAAGATGACGCAGGATTCCGAGGTTGTGGCCATGCTCTCCAGCGGCATCAGCTACCATCGGCTCATGGTCCCGTATATGCTTTCGGCCTTCCTCATCGCCGCTTTCTCGCTGTGGATGGGCATGTGGATAATCCCGCGAGCCAACGACAAGCGTGTAGACTTTGAGATGAAGTACAACTCCTACATGAAGATGCAGGTGAAGCAGGGCCACGATATGCACTATAAACTGGAGGACGACCATTTTGTATATTTCGAATCCTTCAGCGCCTACAACAATACGGCTTACAACTTTACGCTGGAAGACCTTTCCGGCGGTACCCTGCGCTCCAAGATTACCGCCGAATCGGCCCAGTACGATACTGTGAGCGGTGTCTGGAAGCTGCGCAACTACTTCGTACGCGATTTTGACGGGGGACTGCAGGACCACATCCGCAGCGGCCGTCAGATGGATACGGTCCTGAGCCTTACCAGGGACGATTTCTTCATCAACCGCTTTACCATTGAAAAACTGAACAAACGGGAACTGGACCAGTTAATCGAGACCCAGATCCACCGGGGAGACGCGTCGGTGAGTGATGCCATTATGGAAAAGCACAACCGGTATTCCATGCCTTTCTCCGTGTTCATCCTTACTATTATAGGTGTATCCCTTTGCACCAAGAAAAAACGCGGGGGAATGGGCTGGAACCTGGCGGCCGGTACGGCGTTGGGCTTCTCCTACATCCTGTTCATGCAGTTCAGCAAGATGTTCGTGGTAACGGATACCCTACCGGCGGCTTTTGCCGTGTGGTTGCCAAACATCCTATATTCCATAATTGCGGCGGTTCTGTATATAATAGCTCCTAAATAATGAAAGTTCAAATAGTTAACAAATCTCCGTATCCCTGCCCTTCCTATGCTACCCCGCAGTCGGCCGGCCTGGATCTCAAGGCCAATCTGGAGCAGCCGGTGGTGCTGAAACCCCTGCAGCGGGCCCTGATTCCTACAGGTCTCTTCATGGCCCTTCCGGCCGGATACGAGGCCCAGGTGCGTCCCCGCAGCGGTCTGGCCGCCAAGCACGGCATCACGGTGCTCAATACGCCCGGCACCATCGACGCCGATTACCGGGGAGAGATTTGTGTGATTCTGGTTAACCTGTCGGACCAGCCCTTCGAGGTGGTTCCCGGGGAGCGCATCGCCCAGATGGTCATCGCGCGCCACGAACAGGTAGAATGGGAGCAGGTAGAGGAACTGGACGCCACCGAGCGCGGCGCCGGCGGTTTCGGCTCTACCGGCCGCTAGGCCCTTGTCATTCTGAGCGAAGCGAAGAATCTATGGAAATCAAAGACTTATACCAATTATACCTGCAGTGCGCAGGTATCAATACCGATACCCGTACCATTCGGGAAGGCCAGCTGTTCCTGGCGCTGAAAGGGGAGAACTTCGACGGCAACGCCTTTGCGCTGCAGGCGCTGGAGGCCGGTGCGGCCTACGCTGTGGTGAATGAGAGCGTCCAGGCCGATGACCCCCGCCTCATCAAGGTGCCCGACACCCTGGCTGCCCTGCAGCAGCTGGCGGCCTTCCATCGGCAGCAGTTCGACATTCCGGTGATTGGCCTCACGGGGACCAACGGCAAAACCACCACCAAGGAGCTCATCCGCACGGTGCTGGCCGCAAAATACCGCGTCACGGCCACCGAGGGCAATCTGAACAACGATATTGGCGTGCCGCTCACGGTGCTGCGCATTTCCGAAGAGACGGAGATTGCCATCATCGAGATGGGCGCCAGCCATCCCGACGATTTAAAACCGCTGCTGGCGGTAGCCCAGCCCACACACGGACTCATCACCAACGTGGGGAAGGCCCACCTGCTGGGCTTCGGCAGCTTTGAGGGGGTTAAATACGCCAAGGGCCAGCTGTACGACTGGCTTAAGGCACACGAGGGCGTGGCTTTTGCCAATGCCGACGACACCGTGCTGCAGGAAATGCTGTGGGAGCGCGGCCTGGGTTGCATCCCTTACGGCATGGACGGCGTAACGCTGCTGCCTACTTCGGCCAGCCAGCCTTTCCTCTGCCTGCAATGGGCCGACGGCTCTGTCCTGAATACCAAACTGGTGGGCGCTTACAATGCCAACAATGTGCTGGCTGCCCTTAAGATTGGCTGGTTCTTCCAGGTTCCGGAAGCCGACGCCCGACAGGCCATTGCTTCATACGTTCCTTCTAATAATCGCTCGCAATTACTTTTAACAGAGAAGAATACGGTTATTATTGACGCCTATAACGCCAACCCTTCTTCCATGGCGGTGGCACTGGATAACCTGGCCCTGGCCTCGGGGCGCAAAGTAGCCCTGCTGGGAGATATGCGCGAGTTGGGCGCCGATTCGGCCGCCGAACATAAGAAGGTGGTAGACCGTCTTTGTCATTCTGAGCGAAGCGAAGAATCTCTTGCTTTCCTGGTAGGCGAAGAATTTACCAAGGCCGCCGCTGGCACGGGCATCCGCTGCTTCGCCACCTCGGACGACCTGGCCGCCTGGCTGCAGGAAAACCCGCTCCAGGGTTGCACCATTCTGGTAAAAGGATCCCGCGGAACGCGGATGGAGAAGGTTATAGACCGGCTTTAACTACAATCTTGCGCGCCAGGACGGCGAACAGGTAGCCAATTCCAAAACCGATAACAGCTCCCGCCAGGATGTCGCCCAGAAAATGGGCGCCCATCATGATGCGGCTGATACTCATGAACGTAGCCCAGAGAAAGATTACCCAGCCGTAAATCTTGAAGTTGCTCTTGGGGCTGTACCACTTGAATCCGAAATAGGAAACGGCGGCAAAGCCGAAGCTGTTTCCGGCGTGCGCGCTGAAGAATCCGTACTTGGCGGTGGTGGGCAGGCCGTAGGGGAGCCTCAGCCCGTTGCAGTTCATCCAATAGTCGAAGCAGGGACGCAGGCGGGCCACGGTGGCCTTGACTAAATTGTCTCCCTGGTCGATGACCACGACGCTCAGGGCTACCGTCAGGATCAGGGCCAGGCCCCGCTTCCAGCCCAGCTTCCACAAAGCGAAGATGCCAATGGCGATGTAGACGGGGAACCAGGGACGCGTGGCCGACATGAGCCACCAGAAGCTATCCGTTGCCGGAGTAGCTAAGTTGTTAATCCACAGCGTTGCCGCCTTATCTAATTGAATGATTGATTCAAATATCGTCATTTATTCAGGGATTTCCAGAGTTGTTCCTTGAGTTCGTTCAGACCCAGGCCGGCCACCGAGGAAATGAACACGTGAGGCAGGTCCTTGGGCAGTTTCTTCTCTATCTTGGCCTTCTCTTTCTCGTCGATGAGGTCGGTCTTGGTAATGGCCAGCACACGGTCCTTCACCAGAAGCTCCGGATTGTACTCCTCAAGCTCATTCAACAGCACTTTATAGCCCTTGGTGACATCCGGTTCGTCGGCCGCCACCATGAACAGGAGCACGGAATTGCGCTCGATGTGCCGCAGGAAGCGCATGCCGATGCCCTTTCCCTCGTGCGCGCCCTCGATGATGCCGGGGATATCGGCCATCACGAAGGAACGGTCGTCGTAGTACCGCACGATGCCCAGGTTGGGCTCCAGGGTGGTGAATGCGTAATTGGCAATCTTGGGTTTGGCCGATGTGATAGCGGCCAGCAGCGTGCTCTTGCCGGCGTTGGGGAAGCCCACCAGGCCTACATCGGCCAGTACTTTCAGTTCCAGGATGAACCAGCCTTCCACGCCTTCCTCTCCGGGCTGGGCGTAGCGCGGCGTCTGGTTGGTGGGGCTCTTGAAATGGTCGTTTCCCCAGCCTCCGCGGCCGCCGGGGCAGAGGATGTATTCCTGGCCCGGTTCTACCAGTTCGGTGATTACTTCTTCGGTCTCGGCATCCTTCACCACCACGCCCTGGGGCACTTCCAGCACAATGTCCTGGCCGTTTTTGCCGCGTTTGAGGGCTTCGGCGCCGTTGCCGCCGTTTTCGGCACGCACCACTTTGCGGTAGCGCAGGTGGATGAGGGTCCAGAGCTGCGGATTCACGCGCAGGATGATGTGCCCGCCACGCCCGCCGTCACCGCCGTCGGGACCGCCCTTGGGTACGTATTTGGCCCGGTGCAGATGGGCGCTGCCGGCGCCACCGTGGCCGCTGGCGCAAAAGATGCGTACGTAGTCGATGAAGTTGGATTCTGCCATATTATAAGGTATGAAGCAGCACTTGTTTCAGGCCCAGCCAGCAAAGATGGCGGGACTGTTCGTCGGGAAGATCCTGGTAGGGAACCAGGTTGCAGACTTTCTTGTTCAGTTCGTCCTGTTTGCCGGCGCCGTCAATGTAGCCGGCGGTAACCAGAGACGTCATCCAGTGCAGGTGCTCGCCGGCGGCCAGATACTCCAGAATCTGGTAATTGGCCTTGCTGCCGGTATAGTGGACGGGATTCTGGGGATCCAGGACGTCGGGGATGTTCTCGGCCTCTTTGCGCAATTTCTCGGGGCAAAGCTGGACCAGAGTAGGGGCGAATAGGCTGCGGGCAATGTCTCCGGCCTGCTTGCGCATGAGTTCCTGGCGGTTGAGCAGCGGGTTGCCGCCGCGGCCCCGAATGAGCTTGCTCCTTTCTCTCCACCACTGGGAAGGCGTCTGGCCGTCGGGGCCCGGAGGCATGTTGTCGATGGCGCGGGCCTTGAGGCTCTTGCCGCTTACCACATCCTGGTTCCAGATGCGGTCCGGCAGGCCGAAGGGATGGATGACCTCCACGCCCTCGGGGCAGTAGCTGCGGTTGTAGAAGTCGATGATGTCCAGCATCTGCTGGTCGGCGCGGGTAGCACGTACCAGGATGCAGAGGTTCGTGAGGTCTTTCCCGTAGCGGGCGGCCTCCTGCAGCAGCTGGACGCCGATTTCCACGTTGCGGGCGCCTTTATCCACCGACACGATCACATAGGTGAGGGACGGCAGCGTCATGGCAAACTCCAGCCAGAACTTGGATTCTCCCATGCTGGCCGTGGACCACTCGATGTTGGCGTCGTAGCGCAGGGCCGGCGTGCGGTTCAGGAATTCGCCCTTGATGGATTCGATGTTGGGATCGTAAACCTTAAACGTATTGGGAATGGGCTGCATGTCCTTGCCGATGAACGAGCCAAACTCGTAAACGTAGCGAAGGGCTTCCTGACCCATTTCTCCAAAGCCGATGAGCATAGAGGTGCAAGCGCTCTTGACATAGCCCAGGGGCTCTCCCTTGGAGTCGCGCGCGATGTCGGCGAAGTGGATGGGGTGCAGGTGCGGCTGCTTGTGCTTGATTTCGGTGAAGGACATCTCGGCCAGGTTCAGGACGCGGATGCGGTCTCCCATGGCCGCCAGCAGGGAAGTGTAGCTGTTAACCCTGTGGCTGTAGCACATGATTTTGGCCTTGACCGTATTGTCGGTGGCCAGGTACTTGAGCAGCTGGACGTTGGTTTCTTCGTCGGGGGAGACCAGGTACAGCGTGGTGCGGGAGTTTTCCAGCCAGGGAGCCAGGCGGGACAGGCCGATGGCATTGCAAAGCTGGCCCTTGGCCTGATGATCCTGCGGCAGGTTGCCCTTGAGAAGGACGAAACGGTTGCTTCCCAGCTGTTTTTCCAGGGACTGCTCTTTGCGGCGGCCGAAGATGTTGGAGATGAGTTCGCCGATGGAAAGCTCTGAGTGCTGAGTTTCGGCGGTGGGAAAATCTACCAGGATAATTTCTCCCTGGTCGGAAGGTTCCTTGTCGTTTTCCCATTCCTCCATGATGGATTTGGCGAAGGCCTTGGAGTGGCTGTCCACTCCCAGGAAGATATGGTTCTTGCGGTTCTTGCGGGCCTCGTGGACGTGTGAGACCAGCCAGGTACGGTCCCGCAGGCGGCGCGGCATGATGAGCAGGACCATACTCAGGGTAAAGCTGATGATGAGGAGGAAGATGCTGATATAGGCCAGCAACAGTCCGGGCTCGTGGAAGACCACGGCGGCGATGATGTCGTCGAAGACCACGGTGTGGCCGATGAACATTTCCAGGGCGGCGAACAGGGACACCACCACCAGCTGGACCCAGTTACCGTCGGTGACGGTGTGGGACGACTGGGTGAGCATCACCACGTGGATGGCCGTGCCGGCTGCCAGCAGCAGGGCGAAGATTCCGACGATGGAAAGGCGACGGCCCTTGCGGTTAAGCGCGACCAGCAACTGGACAAATCCGCCGATGACGGCCAGGAGGATGAGCACCCAGATAATCATGACAGGGGTGCTGATTGGAAAGTTCGAGACAGGGGTATGATGCATCTTGCTCTATACTATAATATATATCGCACAAAGATAAGAAAAATACTGGAAAGATAAGAAAGATGGGGTGCTGCGCAGGTTATTTCGTTATTGAATTGCGATATTAACATTTTTGTTATTGGCTAAAACAGAAATGTTTCATGTGCTGAAAAACAACGCAGTTTACAAAAACGAAGCAGAAATGCGAGGATTGGTGAAAGAATGGACGGGCTCTTGTATTGTATCTCGAAATTCACTATCTTTGAAAGATGAAAGACGTCCTGGTAGCAGACTTTTCCGGCATGGTGCAGGCGCAGGATTTCCTGCCCTGGCTCCAGGCGCAGGAGGGGAGCGTAACCTACAGGGACTGGCGCTCCCTTGAGGGGACGCACTGCTACTGCGACCCTGCCGCAAGGGACCAGATCCTGGCCTCCCTCCCGGATCAGTTGCCCCGGCTTCGCTGGATAGACAGTGGGGACTTCCACTACATGAGTCTCCTGCTGGCCTCCCGGGAAACCGAGCCCTTTCACCTGGTTTTGCTGGACCACCATCCCGACAACCAGGAGCCGGCCTTCGGCGGGGTGCTCAGCTGCGGCAGCTGGGTGCGGGACCTGCAGCAGGAGAACGGACTGCTCCGGAGCGTGCTTTCCATCGGCCCGGAAGGGTGTCCCGAAGACATTCCCGCCGGCTGGCTGGAGGAAAGAAGGGGAGAACGGGTGTATGTGTCGCTGGACAAGGATATCATGGACAGGCCCTGGGCCCGCACGGACTGGACGCAGGGGACGCATACGCTGGAGCAGGTAAAAGCCATCCTGGCGCAAGTGCTGGAAGGGCCCGTGACGGTGACGGCGGTGGATGTTTGCGGGGGCCTAACCCCGGAAAAAGGGGCGGGGCCGGAAGACCTCCGCATCAACCGGGAAACGGATATGGAGCTGTATAAGTACTTAAAGGAATACTTTAAATAACACATAAACTACTATGTCAGACATTCAGATCCCTCTGGATCAACTGCAGAAGACCTGCCTGTACGACGCCCATGTGGCCCTGCAGGCCAAGATGAGCCCTTTCGCCGGCTTCATGATGCCCATCCAGTACAGCAACATCACCCAGGAACACCTGGCCGTGCGCCAGCACGTGGGCATGTTCGACGTCTCCCACATGGGAGAGATCTTTGTGAAAGGCCCCGAGGCCGAAGCCTTCATCAACCACATCTTCACCAACGAAATCCGCGGCTTCGAGCCCGGTAAGGTGCTCTACGGCATGATGTGCTACCCCGACGGCGGCACGGTGGACGACCTCCTGGTGTACCGCGAGTACCTGGCCAACCATTTCCTGCTGGTGGTGAACGCCGCCAACATCGACAAGGATTTCGCCTGGATCCAGGAGCAGGCCAAAGGCTTCGACTGCAAGCTGGACAATGCTTCGCCCCGTATCGGCCAAATCGCCGTCCAGGGTCCCGAGGCCGAAAAGATTGTCGTCGAGGTCCTGGGCTACAAGGAAGCGGCCAATCTGGGCTTCTACACCTTCTGTGACGTAGAATATAATGGAGAGCGCCTCATCCTGAGCCGTACCGGCTATACCGGAGAAGACGGCTTCGAGCTGTACACCACCCCCGAGAATATCGTGGAAATCTGGGACCGTCTGCTCAAGGCGGGCGTGGAACCCTGCGGCCTGGGCTGCCGGGATACCCTGCGTTTCGAGGCCGGTCTGCCGCTGTACGGAGACGAACTCAGCCCCGAGATTAGCCCCGTGATGGCCGGTCTGGGCATGTTCTGCAAGTTCGAGAAGGATTTCATCGGCAAGGAGGCCCTGCTGGACCAGAAAGCCGGAAACCTGCAGCAGAAGCTGGTGGGTATCGAGATCGAGGACAATGCCATCCCGCGCGCCGGCTATCCCGTGGAACTGGAAGACGGCACCCCGGTGGGCGTGGTTACCACCGGCTACCATTCCATTTCCCTGGACAAGAGCATCTGCTTTGCCCTGGTAGACAAGGCCTATGCCGCCCTGGATACCCCGCTCTGGATCCGTATCCGCAAGAAAACCTTCCCCGGGAAGGTGGTCAAGAAGAGATTTTATCAAACAAATTACAAAAAATAAACACAGAACACTATGTCTAAAGTATTGGAAGGACTCAAGTATTCCGAGTCGCATGAATGGGTAAAAGTGGAAGGCAACATCGCCTACATCGGTGTGTCGGACTTCGCACAGAAGGAAATGGGTGACATCACCTATGTGGATCTTCCCGAGGAAGGTGACGATGTCCTGGCCGGCGAGGAATTCGGCGCCCTGGAAAGCGTAAAGGCCGCATCGGATCTGTTCAGCCCCGTGTCGGGCGTAGTGGTTGCCGTTAACGGCGAACTGGCCGACGAACCCGAGAAGGTGAACGAGGATGCCTATGCCGCCTGGATCATCAAGGTGGAAATGTCCATTCCTTCCCAGGTGGACGCCCTCATGGACGCCGCCGCCTACAAATCTTTCATCGGCGAGTAAGACATGGTCCCTTATCTTCCTCACACAGAGGCCGATATCAAGGCCATGCTGGAAAAGGTGGGGCTCAAGGGCCTGGAAGACCTTTACAGCGATGTGCCGCAGGAATTCCTGCACCGGGGCGCCTATGAACTGCCCCAGGCCCTGAGCGAACAGGAGCTGCGGGAATGGCTGCAGCAGCTGGACGCCCGGAACGCCCGCCTCAAGGTGTTCGTGGGACAGGGTGCCTACGACCACTACACTCCTTCGGTGATTCCGTACCTGACCCAACGCTCGGAATTCCTCACCGCCTATACTCCTTATCAGTGCGAGATTTCCCAGGGTACACTGCGCTATATCTTTGAATATCAGAGCATGATCTGCGCCCTCACGGGTCTGGATATCTCCAACGCTTCGCTGTACGACGGCCCTACGGCCGCCGCCGAAGCCATGAAGATGGCCATTGCCTGCACCCGCAAGAAAACCCGCGTGCTGCTGTCCCAGACCCTGCTGCCCCACGTAGTCAAGGTAGTGGAGACCTATGCCAAGTTCCATGGCGTAGAACTGGGCTATCTGCCCGTTGTGGATGGCCAGACTTCCCTGGCTGCCCTGCAGGCCGAGGTTGCCAAGGACGACGTAGCCGGCGTCATTGTGCCGTCGGTGAACCGCTTTGGCATCGTAGAAGACCATACGGGCTTTGCCGATGCCATCCACGCCCAGAAGGGTATCCTGGTGGAATACTGCGATCCTTCGGCCCTGGCGGTGGTCAAGACCCCGGCCGAATGGGATGCCGACATTGCGGTGGGAGACGCCCAGCCGCTGGGTATTCCGCTTTGCTACGGCGGTCCTTACGTAGGCTTCATGGCCGTCAAGAAGGACCACATGCGCAAGATGCCGGGCCGTATCGTCGGCCAGACTGTAGACAAGTCCGGCAAGCGCGTCTTCGTGCTCACCCTTCAGGCCCGCGAACAGCATATCAAACGCGAGAAGGCTACTTCAAACATTTGTTCAAATGAAAGCCTTATGGCGCTGTGGGTCACCATTTACCTTTCCCTGATGGGCTCCAAGGGCCTGCAGGAGGTAAACCAGATCAGTGCCGACGGTGCCCATTATCTGCAGCAGCAGCTGCTGGCCACCGGCAAGTTCACCGAGGTATTCCCCGGCAAGCCTTTCCTCAAGGAGTTCGTGCTCCAGCCCAAGGAAGACGCCAAGGCCCTGCAGCAGCGCCTGGAGAAGGCGGGCTTCTTCGCCGCCCTTCCTACGGCCGAAGGCTATGTAAGTTTCTGTGTAACCGAAAAACGCTCCAAGGCCGATGTAGACGCTTTGGTAGCGGCCGTGAAGGAGGGCTAGGCTATGAAATACTACGACAAACTTGTATTCGAACTTTCCAAGGAAGGCCGCGTAGGCTACTCGCTGCCTGTCAATAAGTTCCCTGCTTCACCGGAACTTCCGATTCAGATTAAGCGCGCATCGGCCCCGGCCCTTCCGCAGGCCAGCGAACCCGATGTCGTGCGTCATTACACCAACCTCTCGCAGATGAACTTCGGCGTGGATACCGGCTTCTATCCGCTGGGCTCCTGCACCATGAAGTACAATCCCAAGATCAACGAGGAAGTGGCGGCCCTGCCCGGCTTCAACGGCCTGCATCCGCTCATGGAAGACGCCCTGGTTCCCGGCGCCCGCAAGGTGCTGGAAGAGATGAACAAGGCTCTGGCGGCCATCACCGGCATGCATACCTTCACGCTGGCCCCCTGCGCCGGCGCGCACGGCGAGCTCACCGGCCTCATGATCATGCGTCAGTATCACCTGAACCGCGGAGACCTGGGCCGCACCAAGGTCATCGTTCCCGACAGTGCTCACGGCACCAATCCTGCATCGGCCGCCGTGGCCGGTCTGGAGGTGGTAGAAGTGAAGTCGCTGGAGAACGGCCGCATCGATGTAGAGGCCCTGAAACCCCTGCTGGGCCCGGATGTAGCCGGCATCATGATGACCAACCCCAACACGCTGGGACTGTTCGAAACCGAAATCAAGACCATCGCCTCCCTGGTGCACCAGGCCGGCGGTCTGCTGTACTACGACGGCGCCAACATGAACCCGCTCATGGGCGTGGTCCGTCCCGGAGACATGGGCTTCGACATCATGCACCTGAACCTGCACAAGACCTTCTCCACGCCGCACGGCGGAGGCGGTCCCGGTTCCGGTCCCGTGGGCGTTGCCAAGCATCTGGAGGGCTGCCTGCCCGCCATCAAGGTGTCGGGCTTCCACGGTAACTTCGGCGTCATCCTGCGGGCCTATGCCTACATCCTGATGCTGGGTAGGGAGAACCTGCAGAAAGTGGGTCAGTATTCGGTACTTAGCGCTAATTATATAAAGGAAAGCCTTAAGGACCTTTACAAGCTTCCCATCGAGGGTGTGTGCAAGCACGAATTCGTGTTTGACGGCCTCATCAACGACGGCGCCCACGACGATGTTGCCGGTGCCACCACGCTGGATGTGGCCAAGCGCCTGCTGGACTACGGTTTCCACGCACCTACCATCTATTTCCCGCTCCTGTTCCACCAGGCCCTGATGATCGAGCCCACCGAAACCGAGAGCAAGGAAACCATCGACGCCTTTATCGAGGTGATGCGCAAGATTGCCGCCGAGGCCGCCCAGGATCCCAGCATCCTGCACGAAGCCCCGCACAACACGCCTATCTCGCGTCCCGACGAAACCACCGCCGCACGCAATCCTATCTTAAAGTATCAGGATACGCTATAGGAAGGTGATTATCTTCCCATGAAAGTACGCACGTTACATACCATCCTGGATGGCTTTGGCAAGCCGGAGCTGGAGGACCTGGCCAGTCTGTTGGGCCGGGACCTGAGCCCGCAGCTGCGTAAGTCGCAGCTGGTAGAGCAGATGGACAGCTACCTGCGGGAGGAGCCGCGCCAGTGGATGTCGCACCTGATGGAACGGGACGTGCGCCTGCTCCGGGATCTGGTGCATGCCGGGCCGGAGAAGATCCAGTATCAGGATTTTGCCGATTATCCCTCGCTGCTGGAGGTGACGGGCCTGGTGCAGTACGACGATTCCGACGAGAATTACCACAAGGTATGGATCAGCCGGGAGGTGTACGACATTGTGGCGGCCGAGGTAGACAAGGTGATCCACGTGGGGGAGCGCAACGGGCAGTTTGCCGTAGAGCGCATCGGCCTGGGTTATCTGAACTTGTACGGCATCCTTCCTACGGAACGCTTTATAGACCTTGTAATGGATTGGTTTGAACAGCGTTATGGGAGTAACTTCAAGCGTTTGTCCAAGATGCTGCACCAGAGTCCCCTGGTAAAAATGTATCGCTATACAGACCAGTGGGGAGACTATGTTTGCAGTCCCTGCGTAGAGAATGTGGACGAAGTGTTCACCCTGCGGGAGCAGCTCAAGCAAACCCGTTTCGCCGACCTGCATGCGTCCGACGCCCACGAAGCGGGTGCCGGCGCCCCGTACTTCACCATCGGCATGAAAACCCTGGAAGGCATGCGCCTGGAGCAGATGTACCGCCGCCTGGGCTACGAGGGCTTTGAGCTGGTGAAGGCCGAGCATGACACCTGGATCGAGGCCCAGTACACCGAGGGAGACAATGACGCTCTTTTCCAGCCGCTGGCCGACAGTCCCCAATATCCGGAGCTGGACGACGCCAGCTGGGCCGCCTGCTGCGAGATTGTGGCCGATTATGCCGACAGTGTCCCCAAGTGGATCCTGTGCGGACGCAGTGCCAAGGCCGCCGGCCTGTGCAAGGTGAACGTGGAAGGCTACAAGCGCCGGGCGCTGGAAACGCCGCCCGTAAAGGCCGATGTTCAGGAGGAGGATTACCCTCACTGGACCATGCCGGAACCTACCATCAGCGACGGCTATGCCGGAGAGCTGAACTCCGACTTCCTGCCCCTGGGCTTCGCCATTCCGCACGTGGCCCCGCAAGATCCCTGTCCCTGTGGCAGCGGCCTGCGTTATTGCCGCTGTCACGGTAAATATCTGAGCTGATGGACGAACTCACAATCAAGCCTGTAGCCTATTACAAGGGCCCTTTCGGCACCAAATTCGGCATACCCCGGCAAAGTGCCCTGGCCACGGCCATCGAGGGCCGGCTGGTGTTTGCCGATGCCTACCGCGTGCAGGAGGCCCTGCGGGGGCTGGAGGGCTTCGACCGGCTGTGGCTGGTGTGGGGCTTCAGCGCGAACAAGCCCGCCAAAGGGGAGTGGCAGCCTACGGTGCGTCCGCCCCGGCTGGGCGGGAACACCGCCATGGGCGTCTGGGCCACGCGCTCTCCGTATCGGCCCAACCCCCTGGGACTCTCCTGCGTGGAACTGGTGAGGGTGGACGGCCTGGAACTGGTTGTGCGCGGCGCCGACCTCATGGACGGAACGCCCGTCTACGATATCAAGCCCTATATTCCCTATGCCGATGCCTGGCCCGATGCCCGTTCGGGTTTTGCGGCCGGCGCGCCTGAACTCACCCTGGAGGTGCAAATCCCGGAGAATCTGCCGCTGGATGCCCGTCAGCGCGAGGCTTTGCAGGAGGTGCTGGCGCTGGACCCCCGTCCCGCCTACCAGGACGACCCCCAGAAGGAGTATGGCATGATTTTCGAGAACAGGGATATCCGGTTTACTGTAAAAGACCGGGTTTTAACCGTTATAAACGTAGTGAAATGAAAAAGATAGCCTTTCTGATGCTCTTGCTGATGCCTGTGCTGTGCATGGCCCAGGAGCAAAAACTGGATAAGAAGAATCTCGTTATCAAGGAGTGGAATATGGACGCGCGCGGCGGCCACAAGGTGCTGGACCACGTTACCACCTTCAACCCCGAAGGCCAGAAGATCGAGGAAATCGAATATGACAGCCTGGGCCAGAAGTGGCGCAAGCGTTTCGAAAGGGATGCGAACGGCCGGGTGGCTACCGAATACGTCTACGACAACCACAACCGCCTGCAAACCTACAAAAAATTCGAATACAACGAGTTTTCCCGCAAGAAGGTACAATATACTTATAATGCCAAGGGAAAGCTCCTGAGCATTAAACAGTACGAATATCTGGCCCAATAGGGCCGGTTACAGGGAGTTTCGGAACTCCGACGGGGTTTGCCCCGTCTTTTTCTTGAAGAAACGTGAGAAGTAAGACTGGTCCTCGAGGCCGGTCTTTTCTGCTATCTCGGCAATGGAAAGCGTACGGTCCTTCAGATACTGCTTGGCCATGTTCAGGCGGGCAATCTCGATCCAGTCGATGGCCGTGCGGTGCGTGTGGTTCTTGACGGTCTTGTTCAGGTAGTTGGGCGTAACTTTCAGGATGTTGGCATAATCGGCCACATTGGCCGGAGCCTTGTCCCGTTCAAAGACCAGCTGGAGGAATTTCTCGGGAATGGCAGCCACGCGGCTGTTGCTGCGCATCTGTCCCAGAATAAGTTCCATGGCGCTTTGCAGGAAGGTCCTGTCTCTGTCTTCAAAGGCGGCCACCATGCGTTTGAACAGGGCTCCCATGAAGACGGCGTCGTCGAACCAGAAACTTTGCAGCGTAGCAACCTGGCTGCGCAGGACGGGGTAAGACGCGTCTTTGAGGAAATCGATGGAGAAGGAACCGTCGTAGCCAACGGCGTTACTCACGTGCTTGATAACGATTTCCTGACCCATGGGAACCAGCAGAAGCTGGCCGGGGTTCATCAGGAAATTCTTCCCTTCTACTTCGACCAGGGCTTCTCCCTCCATGAGGAAGGAGAAACTGTATCTTCCGGGTTTGTAATTCTGATGCTCGTAAACCACATACCCTTCAATGTGATACTGCTTAATCAGGAACTGGTTTTTCATAATGACGATCAGGTTAAAAGTCTACGTCAACGCCCAAGTTGACAACGAAGTTCTTTTTGACTTCCGGATGCCGGTGCGTCAGACGCCAGAAGCAGTCTACCCGCAGGATGCGGAAGATGTTGGAGATGCCGACGCCTACCTCTACATAAGGGGTTTCCAGCGTCTTGGTAATGGAAGGGAAGACCATGGGACCGTTTCCAGGCTGGTTTTCGGGGGAAATGGTGCCCCAGGCAAAGCGTGCGGTGACTACTTCGCGAAGGTCCAGCTTCTTGATGAGCGGGATCTTGCCCAGTAACAAACCGTTGAAATTATGCTCGTAATAGCCTGTGAGCCAGCGATCCGAGGCAAATTCGTAGTAGTCCATGCAGGAGAAGGCCGTCCGGTCCAGAAAGAAGGTCTGGTTGCCCTCGTGCAGCTTGAGGAGGGTATAGGGGACAGCGCCCCAGATGGCACCGCCTTCCAGGTAGAAGCGCCCGAAGCCGATGGCCATGGCGGGAACTCTCCAGGAGATGTTGGCGGTAGTCTTGACAAAACTGACATCTTCCGGCGAAATGCCCCGGAATCCGGCGATGGCATCGAAGGTGATGACCGGATATTTGGTATAGATGTAACGCTTTTTGAAATAGTTGCGCGTGACACGCTCGTCCCAGGACAGGCGCAGCCGGGCCTCCACTTCATTGGTGGTGTAAGTGGGCTGCCATTGACCGTCCCGGGTGCGCACCAGGGGAACCTGCTCGTTGCCCCACACCCGGGAGCGGGTGAATCCCAGGTAGGTGTTTACGGAGGGGCTGAACTCGTGGTCGTAGCCAATGCGGAAGGAATGGACCATACTCTGCATCTTGCCGTGGTTGCGGGCCAGGAGGGTCGAGAACAGGTTGGGGGCCGAAAAAACGCCCGTGCCGCTGCTCAGTTGGGCGAAGTCCCTCTTGTAGTCCAGGGTGAGCATCATCTGCTGCTCCCGGTTGAAGTTGAACTCGGTGGTGAGTTCCCATTTGGGCTGATGGTCCTTGAAGCCGTAGGCCAGGTAGCCGCCCAGGCGGATAAAGGTGGAGAAATACTTGGTGGTGCGGCCGCCCGCCGACAGGCGCAGGCCCTCGGTGTCGTTATAGGCGATGGTACGGGCCCATCGGCCGAATTCGAACTTCCAGCCTTCCAGGTGGATATACTGCTGTACGATGGCCGTAGCGATGCCGAACGTCCAGTTGTAGACGGGCAGTTGCTTAATCTCGTCTACCATCTTGTAAATGCCCTGCTCGCGCTCCGAGAGCGGATAAGGACGGGCCAGGTCCCAGTACAGCTGGTCCCGGGGCTCGGTCTTGCGGTCTACGACGTCATCCTGGGAAGAAAGGGCGTCGGGGTCCGTGATGGGGCCGTAGACGGGAGGGTCATAGTGGATGTTGCGGTTGGCCAGGATGGATACCAGCTTGGATTTGTCGTTGAGTGTGAGGGAAAGGTCCAGGAACAGGCGTTCTTCGGCATAGAACCATCTTCCCTGCGGCGTGCGCCGGTTCTGGATGTCAAGGTTGATGTGGCGGATCCAGTTCACGTTGGAGGCGGTAGAGAGGGCGGCGTGGACGCTGCGGATGCCGAAATCCTGGGCGTCGATCTGCATTTCACCGTCCAAGGTAGGGGAAGTGACCAGTTTCTTGGGGTGGAAGCGCAGGACATAGGTTTTGCGGCCTTCGACCTGCAGGCTGTCTACCAGAAAATAGTTGTAGAAAAGGTGGGACGATGCCGCCGCGGGATTGGGGAGCTCCAGGTTGAAGACGCCGATGCTGGGCCGGTAGAAGTTGGTTTTGAGGAAGTAGGTGCCCGTATAGGAACGGATGATGTTTTCCTCGGGCAGACCGGAAATGCGGCTGGCGCGAAGGACTTCCCGGGTAAATTCCGGCTTGTTGGAATGGTAAAGGTCCGACACGTTCTCCGAGATCATCGCCGGGATGTAGGCCTTGCCGGTGATGGCCGATGTGTCGGCGTAATTCCGGATGAAGCCCAACGTGTTCTCTACGCCCCCCAGAGACAGAAAGTCCTCCATATTGGTTACGTCCAGCTCGATTTTGGAGTAGATGTGGCTGCTCCAGTCGGGGCCCCGGTCGGGGTCGTTCTCCTTGAGGCTCCGGTCCAGCTTGCGCAGGATGGACTTGATGTAGCGGTCGTCGGGTTTTACCACGGCGGCGTCCAGCTGCCGGGGATCGGGAACCAGGCGGAAGTTGATTTCCGAAAAGGCGCCGTGGGGTACCGGAACGGACTGGGGCAGGTAGCCGATCATCTGGGCGGTGAGCACCTTGGCATCTGTGGAGCGGGTTTCCAGGCTGAAGTCGCCGTTAAGGTCCGTGGAGATGCCGATGGTGGTCCCGTCAAAGTAAACGCCCACGAAAGGCAGGGGTTCTCCGGTTTGGGCATCTACGACCTTGCCGTGTACGCGCGTGCTCTGGGCGGCGGCTGAAACGGCTGCCGACAGCAGGAGAAGAAATATGCCCCACCTTTTGAACATAGGAGGTCAAAGGTAGGGCATTTTTGTCAATTATACAAGAGATTTACAAGCTTCAAGCGCCATTTTACAGGACAAATGCGGACAATGAATCCCACCAGTCCGTAGTCGATTCGCGGGATTACCCGTGAGCGCATATGCCTGCGTTTCAATTGTTTGAGGATGCTTTTTCCGATGACATCCGGCGACATTCCGCCTTGCTCGTCCTTTTCGATCTTGGCCAGGTTGCGGGCCATTTTTTTCTTATAGGGAGAAGCGGGGTCCTGGGCCGCGGCATTCAGTTTGCGGGCCTGGGTGAAGCCGGTGGCCACGTCTCCGGGCAGGATGCAGCAGCATTCGATCCCCGTTCCGGCCAGTTCCATCGCCAGGCCTTCGGTGAGGGAAAGCAGCGCGGCCTTGGCGCAGGAGTAGAAGACCTGGTAGGGAAGCGGCAGGATGCCCATCACGGAATCTACCGTGACGATGCGTCCGAAGCCCTGCTTCCGGAATGCGGGCAGGCAGGCCTCGATGGTTTTGAGGGAGCCGAAGAAGGTGGTTTCGAACTGGTTACGGGCTTCTTCCTCCAGCGTTCCTTCAATAGGACCGTAAACCCCGTTTCCAGCGTTGCAGATCACGGCGTCCAGCCGGCCTTCATCGGCCAGGATCTGGGCCACCACGTTGGCAGCCATGGCTGCGTCGTTCACGTCCAGTTTCACCGGGACAATCCCGTCCTGGGGCGTGTCGATGGTGCCGCGGCGGCTGCCTGCATACACCTTGAAGCCGGCGCTGGCCAGCAGATGGGCGGTGGCGGCACCGATGCCGCTGCTGCCGCCGGTAAGGAGAACTACTTTTACTTTTTCCATAGCTCTGAACGTAAAGTGAAACTATCCGGAAGGGGCATATCGTAGACGCTGCTGCGGAGGAAGGCCTTGAAGTCTTCGTCGGAGACGGCGTCCTGTTGTTCTACAGTGATGGTCTGGCCAATTCCCATGCGCGGCTGCGTACCCTTTTTATTATACAGTTCGTGGAACAGGCGGGCGAAGCGGATGCGGTAATCCAGCAGGCCCAGGGCATAGTAGAAGCGGGAATTGCGGTCGAAGAAACGGATGGGCACCACGGGCACGCGGGCCTTGCGGATGAGGCGGACGGCGGCGTCCTGCCAGTCCCGCTCTTCCAGGATCCAGCCCTTGCGCGGCTTGACATCGGCCACGGCGCCGGAGGGGAAGAGGGCCAGCGGTTCGCCTTCCCGGATTTGCAGGAGGGCGCTTTTGACGCCGTTGATGCTGGTGGCGGTGGTGGTTCCGCCGTTGGCGTTGGTGACGGGATTCACCGAGATGAAGTTGGGTGCCAGGCCGAAGATCCACATGAGGAATTCGTTCACCATGACCTTGGTCTTGGGGCGCACATGCCCCAGGACATCTACCAGGCAAATGCCGTCCAGATGGCCGTAAACATGATTGGCGATGACGATGAAGGGACCTTCGGGAAGCTGGAACAGACGTTCTGCGTTGCCAATGCGGAAATCTACCTGGACATCGTCCAGGATACCCTTGGCAAAGTCCGGGCCCGGTTCCATACCCAGGTCTTCTACGTTCTGGTGTGTGCGGTTAACTTTATCGATGCCGGTTATCCAGAGCCCGATTTTCAACAGCAGTTTTCCCCGTTTTCCTGCGAAAATGGGGGACAGCTGTGTGGCGTTCTCGGGGGTGATGACCATGCGCTGTTATTCTTCCGTGGATTTGGGAGGATCCACCTTGGCAAAATACTTCAGGTCCTTGAAGAATCCCCTGATATAGAAGAAGATGATGAGCAGGGCGGCGGCTACGGCAATGTAGTCGAAGAGCCCGATCATAAAGTCGTTGTGGAAGAGGGTGATGGGTTTCTTCCAGGTAGAGAGCCAGGGAATGTACATGAAGCAGATGTTCACGATGACGAGCATCAGACGGAATTCCGTGGGACCCAAACCGCTGTAAGTGAGGCGCATCTCTCCCTTGAGGTGGCAGTCGATGTACACGTAGATGCTTAACATGAGGTAGGCGATGAGGGCGAACATCGCAAAGCTCATATTGACCAGCGGGCTGCAACCCACGCCGATGAACATGATGGTCTCGTTGACCACGTCTACGTTGTGGTCGATGAAGAAGCCGTAGGTTTTGCGCTGGGTGTTGCGCACGCGCGCCAGGCTGCCGTCCAGGGAATCCCCGAACCAGTTCACCAGCAGGCCGAAACAGGACAGCCACAGCCAGTGAAGGTTCAGGTTGGAAAGGCTGTAGCCTGCGGCCATAATGAGGGCCCCGGTGAAGCCAACCAGGGTGAGCATATCGGAAGTAACCCAAGCCGGCATTCTCTGGGCCAGCCAGACCAGAATTTTCTTTTCCAGAGGATTCAAGATGGAGGTCTGAATCCTTTGTGCTTGTTTCTTTTCTTCGTTCATAGATTAAGATAAGTTTTATTTTCTTTGAAGACGCCGAAGCAGCTTTCTGAGGTGCTGCCAGCCCAATTTGACGAAGGATTCGGCGTGGCGCTGCCGTTTCTCGGGGTACATCTCCAGGAAATTGACCAGGATGCCGGAATCATATACGTCTCCGAATTCGTCGTTGATGCCCGTTCCGAAGTAGATCATGGAAGGGGACAGGTTCATATAGGTGTTGACCAGCGGGGGAATGGATACTCCCATTTTCTGGATCTCTCCCTTGAGCACACGGTAGCCTTCCTTGAAACTCAGGCCTTTGAACATCTTGTAATAACGCAGGCGTGCGGCCTTTTCTACCTTGACTTCCTTGCGGAGGCTCAGCAGCCGGTGTCCTTTTCCAAAGTACTTCTTAAGGAAGCACATGACCATTTCGCGGGCTTCGGTAGGGTATTCCCGGTAGATGGTGGCCTTGCCGAAGAAATAGCGCAGCTGCTTTTTATACAGGATGCCGATGGCGGCGATGCCGTCGAAGAGGTTGTCCAGGGCATAGAGGCTTTTGGCGCCGGCCTTGGAACTCTGGTACTCGATGGATACGAAACTGCGTCCCAGTTCCAGGGTATAGGGCAGGTACTGCTTGATGAACTTCTTGGTGAAATGGAACATGTGGGAAGAAGTAAGCACGGGCTGTCCTTCCCGGTTGAAGAGGGCATTGCTGCACAGGCAAAAACGGTAACCGCCGATGATTTCCTGGGCCTCAGGGTCCCAGAGAACCAGTTGCTTGTAGCCGTAGGCGGGGTCTGTGTCGAATTCGTCAATGTCCAGAGGCTTTCCGGTACCGCCGCCGTCCTGCCGGAAGGCAATCTCCCGCAGGCGGCCGATCTCGCGGATTACGTTCACAGCTTTAGGCCCCACTACGTACAACTCGTTACCGGCGCGGTTGGTGGTGCGCAGGAAGGTTTCTGGCGTCAGTTCGGCCTTGAGAGCCTCTCTGCTGACAGGTTCTATAATAGGTTCCATTTAAGAAATACACGATTCGAACTGCTAAAATAGTCCAATTTTGTGACAAAAGCAAAATTTTGTATCTTTGTAAACTTTAAGAAAAGGTATGCGCAGAAGTTGGAAAGAATTGTTTAGTAAATTCGTGATGTTTGTTCTCACAAGCAGTCTGGGAACCGTCGTGGATTTGGGTCTTCATTGGCTCCTGAGCGTCTATTTCTTTAAGGGCAACTACTGGGGCAGTTACTGGATCGCCCCCACCATCTCCTTCGAGCTGGCCGCCATTACCAATTTCTGCATCGCCTATTTCTTTGTCTGGAGAGAACGCATCAGCCAGCGCAACGTGCGCTCGTTCTTCCGCCACCTGGCCGCCTACAACGCTGCCTGCGTGGGCGCCTACTTTCTCAAGGTCATCGGCATGCAGGGCATCCACTTCCTCTTCGTGAGCATGAACTGGCTGCAGGATTGGTCGCTGGAACCCGTTCTGTGTAACCTGCTGGGCCTGTTCTTCAGCGGCGGCTTCAACTTCTTCATGAGCGAGTTCGTCATCTTCAACAAGACTAAAAAGAACAACAATATCTTAAACAATCTCAATTTCACCATGAAAGATTCCATTATCATCCTTTGTGGCGGCGGCCCGGCCCCGGGCATGAACACCGTCGTGATGTCCGTTGCCAAGACCTTCCTTTCCAACGGTTACCGTGTTATCGGCCTGCATGGCGGTTACAGCGGTCTTTTCTCCCAGACCCCCCGCACAGAGGATATCGATTTCTTCAAGGCCGACGCCTACTTCAACCGCGGCGGTTCCTACCTGCAGATGAGCCGTTTCAAGCCCACCGACAAGGACTTTGAGGAAAACTTCAACCTTGCCCTGTTCCAGGACAACAACATCAAACTGCTGGTCACCGTGGGTGGCGACGACACCGCCTCTACCGCCAACCGCATCGCCAAGTTCCTGGAAGCCAAGCACTATCCCATCCACAACATCCACGTGCCCAAGACCATCGACAACGACCTTCCGTTGCCCATGAACACCCCTACCTTCGGCTTCAACAGCGCCAAGGACGAAGGTGCCCACCTGGCCCGCACCGTGTATGAGGATGCCCGCACCAGCGGCAACTGGCTCATCATCAGCGCCATGGGCCGCAGCGCCGGTCACCTTGCCCTGGGTATCGGCGAGGCGACTCACTGCCCCATGACCATTATCCCGGAAATGTTCAACAAGACCGAGATTACCCTGGACAAGATCGTGAAGCTGGCCCTGAGCGCCATTCTCAAGCGCAACATCCTGGGCATCCCTTACGGCACCGTAGTAGTGGCCGAGGGTGTGTTCCACGACCTGGATCCCCAGGAAATCAAGAACGCCGGCGTTTCCATGACCTACGACGAGCACGGTCATCCGGAACTGGGCAAGATCTCCAAGGCTGTCCTGTTCAACGACATCCTGGAGAAGAAGTTCAAGGAGATCGGCCTCAAGGTGAAGACCCGTCCCGTGGAAATCGGCTACGATGTACGCTGCCAGGATCCTATCGCCTTCGACCTCACTTATTGCTCCGAACTGGCCATGGGCGCCTACGAACTCTTCGCCAAGGGAGAGACCGGCTGCATGGTGTATGTAGATGCTTTCGGCAAGGCTAACCCGCTGTACCTGAAGGATCTGCAGAACGAGGAAGGCAAGATTCCTCCGCGTCGCGTGGCCATCGACGGTGGCACCGCCCAGAACTACTACAGCCACATCTGCCACTTCATTACCCCGGCCGATTACGAGGCCGCCAAGAAGTACGTAGCCAATCCCGAGGCCTACGACTTCAAGAAAATCCTGAACTGGTAAGATGTCCCGTTGGGCTGGCCCGGTATTATTTTTCCTGCTGGCAGGCTTTCTTTGGACGGCCTGTCAGCGGGAAACTATCATACCCCCGCCCGATTCCGGTGATATTCCCGAAAGGCCCTCCATCATCCCTGCCCAGATCGATTCCCTGCCTTGCGTGTACATCGTGACGCCTAAAGCGGTGAAGAGCAAGGAGGAGTGGGTAGACCTTTCCGACATCCGCATCGAAGTGCGGGTGAACGACCAGGACATCACGGTATACGAGGCCGACGGTCTCCAGATCAAGGGTCGCGGCAACTCTACCTGGTTCGATTTCCCCAAGCGTCCTTATGTCCTGAAGCTCAAGGAGAAAGCCAATCTCATCGGCACCGGAAAAACCAGGCACTGGGTGCTGCTGGCCAACTGGATGGACCGCACCCTGCTACGCAATCAGGTGGCCTTCGAGGCTGCCCGCCGCACGTCCCTGGAGTGGACGCCCTCGGGAGTGTTCGTGAAACTGTACATGAACGACCCCGAATCTATAACCCAGCCCACCACTCCTACCTATCAGGGCATTTACTGGCTGGGAGAGAAAATCAGGGTGGAAGGCTCCCATTTCGATGCCGACTACCTCTATTGTTATGATACGTCCGATAAAGGTTTAGAGGATTACACGGCCTATTGCCATTTCTTCGAGAAAGGTGAATGGCGGGAAGGCGAAGTCCCGGTAACCCTGAAATACCCCGACAAAGACGATTATCCGGACTATTATTGGATCAGCTATCTCCGGGATGCCAGCCTGGAAGCCCTGCAGGAAATAGAAGAATCCATTTACTATGCTCCTACCGGGAACTGGCTGCAGAAGATAGACCTGGTCAGTTTCGTAGACTGGTTCCTGGTGAACGAACTGTGCCACAACACCGAAGTCCGCCATCCTAAGAGTTGCTACTTCTACATCCGCAATGGCATCATGTACGCCGGTCCGGTGTGGGACTTCGATTACGGTACCTTCCTCCGGGTAGAGGAATATCCCCGCCTGCGCATCAAAAGTTCCCTCTATTATTTCCACCTGTTCCCGCTAAAGGCTTTCCGCAGCTGCCTGCATGCCCGCTGGAAAGTCCTGAAACCCCGTTTCGAGAGTCTGGTAGACTACGTGGACGAACAGGCCGAATGGATTCGCGGGGCCGAATATGCCAACCACGAGATGTGGAATTGCTACCCCAATCCCCTGGCCACCGAGGAAGAGGACTTTATGATCAACAAGGACGAAGACCTTACCTTCCAGGAGGCTATTGACAGAATGAAAGAAGCCATCCGGTACCGCATAGCCGTGATGGACGAACAGTTTGATCAACTCTGATGAAACAACTCATTTATCAGCTGTTGCCCCGCCTGTGGGGGAACGGCCGTTTTTCAGGTATAGATACAGAATCCCTGCGCTATATTAAGGATACGCTGGGCATGGATTACCTTTGGTGCACCGGCGTCATCCGCCATGCCACGCGCTGGGGAGACCAGCCCCAGAAAGTGGTGAAGGGAGATGCGGGTTCGCCCTATGCCATCACCGACTATTACGACGTCAATCCCTATCTGGCCGATTATGCTCCGGCCCGCATGGACGAATTCCGCGCCATGGTGGACCGCGTGCATCAGGCTGGCCTCAAGCTCATCATCGACTATGTGCCCAACCACGTGGCCCGCGAAAACGTGAACTTCGGCCAGGACGACAATACTACCGTGCACTGGGCTCCGGGAAACGACTTCTATTATTATCCCGGAGAGCCCCTGCAGCTGCCTGTGCCGGCCGACGGATATACCGAAAACCCGGCCCGTGCGTCGGGAAATGTCTTTTCCAGCGCTCCTACGGTGAACGACTGGTACGAGACCGTAAAACTGAATTACTGCGATACCCACACGGCCACCTGGGACAAGATGCTGGACATCGTGCTGTTCTGGGCCGGCATGGGCGTGGACGGCTTCCGCTGTGACATGGTAGAGCTGGTGCCGCCCGCTTTCATGACCTGGCTCATCGCAAAGGTCAAGAAGGCGCATCCAAACGTGATTTTCATTGCCGAGGTGTACGATAAGTCCAAATACCGCATGTATGTAGAGGAAGTGGGCTTCGACATGCTGTACGACAAATCGGGCCTGTACGACACGCTGCGGGCCGTTACCTGCAACGGGGAATCGGCACGCCGCATTACCGGGGACTGGCAGGCCCTGGGCAATCTGCAGCCCCACATGCTCAACTTCCTGGAAAACCACGACGAGCAGCGTCTGGCTTCGGATTTCTTCTGCAAGAAGCCGGAGGCCGGCTATGCGGCCCTGGCGGTCTCCCTGCTGCTGAATGATGCTCCGTTCATGCTGTACTTCGGCCAGGAGGCAGGGGAGCGCGGCATGCAGAAAGAGGGCTTCAGCGGCCTGGACGGCCGTACCTCCATCTTTGACTGGTGCAAGGTTCCGGCGCTGGCCAACCCCGACCAAAAGGTGCTGGCCCGCTATTCCGACATCCTCTTCTGGTCCAAGAATCCGGCCTTTGCCTTCGGCCGTACCTACGACCTTTCCTACTGCCAGAGCGGCAGTTTCAACCCGGACCGGCACTTCGCCTTCGCCCGTTCCTTCGGCCACGACGCCTATCTGGTCATAGCCAACTTCGGCCACACGCAGGAGATTACCGTGCATGTGCCGCACGAAGCTCAGGAATACCTGGGAGTGAATACGTTACACAACGTATTTACAGTAGAGATTCCCGAGAAGGACTATGTCCTGTTAAGGATTCAGTAAGAGCCCTGCCGGCGGAATTCAGCCACGGTAACGGCCGTGGCGACGGCGGCGTTCAGCGATTCCGAGCCGGGATCGTCGGGCGGGAAGGGCGGAATATAGAGGCGCTGGCTCACACAGGCACCCGTTTGGGGAGAAATGCCGTTGGCCTCGTTCCCGATAACAATGACAGAAGCGGCGTTGGACCCATTGTCCAGCGCTTTTTCGTAGATGTTTTCTCCGTCCAGGAAGGTGCCGTATACCTGGCCGCCGTTCTGCACCGCCGTGCGGCACAGGGCGGGGATATCCGTATAGTGGAAACGCACGCGGAAGATGGCGCCCATGGTAGCCTGGACCACTTTGGGGTTGAAGATATCTACCGTGTCCTCCGAGGCATAGACGGCGTCGATGCCGAACCAGTCGGCGATGCGCAGGATGGTTCCCAGGTTGCCGGGATCCCGGATGCCGTCCAAGGCCAGAAAGAGGCCTTTTGCGGGCAGTTTGGCCTGGTGAAGGTCTTCGGGCCGATGCACCAGTGCGAGGGCCGGAGAAGGCGAGGAAAGCAGGGAAATGCGCGCCATGGCGGCCTCTCCGATATCGGCCTTCCGATATACCGCTTCTACCTGGAAGCGGGAGGCGAGGGCCTCGGCCACCAGCTTTTCTCCTTCCACGACGAACAAGCCGGACTGGTCCCGGAATTTCTTCTGTGACAAGGACTTGATGAACTTTATCTCACTTGTTGTCATAAGTCTAGAACGGATATCCAACTCCGAAGTGGATTGCGGTATTGCCGGCCATGAGCCAGTTGGCGGGTTCGATCCAGCGCTTGCCGGCGGGTTTACCGGGGTCGTGCAGACGGATACCGGCATCCAGGCGCAGGAGGATGAAGTCCAGGTTCAGGCGCAGGCCCAGTCCCCAGTTGAAGGCGATGCTTTCGAAGGAGAAGGCATCGTCCTCTCCCTTTGCGGCAAAGTCCCAGACGTTACCGGCGTCCAGGAAGAGAGCGCCCTCGAACTTCCAGAACAGGGGCATGCGGTATTCTACGTTGGCTTCCATCTTAATCTCACCCAACTGGGTGGGAATGAGGAAGTACTCGGACAGGAAGGTGTTGGTGCCGGGACCCAGCGTACGGGCCTGCCAGCCGCGCATGGAGGTGGATCCGCCGCAGTAGAAGAGTTTTTCCAGCGGCACGCTCAGGGAGTTGCCGTAGCCCTTGCCGGCGCCTGCCAGGAAGCGCAGGGCCAGGCTCTGGTGTACGTTGTTGCCAAAGTGGAACGTCTGGCCCAGGGTGAGTTCTCCACGGATATACTGGGCGTAGGGCGTATTCCACAGCAGGTGCGAGCTTCCCGTGCTACCGGTGGGAAGGAATTTGTTGAACAGGCTAATGACGTTACCGGACAAATCCAGGCTCAGACGCGCGTAGTGATAGGTTTTCTGCGGAATGGCCGACGCATCGGTGGTATAAAACAGCATGCCGCTCACACCCATGTCAAAGTTGTCTGAGTATACCTGCAGCATGTAAACATTGTCGGCGATGTAATCGATAAAGTCGTCGCTGATGTTGAAGATGCGGGCGATGTTGGCGCGGAGGGGCGAGAACTGGTAGAACAGCCGCTCGCTGAAACGGCCGCTGTAGGTAAAGGCCGACGAAATCACGGTGCGCCGGTATTCGGGCCGGTTCTGGTAGTTGAAGGCAAGGCTAATCTCCGTGCGGGGGATGTTGGGCCCCTTGAACACGCGGTTGGGCAGGCCGATGAACTTGGGGAAGCGCAGGCTGGTAGTCACGGTGACCTCGGTGGAAGAGGCGCTGTCGTTGGGCTTGAACTGGAAGTTTCCCTTGAGGCCCAGATTAAGCAGTTCTCCGCCGTGGAAGAGGTTCTTGTGATAGTAGCTTAACTGCGGAGACAGGCCGATGAGCCCCGAGGAGTTGATGGAAGCCTCCAGATTGGTCTTGAAGCCCTGCAGACCGGAATTGTTAAGCTGGATGTTGGCATCCACCTTGTCTTCGGACACAGGGTTCAGGTTAATTCCCACGCCGGTGAGCATATTCACGCTGGCCAGGCGGGTATAGGTGTCGTTGATGGCCTTTTCGCTGTAGGGCTGGCCCGGACGCAGCATATTCAGGTTTTCCAGCACCTTGGGGCGGATCTTGAGCTCCTTGGGGTGCGATATGGTAACCTGGCCGATGGTGAATTTCCGGTGTTCCTGCGCCGAGGAAGGGTCGTCGCCCAGGGCGTAGTCGCGGATGGCCATATTGAGCTTGGCGGTGCCGTCTCCCGCCAGGGTATCGGCCTCGAAGGCATAGTAGCTTTTGTTGAAGCCGTAGTAGCCCTTGTTGCGGAAGTACTGGGCCGAGCGGGTGGCTTCGGCCTCCAGGGATTCCTCCGACAGGATTTGGCCGGTCTTGATGCTCACGTTGGGCAGGTCCTCGTCGAAATCCTGGCGGAAAGTACCGTAGGAGGGGATTTCGTAGTCGATGGCGCTAATGGTGTAGCGCTTGCCCAGGGTTACATAATAGGATACATAGACCTTTCGGCCCTTGACCTGGACGTCGCTCTCGATGCAGGATCCGTAGTAGCCCAGGTAGCGCAGGTGGTTCTGGATGCTGGTGACGCTTTCGTCCACCTTGGATGCGTCGTAAATGACGGGCGCCGTCCCCAGCTTGCGCAGGAAGCGCTGCATGCCGCCGTCTCCGGTCCCGGCCCAGTTGTACACGCTCAGGAGCGGATTCACGCCCAGCAGGTAGGAATTGGGCTTCTGGACGATGTAGGAGCTGAGGGAATTGCTGTTGAACTGGGGGTCATCGGCCTTGACGCTGGTCTTGCGCAGCAGGAATTCGTGGGGTTGGAGGGCACGGGTGGTGCTGCAGCCCGCTACAAAAAGCACGGCCAGAATCCACCATATGCATGTTCCCCTTTTCATTCCTGCCGAAGAGAAGGCCTACTTGTAGCCCAGCATGTTCAGCATGGATTCGGCGCTCTGTTCTTCGGCAAAGATCGAAGTGATGAGGTTGCCGTCTTTGTCGCGGTCGATGAGGATGTGCCTGGGCGAGGGCATCAGGCAGTGCTTGATGCCGCCGTAGCCGGAAAGGGCCTCCTGGTAGGCGCCGGTATGGAAGAAGCCGATGTACAGGTTTTCCCGGCGGCTGCGGATGGTGGGCAGGAAGATGGCGTTGGCGTGATAGTCGGCGTTGTAGAAGTCCTGGCTGTCGCAGGTGAGGCCGCCCAGGAACACGCGCTGATACTCGTCGTTCCACTTGTTGATGGGCAGCAGGATGAAGCGCTGGTTCAGGCCCCAGGTATCGGGCAGGCAGGTCATAAAGGAATTGTCAATCATGTACCACTTCTCGCGGTCGTTCTGCTGCTTGATATCCAGGATCTTGAAGATGGTGGCGCCGCTTTCTCCCACGGTAAAGCTGCCGAATTCGGTAAAGATGTCGGGTTCTTCCACGCCGTTGGCGTTGCAGGTGACCTTGATCTGGTTGATGATTTCCTCTACCATATATTCATAGTCGAAATCCTGGGCCAGGGAGGTCTTGTTGGGCAGGCCGCCGCCAATGTTCAGGCTGTCCAGCTCCGGGCAGATGGCCTTGAGCTCGCAGTATACCTTCACGCACTTGGAGAGTTCGTTCCAGTAGTAGGCGGTGTCGCGGATACCCGTGTTGATGAAGAAGTGCAGCATCTTGAGGTGGAAGTTGGGATACTTGGCCACCGTGTCCTTGTAGAACTTGAGGATGTCGCTGTAACGGATACCCAGGCGGGAGGTATAGAAGTCGAAGTTGGGCTCTTCTTCGGAGGCGATGCGGATACCCATCATGGTATCATCCTCGATGAGGTCGGCCAGGTCTTCGAACTCGTTCTTGTTGTCCAGCACGGGAATGATGTTCTGCCAGCCGTTCTTGCGCAGTTTGGCGATGTTCTGGATGTACTGGGGGCGTTTGAAGCCGTTGCAGATGATGTACAGGTCTTCCTTCTTGACGCTGCCGTCGCGTTCCAGGGCCTCGATGAGGTCCAGGTCGTAGGCCGACGAAGTCTCCAGGTAGATGTCGTTCTTGAGGGCTTCGTGCACCACGAAGGCGAACTGCGAACTCTTGGTGCAGTAGCTGTAATGGTACTGACCCCGGTAATCGGCCTTGGCCATGGCTACCTTGAAAAGACGCTTGGCCCGCTGGATCTGCGAGGAAATCTTGGGCAAATACGTGATTTTGAGCGGGGTACCATATTTTTCGATGATATCCATCAGGTCAATGTCGTTGAACAGCAGGTTGCCGTCCACTACCATGAATTCGTCCTGGGGGAAGTCGAAGGTTTGGTCAATGAGGTCAATGTACTTGTTTTTCATTCCGCTAGTATAAGTTATTTCTTGGGATAATACTTGGGCCAGCAGGCCTCCAGATAGGCGCGAAGGGCATCTTCGTGCCTGTTTTTGGCCGGCTCATAGAAGACGGTGCCCCGGAGTTTGTCGGGCAGGAACTCCATGTCCGTGAAGTGGCCGGGGTAGTCGTGGGCATACTTGTAACCGTCGCTGTAGCCCAGTTCCTGCATGAGCTGGGTAGGGGCGTTGCGGATGGGTAGGGGAACGGGCTGGTTGCCGGTTTCCTTTACGGTTTCCAGCGCTTTGCCGATGGCCAGGTACGAGGCGTTGCTCTTGGGGCTGGAAGCCAGATATACCGTGGTTTCGGCCAGGGGAATGCGGCCTTCGGGCATGCCGATCTTGGATACAACCTCGAAGCAGGCGTTGGCCAGCAGCAGGGCGTTTGGATTGGCCAGGCCCACGTCTTCGGACGCGCTCAGGCACAGGCGGCGGGCGATGAAGAGGGGGTCTTCGCCGCCGTCGATCATGCGCGCCAGCCAGTAGATGGCCGCGTTGGGGTCGCTGCCGCGGATGCTCTTGATAAAGGCCGAGATAATGTCGTAGTGCATTTCCCCGTCCTTGTCGTAGATGGCCATGTTCTCCTGGATGGAGGCCGTGACCGTTTCGTTGTCTATGACGATGGGCTTTTTGCCCGCCTGGGCGTCGATGACCAGCTCCAGTACGTTCAGGAGCTTGCGGGCGTCTCCGCCGCTGTAACGCATGAGCGCTTCGCTTTCCTTGACCTGGATATCCTTCTCCTTGAGCAGGACATCTTCCTTAATTGCCCGTTCAAGCAGCCGCTGTAAATCGGCCTTTTCCAGCGACTTAAGCACAAAAACCTGGCAGCGGGAAAGCAGCGGGGTAATCACTTCGAAGGAGGGGTTCTCGGTGGTGGCGCCGATGAGGACGATGGTGCCGTTTTCCACCGCGCCCAGCAGGGCGTCCTGCTGAGCCTTGTTAAAGCGGTGAATCTCGTCGATGAACAGGATGGGAGCGCCTTTCTGGCCGAAGAGTCCGTTGCCGCGGGCCTTCTCGAAGACGTCGCGGACGTCCTTGACCCCGGCGGTAACGGCGCTCAGGGTGTAGAATTCGCGGTCCAGGGTTTCGGCGATGATGTGGGCCAGGGTGGTCTTACCCACGCCGGGAGGGCCCCAGAGGATGAAGGAACTCAGGTTCCCGCTCTCGATCATCTTCCGAAGGATGCAGCCTTCGCCAACCAGATGACGCTGGCCCACATACTGGTCCAGCGTCCGGGGTCTCATCCGCTCGGGGAGCGGGGGCAGCATCGCGGAAGAAGCACTCATTTAGATTTCTTTGGTATAGACGCGGCGACGGCGCTTGAATTCCTTTTCGTAGGAGTTCCAGATGTTCTGGACATTGTTGTTGCTCTCCATTTCGGCGTTGGATTCTCCGTATTTGAATCCGCCTTTCTGAAGGTTGGGAATAATCTCGTTGAACAGCAGGGCGTGTACACCCTTGTTCCGGTATTCGGGCTCTACGGCAATCATGAGCAGTTCCAGGGCGTCCTCGTACTTGAAGTACATGGACTTGAGCAGATACCACCAGCCGAAGGGGAACATGTAGCCCCAGCCCTTTTGGACGGCGTGGGCGATGGAGGGCATGGTAAGGGCCACGGCCACCATTTTGCCATCGGCGTCCTCTACCAGCGTGATGAACTTGGGATCCAGCAGGCCGAGGTACGTATTGACATAACTGTCAATGACTTCCGGGGGAAGTACCGTAAAGTCGAAGAGGTCGCAGTAGGTGCGGTTGATGAGGTCGAAGACCTTTTGGCCGTAATGCTCCTTGCGGATTTCCCGCTTGGTGATTTTGCGCACGCGAAGCCCGTAACGCTCCTGCAGCATGCGGGAAGCACGCACCACTTTGTCGGGCACGGCATCGGGGACGAAGATGCGAAGTTCCAGCCAGTCGTTGGATTTTTGCAGGCCCAGGGCCTCGAAATGCTCTCCGTAATAGGGATAGTTGAACTTGAGGGCGAAGGAAGAGATATCGTCGAAACCTTCTACCACGCAGCCTTCGTTGTCAAAGTCTGTGAAGCCCAGGGGGCCGGATATCTGGGTCATGCCATATTCCTTGCCAAAGGCGATAACGGCCTCGATGAGGGCCTGGGAAACGGCTTTGTCGTCAATGAAATCGATCCAGCCGAAACGTACCTCCTGATGGTTCCAGTCCCTGTTGGCAATCTCGTTGATGATGGCAGCCACGCGGCCCACCACCTCTCCATCCTTATATGCGAGGAACTTGGCGCTCTTGGAGTATTTCCCCATGGGATTCTTCTTGGGATCCAGGGCTGTCAGTTCGTCCATATAGATGTTGGGGACGTAGTACGGACATCCCTTGTACAGTTTCAGGGGAAACTTGATAAAGGTCTTGAGGTCGGCCTTGGTTTCTACCTTCTTGACAGTTATAGACATAAGGTTTCGGTTTAGTATAACATGCAAATATACTACTTTTTTCCCAATTGTCCTTTCCCAAAAAACAAAACCGTCCGGGCTCGAATTCGATCGGTGCCCGGACGGGAATTATCAAAGGGAACAGCCCCGGAAAAGGATTAGACGCGCTTGGCGGTGATTACGATGTTTGCGGAATCGGAGCCGGCCTTTGCGTTAATGGTGATCACCAGGGTGTTGCCGCCGTCCTTGAAATCGAAGGAGCCGGTGGCGCTTCCCTGGAAGAGCTTTCCGTCCAGAGTGGTGTCCAGCGTGTAGGAGAAGGTCCTGGTGGAAAGGTTGGGTTTCCAGTCTCCTCCAATGGCTTTCTTGGTGGTGAATTCGACGGCGACCTTGGTCTGAGACAGGCTGATTTCACTGATGTAATAGCCCTCTACCTTCTTCATATCGATGGTTTGGGGCGCTTTGCCGTTGATGTAATTGGCAATGGCTTCCACATCGTTGGGATTGATGCCCTGTTTGTCGGTGAAGTTGACGTCGATGCTCTTGGAAGGGATCTTGGCTACAATTTCGGAAATCTTCCACTTGGCGCAGATGGCTTTCTCATCGGGCGTGCTGGGGGGAGTGGTAGGAGTAAAGGTGCCCTTTACTTCGATCGGTGTGCTATTACCTTCGGTGACGATGAAATTTTTATTGTCCTTGATTTCCAGCTTGAAGTTCTTGATGTCTCCGTCTTTGAAGGTGTAAACCTTGTCCTTCATCGAGTAGTGACCATAGACATTGCGCTCTACCATAAGGGAACCCTTGGTCATCGCATTGACCTGGGGATTCTTAAGAGGAACATTGCCTTTGCCCAGATAGCTGTTGTTGGCGAAGAAATAGACTTCTTTCAGATAGAATTCCTCTTCGTCGTCTAGAGGAATAGGCGGGAGAACGTCGTCTTCCAGTTTGATTTCTCCGGCTGCTTCTGCGTAAGGAGGTTCGGGAACGTCGGCGTTGTTCTTGTTGCCGCAGGCAATGGCCATCAGGCAGGCTGCAGCGAAATAAAATGCTTTTTTCATATCTTAAGTGTGTTTAAAATTTCGTTTTAGAAAAGGCGTACGTTAACGGTGAGGCGCAGATAAGGCATCACGGGGAAGTTGTTGGCCGTCCGGAGCTTGGGAACAATATCGTTGACAGAGTCTCCCAGATTGGCCTTGAGTTCTGCGTTATTGGGGTCGTTGATCCAGGCTTCGTTCAGTTCCACGGGAACGCGGCTGCCCGAGCTGTAGTCGTAGGAATAGAGGTGTGCACCGCCGATAAAGGCGACGCCCATATCGAAGTTGACGCTGACGCGGCCATCCGGATTGACGGGACGGCCGAAGCCGATGCCCAGGTAAGGCTTGACGGGGAGGCCGTATTTTACATCGGCGTGGATGAGGCCTTCATAGTCGGTGGTGATGCCGGCGATTCTGACGTGTCCCTTGTCCTGATTGTCCATCACGGGATCGGAGTTAGTGGTATTCTTGGGAGTACCTACGACGCTGACCAGGTTGGGAGCGAGGGAGAACATAATACCGCCGGTGACGTGGAAGGTGCTCTTGGGGGAGGGGAAGAAATCTACCAGCAGGGCGAGATCCCGCTGCTGGATGGTTCCCTGAAGATCTACCTGGTCGATGTTGATACCATTCTCATGGTAGTTGATGCCGGTAATCTGATATTCAATGGGATTGATTCCGAAAGGAGCGTTCTGACCCTTCATAATGGCGTTTCCGATGGCTACGTGGGTGAAGAAATCGGAATATTGGATGCGAGCCTGCAAGTTGGGCAGGATGGTAGTTCCTACAGTTACCTGGAGACCGTCGGTGAGACCGAAGCCCACGCCCAGGGACCAGTGGTTGAAGAGATAGTTTTCACCAGGAGTCTGCGCAAACGAGGCCACGGAAATGGCGAGCGCGGTTACGATAGCTAGTGTTTTTTTCATATGCTTAAATGTTTAATGCCAACAAATATAAAGAATTTTCTTTATAAAGTCAAACGGAATCAAGCCTGCCTTACGTGGATGTCCATCTGCGGGAACGGGAAACTGATGCCGTACTTGGCCGGAAGTTCCTTATAGATAGCTTCTTGCAGGTCGAAGCGGGCCTGCCAGTAATCGGCGGTTTTTACCCAGGCGCGTACCACGAAGTTCACGCTGCTGTCGGCCAGTTCGGTGATGGCGCAGAAAGGATCGGCCGCTCCCGGGGTTTCGCTGTCCAGGAAAAGGGGATTGGCCTTGACCAGTGTCAGAAGGGCCTCCTTCACCTGGTCTGCATTGGATCCGTAGGCTACGCTTACGGGAATATCTACGCGTCGTAACTCCTTGCCGTTTACGTTGTTAATGTTTCCGTTCGAAAGTGTTCCGTTAGGTAATACAATGACGCGGTTGTCGGTGGTGAGAAGCTTGGTACTCACGATGTTTACCTCGGAAACCGTACCGGCAAAGCCCTGTGCCTCGATGAAATCTCCCACCTTGAATGGACGGAAGACCAGCAGCATGATGCCGCCAGCAAAGTTTTGCACCGTTCCGCTCAGGGCCATACCCACGGCCATACCGCCGGCTGCCAGCAGCGCCGCCAGGGAAGTGGTGTTCACGCCCAGGGTGCCCACCACCGCAATGATCAGGACCACCCACAGGAGAATGGTGACCAGGCTTTCGGTGAAGGTGGCCACGGTGGCTTCGGTGTTCTTGCGCCTGAAACTCTTCTTGAGGGCCTTGCGGATGAGGCCGATGATCCAGCCGCCCACCACATAGATGGCCAGGGCCGCCAGGACCTTGAGGCCGAAGTTCAGCGCTTCCTGTCCCAGCATGGCCAGCAGGTCCTGGGGCGGGGTAGTGCGCAGGAGTTCTTCGTAATAGGCCTTCTTGGCCTCCAGGGTGTCGGCCGATACTTCCGGCACGGGGATGGTTTGAAGGAAGAGCATAGCTTACAGATTTACAATGAGATAGGTCATGTATGCGGCGAACAGCAGGACGAACAGGGAGCCGTCCAGGCGGTCAATCGTATTCTTCTTGCCGATGAAGCAGGCGGCCACCAGCGCGACGGCGCTGGCCAGGAGCGCGCCCATGTCCACGTAGGTGATGCCGTTGTTGGACAGGGGATGGATGAGGGCGCTGCCGCCCAGGATGAGCAGGAGGTTGAAGATGTTGGAGCCGATGATGTTGCCCAGCGCCAGTTGGCCTTTCTTCTTGATGGCGGCGGCCACGCAGGTGGCCAGCTCGGGCAGGGAAGTGCCGCCGGCCAGGATGGTGATGGCGATGAACTTGTCGCTCACGCCCAGGGCATGCGCGATGCCGGTGGCCGAATTCACGAAGAGGCGTCCGCCGAAGATGAGGGCTGCCAGTCCTCCGGCGATCATGAGCAGGGAGAGCCACAGCTTGCGGGGCGCGGTTTCATCGGCCTGCTGCGCAGAATCCTGATCCTGAGCACCTTTGCGGAAGCTGTCCCACATGTACCAGACGAATAAGACGAGCAGGACGGCGCCTTCCCAGCGGACCAGGCCCGAGGAAAGCATGCCAATGAAAAGGACGGTGACCAGGATATTCGTGGGGATGTCCCGGCGCATGTTCTCCCGCGTGATGGCCATGGGGAGGAGGATGGCGGTAACGCCCAGGATGAGCAGGGTGTTGAAGATGTTGGATCCCACCACGTTGCCGATGGAGATGTCGGCATTGCCCTGGATGGCGCCGATGAAGCTTACGACCATCTCCGGGGCCGATGTCCCCATGCCCACGATGGTGAGTCCGATAACGAATTCGCTTAATCCGAAGCGCCGGGCTACGGACGAGGCGCCTTCTACCAGGTAGTCGGCTCCCACAACAACCAGGAACAGACCGGCAAGCAGGATGAGGATTTGAATGACCATCTCTTCTAATCAAAAATAAACATGCAAAAATAGTAAATCTTGCAGATTTTGCCTAAATTTGTTCTGACTAAAACCCGCACCTCATGACGGCTATCGACATACGCCGCTCTTTTGTCCTGTCTGCAACCGTGGCCTTTCTCCTCCTCGGGTGTGGACCGCAGGTAACTCCTGTGCCGCCGCCCGAACCTCCCGAAGACGATCCCATTATCCATGTCTCCGTTCCCGGCGCTTACGGGGTCGCGGGAGGGGACCAGATTCTGCAGCCGTCCCGGCAAACCAGCGTCCTGGTTTCCGGTAAAACGTTTAGTTTTAGAATATTAGACCCGTATAACCTGACGGTTGTTTCCATCTCCGGACTGCCTGTAGGGTTCTCGGAAGGGGACCTGATCACGTTGTATTACCGACTCTCAAAAGGCGGAAAAACGCAGGAATACGAAGTGTATGAAAACGTCAGAATTTTACGGATAAACGACACGATGGCCTGGCTCAAGGTGTCTGAGGACGTGTTTTTTGTGATTCAGCTGCTGTAATGAAGAAAGGGCTGCTTCTCATATGTTTTTTCCTTGGTTTTCAGACCCTGTTTGCGCAGGTGTCCGGGCAGCCCGACTACCTGGCCATCCTGGTCCAGTTCAAAGACGTGTCCTTTACTTTGGAAGAACCGGCTTCTCTCTTTGAGGGGATGCTGAATGGGCAGAGTTTCGATTACGAGGGGGCTACCGGATCGGTGGCCGACTACTATTCCGACAATTCCTTCGGGCGCTACCGTCCCTCTTTCGACGTTTACGGACCGGTGACCCTGGAAGGCCGCATGCGGGATTACGGGCGAGACGTGATCGAGCACGGGGAGCGCGTGCGGGATGTGGCGCCCGAGTGGGCAGTGCTGGAAGCTTGCCGGCAGTTGGACGAAGACGTGGATTTCTCGGCCTATGATGCCGACGGAGACGGCTTCGCAGACCTGGTTGTGGTAATCTATGCCGGGTACGACCAGGCGGCCGGGGGCAAGGCCGACGCCATCTGGTCCCAGCAGTGGAACATGCAGAACTACGACGAGGAAGAAATCAAGGATGCCAGTTTCGACGGAGTGCGCCTGGCGCAATATATCACTACGCCCGAACTTCAGGGGGCCGAAGGGGAAGCGCTGGCCAGCATCGGCCCGCTTTGCCACGAAATGGGGCATTTCCTGGGCCTTCCCGACTTCTACGACACCGACGGCGCCCAGGAGGGGAATGCCGGCGGCCTCTATGCTTTCTCCCTCATGGGGCGGGGCCTGTACAACAACGGCGGTCACACGCCTCCTTCCCTCAATGCCGTGGAAAAGAGCCTCTTAGGCTGGCTGGAAGAAGCCGCTTTGCCGGAGCTTCCGAAGGGCGACGTGCGCCTGGCAAGCGGGGATGCCTATGTAAGCCATACGCAAACGGAAGGGGAGTACTTCCTCTATGAATTCCGCAGTGGAACCGGCTGGGATGCTCCGCTGCCCAAGGGGCTGGTTATCTATCATGTGGACCGCTCGCAGCGGACCGTGGGGGACCGGACGGCCCTGCAGCTGTGGGAAGACTGGCGGGACCGCAATGCCGTGAACGCCCGCGCCGCCCATCCCTGCTTCCGCCTGGTGCCGTCCTCCCGGCCCGAGATGCTGGCCTACGACGCCACCCTGGAGAACGGCCGCATGGTCTATCCCGGGGAAGACGGAATGCTGGCCTACGTACCTGTAGACTGGGAGGGGAGTCTGGTCGGCGTCGGCCTTTCCGGCATAGTCCTGGAAGAGGATGCGGTGCATTTTACGGTTGGCGGGGCAGCGGGAAAGATCCTGTCCAAGTATGACCGTTCGGACCGTACTGGGTATTATCCCTCTGCTTCTGTGCTGGGGGCTGTCCGTTTTACTGTTAATGAATTATATCAGTTTGTAGGACATGAACTTACGAAGGTTTACTTTTACTCTTACATTCAGTCAGAATTCGAGGAAGATATCTACCTGACCATCGATCTGGACGGGGAGCGAGTGCTCAACCGCAAGCTGGAAAACCTGCTCAAGGGACCCTACATCCGGCAGGAGGTGGACCTGTCCGACGCCCACCTCATCATCCCCGAAGGGAAAGCGTTGTATATAGGTATCGGCAGTCCGTCGGCCGGCGAAGGCTTCCGGCTGGGGACGGTCTATCCGGCTACTAAGGGGAACAGTTTCATCTCCGACTTCAGCCTGGAACGTTCTTCCTGGAAGGACATGTACGTGAAGTCGCAGGGAACCTACATGGACCTGGCGCTTTCGGCCGTGTCCCGGGAAAAGAGCGAGGCGCAAAGCCTCACCGACCTGGGCTATTCCTATATTGAACCGCCGCAGGGGAGACTTAAGGAAGGGGAGACTTATCCGCTTGTTTTGCATGCGGCGCAGGAGGTAACTTCTGTAAACTGGAGCCTGGACGGCTCTCCCGTCAGGGGTAATTCTATCGTTCTAAAGTTGGGTACACAAACGATTCACGCCCGCCTGCAATATGCCGACGGACGTGATGAGGTACTTGAACTTTTACTTAAAGTAAACTAGCTTTTTCGCTTAAGTGCAACCACGTTCTCTACATGCATGGTATGAGGGAACATGTCTACTGGCTGCACAGCTGTAATCTTGTAATCCCGGCAAAGGATGGCCAGGTCACGAGCCTGTGAAGCGGGGTTACAACTTACATAGACCATGCGCTCCGGGGCGGCTTTCAGGATTACCTGGGCAACGTCGGGATGGATGCCGGCGCGGGGAGGATCCAAGATGATGACATCGGGCCGGCCGTGTTCCTGGATGAAGGCTTCGTTGAGCACGTCCTTCATGTCTCCGGCAAAGAACTCGCAGTTGGTGATATTGTTGCGCCTGGCATTGTCCTTGGCGTCCTCGATGGCCTCGGGAACATATTCAATACCAAATACTTTGGCGGCTTTCTTGCTCACAAACTGGGCGATGGTGCCAGTGCCGGTATAAAGGTCGTAAACTACTTCCTTGCCCTGAAGGTCTGCGAACTCGCGGGCCACGCTGTACAGGCGGTAGGCCTGGTTGGAGTTGGTCTGGTAGAAAGACTTGGGACCAATCTTGAAGGACAGACCTTCCATCTGCTCGTAAATGGCGTCCTGACCGTGGTAGAGGACAGGGGACTGGTCTCCGATGGAGTCGTTCAGCTTCTCGTTAATGACGAAATAGAGGCTGGTAATCTGGGGGAATTCCTTGAGCAGGGCATCCAGAAGGGCTTTTCGGGGGGCTTCATCGGGCTGTGCGAAGCAGAGGATGAGCATGACCTGACCGTCCTCTGTTGTGCGGATGAACATGTTGCGGAAGAAGCCGTGGTTCTCCCGTATATTGTAGAATTCCAGGCCGTTCTCCAGGCAGAAACGCTTGATAAACAGGCGAATAGCGTTAGAGGGTTCCGGCTGCAGATGGCATTGTTCAATGTCCAGCACTTTGTCGAAGAACTTGCCCACATGGAAGCCCAGGCCGGGTTCTACCAGGTCCTGCGGCTCTTCCTTGAGCAGCCAACGCTTGTTGGAAGCGCTGAATTCCAGCTTATTACGATAGTAACGGGTTTGCAGGGAGGGGAGTGTAGGCCTGATTTCGGGCACTTCCAGGTGGCCGATGCGCACCAGCTGGTCTTCTACCTGCTGACGCTTGGCTTCCAGTTGCATCTCGTAAGGCAGCGGCTGCCAGCGGCAGCCTCCGCAGACGCCAAAATGCTGGCAGAAAGGCTCCAGACGATGATCTGAGGGTTTCACCATGCGTTTGATGAAACCTTCCATGTAATTCTTTTTCTTCTTGTATACCTGGATATCGACGATGTCTCCGGGAACGGCGAAATCTACGAACACCACCATGCCGTCTACGTGCGTGAGGGCTTTGCCTTCGGCCGCCACGGCCTCGATGGTCACGTTCTCCAGCAGCAGGTCAACTTTCTTTTTTCTAACCATAGGGGAATGTTAACCTATGCGCAAGTTAACATAATATAAATTGTGTAACAACTACAGATTTTCCTTGCTTACCACAGGATTGCTGTAAATATGGAGCAGTTCGTTCAGCATTTCGCCACGGTCCAGCGTGGATTCTACCAGGATGAGCTGCTTTGCCAGGTATCCCTGGAATTTCTCCATGTCCTGCTGCGTATATTCGCTGGCGTATTTGTTGGTCTTGTTAACCATATCGTAGGCCATGTAGTTGGTCTTCCACAGTTTATAGCCTTCGATTACGCGGCGGTCCACAGCGTGACGGATGCTCTGGTAGCGGTCGTTCTTGTCGCAGAACGAAGCCTCGCGGATTTCTTCCTCGGTAAGAGGTTCGCCGATCTGCAGATGAACGTGGCCCTTGGGCTGGCGGATGCCGATCATGATGCTCTGCAGATCCTCGTCCTCACCCTTAACATAGGTGCCCGTGGTGCGCTTGATGATGTTCTCTCGGGCCTTCATGATGTCGCAGGGCTCGTATTCATAGGAAATGGACATGGGAACGATGTGGACTTCCATGAAATTCTGGACGAAATCCTTGGTACCGCTCATATCCACCATCTTCAGGAGGCCCTGTTCGGTGATGTCGATGCCGTCCTTGGTGCGGCCCTGGCGCTGGGCAATCCAGACGGAGCCGGTACCGGAAGTGATGGTTTCACGGATGTAACGGGACAGAACCTGCGAGGAAAGATACAGTTCGCGGGCCGATATTCCCCGGATGACCTTGATCATGCGGTTGGAGCGGATGAGGAGCTCTACTGTCTTCTGTTTCAGGAGGTTGTCTCCCACGCAAATCTGGGTTTCGGGCAGGCCGTTCCACATGAGGACCATCTGCGTGAGGGCCGGATCCAGGATGATGTCGCGGTGATTGGACATGGCCAGGTACGGCGTATTCAGGGACTTGAGGTTCTCGATGCCGGCGTAGGTGAATTCGGTGATGGTGTTGTCAATGACCCATTGGATGGCCTTGGACATCACAATCTGTTGGAACTCATCTACGGTGTGGATACTGCACAGCAGATCCCGCAGAAATGTATTGGGTTTATCGGGGAAAAGGAATTTCGAAATCCAGGGAACGTTGGGATGGATGGAAACGCGGGCCAATGCGGCGGCTGCTTCTTCATCGTTGAAGGGTGCAATATCGGAAAAATCGATCGAATCCATAATTCTTCTTTAATGTTCAGGTTCGTGATACGCTACAAAAATGATGCTAAATTACCTCCTTTCCAGCAGGGAGCTGTCTCCGTAGCTCAGGAAGCGGAAGCCGTGCTCCAGGGCGTAGTCGTAGATGCGGCGCCAATCCCCTTTCACAAAGGCCGATACCAAGAGGATGAGGGTGCTCTCGGGCTGATGGAAGTTGGTCACCAGCAGGTCTACCAGGCGGAACTGGAAGCCCGGCACGATGATGATGCGTGTGCCGGCCACCAGTTGGTCCAGCCCCTCGCGGTCCAGATAATCGGCCAGGGCCTGCAGGGCTTCCTGCGTGCTGTAGGGGTACTCCCTCTCATATGGAGCCCATTGGGCAACATCGACCGGATGGCCGGTTTCGAGGCAACTCACGCCCAGGTAGTATAAGGATTCAAGAGTACGTACAGAGGTTGTTCCAACTGCAATTAACGGACGCTCGTTATCTATCAGTTCTTGAAGTAATACTTTAGATACAGCGAAGGGTTCCCGATGCATGGGATGCTCCGATACCAGGGAGCTCTTGACCGGGAGGAAAGTCCCGGCTCCTACGTGCAGACAGACCGTGGCGGTTTCGATTCCCTTCTGGCGGATGCGCTCCAGGACGTCCTCGGTAAAGTGAAGACCGGCCGTGGGGGCTGCCACCGATCCGCGGATGTGCGCGTACAGGGTTTGGTAGCGTTCGGTGTCAATGGCCTCGGACTCGCGGTTCAGGTACGGTGGAATGGGGACGGTGCCGGCCAGTTCCAGGACGCGGGAGAAGGGTGCGCCGTTCTTCCAGTGGAAGCGGACGGTGCCGGTTTGGCCCTCGCGCCCTTCCAGAACGGCTTCCAGGCCCATTTCGGCAATGGCCGGATTGGCGTCTGGATTGTATAATTTAAGGGTATCTTCCTTCCACTTCTTGGCATTGCCGATGACACATTTCCAGCTGCAGCTCTCCGTGGCGGCGAAGGAAGTATTGTATTCTACGGGATTGACGGGTTCCAGGCAGAAGACCTCGATGATGGCGCCGGTTTCCCGCTGGAAGTGCAGGCGGGCCGGGACTACCTTGGTATCGTTGAATACCATGAGGGCATTCGCTGGCAACAGATCGGGAAGCTGGCGGAAAATGGTTTCTTCTACATTTCCATCTTTGTAATGCAGGAGCTTGGACGCATCCCTTTGGGCCAGGGGGTATTTCGCGATTCTGGCATCGTCCAGGCCATAATTATAATCCTCTATATGGATTTCAGGAATCATGAGATTTCAAAATTTGCACAAAGGTAACACTATTTATCGGATTAAAAGAATTCTCGGGAAGAATGCAATCCAGTTTACAGATGTGTTTACAAATGTGAACACAAATGGAAACAAAGAGAGTGTGATTTTGTGAATATCTATGCAAAATATTCATTTCCTGTAAGCGGCTTGCTAAAACTATATAAATTTCTTTTATGGTTATTTTTAGCAATTAGTTAAGTATTGAATAATCAGCTATTTACGCTTTTTTAACTAAAGTAATATATTTAAATAATACCGATAAATCGCTCTTTTGCCCTGTTCAGAGCCATATTATTGTGAATTTGCTATAATTATATAGTATTTAATCAGTAAGTTATATTTTTTACCTGCTGTAATACTATAAGTTGATTTTAGCCCATTATCCTCTATCCAGTTTACTCTTGTAACATCCCCTGATTTGGAAAATTCACAAAATTTGTTTATATTTGTAAAGTTAAAGTTGTAAATTATGAATCGACGGCTTTTACAGTTTTTGCAGGCCGAAAACATCACTCAGGCGCAATTTGCCGACACCCTCTCGGTGGCGCGCGGCAGCGTCTCCCACATTCTGGCCGGACGCAACAAACCGGGCTACGATTTTTTGGAGAGTCTTCTTCTCCATTATCCCCGTTTGAACCTGGATTGGCTCATGACGGGCAAGGGAAAGATGTATCGGGAGGACCAATCGGCTCCCGAAAGTTCCTCCGAATTCCCCCAGGATAGTCTGTTTTCCACCATTCAGGTACCCCAGAATCCCCTTCCGGCCCGCCAGATAGACCGTATTACGGTTTTCTGGTCCGATAATACCTATCAGGAGTTCTTTGCTAAGGAATAAATGCTTAACTTTGCCTAGATAATCGCACGTGAAATGTTCGGCAAAAGTGAGCAGAATCTGCAATTAGAGCTGGCAGGGCTGGTTTTTCCCAACCCGGTAGGAATCCCCTATCTGATCCACAAAAGGCGTTTTAACTGGCTTCACAAGGCCCCTGACGCCGGTTTTTTCACCCTCAATCCCCCGCAGGAGAACGTCCTGGCCTGGATCAAGGGCCTTACTTCAGAGCCCGAAAGCCGCATTTTGGCGGTTAACATCAGCTCGGACATCATCCGCACCTACTCCCTGGTCTATGATTTCGCCGATTTCATCATTGTAGATCCAGATTCGGACCAAGGGATCGATGCCGCCGATATTTCAGATACGCATTCGCTTCTGGATGAATTAGTTAGCCTACGTCTTTGCTACGAACACTACACCCCCGTTTTCCTGCGTCTGTCGCATGGATTGAGCCCGGAAGAGCTGGAAAACCTGTTAGGTACCTGCCAGTTAAACGGCCTGGACGGTGTGGTAATCCCCTCTTTGGCTATGCTAAGCCGTGTCCGTGAGATCACCTTGGGCCGTCTGCCCATCATTTGCTCGGTCAAATCGGCCGAAGAAGGCCTGGAGGCCCTTCGTGAAGGGGCTGTCCTGGTGGAACTCCCCAGTAAGAAAGGCCTCAATACCCTGCTCAATTCGCTGGAAAACACTTCAGAAATATGATTCATGCTTCTATCGTTACCATTGGTGACGAAATCCTGATTGGCCAGGTGCTGGATACCAATTCTCAGCAGTTGGCCCGCGCCCTGGAAGAAACCGGCATTCACGTAGTACATATGGTCTCTGTGGGAGACGATGGCGAAGAAATCGCCAAAACCCTGCTGGAAGAGCTCTCCAGGGCCCAAATCGTATTCTCTACGGGAGGGCTGGGACCCACCAAGGACGACATTACCAAGGCCGTCCTGGCCCGGATTTCGGGCAGCAAGGGCTATTACGAGCATCCCGGTCAGCTGGAGATGGTCCACAGCATCCTGCGCAGCCGCGGCCTGGACGTTTTGCCGTCCAATCTGGCCCAGGCCCAGGTTCCGGACCAGGCCGAAGTCCTGGTAAACAGGCTTGGGACTGCTCCCATCATGGTTTTCCGCAATATCCAGGGCAGTACCCTGTATTCCCTGCCCGGCGTCCCGCACGAGGCCGTCGGCGCTATCCCCCAGATTCTGGCCGATATCCGTGAACATCAGCCCGTTTCCCAGATCCTGCACCGCAGTGTGATGGTTTATGGAATTGCCGAGAGCGCCCTTTCCGAGAAACTGGCCCCCTGGGAAGATGCCCTTCCTGCCGACATGCACCTGGCCTATCTGCCCAATCCCCTCACCGGCATCCGCCTGCGCCTTTCCTGCTACGGCAGTACCAATGGCGACGAAAGCGCCCGCGTACAGGCCCAATTGGACGCTTTGAAGGCCATTCTGGGCCCGCTGATGTATGCCGAGGAAGATTCCTGCCTGGAGGCCGAGGTTGGCCGTATATTAAAGGAAAGAGGCCTGAAGCTATCGGCTGCCGAGTCCTGCACCGGCGGCATGATCGCCCACATGATTACTACCGTCCCCGGCTCCTCGGAGTACTTCCTGGGTTCCGTTACCTCCTATGCAATCTCGGTGAAAGAGTCGGTGCTGGGAGTCCCCTCCCAGATCATTGAAGAGAATGGAGTGGTCAGTTCCCAGGTCGCAGCCGCCATGGCCGAAGGCGTTCGCACACTCACCGGCAGCGATTATGCGGTGTCCACCACCGGGCTCGCCGGTCCCTCCGGAGATGCCGACAATCCGGTGGGTACGGTGTGGATCGGAGTGGCCGGACCGCGGGGTTCCAAGACCGTCCGCTACGTTTACAAGAATGACCGGAAGCGCAATATCGAGCGTTTTGCGGCCTCGGCGCTCAACTTCCTGCGTCTTTACATGCTAGAGGACTTAAGTAATTGATATAATATAAAAGAAACAAAAGTGTTATAGTGTATAACACTTTTGTTTCATAATTCGCTAAACCAAACTATTTGCTTGATTCCGAGCAATTTATAATTCTACCCCAAACATCCAGCAAATTCTGCCCGGAGATCTTCAAAACCTGCTCTTCGGTGTACCCGCGGCGACGTAATTCGTCCAGCACTACCCCAATCTGTGAGATGTTTTCCACCCCTTCCGGAGTGACTTCGATGCCGTCGAAATCGGAGCCGATTCCCACATGGTCGATGCCTGCCAAGCTGACGGCGTGATCGATGTGGTCGGCAATTTCCTTCACGCCCGGCCGCCAGGGTTTGGCCTCGTCGTAGGCATTGGACAGGAAGTAGGGATAAAAGTTGATGCCCACATATCCGTCTTTCTCCCCCAGAGCCTTGAGCATCTCGTCGGTCAAGTTGCGCCTGTGTCCGCAGAGCGCGCGGCAGCAGGAATGGGTAGCTACGACGGGAGCTTTGGAAAGCTCGATGCAATCCCAGAAAGTTTTGTCCGAGGCGTGCGACAGGTCTATCATCATGCCCAGGGCGTTCATTTCGGCCACCACTTCCCTGCCGAACGGGCTCAGACCGCCCCAGCGCTTGCCTTCGGCCGCACTGTCGGCCACGGCATTGTCGCCGTTGTGGGTAAGTGTCACGTAACTCACGCCCAGCCGGTAGAAGGTGCGCAGCACGGACAGCGATTCCTGGATGGGAGAGGCGTTCTCCATGCCCAGGCATACGGACATAATCCCCTGCTTTTCGTTCTCGAGGACTTCCTCGGGGCTGAAAGCCAGGGCGGCGTAGTCCTCGTTTACCTCGCATGCGTCGTAAGTGGCGCTGAGCATCTCCAGGGCCCGCCTGGTGGCGGCGTCAGGCTCGGTCTCGGGCGGGGTATAAAGGGCAAAGAAGCCGGCGGTGATGCCTCCGGCCTTCATTTTGGGAAAATCTACCTGCGCACCAGGGTTGTCTATGCCGATGTTGCGCTGCCGCAGCAATTCGCTGGGCGTATCGAGATGGGAATCCAGGATCATTTGGCTTCGGGTTTATACGGGGCGAAGGTGGATTTGAGGATTTCGTCTATCTGGATGGCCGGGACACCGGTATAATATAAGGTGCTTCCGCCGGCCAGTTTCACGTTCAGGAGTTCCTCGGCCCGCACGATGGCATGGCCGCCGTTGTTCATTTCGGCCTTTACGCGCGTAGCCTTCAGGTCCAGGCTCTCCAGGTGGGCGTAGCGGGATACGGTGAAGCTGAAGGTATCGGCCTCGCCGGCCAGGGAGGCCTCGGAACTGCCGCTCAGCTGCGCCTGGAGAACGTTTCCTTTATTCTGCAGCCGCAACTGGGCCTTGCCTTCCAGGACTACGTCCAACTGTTTTTCGCTTTGCAGGGTTAGCATGGCCTGGCTGTTCTTGTTCATGACCAGCTTGCCTTCCTCCATCTCCAGCTTGAAGTTGCGCACGCAGGCTTTGTCGGTGAGTTCCATGCGCAGGGAATCGGCAAATACGGTTCCGTTGGAAGTCAAAACGGCATTCTGGGTGGCCGAAATCACCGCAAAAGCCGGGGCGGTAACAACGGCGTGGGTAATGGCGATGGGGGCATCCTTTCCGCGATAGATGCGTTTTACGTCGTTGGGAATGGATTTTTCGTCCATATCTATATAGAGGACACCGCTACGTACATATACCTGGATGTAAGGCATCAGGGCTTTGTCGGCGTTTACCATTACGCCGCAGCGGCCTTCCTGCAGGGTTACTTCAAAGCTGTCGCTCACACAAAGGGACTCGAACTCCCCTACGCCGTAGCTCTTTTCTTCCTGCGGCTGGCAGGGGTACAGTTCCTGTCCAAAGGCAAAAATACTTAAAGTAACACTTAAAATAACTGCAATAAATCTCTTCATAGCTTAGCTTTCTAATTGCATCATCAAATCGGTCCACTCCTCGGTAGCCGCGTCCAGGGAGCGTTTGAGCTCCAGGTATTCCCGCGTCAGTTCCATAATGTCGTCCTGGGGCCCTGGAGCGGCGAGTACGGCCTCGATCTCCTTCATGCGTTTCTCGTCCTTGCCAATCTCTTTCTCCAGGAAGTCTACGCGGTTCTTCAGTTTGCGCTGTTCCTTGCTCAGGACGTTGTAGGCCGGCTTGGGTTTGGGGGCCGGTTTCGGGGCTGCGGCCGCCGCGGGTGCTGTATTCCGTTCCAGCTCCTGCAGGCTTTCCAGTTTGCGGCTGCGCAGGAAATCTTCCACGCCGCCCAGGTGCTCTTTCACCTTTCCGTCCCGGAACTCGTACAGCTTGTCTACCAGGCCTTCCAGGAAGTCACGGTCGTGGGAAACCACAATTAATGTGCCGTCAAAGCGTTTCAGGGCCTGTTTCAGGACATCTTTGGAGCGGATGTCCATGTGGTTGGTGGGTTCATCCAGCGCCAGCACGTTGTACGGGGACAGCATGAGCTTGGCCATACCCAGGCGCGCGCGTTCGCCGCCGCTGAGCACGGATACCTTCTTGTCAATGTCTTCGCCTTTGAAGAGGAAGGCTCCCAGCAGGTCCCTCAGTTTGGTGCGGATGTCCCCCACCGCGATGCGGTCCAGGGTTCCCAGCACGGTCTCGGTAGGATCCAGGATGTCTTCCTGGTTCTGGGCATAGTAGCCAATATGCACGTTATGTCCCACGCGGGCCTCTCCGGAAATCGGGTTCAACTCATTCATAATCACACGCATGAGTGTTGTTTTACCCTCTCCGTTCCGGCCAATTAAGGCCACTTTCTCGCCGCGCTTGATCTCAATCTGGGCATCGCGGAATACCACCTTCTGGGGATATCCCACCGTGAGGTCTGTACCCTTGAACACCACATCTCCCGAGCGGTCTGCCGGCGGGAAGCGTAGGCTCAAAGTATTGGTATCGGTCTCGTCAATCTCGATGCGCTCCAGCTTCTCCAAAGCTTTAATTCGAGACTGTACTTGATTGCTCTTCGTGGGTTTATACCGGAAGCGGTTTATGAAATCCTCGGTCTTCTCAATCATCCGCTGCTGGTTTTCGTAGGCGGCGGTTTGCTGGGCAATGCGCTCTGCGCGCAGCTCGACGTATTGAGAATAAGGAACCTTATAGTCGTGAATATGTCCCAACAGGATCTCTACGGTGCGGCTGGTCACGTTGTCCAGGAACTTGCGGTCGTGGGAAACCAGCAGCACGGATCCCCGGTAATTCTTCAGATAATCCTCGAACCATTCGATGGATTCGATGTCCAGGTGGTTGGTGGGCTCGTCCAGCAGCAGCACGTCGGGGGCTGCCAGCAGGATCTTGGCCAGCTCGATGCGCATGTTCCACCCCTGGCTGAAGGTTTCGGTGTTGCGCCCCAGTTCATCGGCCTTGAATCCCAGGCCGAAGAGCACCTTCTGTGCCTGCGCCTCCGGCGAAAGCCCGCTTTCCAGCGACAGACGGTCGTTCAATTCGTTCAGGCGGTCGATCAGGCGCGCGTAGGCGGCCGATTCGTAGTCCGTGCGCTCCCCCAGCTGGGCGGTGATGCGGGCGACTTCGGCCTCCATCTCCTTGAGGTAGTCGAAGACGGAAAGTACCTCCTGCAGTACGCTGTGGCCGCGGTGGTGCTCCATGATCTGGGGCAGATAGCCGATGCGCACGCCCACGGGCTTCTCGATGCTGCCGCTGGTAGGCTGCTCCTCCCCCGTAATCAGTTTCATGAGGGTACTCTTGCCGGCGCCGTTCTTTCCCACCAGGCCAATCTTGTCGCCGTCGGAGATATGGAAGTTAATACAGTCCAGCAGTTTATAACTGCCGAAGGAGACTGTTAAGTTGTTTACAGAAATCATTCGGCCACCTCCTTCCTGCACAGCAGGATAGAAAATTCATACAGGCCGTAAAGCGGAACGGCCAGCACAAACATGGAGAAGGGGTCACTGGGTGTGATGAGGGCCGCCAGGATCAGAACCGCCACAAAGGCGAACTTCCTGCCCTTGCGCAACATGCTGCGGTTCAGGACTCCCAGGCTGGAAAGCACCAGCACCACGGCCGGGAATTCGAACAGCAGGCCAATCAGGAACACCATGGAAGTGAACAGGCTCATGTAAGAACTGAGACTGATGGTATTCACGATGGCATCGCTGATGCTGAAGTTCACGAAGAACATCAGGCAAACGGGCAGCACTACGAAATAGCCCACGGCTACTCCCACGTAAAACAGTCCTGACGACAGGAAAAAGGCCTTGCGTACGGCCTGGCGCTCCTTTTCGTACAGCGCCGGGGCAATGAATTTCCAGATTTCCCAGACAATGAGGGGGAAAGCCAGAACCACGCCGCTGAGCACCGCTACCTTCATATAGGTAAAGAACTGGGCGCTTAGCTCAATGTTCACCAGGGACATGGAGAAGTCTACGCCCGGAAGCCGGTATAGCAGAAAATCTGCCTGTGTGGGCCAGAGGACGGCCTGGAACAGCAGTTTTGGGATGCAAAGGAAAATGGCAGAAAGGATTACAACCGAGAGCACCGAGCGGAACAGCGTTCCCCTCAGTGCCTCCAGGTGGTCCCAGAAGGACATTTCTGCCTCATTCACCCTTCTTCTCGTCTTTGGTGACGTCTTCGTTGATCTCCTTCTCTACCTCGTTCATTCCCTCTTTGAAGCTCTTGACGCCTTTACCCAGGCCTTTCATGAGCTCGGGAATCTTCTTGCCGCCAAAGATGAGCAGCACCACGGCTGCAATGATGACGACTTCCCACATGCCGAAAGCCAGGATAGGAAAAATGGTTACCATATTACTTGAGGTTTAAGTGTTTTTCAAAAATGGCGGCGACGGGCTCAGGGCAACGCACCGGCCGGAAGGTCTCCTTGCTGATGAAGCCCAGCACCACGGTACCGTCGGCACAGAGGACGCCGTCCTGGTTGTACACGGCCTGTTTGATGGTCATCTTGGCCAGGGGCACCTTGTCGTATTCGGCCACGGCCGTAAGGACATCTCCCATGCGGGCTGGATGGTGGAAATGGCACTCTACGCTAACGATGGGGACCTGGATGCCCAGTTCCTTCTCGCATTTCTCGATGGGGAAACCCACCTGGACCATCATTTCGTCGCGGGCAATCTCGAAGTAACGGATGTAGTTGGAGTGATGAACTACAGCCATTTGGTCGGTCTCGTAGTACCGGACGGGGAACGATGTCTTGAACGTAGCGGACATACTTATTTCTTAAGCTGAGCGATCTTGGCTTCCAGGCTCTCGATCTTGGAAAGGGCATCGGCCTCTTTCTTGCGCTCGTTCTCGATGACCTGCGCCGGAGCGTGGGCGGTGAACTTCTCGTTGGAGAGCTTGGCGCGTACGCCGGCCAGGAACTTCTGCTGGTACTCCAGGTCCTTCTGGGCCTTGGCCAGTTCTTCGGCCACGTTCACCAGGCCGTCCAGGCCGATGAAGAGTTCGGTGGTGCGCACCAGGAAGCCGGTACCCTGCTTGTCGCCAAAGTCGGAAACCAGTTCCACGTGCACGCCGGCCATTTTTTCTACCAGCGGGATGCAAGGGAAGGAATCGGCCTTGATGAAGAGGTTCAGCTGCTCCTTGGGGGCGATGTTGCGCTGGGCGCGGACGCCGCGCACGCCGTTCACGGCCTCCAGGGCCAGGGCGAAGTTGTCCAGAACAGACGGGTCGAAGGCCTGGGCCTTGGGAGTGGGGGCATACATGATGGTCTCCCCTTCCTTCCTTTCGGCCAGATCCTGCCACAGTTCCTCGGTGATGAAGGGCATCACGGGGTGGATTAACTTGAGGAGAGACTCGAAGTAAGCCAGTGTAACTGCGTATGTATCATGGTCAATAGGTTGTCCATAAGCGGGCTTGATAGCCTCCAGGTAAGTAGAGCAATAGTCGTCCCAGAACAGCTTGTAAATGGTCATGAGGGCATCGGAGATGCGGAATTTGCTGTAATGGTCCTCTACCAGGGCGATGGTATCGGAGAGTTTGGCCTCGAACCACTTGATGGCCAGGGCGGCTGCCGGGGACTGGGCCACGTTGCTGTCTACGGCAAAGCCCTTGACCAGGCGGTAACTGTTCCAGATCTTGTTGCAGAAGGCTGCGCCCTGCTTGATCTGGGCCTCGTCATAGAAGATATCGTTGCCGGCGCTGGAGCAGAGCAGCATTCCGATGCGGACGGCATCGGCTCCGTAGGTGTCGATGAGGTCGAGGGGATTCGGCGAATTTCCGAGGGTTTTCGACATTTTTCGACCGATTTTATCCCTCACGATACCCGTAAAGTATACGTTGGAGAAGGGTTCCTTGCCCATAAACTCCTCTCCGGCCATGATCATGCGGGCAACCCAGAAGAAAATGATATCGGGTCCGGTGACCAGGTCGTTGGTGGGATAATAATAGGCCAAATCCTTGTTGGGCTGGTGTTCCGGGTGGCCGGGCTTCTGCGGATCGAAGACCGAAATGGGCCACAGCCAGGAGCTGAACCAGGTATCAAGCACATCCTCGTCCTGGTGCAGGTCTTCCATCTTGATGGAAGGATTGATAGCCTGGGCAGCTTTAAGTGCAGCTTCAGGTGTAGCCTCTACAACGTATTGTCCGTCAGGTAGATAATAGGCCGGAATGCGCTGGCCCCACCATAGCTGACGGGAGATGCACCAGTCGCGGGCGTTCTCCATCCAGTGGCGGTAGGTGTTGATGTATTTCTCGGGAATGAAGTTGGTGCGGCCGCTCAGAACCGTCTCCAGGGCCGTTGCGGCCAGGCTTTCCATCTTCAGGAACCACTGGGCGCTAAGCTTGGGCTCGATGACGGCATCCGTGCGCTCGCTGTATCCCACGGGGCTGGTATAGTCTTCTACCTTTACCAGGTTGCCGGCTTCTTCCAGCATCTTCACAATCTTCTTGCGGGCCACGAAGCGGTCTTCTCCAACCAGGATCTGGGCTTTCTCGTTCAGTTTGCCGTGGTCGTCGATGATTTCCAGTACGGGCAGGTTGTGGCGCAGGCCAATTTCATAGTCGTGGACGTCGTGGGCGGGGGTTACCTTGAGGCAGCCCGTACCGAAGTCCATCTCTACGTAATCGTCCTCGATCACGGGGATTTCGCGGTTGATGAGCGGGATAAGCACTTTCTTGCCGCGCAGCCAGTGATGGCGCTCGTCCTTGGGATTCACGCAGATGGCGGCATCGGCCATGATGGTCTCGGGACGGGTGGTGGCAATGACCAGGAATTTGTCGGTAGGATTGCCGTTGCCGTCCGAGATGAAGTAGCGCAGGTGATAGAAATGGCTCTGGGTGTCCTTGTGGATGACTTCGTCGTCACTCACGGCCGTAAGGGCCTCGGGGTCCCAGTTCACCATGCGAACACCCTTGTAGATCCAGCCTTTCTTATAGAAGTAAACGAAGGTGTTAATCACGGCTTCGCTCAGTTCCGGCTCCATGGTGAAGCGGGTGCGGTCCCAGTCGCAGGAGCAGCCTAACTTCTTGAGCTGCTGCAGGATAATACCGCCGTGCTCCTCTTTCCATTCCCAGGCGTGCTTCAGGAATTCCTCGCGGCCGATATCCTCCTTGGAGATGCCCATGGATTTGAGCTTGGCAACCACCTTGGATTCGGTGGCGATGGAGGCATGGTCGGTTCCCGGCACCCAGCAGGCGTTTTTGCCGTCCATGCGGGCCTTGCGGATGAGAACGTCGTTCAGGGTATTGTTGAGCACGTGACCCATGTGCAGGATGCCCGTCACATTGGGCGGGGGGATCACGATGGTATACGGTTGTTTCTCGTTGGGTTCACTGTGGAAAAACTTCTGGGCCAGCCAATAGGCATACCACTTGTCTTCCACCTCTTTCGCACTGTACTTCGCGGCTAATTCTTTCATTTCATGAAAGTATAAAATGTTCTACGTTACCCCCTCCCGAAACCCCTCCCCTCGGGGGAGGGACTTATTTTTCTCTTTCGGGGTTCTTTGTTCCTTTATTATAATTCACAAAGTTAGTCTTTTTTCTGGAAAAATCCCTAAATTTGCATAGCTAACCTGTAGTAACATGAAACGTTTCGTCCTTTTGCTGGCTGTGTTTCTCATGTCGGTCTGCGGCTTTGCCCAGGGCGTCCAGGCCGGTCCCTGGATCACCGATGCCAGTGATTCCACGCTTACGGTCCTGTGGACCAGCGAAGTCCCGGGCATGGCCTACGTAGAGCTGGAGAGCGGGGCCAAGGTCTACGACGTCTTCGCCGGCCGTCGCGTCTTCCGCCGCCTGCACCATGTGGTCCTGAAGGGCCTGCAGGCCGGTCAGACCGTGAAATACCGCGTCTGCGGGGTCAATATCGAGGACGATTCCAACGCCCGCGACCCCAAGTTCGGGGGCGCCTATGAGGGCCCCTGGTACCAGACCCATACCCTGAACAGTCAGGCCGAAACCTGCCGCTTCTCCGTCTTCAACGACACCCACATGAAGACGAAGAAATACCAGCGCCTGGCCGCGCAGGTAGATGCATCGGCCACCGACTTCCTCTTCCTGAACGGAGACATGGTATCGGCCGGCAACTACGTGCTGGATACCCTGGTGCGCTACGCGCTGGAGCCCATGGACGGCCTCATCCAGCAGGTTCCGCTGTTCTTCGCCCGTGGCAACCACGAGGGGCGCGGCAACAATCCCATGCTCGTGGCCGATGTCTTCCCGCACGCCTCCCCCGCCCCCTTCTATTATACCTTCCGGCACGGTCCGGTGGCCTGCATCGTCTTTGACGCCGGAGAAACCCACGCCAAGCGCAGCACCAACTATGCCGGCGCCGCCGTCTTCGAGGATTACCTGGCCGAACAGATTGCCTGGGCCAAGAAGGCCCTGCAGGATCCGGCTTTCCAGAGCGCGCCCAGAAAACTCTGCCTCCTGCACGTTCCCATGATAGACCACGCCGACAAGAACGACTTCCTGCTGCAGCGCTGGCTCAACGTGCACATGGTTCTCATGCTCAACGAGGCCGGCATCGACCTGATGATCGGCGCCGACTTGCACGAATTCATGTTCTGTGAAAAGGGAACGATGGGCAACGACTTCCCTATCCTGGTCAACGAAGATGTCCGCCGGCTGGAATTCGAGTGCGGCCCCGACCTTCGCATGCACGTGAAAACCTTCGATTCCCGCGGGAATCTGGAATTTGAGAAATGGTTATGAAAAAAATAAGCATCCTTCTTCTTGCCCTGCTCGCCACGCTGGCGCTGCAGGCCCAGACCGTCCGTCATACCATGATGGACGCCGGCCAGGAACGTGAGTATTACCTCTTCGTCCCCGACAGCCTTAGTCCGCAGCGGCCGCTGCTCTTTTTGTTGCACGGTTACGGCGGAAAGGCCGATGGCTACTTCCCCGCCATGCAGCAGACGGCCCGCAAATACGGTTTTGTGCTGTGCTATCCGCAGGGCCTGAAGGACCCGGGCAAGGGAAAATCCGGCTGGAATGTAGGTTACCCTTCGCAGCAGGGTTGGAAGCAGGACGACGTCGCCTTCATCCTGCGCCTGAAAAAGAAGCTGGTTAAGGAATATCACCTGAATGCCCGGAACTGCTTCTTCTCCGGCATGTCCAACGGCGGTGAAATGTGCTATGTGATGGCCTATCAGCAGCCGCAGGCCTTCGCCGCCATCTGCTCGTTTGCCGGCCTTACCATGGAATGGCTGTACCGCACGCAGCCCCGCGGCATTGTGCCGTTCATGGAGATCCACGGCACGGTAGACCGTACATCGGCCTGGGAAGGAGATCCCGAAAACAACGGCGGTTGGGGTAAGTATGTGGCGGTGCCCATGGCGGTGGGCCGCCTCATCAGCGAAGCCGACTGCACGCACGAGGTAGCCGAAGAACTCCCGCTGTACAAGCCCGAGAGCAACCGGGTTATCCGCCACCGCTATCTGGGCGGCAAGGTGGAAATCCGTCTGTACGAAGTCAACGGCGGCAAGCATTCCATCGGCGACAAAGACCTGGATGTTTGCGAGGAAATGTGGCAGTTCTTCGCCGGATATCTGCACTGAGCATGAATCCTATCACCGCCCGGCTCCTAAACCAGCAGCTCATTTGCCCGCAGTTCGCCACTCCGCACGATGTTGTGGCGTGGATGGGCGCGATGCAGGGGCAGGAGTACCGCATGATGCGCTGGGCGGTTGCCATGCGTACCAGGCGGCCATCGGCCCGGGCCTTCGAGAAGGACTATAATTCGGGCCGAATCGTGCGGGCTCATCTGTTCCGCACCACCTGGCAGCTGGTGGCCGGCGAGGACTGGCGCTGGATGCTGGACCTGTGCCGCGACAACGCCCTGCGGGGCCTGGCCGGGTGGATGCATTCCAACGGCGTCAGCATCCCGGCGGCCGAGCAGGAGACCGTCCAGACCATCTTTGCCGATTACCTCTCCTCGCACCGCTCGGCCCTCAAGGGGGACCTCGATGCCGCCGTCCGCGACCGGGGGCTGGCGCTGGAAGACCATCGGCTTTCCTATCACATCCGCCTGGCCGAATACAGCGGCCTGCTGTGCAGCGGAGACTTGCAGCCGCTCAAGCCCAGCTATGCGTTGTCGGCCCTCAAAGTGCCGCAGGCCGATGCCTGCCCGCGGGAGGAAGCCCTCGCGCGCCTGGCCGAAACCTACTTCCGCAGCCACGGTCCCGCCACGCTGGAGGACTTTGTCTGGTGGAGCGGCCTGAACATTGGTGACTGCCGGAAGGGGGTGGACGCTGTTCGCGACCGTCTGGTAGAGGAATGCTGGAAGAAGGCCACATTTTACCGGCACTGCGACAGCCGCATCCGGGGATTCCGCAAGGGTACTGTTACCCTGCTCCCCTCTTACGACGAATATCTCATTGGGTATAAAAGCCGCCACGTGTCGCTGGACCCTGATTTGAGCCACCGCGCGCACAGCGGGAACGGCATCTTCTGGCCGGTGGTTTTGTTGGATGGCGAGGTAGTGGGTAATTGGACGGCCTTCGGGGGCCCGGTCGAAGCCGATATTTTCCACTCCGAAGCCTTCCCTTGCCAGGAAGCCCTCCAGGCGCAGATTGAGCGGTATAGCCGTTTTTGGGGAAAGCCAACTTCCTCGAAATCAAAGCGGTAAGCTGGCCGATGGTACTATCAGTTCCCGGGTATCGGCCTTTCTATCTCTCCTTATATTCGGCCGTGGCGGTGAAGAAAGCATCTGCGCTGGAATTCAGGGCCGTTTCTACGGAATCCTGGATGACGCCGATGATAAAGCCCACGGCAACGGCCTGCATGGCCACATCGTTGCCAATGCCCAGGAAGGAGCAGGCCATGGGGATGAGCAGCAGGGAGCCGCCGGCCACGCCCGAGGCCCCGCAGGCCCCCAGGGTGGAGATGATGCACAGCACCAGCGCGGCCATAAAGCCCACTTCGATGCCCAGGGTATGCGCCACGGCCATGGTCATCACGGTAATGGTGACGGCCGCGCCGTTCATATTGATGGTGGCACCCAGCGGAATGCTCACGGAATAGAAGTCTTCGTCCAGGCCCAGCTTCTTGCAAAGGGCCAGGTTGATGGGAATGTTGGCGGCCGATGAACGCGTGAAGAAGGCATTGAGGCCACTCTCCTTAAGGCAGGCCCAAAGCAGCGGATACGGATTCTTGTGGGTAGTCAGGAAAGACCACAAGGGATTCATGACCAGCGCATTAAAGGCCATGCAACCCACCAGCAGAAGCACCAGTTTTCCGTAGGTGGTAAAGATTTCCAGGCCGCTCTCCGACACCGCGCTGAACACCAGGCCCAGGATGCCGAAGGGGGCAAACTGGATGATCCATTTCACAATGAGGGCCACGACGTCGGCAAAGTCGGAGACTACCTGGATGGTGCCGGGCTTGGCCAGCGCCTTAAGCCCCAGGCCCATGAGGACGGCCCAGAAGAGGATGCCGATGTAGTTGGCCGATGTAATGGATCCCACCGGATTGGAAACCAGGTTGGTGAGCAGGTTGCTAAAGACATCCGAAAGCGCGCTGGGCGCACTCCCCTGCGCCATGTCCTGCAGTTTGAGCGTAATGGGAAAGAGGGTGCTGCCCACCACGGCTACAAAGGCCGCCGTGAGGGTACTGATGATATAGAGCCGGATCACCGTGCGGAACCGCGACCCCAACCCGCCGTGGGCCTTGGCAATGGACGCCATCACCAGGATAGCCACAAGCACCGGCGCTACCGCCTTGAGGGCGCTCACGAAAATCCGGCCCAGGATGCCGATCCAAGTCCATCCCGGAACCACCAGGCCCAGGACGGCACCCATGACCAGACCAATCAGGATGCGCAGGACCAGGCTGCTGTCCATCCACTTCTTGAAGAGTTGGGAGACGTTTATCATTGTCGTTTTCTTTCCGCTCCTGCAAATTTACACAAAGATTACTCATTAAAAAAGAGGGTGTATTCCGTAATTTTTTAGTCATTTTTGACTTATTCCTCTCCGTGCGCCTCGTTTAGCCGTAATAGACTGATTATTAACCGTTTGAGAATTTCTCTTTAGGCTGATCAGCCTAAAGAAGAAAACACAACACGCTAATTATCAATAATTTACGCGCTAGCGAGCGAACCGGTGCCCCTCCGGACAGCAACCACAAAAGCTCGCTTCGCTGTAATAGACTGATTATTAACCGTTTGAGAATTTCTCTTTAGGCTGATCAGCCTAAAGAAGAAAACATAACACGCTAATTATCAACAATTTACCACTACATTTTAACTGCGCCACTATTATTCGAGCATGCGCAATGGTTTGGCACTTGCTCGAATTAGCTTTGCGACAGATTTAAAACTGTTGAGCTATGTTCGAGATTGTCATTTCCGTTGCCCTGTATTTAGGCGCTCTGGTTCTTCTGGTTAAGGGCGCTGTAGCTTACTGCAATCATGACCGCGTTGTCACTGAACCGTAGATTTTTCACCGCGGTTCCCGGATTTTTTCGCACCTTCGCGTATATGAAAGAACCGAGAGTATACAATGGGATTGAACGGTCGGATTTCACTCCGGAGCTCATCAGTGAGCTTCGTCCGGACGAGGTGTTCGTGTTTGGCAGCAACCTGGAAGGCATGCACGGTGGCGGCGCTGCGTGGGTGGCTTTCCAGAAGTTTGGTGCGGTGCTGGGATGCGGTGTCGGCCTGCGTGGTCAGAGCTATGCTATTCCCACCATGCAGGGCGGCGTGGAGACCATCAAGCCATACACGGATGAGTTCGTTTCTTTCGCTGCTGCGCACCCTGAATTGTTCTTTTATGTGACTCGCATAGGGTGTGGAATAGCAGGCTTCAAGGAGAAGGAGATCGCTTCCCTATTCGCCGATGTTGTCCGCTTGGAAAATGTGTGTTTGCCGGAGGGGTTTGCAAAGCTGTTGATAGGAAAGTAGTTCGTGGCGGTCTACGAAACAAATATCCATTTGAAGGCCGTCAGGCACTTGTTTCCAAAGGCGGCCAACGAGTACTGTAATCCGTTTTAGTAGACAAACTTGCCGCCAAGACCGAGACCGGGTGTATTAAATTTGAAAGATCCATCGATAATAACCACATTATTATCACCGGTCATCCAAATGTTTCCGGGGTGAAGATCTTCGGCAATCACAGTGTCCGAATAGAAGCGGACGGTGTGATAGGGCTCTTCTACAAGTTTCCAGAAGCCAAGACAGCGCATATACAGAGAGATTTCATCTTCGCTCATTTTATGCGCCTGGCGGAAGAAACGCTGCTTCATAAGAACGACAAAGTCATTCTGCAGGTCGCGACCAAAGCCCTCTACTTCCAGAGAAGCTTGAGGACATAGAGTATTCTGAATAACTATCCTGTCAAAGAAACGGACAAGATTGTCATATTGGCCAGTCCTGCATACTTTATGAACAAAGACATCCCCTTCTGCATACACCTGTGCTTCACCTCCGAAACCATAAAACTGGTAACCGAGGCTTTTGTAATATTCCTGAGGATGTATATGCCAACAACCATTTTTCCGAGCCCAGTTCTCCAGGTCGGATTCTTGGTCCATGGCTGTTTCTAACTCTGATTCTGGGTTGTATGGAGCCTCTGGTACTGGGCGACCATATCTTCCCAAGACAGCGGATCCTTCGCCCAGGAGGCGACCTCCCGCTTCAAATCCTCGCTGAAACGCTGGATCATATCGAAATCTATTGAATGCAGTTCCGGCATTGTTCACAGCATAAATTGTTTAACTACGCAATAATAGCAATTAATTGACAAACTTCCAAATTGTACTCTTAAAAACTCCATCTAATTCAATAGCGTAGTCAGTTCTTTACGCACCCAAATAGGCGCAAGTGTTATGTCAATGCGCGAGCGAGATTTCCCAACACGTGCGCAATTGTTTGGCGCAAGCGCGCACTATCTTTGCAGCAACAAAAAGAATTGAGCCATGTTTGAGATTGTTATTTCCGTTGCTTTGTATGTGGGAGCCCTGGCGCTTCTGGTGAAAGGTGCATTTGTATTTTGCAATCACAACCAAAATCACGTTGTCACGGAGCCGTAGTTTCGGGAATTTTTCGTAACTTCGTAGCAACTATGAAAGCGTACAATGGTATAGATCGTCCGAATTACACCCCGGACAAGATATCGGAACTTAAGGCCGATGAAGTCTTTGTATTTGGCAGCAACCTGGACGGAATGCATGGTGGCGGGGCCGCGTTTGTGGCCTGGAAGAAATTCGGTGCTGTAATGGGATGCGGGGTTGGCTTTCGAGGCCAGAGCTATGCTATCCCTACCATGCAGGGAGGTGTAGAGACTATCAAACCCTATGTAGACGGTTTCATCGCTTTCGCGAAGGAACATCCGGAACTGTTCTTCTATGTGACGCGCATTGGCTGTGGCATTGCCGGCTTCCGGGACAAGGAAATCGCTCCCCTTTTCCGCGAGGCCCTGGGTCTGGAGAACGTCTGTCTGCCGGAGAGTTTTGTGAAGGTTCTTTCCTAATGAAATGCTCTCCGAAGAAAAAAGACTCCTGGCCGATTCCGGTCAGAAGTACCTCCACGTTCAAGTGAAAAACTCCTTGACCAGCTTCTTTACCTGCATTCTGTAAAATAGGGTTTCCATAAAGGTGGGCATTATGAAGCGCGCGCGTACGACTATGTCCACGCATGCGAACTTGCCGGCTAACTTGTCAAAATCGGCATGGTCTTCCTGCCCCGTGTATTCTTTGGCAAAAGCATCCCACAGGGCGTGGAACTGCTCCAACGTCATGTGGAAAATGTCCTGCACCCGCTTCATGGGTGCATAGAATTCGCAAATCTGGAAGAGATGGCCGATGTCAAACATGGGATCGCCGTGCGCAAACCGGTCCAGGTCTATCCAGTAGAATGAGTCTCCGGACTTGATCAGGTTCCCCGTCTGGAAGTCTCCGTGCACGCAAGTATTGGCCTCCGGGATGGTCTCGATAAAGGCACGGATCAGCTTCCGGTTTTTCTTGCTTACATAGTTTACGTGTTCGATGGCCCACAACGCCTGCTCCTTCCGGCTGGGGAAGAAGTCGTTGTTGCAGGGCGTGGCAAACAGTTCTTTGCCCTTCTGGGCCAGGAGACGGCCTACTTCGGCCGTACGCTCCGGCTCGTCCTTGCAGATACGGGACAGGGATTTCTTGTTGTGGATGCGCTGGGAGATGGTTGCGAAACCATTTCCCACACGCACGATTTCACGCATCGCCGGCACGGAAATCCCCAATGCTTCTACTGCCTTGGTTACATCGTATTCGTGCTTGACAAACTCGAAGTTGTTAAGCCGGTCGTTGTTTACTTTCAGGATGTCTTCCGGGCGGTCCGGATTAGCGTAAGTCTTTCCATTGCCGCCTTCGCCAATCTGCTGCCACTGGGACAGGTCAATTACAGGATATTCCATATTTAGTTCAGGTATCTTTCTCTCAAAATTTGGATGTCTTCGTCGGTCAGGCCCATCGGCCCTTTCAAATAGCCCTCCAGCGAGCCATATTGCTGTTCAACGGCGTCCAGGGCCTTGACAAAATTCTCTGTATTACACCCCAGGAAGGCCTTGACCACGCCAATCTCTTCCTCCTTGCCGCCCCAGAACTTGACGCGGCGGGAGTATTTCTTCACGTCGTTTTCATAGACCTTGTTCGTCGCGTCGAAATCGGCCACGATGGTCTCGCGGCTGGCGCCCAGGGCTGCCAACAGGAGGGCCGATGCTACCCCGGTCCGGTCCTTCCCCTGCGTGCAGTGATAGAGCACCGCCCCGTCCGGGGTATCCACCACGAGGCGCAGGAAGCGGGCGAACTGCTTCTGGCATTCGGGATCGAAAAACAGGGTTGGATACATCTCGCGGGCCACGGTCTTAGCCTTTTCGTTGAAGGCAACAAGCACGATGATCTTCTTGACGTCGAACTTCTTTTTCTTCGTAAATTTCTTCTTCTCCTTTTCAGTTGCCGTAGCGGCGGCATTCCCGCTGGCATCGATAGGGATATTCACATACTTGGCCCCGGGGATGTCCCGGTCCGGTTTTCCCTTCAGGTCCACGTCCATCCGGAAATCCACAACCAGCGAAGTGGGAAGGCCCGCCAGATAAGCGATGTCGGCATCGGTAGCATCGGCCAGATGGGCAGCGCGGATGAGTTTCCCCATTTTGAACTTGGTTCCACCCTGCACTTCATAGCCACCCAGATCGCGCATGTTCACAATCCCCTTTACCGGAAGGAACTGCTGCGCAAACAGGCTTGTGGGTGCCACGAAAGCCATGGTTAACAGTGCTTTTAGTGTCTTCATACTTACTTATTTACAAGGGCTCCGAAACAACAGTTCCGGAACCCAAGTAACAAAAGTATAAATATCTAATTGAAAATGCAAGCCTTGCGTGGTCACTTGGCCCCGTCCAAGTATCCGGGCGCCAAGATTATCGACCAGAGATAGAGCCTACTTAAGAGTAATAATGGCGGTCATGCCGGGCATCAGATGTGCGTTCGGCTTCAGTTCCGCCTCCATGTGAATCATGCCCGTCTTTTCTACAGACGGGCTTATTGCTGTTACGCGGGCGTTGTGCACTTCTCCCGGATAGGCCACGGTAATCACCTCTACCTGCGAGCCGATGGAGAACTTGGACATTTCGTTCTCCAGAACGTCGAAGGAGGCCTTGAGATGTTCGGTGTCCACGACATAGAACAGCGATTCCCCGGGATTGGCCGCACCGTACAAAGTCGCGGAAATATCACTCACAGCACCGCTGATGGGGGCGGTAATAGTGCAGAACTCCAGTTGTTGCTGCGTTTTCTTGACGGCAGCTAAAGCCGTATTATAGCCACTGTTTACCCGGGCCAGTTTGCGAATCTCTTCAGGTGCCTCATCCAGCTTGGCCCTCTTGTAACCCTGCCCCATCAGGATGGACTGATACTGGTAATCGGCCTGCTCCAGCTCGGCCTCGCGCTTCTGGAGTTCGGCCCGGATATCGCTCTCGTCCAGGCGAACCAGTACCTGACCCTTGCGCACGCGCTGACCCAGTTCCACGTTCAGCGATGTGATTTGCCCGGCGATGCGGCTGAAAATGGGAACTTCGGCCACGGACTCGATGATTCCTTTACTGGAAAGATGGGTATCGGACAGCAGGTTCTGCAACTGGGCTTTCTCGGGCTGCGGTACAGCGGCCGAAGGGGCCGGAGAAGTGGCATCTGCAGGAGCGTTCCCCGATTCCGACGAACCGCAGGAGTATAGGAAAACGACGGCCAGAACCGCCAGAGGGTAAATCTTAGAACTCATGAAGGGTAAGGGAGGCTAAATGATAATAGGTAATCCAGTAATCCTGTAAAGTGGCCAGGTGGCGCGTGTAGGCTTCGTCCCGGCGGTTTTGCGCCAGCACATAAGAGTTGATGTCCGTGAGCCCCTGGGCATAGTTGTCGGAGATTAAGGCAAAGACTTCATCGGCCATCTCTACAGCCGACTGCGTATTCCGGAGCCGGTCCTGACAATCGGTGAAATCGTGGACCGCGGCGGCCACATCCTGCTCCAGCTGCCGGGCCGTTTCCTTCAGTAAAGTCTCCTCCCGGGAAAGCCAGGCTTCGCTGGCCTGCCGGCGGTTCCGGGCCGCCCCGTTATCGACGATGGGGATGGAAAGCGAGACACTGCCCAGCGCGTAAACCTGCTGGTTATGAAATACTTGCCGGAACACCTGGTCCATCTGTTGAATACCCAGGTTCACATCTACGCCCACTTGGATGCCAGACTCTTTCTTGGCTTTGTCACGGGCCTGACTGGCCTGCGACACATATTCCAACTGTTTCTGATAGGAAGGATGGCTCTCGTGGCTGCGTTCCAGGGCTTCTTCCAGGGAAATGAGCATGTACGGTTTCTGCTCCGGAACCGGAAGGGCTTCAGGAAGATCGGCATCCCCAATGCGAAGCCAGGACAGCAGCGCATCGCGGGCTACTTCCCTATTCACCACAGCTTCGTCCAGGGCGTTTTTGGCATTCATGCATTGCAGTTCCAAGGACAGTAATTCGCCCTTGGTAATGACGGCAATCCCGTATTTCTCCTTGGCAATGGCATACAGCGTATCGGCCGTCTGGAGATTGCGTTCACAAACAAAGGCCTTCTGCTGCGCGGCCACCAGCGCGAAATAGCGGCGCGTGGTTTCCTCGGCAATCTCGTACAGCGAATGCTCGTGCTTCAGGCGGGCGGTCTTCAGCGCCTGGTCTTCGGCCTGCTTCTCCCATTTGTAGGGATTGTAGCCCACCAGCGGCACCTTTACGCCAGCCACTACCGGCATGATGGCATAGAGCGGATAGGACGGATTCCCGTTCAGGAACCGGCTCCAAATAAACTGACTGGCCACATAGGCTTCACCACCAATCCCCGTGAGCTTCTGGCTCAATTTGAGCTGGGCGCCGGCCGACAAAATGTCGTAATTCCGCTGATACACGTAATTGCGCGAAGGATCGTATAAGTACCGGGTATAGTTGGGCTGCAGGGTAAAATTCAGCTGCGGCTTGCGAAGCGCCAGGAATTCGTCGTAATTGCGCTGCGCATACAGGTATTCATACTGGTTCTGGAAAGCCACGATGGTGCTGTCCTGCGCCATCCGGATGCACTCCTGCAGGCCCTGGGCCCGGACTCCGGTGCCCAGCAGCGTGCCCGCCAGCAATATTAGCAAATACTTTTTCATAGGGTTTGGCGGCGGTTAATATCGGCAAAGTAGCTGTTCCTGGACATGAGTTCGTCGAAAGTACCCTGGTCGGCCACCTTTCCGCCGGACAGCACAATAATGCGGTTGCAGGCCTTGATGGTGGACATGCGGTGCGCAATCACAATACGCGTGCAGCTCAGCTTGGCCAGGTTCTCGCTCACGATATGCTGACTGATGTTGTCCAGGGCCGATGTTGCCTCGTCCAGGAAGATGATGGAAGGCTTGCGGATCATCGCCCGTGCCAGCAGGATACGCTGACGCTGACCGCCGGAGACCCCCTCTCCTCCCAGGGAAATGCGGGTTTGCATACCGTCGGGCATGTGGCGGATGTCCTCGTCCAACGCCACCAGTTTGGCCGCCTCCCAGGCATCCTCTTCGGTGAGCCAGGAGGCATTGAACAGGATGTTGTCCAGGATGGTTCCTTCCAGCATCTGGCCGTGCTGCAGGCAGATACTCACGCAGAACTGGCGGAAACTCTGCTTGTTCAGCGACTCCAGGTCATGCATGTCGTAGAAGATGGAACCGCTCTCGGCCTTCTCGAAGCCCATGAGCAGACGCACCAGCGAGCTCTTGCCGCAACCCGAAGGGCCCACCAGGGCCACATAGTCGCCGGGATTGATGTGCAGGTCCAGTCCGTCAAAGATATACGGAGTATCGGGACCGTAGCGGAACTTGAGGCCGCGGATGTCGATGGCGCCGCTGATATCCTTTACCAGGGACAAATCCTCGTTTCCCTCCGGAACAGCCTCCAGGATGGGAGCGCTCAGACGGGATTCCGGCGCAATGCGGGCCATGGCGGCCGAAATGTGGAAGATGTCCTCCGTAGCGCTTACGGCAATGCTCAGAACGGCGCAATACGCGATATAGTCCGAGAGTCCCAGGTTATACTTGAAAGCCGCGAACATGGTCACCAGCATGGGCAGCAGGCGGATGCAATACGCAATGGCGCCGGAAACCACACTGATGCGCGGGAATCGCGAGCTATACGGTTCCGTGGGTTCATAGGCCTTGGCCCAGATGCGGAAGGCGCGGTATTCGGCCCCCGAAGTCTTGATTTTCTGCGCCCCGGAGAAGAGGCTGTGCAGCACGCCGAAAAGGCGCGAAGTAGCCGGGTTCACCGTCTCCTGCACCATTCGGGTATAATAATAGTGTAGGACGGTAGAGAGCAGCATCAGTGCCAGCACGGCGATACCGGAGATGAGCAGCGGACCGCCATACAGGAAGAACTGGATGAAGAGGAATCCGGTAAACAGGAACGTGAGCATCACAGACAGGATGCTCTCCGTGAGCAGGGCGCTGAAGCGGGACAGCGACAGAACCCGGTTGGAAAGGTCTCCCGGCTGGAAATCCTTGAAAAAGGCGGGATGCAGTTGCAGCATACGCCCCATGAGCGCCGTCTGGACGCTGTATTCCACCTTGTCCTTAATCCGGAAAATCACCAGGCTTCGGGCCAGCTTCAGGGCAGCCAGGCCGATGGCAGTGCTCACCAGCAGCACCATGATAGGCAGGATCTGCGAGCCGTCGCCGGAAGGGATGACTTCGCTGAACAGCAACTTGCTCACGTAAGGCGACATCATCTGCAGCAGCACAAAGCCGAGGCAGGTAATGAGGATATACAGATAGTCCAGGCTGCACAGGCTCTTGGCGCCGTGCCTGAGCACGTCCTTGAGCTTGAGGCTGCGGGCCGGGAGCGGAGGCGTAAGCATAAAGGCCTCGGGCTTTAATGTGGAAGCCACGGCCGAATTGTTCACCCGGACAATCTTCTTGCTCTTGGGATGAACGTAGGTATAACTGGAGAAGTGCGGCTTTAGGATGACCGGCGTGTCGTCGTCGGCCATAAAGGCCATCATCTGGCCCGTGCACTGCGACCACCACTTCCCGGACAGGCTCACCTGCCGGAAATAGAAGCCCTGGGCGGCCAGGAAGGCCTCCAGTTCGTCCAACGACTGCGGGATGCCGCCGCTTTCCTTGAGCTTGCGCATGAGGTCGCGGTCCAGCATGGCCAGGAAAATCTGCCTGGACTCTTCAAAAGCCTGACGGTCTCCCTGAATACGCAGCAGGAGCTGTTCTAACATTGGATCGGTCATGGCATCAGGCGTATTTATTCAGTTTCGCATAAAGACCTTCGGGGATGGCCGCCAGCTCTTCGTGAGTGCCGCGCTGCTTGATTTCCCCGTATTCCATGACGCAGATCTGGTCGCAGTCCCGGATGGTGGCAAAGCGATGGGCAATGATGACCAGGGTAAGGCCCAGCGCCTTGATGGCCGCCATTACCTGGGCTTCGGTCTTGGGATCCAAGGCCGATGTTGCCTCGTCCAGAATGAGGATAGAGGGCTCCTTGGCCAGCGCGGCCGCAATTTCGATGCGCTGCCGCTGACCGCCGGAGAAGTTGTTTCCGTTGTAGGACACCTGTGCCAGATAGGCATCGGGCCGTTCGGCGATGGTTTCGTGGATCTGGGCGTTGTAACTGGCCAGAATCATGGCGAAATCCTCGATGGAATCGTCCCACATTTTGATATTGTCGGCCAGGGTGCCCTCGAAGAGGGTGATATCCTGGTTTACCACAGAGACCGAATTGTTGAACACCATGCGGTCTATCTCTTTCCGGGGCTTGCCGTCAAAGAGGATTTCTCCCTCCCAGGGCTCGTACAGCCCGGAAATGAGCTTGGCGATGGTACTTTTGCCGCAGCCGGAGAATCCCACGAAGGCAAACTGCTCACCGGCATGGATCTTCAGGTTAAAGTGCTTCAGGATAGGCGGCTTGGAGCGGTCGTAGCCGAAGGTGATGTCCCGCAGCTCAATCTCTCCCCGGAGCTTGGCGTTGACATCGGCCGGGAATTCCTGGGACAGCGACATCTGGGGAAGCTCGTCCTCGTAGTCGTTAATCTCCTCCAGTCTTTCCAGGGCCGAATGGGTGCAGTAGATATCCTGGGCCGTAGAGACAATCTTGGTGAGCGGGAAGATGGCGTTGCCCATCAGGCCCTGCGAGGCCAGCAGCATACCCGGGGTAAGGTCTCCCTGCAGGATATACCAGCCGCCCAGGCACAGGACCAGGCTGTTACACAGCTGCATCACCAGGATGGGGATCACGCCTACCCACACCATTAACTGATTGGAAGCCACACGCTTATTCAGGGAATCGGCATAGGCTGCCTCCCATTTGGCGTAGAAATCCTGTTCGGCGCCGGCCGATTTGATGGTCTCGATATTGTTGATACCGGCCATGGTCACGCTCTGCAGGCGGCCGTCGGATTTCTCCATCATGCGGGCCCGGTTCTTCTGATACTTGGAAGATACCCGCATCACAATGACCAGCAGGACCACCACCACAATCTCTACTACGCCCAGGCGCCAGTTGTACATGAGAAGCAGCCAGGATGTGAGCACAATCTGCAGCAACATGGCCAGGGACTGGACAGAGGAGTCAATGGTCTCGGTGGATTTCCGGATGCCCTTGTAGCGGGCCACCAGTTCTCCGGAAGAGAATTTGTCCATGACCGCCATGGGCAGGCGCAGGACCGTCCAGATGAATTTGGACGAGGCCGATATGATGGCTTTGGGCAGTTGCCGGCGGCGTTCGTAGTTCAGCGTAACCCAGGCCACCAGTTCAATGAGGAACAGCAGGAAGTAAACTGCCATCAGGGGCCCGAACCACTCCGGATTCTTCCGCGTTATGATATTGTCGGTGAAAACCTGTTGGAATAGCGGCGGGAACATGGTGGCTCCCAGGGTAATGATGGCAAGGATCAGGTTGACGACCACAAGCAGCTCGCTTCCTTTGATGAAGCGGGCAATGAGTCCCAGCGTGGATGTCTTCCCTTTCATTACTCTACTTGCAGCTGAGCGGCGCGGATGAGTGTACGGCCACGTTCAAACAGATATTCGAAAATGCTTCTGGTGCGGGTTTCGGTGAGAATGGAGCAATAGGTCCCCACTCCCATATCTACGTCGTAAGGTACGCCGAAAGACCAGTCATACTGCGAGGGCGCGCCTTTCATGTGCTTGAGCTCCACCGTTACCCGGTAGGCAGGGCCGTCCAGGGCCATGAGGGTGGCAATGATTTCCGGATTGCGGAACAGCATTTTGGCCTCTTCGGCCGACATGGGATAGGGATCCACTCCGGTAATGACGCCGCGGATATAGCCAATCTCGTCGCGGGATTCATCCTGAGGCCACACCTGGGCTTCCATCCCCACGCGGAGGTCGCGGCGGGTGGCGTTGTCGGTGAAGGCAATCACCACGGCCGTTGCATCGTCGCTGCTTCCTTCCTGGCCGATGATGCTCACAATGGGCTCGAAGGCTTCGAAAGCCTCGTTGTCCATCTTGGTGCTGAGCACCGTGCCGCTCACAGAACTGGACAGAATGCTGTAGCTTTCCCCTACCGAAACCAAGGCGACGGGCTGGCCGGCAGTCACGGGGTCTCCGCTGTGCACAATCATGGAACGGACAACGCCCTGGTTGGGCAGCATCACGTCCGTGGTCCCGCTGGCAGGGAAAACCACACCGGTATAGTGGGCCTTGTCACTCACCTTCCCCAGGAAGCCCCAGACGACGAATGCGCCCACCATGAGCATCAGAGCCACTCCCAGCAGGAAGGTGGATGCATGCGTGATGTGGAGCAGACTGCCCATCTGGCCCGGAGAAGCTTTTGTCCGTTCCCGGCCATCTATCGAAAATGGATTCTTATCTGTCTTGTTCATATAGAATCATTCTTTCTGCCTCAAAATACGGGCAGGAACTGTCGTTAACTTGTGTTGTTATCTAGTCTACAAATATATGAATAATTGCCCTATTTACAAAAAAAACCACCTCCCCGCGAGCAGGAAGATGGCCATCAATATATACGATTTAATTGATAGGAATGAGCACCTTCACGGTAATATTCCTGCCCATGTTGTAAATCCCCGCTTCCTTGAGCCGGCTCAGGTGGCTTTGCCAGACCGTGTCCAGCAGGTTGTCGGCCAGCAGATAAATGCTGGCGCGCTTCTTTCCCGCGATTACCAGGTCGGTGCCGGCGCTCAGGTTCAGCAGCGTGTAGGCCGGCGTGGCGGTCTCGGTGTCATCTACGGCGTAGAAATGGTCCTGACGGGCATTCCAGTCCACTTCCAGGGCCAGGAAAGCGTTGTTGAATAGCTTGCCGCCGTGGGAGAACTCGTATTTAATTTCTGATAGCAGGCGCGGCGCCGGAATCATGGGCAGCCAGGTGCCGCCGATCTGCTTGCCGTTCACATAGGAGAAGGTGGTGCCCAGGTGCAGGCTGTGGATGGGATGGATGTCCAGCTGGGCCTCGCCGCCGAACAGCCGGGCGTTGCCGCTGGTGTAGGTAAAGACCGGCGGGTTCCCTTCGGCCGTCTTGGACAGGAAGATGTAATTGTTGATCCGGTTGGCAAAGACCGCCAGCTGTCCGGAGACATACTTGGAAGAGAAATCCAGGCCGATATCCCCCTGCCAGCTGTATTCCGGCTTCAGGTTCTGGTTGCCCACCTCGTAGCGCAGCGTCCCCTCGTGTTCGCCGTTGGAGGCCAGTTCGCTCAGGTTCGGGGCGCGGAATCCGCGGGAAAGGTTCAAGCGCAGGTGCACATCCCGGCCGATGGTGCGTACCGCGCCGATGCTGGCGCTGATGCCGGGGAAAGTGCGGGAAAAGTCGGTGAAGCGCGCCTCCAGGGGCAGGCTGTGGAGCAGGCGTACATCGGCCCGGAGGCCTCCGGAGAGCACCCACGCACCCAGTTCCCTGGAAGCGGTGGCAAAAACGCCCGCATCGAAGAGCCGGTAATCCGGGATCAGGTATTCCTCGCCCTTGTTCTGCGAGCTTTGCAGCATGCCGTTCACGCCGAAGGCATATTTCCAGCCGCCGGTGCTTTCCCGCTGGTACTTGATGTCGTAGTTCAGGGTATTCAGCAGGAAGTACAGGCCGTATTCGCTGGCCGATTCCTCGTATTCCTGCCGATGGTTCTGCTGCCAGCCAACCAGCGCTTTCAGACGTCCGTCGCCCAGGCGGAAAGTATTGTCCAGCACGGCTTTATAGTGATAGACGTGTTGGAAAGGCAGGCCGGGCATATAGCCGATGTTCCCCGCGCCTTCCTCCTCGATGATGCCGGGGGTCAGGTGGTAATAGCTGAATTTGAGGCGGGAGAATCCCCAGTTTTTGTTCAGGCCCAGCATGGCCGATGCCGCCCTTTCCCGGAAGCCGGAATTGGGCACCCAGCCGTTGGCCTTGTTCCGGTATGCGTGGGCATATTTGTCGGAGAAACGGGCGTCCCAGACGAAGCCCTTATGGTTTCCGCCGGCATTCAGGGAATAGGTTGCCAGGCCGTTGTTGCTCTGATATTCGGCTGAAATATTCCCCCGAACGGTGCCGGGGGCGGCCACGGGGGCCGGGTTGAAGATGAGCACGCCGGCCATGGCGTCGGAGCCGTACATCAAAGAGGCCGGGCCTTTCAGGATTTCCACGGAGTGTACGCTGGCGCCATCGACCTCGATGCCGTGCTCGTCTCCCCACTGCTGGCCTTCCTGGCGGATGCCGTCGTTCACCACCACCACGCGGTTGTAGCCCAGGCCGCGGATGACGGGCTTGGAAATGGCCCCGCCGGTGGTAATCTGGGAAACGCCGGGCTCGCGGGCGATGGCGGCGATGATGTTGGTGGAAGCCCGCGATTGGAGGTCGGCCGGTTGGATCACGGAAATGGGAGCCGGAACTTCCCGCAGATGGACCTCGCCGGTAAGGCCGGTCACCACTACGGCGTCCAGATGCAGGTGTTTGTGGAAAATATCGGTGGAATCGGTGTGTTCCTGTGCGTTCACCGCTGCGCATACGCACAGCGATGACAATAAAATAATTGTCTTTTTCATTCAGTTAAGGGTTAAATTATAAAACAAGGACCACCGCCTTTACAGGGCGGTTTAACAGAATGAGAACGGAGGGGCGCGGGTAGATAGGTTTAGAAGGGATACGCTTTGCAGCCACCAGGTGTCCGGGATGGGACTGGTGGGTGGCGCATAGCTCGCAGGACTCCAGCGCCGCTTCTTCTATCTCGTGATGGTGGAAGGGCAGCACCAGCGTTATCGGCAAAACTACCGACAACAAAAGCACTGCAATGGCAGTGCGGATGTGCTGCATCTTCCTCATTTGCGGGGACAAAGATAATATTATTCGTGATATTTTACGTAACGTTTGCCCCAACGTAGGAGATATCCACAGTTGCGAGCCCTGGCTGTACAGCGAGAGCATCGCAGAGAATATGGCTTTAAGGGCTAAGACTTGGAGGGAGCAGGCTGCTTCTTCGGCTCCATGTGAATAGTCACCAGGGTATTGCTGCCAAAACGCGCCCGAATCTGATCCTCGATTTCGCTCACGATATCGTGGGCTTCCTGTAACGACATCTCCCCGTCCATGCGGATGTGGGCTTCGATGGCAATGCGGTTGCCGATGCGCCGGGTGCGCAGGTTGTGTGGATGACTCACCTTCGGGTTGCTGCAGATGATGGCCTCAATCTCGGATTCGATATCTTCGGGCAGGGATTTGTCGGTGAGTTCCCCGGTGCTTATGACCAGGAGTTCCCAGGCCACCTTCACCAGCATGGCACCCACCAGGATGGAAGCCAGCGGGTCCAGCACCGCCCACTTTTCTCCCAGCAGCAAGGCTCCTCCAATGCCGATGGCTGCCCCAATGGAAGACAGGGCGTCGCTGCGGTGATGCCAGGCATTGGCAATTACGGCCGGCGAATCTTCCTTTTTGCCGGCTTGCAGGGTATAACGGAACAGGATTTCCTTGACCACGATAGACAGCAGGGCTGCCCACAGGGCCAGGGCACTGGGCATGGTAAGGGTTTCTCCCTGCAGCCAGTGGACGAATTTTACGGCGCCGGAAACGATAATGCCGACGGCGGCGCCCACCAGCGCCAATGCCACGAAGAGGGAGGCCAGGGTCTCGAACTTGCCGTGCCCGTAGTCGTGGCCGGCATCCTGCGGCTTGGCACCGATGCGCACGAATACCAGTACAATAAGGTCTGTGATAAAGTCCGAGAAGGAATGGATGGCGTCGGCCAGCATGGCGGCACTGTTTCCCACGATTCCGGCTACGAATTTAAAGGTGAGCAGCACCAGATTCCCGATGCTTCCCACCAGCGTTACCGTTGTAAGTTTCTTCTCGCGTGCGTCCATAGCATGACAAAGATAAGAATTTTATATGTATCTTTGCGCCCTGTATGAAACGAATGAATAAGATTTCTCTCCTTTTCCTCTTATCCCTTACGGCCGTATCCTGCCAGTGGTTTGGCGGGAAAAAGTCGCAATCCCCGGCTTCCGAGGCACAGGAAGTGCCTGTCCCCCAGCCCAATCCGCTGGGATTCGAGCCCGGCTCCCTGGTTTGCCGCAGCGGTCAGGTGGGTAACGGAGAAACTTTTACCGGACTCTTTACCAAACTGGGCCTTTCCAGCCAGGATGCCTATTCCCTGGTCCAGGCCTGCGATACGGTTTTTGACGTGCGCAAGATGCAGGCCGGCAAGGCCTTTGACGCCTATTATGCAGATTCTACGGCCTTGGCGCCGCGCTACGTGGTCTACCATAATTCCCTGGTTAAACGCACCGTCTTCGCCTGTGCCGATTCCCTGCAGGTATACGCCGTCTACCGCCCGGTAGAAATTGTGGAGAAATCGGCCGACGTCACCATCAGCACCTCTCTCTGGAACGATTTCCTGGCGGCCGACGCCTCCCCCTTCCTGATTCTGGAACTGGCCGATGTCTATGCCTGGACGGTGGATTTCTTTGGCCTGCAGGCCCAGGACCGCTTCCGGGTGCTGTATCGGGAAAAAGAATGCGAGGGAGAAACCGTGGGACTGGACCGGATCGAATATGCCGAATTCCTGCGCGGAGACTCCGTACTGCCGGCCGTCTACTTTGATCAGGGAGACGGTGGAAACCGCTATTGGAACGAAAAGGGAGAAAGCATGCAGAAGGCTTTCCTGAAGGCTCCGCTCAAATTCAATCGTATCTCGTCCGGCTTTTCCTATCACCGGAAACACCCCGTGCACGGCACGGTTCGCCCTCACACGGGCGTAGACTATGCCGCTCCCACCGGCACACCTGTGATGTCCATCGGAGACGGCACCGTTCTCTCTGTGGGTTATGCCGGCGGGGGCGGAAATACCGTCAAAATCCGCCACAATTCGGTCTATACCACCGCCTATCTGCATCTGTCCAGATATGCCAAGGGCCTGCACGCCGGCCAGCGGGTGCGGCAGGGAGAGGTCATCGGCTACGTGGGTGCCACGGGAACGGCCACCGGCCCGCACCTGGACTTCCGCGTGTGGAAAAATGGCAGCCCCGTGAATCCGCTCAAACTGGAAAGTCCGCCTTCCGTGCCCATCAAAGAGGAAAATCGGCCCGTGCTGGATTCCCTGATTCAGGTGCGGCAACAGGTGCTTAATCAACTATTATCGGCCCTATGATCGAGAATTTCTTCATAGCCCTGGCCCTGGCGATGGACTGCTTTGCGGTTTCCGTCGTCTGCGCCGTCATCCTGCGCCGGAAAGCCACCGGGGTTATGTTTCGGCTGGCGTTTCTCTTCGGTTTCTTTCAGGCCCTGATGCCCCTCATTGGCTGGGCGCTTACTTCCCGGTTCAGCGAACAGTTGGAAGCCTACGATCACTGGATTGCCTTTACCATGCTGGGCCTCATTGGCGGGAAGATGATCTGGGATTCCCTCAAGGAAGAGGACGAGTCTTCCCTGAAGCCGGAAGGTTGGGGCACAGGCCTCCTGCTGGCCGTCGCAACAAGCATCGACGCCCTGGCCGTGGGCATTTCCTACGCTTGCACGGGGTATACAACCCTTGGCAGCCTGGCCGCTCCCCTGGTGACCATCGGCCTGGTTTCCTTCCTCATGAGCATTGCCGGACATCTGCTGGGTGCCCGATTTGGAGAAGTGGTGAACCAAAAAGTCCGCCCCGAACTCCTGGGCGGACTCATTCTCATTTTTATCGGCCTGCGCATCCTGGCGCAGCATCTGGGCTTTATATCTTAAAGAGCATTCCCCCGATATTGTCCCTTTCTGCCCCGGTGACGGACTTTAGGCAGGAGGGTTGGTCGGTCATGTACAGCACGCCCAGGAAAGCGAAAATCAGGGCTTCTTTGTATTCGATGATGGCCGGTTCCGGAATCACGATGCGGCAGCCGCTCAGGGCCCGCATACGCTCGATGAGGAACTTGTTGTAGGCCCCGCCGCCGGTTACCAGCAGGCTCTTGCCGGGAACGGTTACCTTGGCCAGCTGTTGGGCGCAGTGCTCGTAATAGGTGCGCAGGGTGTCTTCCAGCGACAGACCGGCGGCATCCAGCAGCGGGAATACCTGGGATTCAACCCACTCGCGGCCCAGGGACTTGGGCCAGGTCTTGCTGTAGTAATCCAGTGCGTTCAGTTTGTCCAGCAGCGGCTGGTTCATGCTGCCCTTGGCTGCGATTTCCCCGTCCCGGTCCATTTCCAGGCCTATGGAGCGGGTAAAGCGGTTAATGACGTAGTTTACCGGCGAAATGTCAAAGGCAATGCGCTTGTCCCCCTGCCGGAACGAGATGTTGGAGAAGCCGCCGATATTGAGGCAGTAGTCGTAGTCTCCAAAGAGGAGGTTGTCGCCGATGGGCACCAGCGGAGCCCCCTGTCCTCCCAGCATGATATCCAGCCTGCGGAAGTCCGACACCGTAGGGATCTTGGTGACGGCGGCGATGGCCGCGCCGTCTCCAATCTGGTACATAATCTTCTTCTGGGGCTCGTGGAAGACGGTGCTGCCGTGGGAGGCGATGATATCCGGCTTGACGCCGAACTCCTGCATGAAGTCGTTCACCCTTTCCCCCAGGAACTGCCCGTAGGCGCTGTGGAAGGTGACGAATTCCAGGGCCGACATCTTCTGCACCTCCTGGCCCAGCGCCTTTTTGAGTTCGGGCGGATAATCGTAGCCGCGGGCGCAGTCTATGCGGAAGGACCAGTGTCCGTCCTTGAAATCGAAGGTGGCGCAGCAGACGTCCAGGCCGTCTACCGAGGTGCCGGACATCAGGCCGATGCATTGCATGGGAAGTGCGGTGTTCATAACTTTATTTGAATCTTTCTGTAAAATTATGAAAAAAATCGCAGGAAAACATTAAATTTGTCTAATTTCCTGTCTTTGACACTTTGATTTTGTTGGACAGGGGGTATTTCGAGGTCTCAATGGTCTTTATGGCCGATTTGAGGCCTCGTGATTTTTTCTGACTTTGTAGTAATATGACGGGGTCGG
>Ga0247611_10000222_pt1 | contig 119893 bp, 94 predicted proteins | sample 177DNAGHGhighgp2_FD_192422 | JGI IMG/M metagenome (GOLD analysis project Ga0247611, IMG submission 192422) | Sheep rumen microbial communities from Palmerston North, Manawatu-Wanganui, New Zealand - 1770 DNA GHGhigh gp2 | ecosystem: Host-associated > Mammals > Digestive system > Stomach >...
AATCAGACAAGATGCCATGAATGATACAAAAAAAAGTTTCACAGCAAAAGAAATATCAGAAGATGAACACAAAGCTAACGAATCAAATATTGATGAATTAACTAAAAAGATGAATACAAAAGTTGATGAAATAGTAAAAGCTAAATCAGAAGAAGTAATGAAAGTTTAAAAAATCAATAATCTATTTTATATCTATCAATATTAATTATGAATATTTGGAATATATTAGTAACTCAAATATTATATCGTCCAGTTTTTAACATATTAGTAATATTCTTAGCAATATCTTGATGACAACTATGGATTGCTATTGTTTTGCTAACGTTACTTGTAAGATGACTAATGTATAAATCATCTGCAGCATCAAACAACATGCAACAATGAATGAATAATATTCAACCAAAAGTTGAAGAACTACAAAAAAAATATGCTGACAATCCACAAAAATTAAGTGAAGAAACAATGAAATTATTTAAAACTGAATGAAAATGACCATTCAAGGGTTGTTTAACAATGTTAATCCAGATACCAGTATTCATATGACTATACAGAGTTATTTGGATGATTGCACAAAATGGTTGAATACCTGCTGATGTAGACTGGTTATATAGTTTCTTTTACTGATTCTGACAAAAATATTTAGAAGCCTGAAGTATGAATCATGATTTCTTATGAATCGATTTATTTACAAGTGGAAATCGAATCTTAACTATTATAGTTACATTACTATACTACTTGCAAATGCAAATGACGCAACTTACTCAAAATAAAAAAAGCATGCCAAAAGTCCCAGGAGCAAATATACCAGATATGACAAAAATGATGTGAACTATGAATTTATGAATGAGTTTTATGATGTGATTAATGGTATTCGGATTAAATTCTGCTGTTGGACTTTATCTTCTAACTTCTTGTTTATTTAGTATTTGTCAATTCTCGCGAAGATACAGAGCTATTCTTAAAGCAAAATGGAATGAAAAATTTCATAAAAATAAGCCAACAATAATTCAACCCAAATAATTTTATTCTTAATTATTAAAAACATGAAACAAACACTAACAAATCTAGCTAAAGCTTTTGCCTGAGAATCTCAAGCTAGAAATCGTTATACAATTTATGCAAGCGTTGCTAAAAAAGCATGATACCTACAAATAGCAAATATTTTCTTAGAAACTGCTGAACAAGAAAAAGAACATGCAGAGTGGTTATTCAAAATGATGCAAGAATTTGTAGAAAAAGAATGAGTTGAAATGCCATACATTGATATAGAGACAACTACTATGATAAAATTCTGAGATACTAATACAAATCTACAAACAGCCATAGCATGAGAATATGAAGAACGAGCTGATATGTATCCTGAATTTGCAAAAGTTGCAGAAGAAGAATGATATCCACAATTCGCAGCTAGAATTAAAGCTATTATGGTTGCTGAAAAACATCATGAAGAAAGATACAAGAAACTTCATGATTTAGTAAAAGATGATTTAGTATTCAAAAGAGATGAAGAAATTTTCTGGACATGTACAAAATGTGGATACGTTTGGAAATGAAAAGAGCCTCCAAAGGTTTGCCCATTATGTGGACATGATCAAGGTTATTATGTAAAAATGAACGAAGATTTCTAAAAAGTTATTATATAAAAAGTCAGGTTTTGAATCTGACTTTTTTTAATTGCTGAAAATTAATTATTTTAGATTGTTACGTCTTTCTGCTTCTAAAAATATTTTATACCAGTAGGTATAATCAAAAGCTTTGAATATGGCTTCTAAGTATATGAAAATTAATATTCATATAGATATAAGAATCCATGAAATTATTTCGATTGCAGAGTTATTGATTAAATCCATCTGTATACAAAAAATCATTATAATTACGGGGATTCAGATGGCAATACAAGAATTAACTAGAAATCTACATCTGATTACTGCCTGTCTGAGAAGTCCTCTTAAAGTCAATCATAAGTTGGATATAGCAAGGCTCATACTTTTGATTACAGCATCCCATGCTGAATAATCTTTTAGTACAATGTAATAGTCTACATACGGCCAAAGTACGATTTTTGCTAATACACAAAAAATCCATATACAGAATACGGCAATGATTACAGGGTTTGTTAGATATCAAAGCATCCGAAATCTAACTGCAAAGATGAACACAGATCGCATACTTAGTCACCACATATTTACTCATCCAAATTCTGCCATGATTCACCATTTTTTCCATCATTTTATGAAAGCAGTTGCAGTTCTCATATTCGGATTGTCTATACTGTATAATAGTGCTTGTCTTCATATAGGTCAGAATATAGATATTCATAAAATGAATATTACTGTAATAAGGATGATTAGTCGTCGTATATTGAATCTTTGTATGGCATTTACGAAGTATATTAGAGCATTTGAGATATCTACTCATGAGTTATATTTTATGCTAACTATTCAGTTTATGAAGTACAGTATTCAATAGATTTGATAGAAAGTATATGAATATGATGCCAAAAGAGCAAGCCTGATAATTCTTGGCCTGTTTATAAGTATTTTAACTGTTTCTTTGACTATTTGTTTTAACATATATTCATATATTTAGAAACGGGCAAAATTTATTATTTTTCTTCGTTAGCTCAGTGGCATTTTTTGTATTTTTTACCACTTCCACATGGACATGGATCATTTGGTCTAACTTTTTTTCTTGTAGGTAATACTACTCATTCACTAGTTTCACTCTTTCCAATATCGTCAGCATCGAAAACTTCTACTCAATCTTCATCCTCAAATATCATTTTTCTTGGGTCGCTTTTTGTTTGAGGTATCGCATTATTTCATGCTTGAACTGTAAGCTTTCCATTCTTTTTAGAAATCTGAACAGGAATTCTTCATCAGAATTGCTTACTTGCTTGTTTAAGTTTTTCTAATAATTCTGGGTTATCTTGTACTATTTCAAATAATTGGTTTTGCATTTCTTGTTCTTCAGCAACTCTACGATAGTCGATTCTCATTAATTTGGTAGTTACGTCAGCTTTGATATTTTGCTGTAATAATTCAAATTTTTCGAATGATTCTTGTTTATAAACGATAAGTGGATCCATTTGAGCGTATCCCATAAATCCTACTTTATCTTTGAGATATTGCATATCATCAATATGAGCTACTCGAAGTTTGTCAATTACTTGTAAATTTACATCCCTTAAAATATTGAAAAGCAGATTTTGATCATATTTTTCTCGAGTTTCAGTGAAATATTCTACTAATCTACGGTCTAAACTATTTGCAAGCGTTTTGAAGTCCATTTGTTCATATTCAGCTTTTTGTTTTGCATCGATTTCTAGTCAAAATTCTTTATTTAAAATTAATAATAAATCTGAAATGCTTTGTCATGTAGCTTCTGCAGTGGAAATTTGAGTATTCAATATTTCCTGTGAATCTAGCATAAATTGCTGTTTAGCTGTTTTTAACCATTCAGCTTTCTTTTCTTCATCTTCATTGGCTTCAATAATACTATCTCTCGTGAAATAGATTCTCTTTCTTTGTTTATCTATTACAGAATCATAGTCAAATAAGTGTTTTCTGGTACTGAAATGCCATGCTTCGATTTCTTTCTGAGATCTAGTAATTGCAGATGTAAATTGCTTTTGAGTAAGTTCAAGTTCGGCTAAATCTTCCTTTGAAAGTAGCATTCATGCCATAGCTTGGATTCTTTCTCATCACATTTTTCTCATCAAAGTATCATCCAATGCAACAAAGAAAACTGAAACTCCAGGATCTCATTGTCTACCGGCACGTCCACGTAACTGGTTATCGATTCTTCTAGATTCATGTTTTTCAGTTCAGAGAATGAATAGTCCATAATGGAAATCTTTTTCAATGGTTTCTTTTGTTCATTCAGCAGATTCTATTGTAATCTTTGCGAAAATATCAGTTTGTTCTTTCTTTTTACTATTTATTTGAATACTGATTCTTACTCCATCTTTTGTAATGCTTGATTTCTCAGCTTTTGTAATATCATCATTTTCAAGTCAGAATTGATTCTTTAGTCATTCAATAGTCAATTCATATTCTTTTTTTGAATATATATTAGCTTTTACAGCAGTCTGATTTTTAATTTGCTTTGCACACCATTCAGCGTAATTACCTGCCATTTTTTCGTTCAATCAGTCTTCCAATTTGATGTCGGTTCCACGTCACGCCATGTTAGTAGCTACTACAACTGACTGATATTTACCGGCATTTGCTACGATGTGAGCTTCCTGTTCGTGGAATTTTGCATTCAAAACATAGTGAGTAATTGCATCTTTTTCAAGGATACGAGAAACATATTCAGATGTGGCAATGTCTGCGGTTCAGATTAGAATTGGTTGTCAGATTTCATGGTAAAATTTGATGTAATCCTTCACAAATTTCCATTTAATCTGTTGATTAAAATAAACTTTATCATGTTTGTCTACTCTGAGAATTGGTTTATTTGTAGGTACGATTACTACTTCGAGTTCATAAATTTTTTGAAATTCCTCGGCTTCAGTAGCAGCAGTACCTGTCATACCAGCCAATTTTTTATATTGCTTGAAAAAATTCTGATAAGTAATTGTAGCCATGGTCTGAGATTCACGTTGAATTTGCACTCATTCTTTAGCTTCAATCGCTTGATGTAGTCATTCACTAAATCTTCTTCAGGGCATCGTTCTACCTGTATGTTCATCAACGATAAGAACTTCTCCATTTGAAACAATATAATCTACATCTCTGATATAAACTGCCTTTGCTCTAAGTGCGTTCTCGATATGATGAATCTCTTCAAATCAGAAATCTTTATATAGATTTTCAACATTCAAAAGTTGTTCGAGTTTAGCGATTCATTTTCAGCTTAATGAAGCTGTTTTAGTCTTCTCATCAATATAATAATCTCCATCTTCTTCCTGATCTTTTGGCTCGTCGTTTATGAGTTCGTTCAAAAGTCATTTACTTACTTTTTTCTTTCCACTACATGGAGTAAGCATATTTACGATATTTGCATAATATGTGTATTTTTCTGTAGGTTCTTCTCTAGCTTCAGAAATGATCAATGGAGTTCTAGCTTCATCAATCAAGATAGAATCTATTTCGTCGACAATAGCAAAATTCAAAGGTCTCCAAATCAGATTTCTTCTTTCCATTGTCTGAACTAGATTATCTCTCAAATAATCAAATCATAATTCAGAATTTTCAACATATGTGATATCTTTGGAATATTCTTCTCTTCTTTTTTGTAGGGGAGTTCATTTTACTACGCTTCCAACAGTCAGTCCTAACCATTGATATAGATATCCAATCCATTGAGCATCACGTGATGCAAGGTAATCATTAACAGTTACTACGTGTACTCAGTTTCCAGATAATGCGTTTAAATATACAGGAGCTGCAGCAACAAGAGTTTTTCATTCTCATGTTTTCATTTCTGCAATCTTTCATTGATGGAGAATAATTCCTCATAAAAGCTGAACATCATAAGGAATCATGTTCCAAGTTTGTTTTTCTCATTTTACATCGTACGTATCTCCAACCATTCTTTTACAAGCTTGTTTTACCACAGCAAAAGCTTCTGGAAGAATATCATCAAGAGTTTCTCATTTATTTAATCTTTCTTTAAATTCTGGAGTTTTTGCTTTAATTTCATCGTCTGTTAGGGTTTCAAATTTGTCGTATCGTTCATTGATTTTATTTACAATAGGTCGTATAGTGTTAATTTGTTTTTGATTGTAATCTCATCAAATTAAGTTAGTTAATCGATCAAACATAATTTTGCGAATAAATTGAATATAAAGTACTTATCTTGCTAAACTTTAACAAGTTTTTTGATTATATAAATCCCAGAGAATAAAACAATCTGATTTTTATTATTTTGCTATGTTAAATGTCCCATATAAAATTGAATTAAAGTCAAATTGAAATCTTTAAATTAATGCTATCTTTTTTGCTTTTTTTGAAGATAGTGAGTATAATTGTGAGTGTTTATTTGAGTACTTCGTTTTATGAGAAGAAAATATTTGTTAATTGTTGTATTGATTATGTTATTTCGGGCTTTCGCCCCATCTTTTCTTTATGTGGAGGCAAGTGGTACTACTACAAGTCAGCCTAAAGTATGTTCATGACCATCTGAAATGATGTCTAATTATTTTAATTTTCAAAAAGAAGCTATAAATTTACTTTTGGGAACTAAAGTAAATGAAAGGCTTTTAAAAGTTACATTTACTTCAAAAGGTTTGTTTTCAAAAGAAGTACTGGGTTTATCTGCACTAGATTTGATTGCGAATGGTATTATTTGAAATATTAGATCTTCAGTTTCTAATTTACTTACTTCAGCGTTTTTGCTTCTTTTGGTTTCGTCTTCGGTTGTTCAATCAAATATAGAATGATTGGCAATATTATTTAAGGATAGACCAGCTGTAAGAGATTATAAAGAAATGTTAGATATAGAGAGTCAGTTATTTGATGTTGCATATTTTCGTTCAAAACAAATAAATCTGACTCGTCCACTTGAGTGAAGTTTAGCGGGAGACTTGGATGAATTGATTAAAAGATATCAAGATTTATGATTATTGGAACAAGGGAAACCTCTGGATGGAGGCAATAGTAGTATGGCCGATGTTCTCTCTGATTTATTAATGATGAATGCTGCAATGAAGCATTTTATTATGGTGGGTGGAAAACTGTGAAAATCTGGTTTAAGTGCGTATCATTCATGCCTTTGAGCGTTAGATAAAAATAGTTGTAATAAAAATACTTTTGTTCTGAAATTTAGTCAGAAAGCGATTGATCAATTAGGGGATGATTATAGGGATGTAATGGAATTCTCAGCATGTAATCCATCTGTAAATTTGTTTGTGAGTAGTATTGATGGTGCGGTAAGTAATGGTAAGGACTCACTAAAAAATTCAATTCAAGATGTAAAAAATTCTATGAATATTTTGTGGGGAGCTCTTGTTGGTAAAGGAAGGTGGAACTTTAAAAATAATAGAAGTAATATGTGTGAGTGAATGACTGAATATGAAATGGCTCAATTGAAGGCTTATTGGGGTCCAAATCGAACATGTTGAAAGTGGGTTAATGCTTCTGTAGATTTATGAGATTTTTCTTCGGTTTTATTGGAAGTACAAAATTTTTCTAGAGAGAAAAAGGCTAAACAAGATCTGGAACATAGACTGATAAAGGATACAAGATCAGAGAATAGAAGTATTTCTAAGTTGTTATCGTTTACTTCTACATCTGAGAAGAAACAGCAATGGTATAATATGTTTTGAAGTTGAAGTGATTATAATCCTCAATTTTCTCCAGAATTAAACTCTGGGTTTGAAAATATATTTGAAGAAGTGATAGATCAGTATTGACAATCTTTGGATAATGCTTCATCATCTGATATTGTTGATTTAATTATAAAAGGTGGATGACTTTTGAATCAAGTTAATGAAACAATGAGAAAAACAGATGAATTAAAAGATGTTTTGCAGGATATCGCTGATAAACAATGTTCAGGTTAGTCGTTTAGCAGAATTGTTTTATTTGATTATTCTTATTATGAAAATTTGTAAAAAGTGTATGAGCTGCTTGTTTGTGTATGTGGTTATGTGTTTACCTTGTTTTTCTATTGCTTCATGGAAAGATGAGGTATGTGTTGAAGTTGATTTTAATCAAGAAGAGTGATGTAATGAGGTTTCTGAAAATTATAAACAACCATATTGTATTACGAATGTTTGACGTACTCATGGTGATGAAGATATAGATAATGCAAAACCTTGTATTTCATATATTTCAGCAAATGAGTTTTCAATTGATGATTCTTATGGAGAACCAGATTTTACAACAAAGAAATTGGTTGAATCGTATTGTTCTTCTTTGTTTTGAGGATCAAATGAGTGAAGAATATATTTTGCAATATCTAGCAATAATACGGAAGATCTAAATTGGGAACAAACTTTTGATTCGCATCAGTCGCTGTTTTTATATGCTTTGTGTTCTTCTTTTGATGAAAAACGATGAAGTAAAAGTTTAGTGAAAGAAGCTTTTAAGTGAAATATGTCAAAATTGTTACGTTTACAGCAAAAGTCTAAATGAAAAGATATGTGTTCGCTAAAAGATAATAATATTTTAAATGGTTGTGATTTGTCTATTTATGTTACAAAAATCTTTGAATGAATAATGTCAGATTTGTTTAAAATTAAGTATGCGCAAGTACTGCAAGTGGATATGGCAGAAAATTTTGATTCGAAGAAAAAGGTCGAAGAATTTATGGGAATATATTCTTTGACGGAGACATGATATGACAATCTAAAAAAGAGTTATGGTAGGACTGTTTCTATTATAGAATGAAATCAGAAATTTTATAGAGATGTATTGAATTCTCTAAAAATAATAGATAATTCAAAATTGGTTAATTTTGCTGAAAAATCAAACTGTGAATGAATTGTAACATGAACGAATTTTGTGGCATGTGCATTACATCAGAAATGACTTTCTCTAACTCCGTCTTTTGTAACTTTAGTTTATAATGAATTATTGCATTATCGCCATTTTATTTTGTATTATACACACGTAATGCAGACTAAAGCAAAAAAAACAGGAAATTTAGAGTATGAAGTAAATAGACAAGATTTTCAGAAATATTCTGACATGCAAATAGAGGCATTCAAAATGGTACAGAATAATTTTGAAGAATTTAGTATGACATATCCTTTACATATTTGGGTATTGTTATATTTGGAAAAAGTAGAAAAATTTAGAAATAATAGTTTATCAAAAATTATTCCATTGTTTTATTCTTTATCTGAAAAACTACAAAATGTACAGGAGCCATTATCATAGAATATTGTGAGTGTTAATTATTGTTTTTGTTGCATTTTTTTGTGGAAAGAATCAAGTTATATGATTTGATTTGGCCGAAAAAATTGTTTCCAAATTTCAGGGTTATTTTGATCAAGATTCTTCCGATGAGGATTTCTCGGCTATATATTCTTCAAAGTTTTCAAAAGATCCATTTGGTGATGCTATGTCAGTTGTGGAGTGAAGATCAAAACAATTGAAGGTAGCATGAGCTCAGCGTATTGAACAACTTTTAAATCAAATGTGATGTAATATGTCAAAGAAAGAAATTTGGGGAATATTGTATTATTTTGTCCCTGAATTTAGAACAGAGTTGGCAATGAGCTTAAAGCAAGAATATTGAGATTATGATAGTAGTAAATATGTGTTCACTGGTGGAAAAATAGCAGAATATTGTGGGAAATATTATCTTTGTGAACAGGCTGAAAAGTTAGATGCTGTTAATTATGTGGCAACAATTTGTGAAAATGAAAGAAAAAAATATGATGAGTGTAAGTCAGATTGTACGGGTACGGTAGCTAAATTTGGTAGAATTGTATCTTGTTGTGAGGCTGAAAGAAAAAAATATGATGAATGTGTATATGAATGAAAGTGGAACAAGATAACGGATACTAAGATGACGGCAAGTAAGCCAAAAGATGTGGAAACAAGTTGTAAGGAGTTTTTTACAATAAATTATGAAAAAGGAAAAATTAATAAAGAAATTTTGCAAACAGTAGAAGTTGTTCAGGTTTGAGCTGATAAATATTGGAATAATACTACGGATGATTCGCCTTATGATATTATGGCAGATTTAGATATTTTTTCGAAAATATTATATTATGGTGTAGAGAGTCCAATAACTCCAATTATGTATAAAATACCAATATTTTCAAATTCTAATAAGAATTTGGTTGATAACAAAAATGGTAATTCTCAACCTGATTTTAAATCTTCAGATTGATGAGGAAAAATACCTGGTTCAGAGTGAATCTATACAATGGATGAGGGATGATCGTTGAATTCAAAGAATTGATGAGAGAGAATATCGTTGATTTGATGAAATGAGTTAGATCAAGATATAAAAACAGAGGAAGGTTGGTGATATTCGAATGATATTAGAGCATTACCATTTGCATATGAAAAAAATTGATGATTTGATGATTTGGTAGAGTGATTGAATGCATTGAAATTAGAAAATAAAGGAATAGAATTTTATTCTAGCTTATGTGAAGACCAAAATGATTCAGAAACAGAACAGGAAATTTTAGAAAAAGAAAATGAACAAAATACATGAGATATTCCTAATTTTTCAGATTTGTCTGATGAAGAATATCAAGAAATTATTGATTATATGCTTGGAGCAGTTGATGATTATTTAGAGTTATCAGAAGATAAAGAGAAAGAAATACAACAAAATGTGTGAAATATAAATAATATGATAGACTCCACAACGCCATCAGACCTAGATGAAACAGCAGAGCAAATAAAAAATTGTTGGAAATCTTGTGAATGATTGCGTATAGACCAAAAAGCTTCGTGTATGTTAAAATGTGCGTGTTGAGAAATAAAATCTCCTGTTTTTAATCCAGAAAAAACTCCATGATTATGACCTATATTTTTAATTAAGTTTTGTGCAGTGCCAGCAGTAAATACGAATTTTTCAGTAGGGGGAAAAAGAATTTATTCCATTGAAGAGTGATTTAATGAAATATATTGAGTAGTAGATAAACTTTCAAGAGAATGAAAATTATGAAAATGGACTCAGCAATATGAATTTTTAGATTCATCAACAAAAAAAATGGATATAGCTGATACATTAGCTTTCAGTATTGATATAGAATTTGTAGATGTTACGACTAAAACTTCGTCGCATTCTGAACAGTATCAGAAGAAAAGGTTAGAAAATTTTAACAAAGAGGCATTATATGTTAATGGAATAGAAAGACCGTTAGACGATCCATTAGTAAAAAATGGATATCGTGCAGTTGGAGGTTGATTAAAAGTATCGGAGATGTTGTCTTCTTTGGAGCCTATGGCTGATTTATTGGGAAGCTCAAAATCAAATCGTTATGTTATGAATGGGGAATCTATTGCTGGATGGATGGATCAACAATCAAATTTATGGAAAAATTTGTTAGACAATCTCTCTGATTGGAGTGAATATTCTAAAAAATTGAAAACAAAAAAAACTTAAAATGAAGGTTATTAGGAATGTTTAATAAATTTTATGTTGAAAATTATTTTAACAAAAAAGTGGGGAAAAGTTCTCCACTTTCGCATCGGTATATTTGAAGATATTTTAAACAAAAATATTACCTTTTTATAGTAAGCATTTTTCTGAGTCTACCCCTAGTCCAACCATTTGCGGGCACATAAACCATTTCTGAACCTCATGAAGGAGTTTTGATGAATCTATATCCATCTGGATCTACTCTAAGTCTAGTTTCCCAGCAAACTTTTCTACCTCTAAGAAACCAGTGATAAGTATTTCATTTTGGGTTAGTCATTACTCCAATAGCTCCCCAATCTTTTCCATCATTTAAGTCGAGTCTTCTCTTTGGGTATTCAAATCTTTTTGCTCATTTAGTTCTACTAGCTTGTTTTTGAAGCTGAGCTTTTTTTTTGGCAATTCCTTGTTTATTTGTTCTTGATGCCATTTTTAATATTAGTTGTAATAAAATCTGAATGGTCAGCTGGCAACGAGGATCGAACTCGTGACCTCACCCTTACGAGGGGTGCGCTCTACCGACTGAGCCATGCCAGCATTTACCTGACAAATGAAAATATATAAAATGAATAGGCTTTTTCAAGTGAAATTTATATCTCTTGCAACGAATTATAAATTTTCTATACTTAATTTTTGTAGAAAATTCTTATTTTTGAAAAAATCGTGAATAATGAGCAAAACTAAATATTCAAGCCAGCTTTCTCAATTTATGCAGAAATCACCAGAAGAACTTGAGGAGTTATCTCAAACACAAACTGGTGATGCTTTTTTGGATCATATGCTCAAAAAATTTGATGAACATATTTCAAAATGATGAAAAATATTACTTATAACTTTGACCAAAAAATCATCAGAGGAAATTACAAATTTTTTGGTATCGAAATGATATAAGGCATTCTATCTTCATTCTGAAGTTCAGACTATGGATAGATGGGAAATTATTAAAAAATTGAAAACATGAGTAATCGATATAATAGTGTGAGTTAATCTTTTACGTGAAGGAATAGATCTTCCAGAGGTTACTTTAATCGCAGTATTAGATGCAGATAAAGAATGATTTTTGCGTTCTACAACATCTCTTACTCAGATAATCTGACGTGCAGCTAGAAACCCAAATAGTGAAGTGATATTATATGCAGATAGTTTCACTGAGTCTATGGTGAAATCATTGTGGGAAACATATCGTCGTCGCACTATTCAGAATAATTTTAATATTAAACATCATATTACTCCAAAGGCAGCACATTCTAACGTGAAAAATTTGGAATCAGTGAAGACCGATGAAGAACTGGTTCAACAGCAAAATTCTACATTTACACGCGGAAAAGTTAAGCGTCTAAAAAGAATGACAAAAGCAGAAAAAAATCTGATTATGAAAGATTTGAAATCTCAAATGGATGAAGCTATTAAAGAATGGAGATTTGAGGATGCAGCTGTCATTCGTGATCAGATTAAAGAATTGGAAGAAGGGGAGTAGTAAAATTTTCTTTTTTCTTGCATTTAAATTTTGAAAATCTATCCTTGAAGAAAGTTTTTAAATTTCTTATAAAAAACTGATGCAAATCAATTGGTCTGAAATGGAAAAGAAATGGCAGAAAAGATGGAAAGATGAATGAGTTTATTCCACACATGAAGATCCAAATAAAGAAAAGTTCTATATATTAGATATGTTTCCATATCCAAGTGGAGCAGGACTTCACGTTTGACATCCTAAGTGATATGTAGCTTCTGATGTACTGTCTCGTAAAAAAATGCTGGAATGATATTCAGTTTTGCATCCAATGGGATTTGATACTTTTTGACTCTGAACTGAACTATATGCAATAGAGAAAAAGATGAAACCACAAGTAGTTTCACAGCAAAATATTGATTATTACAAACAGCAATTAGAAAAAATCTGATTTAGTTATGATTGGGATAGATCTTTTTCAACAGCTCAACCAGAATATTTTAAGTGGACACAATGGATATTTTTACAGTTTTTCACGCATTACTATGATGAGGAATTGGATAAAGCTATGCCAATAGAAAATTTGGAAAAGAAACTTAAAGAGAAATGATTAGATTGAGAAGAATTGAAAAAGGAAATCGATAACCAAAGATTAGCTTATGTGGATTTTAAGCCTATTAATTGGTGCCCTCATTGTAAGACATGATTATCTAACGAGGATTTGGCAGATGGTAAATGTGAAAGATGTGGATCTGCTGTTGAACAGAAGCCTATGCGTCAGCGAGTTTTACGTATTACTAAGTATGCAGAAAGGTTAATTAATGATTTGGATAGCCTTGATTGGGATGAAAGTATGAAGGAGTTAGAGAGAAATTGGATATGAAGATCAGAATGAACTCAGTTTAAAATGTTTTTGGAAAATTCTGAAGACTATTTTGAGGTATTTACTACCAGGGTAGATACAGTTTTCTGAATGACTTTTGTAGTGATGGCTCCAGAACATCCATTGGTAGATAAAATTACAACAGATGAATATAAATGAGCAGTTGAAAAATATAAAGAGCAAGCTAAATTCAAAACCCAATTAGAGAGAACTGAACTTCAAAAAGAAAAGACAGGGCAGTTTACATGAGCTTATGCAATTAATCCATTTAATGGAGATAAAATCCCTGTTTATATTTGAGATTATGTATTAGCAAATTATGGAACAGGAGTAGTTATGGCAGTTCCTGCACATGATGAAAGAGATTTTGACTTTGCTCACGTTCATAATATTCCTATTATTCAGAGTATTGCTCCTGTAGATCAAAATTATCCAGATTATGATGCTATTGCAAAATGTGAAGTTTGCTATCCTGATAAATGAATAGTCGTAAATTCATGAGAATTTACATGATTAACATCAGAAGAAGCTATCAAGAAAATGCAAATCTGGTTGTCAGAGAAAGGACTCGGATGAGTAAAGAGAAATTATAAAATTCAAGATTGGGTGTTCTCTCGTCAAAGATATTGGGGAGAGCCATTTCCTGTAATACTTTGTCCGGATTGTGGAGTAGTACCTATGAATGAGTCAGAATTACCTCTTCTTTTGCCTGATGTAGAAAATTATGAACCAACAGGAACAGAGGAAGGACCATTGGCAAATATTGATGAGTGGATTAATGTAAAATGTCCTCATTGCTGAAAAGATGCTAAAAGAGAATCAAATACTATGCCTGGATGGGCTTGATCTAGTCGATATTGGCTTAGATATATGGATGCACATAATGATAAAGAGTTTGTCTCTCCAGAAAAAGAGCAGTATTGGAAGAATGTAGATGTTTATGTATGATGAGCAGAACATGTAACTAGACATATGATTTATGCGAGATTTTGGCAGAAATTCCTATATGATTTGTGAGTAGTGACTCAAACTGAGCCATTCCATAGATATGAAAAAGTCTGACTTATTATGGCTGAAGATGGTCGTAAAATGTCTAAGAGGCGATGAAATGTAGTTAATCCAGATGATGTAATAGCAGAATTCTGAGCTGATGCATTCCGTACATATGAAATGTTTATGTGACCATTTGATCAATATATTTCATGGAATACTAACTGACTTAGATGAACTAAAAAATTCTTGGATAAAGTTGTAGCATTATGGGATAAAGTTTCACCACATGCTATATTGCCAAACGATGTTGAAATATTATTCAATCAAACTATCAAAAAGACCACAGAGGATATTGATGCATTCCGTTTCAATACTTCAATAGCTCAGTTTATGATATTGGTTAATTCATTCACTGAATGTGAAGCTATTCCAACTGAAGTATTCGAGAAATTCGTTATTTTGTTAGCTCCATTTGCTCCACATTTAGCTGAAGAATTTTGGTCTTTATTATGACATGAATTCTCAATATTCAAGAATGCTAAGTGGCCTAAATATGACGAGAGTAAACTTAGCTCAGATTTGGTAAAAATGGCAGTTCAATTTAATGGAAAGGTTAGGTGAACTATCGAAGTTTCAAGAGGTGCAACTCAAGATGACGTAATGAATGCAGTTAAATCTGACTGAAAATTGAATGGATATTTGACATCATGAGAACCTAAGAAAATAATTTATATTCCAGGAAAGATTTTGAATATAGTATTATAATCAAATATTTTAATATGAAAAAAGTCTCCAATTTGGAGACTTTTTTGGAAGTCCTTAAAGTTTTAGATTATTCAAATTCAACATAAACTAATTCTGAAGGATCTTTATATTTACATACTCAGTTTTTTCCGATACGGTTAGAATTTTCATCAAGATTTTCTGATAATCTGAATGTTGTACAAGGTGTAAATTCTTTATCTTCACCATAACATGTTAAATCTGAACAGTGGGCAGGAAGTACCCAGTTGGCTTCTTGCTCAGATAATACACGTTTAATGTTATATCATTTTCTTTCTTCAGCTTCATCAATTAAGTTTTCATCAAGTTCAGTATTTTCAGCTTCATCAATTAAGTTTTCATCAAGTTCAGTATTTTTAGTTTCATCAATTAAGTTTTCATCAAGTTCAGTATTTTCAGTTTCATTAATTAAGTTTTCATCAAGTTCAGTGTTTTCAGTTTCATTAATTAAGTTTTCATCAAGTTCAGTGTTTTCAGTTTCATTAATTAAGTTTTCATCAAGTTCAGTATTTTCAGTTTCATTAATTAAGTTTTCATCAAGTTCAGTGTTTTCAGTTTCATTAATTAAGTTTTCATCAAGTTCAGTATTTTCAGTTTCATTAATTAAGTTTTCATCAAGTTCAGTGTTTTTAGTTTCATTAATTAAGTCTTCATCAAGTTCAGTGTTTTCAGTTTTATCAGTTAAGTTCTCGCTTAGATTTACTATATTTGCAGATAGTGATGGTTGATATCATCACATATTGTTGAGTAAATCAATGATTTGATCTTTAGCAAAGAAGAATGAGGCAACTACTACTACTGTAGTCAATGCAACTCATGATAAAATTCATTTTGTGAATCAGTTCTTCTGAGCTTTTGATTCATGAATTTTAATAAGTTGTAATAGTTTTTCCTTTTGTGCTAATTTAGTTTTTTGTTGTTCTTCTTCAGAGTTTGAATTTTCTGTTGGATCGTTTTCTAAAATGGCAGGATTCTCTAGTAAAGTTTTACTTGGTTCTGAATAAATTTGGGGTTCTTCTGTCTGGCTCGTCATTGCATTTTCAAATTTTCATAGAATAATTTCGTTATTAGTTGATCCGTCTTCTTCAGTAGAGCTTAAACTTTCAGATGCTTGAATATTATTTCACATATTCATTTCTGAAATGTTTAACTGTGGGTTACCTTGAATAGTGTTTTCAGGCAAATTATCGTTCCCTGTCACTTCCATTGGTTCTCAGGAATTGAATGAGTTTTGAACAATGTCTGAATTTGTATTTTCAGCATTGTCTAGGGTTGGGTTGATGTTGTTTTCTAAATCTGTCATGATTGTAATAATAAGTAATTAAAATAATGTTTATGTTTTGGACTAAAACCCTTTAAAAATTTGTTGTAATTGCTTTTTTTTTTGTCTTTCTTGACGTTGTTTTTTTAGTTCTGATTTTGTCTTATTGTAATGATTTTCAGTTAAGAATATAAATTTTTCGAGTATTGCTCTTGTGTCGTTATATTCTGGCAAATCAGAATCAAATTTATTTATTTTTTCATATAATATTATTTCGTCTACAAATATGGTTAGTTCTTGATCTTCATTGTATGAGAATTGAACAAGATGTTCATTTTCATTATTTTCATTGTCTGTTTCTACTTTTTTGATATATAAATCAATAGGCTCATTTTCTTCTTCTATTAGGTAGAATAGATATTCAAGAGTAGAATTTTCTGTTTTTCATCATAAGATTTTAAAGTATGGAGTTTGTTCTTTGTCTTTGTGTTCAAGTTTGAATATTCAACGAACGTTTTGTACTAGATGCATAAACTGTTGGCTAAGTTCATCATTTGCGAAAAACTCTGGTTCCTGTTCAAATATTTCTTCTGCATTTGGTTGATATTCTTCTTCATTTTCATGGTCAGGCATATCTTGTCATTGTTCTAATTGGATTTCTTCTTCTGTGACTATTTTTCAAGTGGTTGAATTTATTTTATTTTTTTTATCTTCAATAGATTTTTGATTTTTATCTTCTTGATTTGGATTGACAGATATAGGAATATTGGTGACACTTTCATCATCATTTTCATCATCATTTTCTTCTTCGTTTTCTTCATCAACTTCTTCTTCACTTTCATCATCATTTTCATCATCATTTTCTTCATCAACTTCTTCTTCACTTTCATCATCATTTTCTTCTTCATTTTCATCATCAACTTCTTCTTCATTTTCATCATCATTTTCATCATCATTTTCTTTTTCGTTTTCTTCATCAACTTCTTCTTCACTTTCATCATCATTTTCATCATCAATTTCATCTTCGCTTTCATTATCTTCTTTACTTTTCTCCTCATTTTCTTTTTCATTTTTATCTTCATTCTCATCTTCATATTCTTCTTCACTTTCTTTTTTATTTTCTTTTTTATTTTCTTCTTCATCTTCATCTAAATCTGCTTCAAAAGGGTCAAAAAAGAAGTTTAATGGATCTCATCATTCTGATTTTTCAATGTTATTTTTGTTTTCGTTTTGAGAATTTTCATTTATTTTATCATCATTTTTAGATTCGCTTTCATCTTTCTTCATTTGTTCGTTAATGATACTTTCATCTTTCTCATCGTTTTTAGATTTATTTTCATCATCTTCTTTTTGAACTTCATTTTCTTGGTATTCTTCAGTTTCTCAAAACGATATGTCTATGTCATTTTTTTCTTCGATTTTATTTTTATCTTTGATATCTTCCTTATCATTCTCTAGATTTTCTATGACTTCTCATTCAATAGGTTCATTTTTATTTTCATCGAGTTTTTCGAAATTGTTATTTTCTTCATTATTTAATGAATCACTGATTGGCTGTGAATTTTCTTCTGAATCAGGTTTATTTTCTTCTTTATTTTCTATTTCAGATAGCTCTCCGTTTTTATCATCTATATCTATGTTTTCAATGTATTCAGAGTTGTTAGTTTGTTTCATGATTTCATCTAAGTCGTCGGTAGTTGTCATTTCTTCATTTAATTTATCAATTTCTTCTTGTGTGTTGTAACGAAAATCTAATAAATCTTTTGTTTTTGAATTTATTTCTCATCAAAAAAATGAACGTTTTTTTTGTGTTTCATGGTTCGTGATGTTCTCCGTATTTTTATTGTTATTATCTGGCATTTATGTGATATGAGAAATAAAACTACAATCATATTATATACATTTTTTTAAAAAATGTCAAATTTTTGGAGACTTTTTTATTTTAAAAAGATTGTATTTGTGTAAAGAAACATTATACACAGGGTGTCGTGTTTGAAAAACGACGTGTTTTATATGTTATATTGTTAGGTTAAATGAGTGAAGAAATGATTATTAGCCAAACTAAACTTTTTGTTGGAGGGCTAAACTGGCAAATGAGAGGTAATGACCTCAGAGAAACTTTCTCACCTTATGGAGAAATAGTTTTTGCTAGAGTAAATCTAGATAGAGAAACTAAAAGAAGTAAGGGATTTGGATTCGTAGAATTCGCAAATGCAGATGATGCAGCTAAAGCTAAAGCTGAGATGGATGGGAAAGAAGTTCGAGGGAGAGCTATTAAAGTTGACTTTGCTAAAGAAGATCCAACAAAAATGTATAATAAAGCTGAAAGGATAGAAGCAACTGAAGCTAATGAGGCTGACGAAGATGAAACTGTAGTAGATGAAAATGCTTTTTAATGTATTATTAAACTACTGAGAATAGTCTGGGAAAATCCTATGTTGAGTGCATAGGATTTTTTTAATTTGAAAACATGTGAATAATTGATATATTTTATTTTGAGGTATTTAGTTCCATAATGTATCTAATGCAAATAGAAAAAGATGTAGATTTATTACAATATAACACACTACAAATCCCAGTGAAGACTAAATATTTAGTTAGAATAGGGCAGGAGTCTGATATTTTTGATCTTATGAAATCTGATTTATGGAAAGACGAGAAGCATTGTCTTTTAAATGGTTGAGCAAATATTTTATTTATGCATGATTTTGATGGAATTGTAGTTAAAATTGAAATGAAATGAAAAAAGGTAATAAAATTTGAAAATAATTCTGTTTTAATTGAAGTAGATTCGGGAGAAAATTGGTCAGATTTTGTTGAGCGATGTTGTGAAAATAATTATTGTGGTATAGAAAATTTGATAGATATTCCATGAAATGTAGGTACGGCTCCAGTTTCTAATATTTGAGCTTATGGGATGGAGGTTTCTAATGTAATTTATGAGGTTGAATGAATAGATTTAAATTCGTGAAAAAGAAAAGTTTTTAAGAAAGATGAATGTCAATTTGCTTATAGAACAAGTGTTTTTAAACATTCTTTAAAGGAATCATTTTTGGTAACGAAGGTTAGATTTTTATTATCTGTTGTAGATGAGGATTATGGTCCAAATCTATGATATGCAGATATCCAGAAACTTATTGGAGAAAAGTGAATTGTGCCAAAAAAGCCAATTGAAGTTATGGAATTAGTTCGTGAAATTAGGGCAAATAAACTTCCAGATTGGCATAAAATTTGAACTGCATGAAGTTTTTTTGCTAATCCTATTATATCGTTGGATGAATGGAATGAATTAGAAGAGAAGTTTCCTGATTTATCTCATCATGAGTGTGTGGAATTTGGTGAGAAGAAAATGAAACTTTCAGCAGGGCAGTTAATTGATCGTTGTGGTTTGAAGTGACGGAGAATTCCAAACTGAACAGCATGAACTTATGAAAAACATGCCTTAATTTTAGTAAATGAATGATGAAATGCTGATGATGTTTTAGAAGCGATGAATTATATTCAAAAATCTGTAAAAGATAAATTTTGAGTTCAATTGGAACCTGAAGTTGTGTTGATAAATTAGTTGATATATTTTATAAAGATTGGATTTTTTGTTTTTTATACTATTTTTTAACAAAAAAAGAGCGACTATAAATAATATCGCTCTTATAGTGGTCTCACTCGGATTCAAACCGAGGACCCTCCGCATTTGTACTATAGTGTCATCCTTTTTAGGCTAATTAACGTGAATATTACATTCCGGATATGTAATAACCTTCGGTACTAATATGCGAATGCTCTATTCAGCTGAGCTATGAGACCATCAACGTGACCAGCGATTACTATAGTAAAAAGAGATATAAAATCAAGAGAATTTTCTCTTTTATAAAAAAGTAAATATTATTCAAATCTGAGAGCATCAATTGGTTGTAATTCTGCGGCTTTTTTGGCTGGGCCAATTCAAGATACAATTCAGATTATGAATGTTAGAGTAGTAGCTAAAATTACAACATCCATGGTCATTGAAACATTAATTCATTCTATATGAAAACTATTTACGAGCTGTATTGCTAGCCAAGCTAATATGATAGCAATTATTCATCCGATAGAAGTTACTACTACTGATTCAATCAAAAATTGTGTGATTATATCTCAATTTAAAGCTCAAATTGCTTTTCTAATTCAAATTTCTCTAGTTCTTTCTGTAACGGATACTAACATAATATTCATTACTCATATTCATCCCACCAATAATGATATAGATCAAATTGCAGCAAGTAAATAAGTGAAAATTCACATAGCTTTATCAATTGCATCACCAATTGCTGATAAAGATGTAACAGTAAATCCTGCTAAATCAATATGTTTAATATTATATTTTCTCATGAGAAAATATTTGATTTTATTCATTCGCTCATCTACGTCGTCATCATATCATAGTATTACTGTTATACTTCAGATTTTTGTAGAAGTATCTACTTTTTGTTGATAAGTAGAGATAGGAATAAACACTTGACCAAACATACTTTCTTCATCAAGTACTCAAATTATTCTAAATTTCTTATTATTATAGTAGACATATTCTCAAATTGGATATACATCGTCAAATAAGTCATCTACAATATTTTTGTTTACTATCGCAACGTTTTCACTTTTAATTATATTATTTTGAGAAAATTTATTTCAATAATTTCGATCAAGCGCCATTTTATCAAAGTAATCTGTAGGCACTCATAAGAATTGTCACATTGAGCTATCATTATCAGCATTTTTTAAATTTCATAAAGCTGAATTGCTGTATGTAACCTTACCACTTAATTCTGGGAAATAATATTGCAGTTCATCAATTAAATCTTCTGTTAGAGTTATAGCCTTTACATATCAGTGTACATCATCATTTGTTCGTTGGGTATATCACCCATTTGGAGTTATCGTAATATTATTAGTAATTAATGATGCCATTTGATCTTTTACTCATTGTTGTGCTCATGTTCAAAAAGACATCAAAAAAATCACAGAAAAAAGTCAAATTACTATTCCAAGCACACTCAAAAATGATCTCATCTTGTTTGATAAGAGATTTCATAATGCATCTTTGATGTAAGTTGAAAAGTTCATAGTTTGTTATATTTGCAACATTATAAATTATGTTTCATCTCAATTAATAAATAATCAGTCTTTCATCCTAATCATTTTTTTTGCTGACTCTCAAATATGGCGATCATGTGTAATTAAAAGGACTGTTTTATGTTGTTCTTGATTTAATTTTTGAAACAACTCTAAAATTTCTTCTCAAGTAACTGAATCTAATGCTCCAGTTGGTTCATCTGCTAGAATTAAAGAAGGATTTGAAACTAAAGCACGAGCAATACAAACTCTTTGTTGTTGTCATCAAGATAATTGATTTGGTAAGGCATTTAGTCTATTTCATAATCAAACCATTTCAAGTGCAGCAGCACATCTTTCTTTTTTTTCTTTATTGGGTACTCACATATATGAAAGAGGTAGAGCAACTTGTTCTCGAGCTGACATTCTTTTAAGTAAATTGTATCATTGAAAAACGAATCAAATCGTAGTTCTACGAATCATTGATCGCTCATCAGCAGTCATAGCTTCTACTTTTTCTCATCTAAGCAGATAATCTCAACTGGTTGGTTCATCTAAAAGTCACACAATATTCATTAAGGTAGACTTTCCACATCAAGATGGTCACATGATTGAAATGAATGCTCAATCATCAATCCAAAAATTTATTCACCTGAGTGCATGAACGGCTTCTATTCCATTTTCAGGATCATCTTTCCCATATGTTTTAGTAATATTAACCAATTCAATAAGGTGAGAAGATTTATTCTCAGTTTCTATATTGTTAGTAGTTTCTTTGTCTTTTTTTCAAGGCATTATCTTTTATGCAAAAACCATAAAATTAATTATTTATCTTCCACCTCATGGGAATCCTCATCATCCTCCTCTATTTCATCATCACATATTACCCATATTTTGCATCGCATTAGCTCTGTTTTCTCTAATTGTCCTTTCCATAGCTTCATTATCTCAGAATTCTAACGATGTAGTTTCTGTTGATAATCACATTTTTTCCATTCATTCTATAGAGTAAAACATTGATTTTATAATATCCCCTGATTTTAATCAACTTACTATTTCTGTATTTGATTCATCAGAATCTCAGATTTCTACAGGTTGTTCTACCCATTGCTCTCATTTCTTTAACATTACCATATTTTGACCAGATATTGTAGTAATTGCTTGAGATGGAATGATTAATACATCTTCAATTTTATTTAGAATAATTTTTGCACTTCATCACATTCCGGCAAGAATTGTTTGATTAGGATCATTTTTTTCAAAGATTACGGTCATAGTATACGTAGTAGTCATTGAACTTGTGTTTGGAATCGTGTTAATTTCACTTATTTTTCAATAATATATTTCGTTTGGATAAGCATCTAAATAAACTTCAGCGTCCATTCAGACTTTTAATTGTATAATATCTATTTGTTCTACATCAAAAGTCATCTCCAAAATATTATTGCTTTCTACATATATGTATTTTGGATTCGTGTTTGTAGAAGCTGGATTAATAGAATCTCATACTTGAATATCCATTTCAGTAATTACTCAATCGAAATTAGCAGTTAATTCATAATCATCGTATTTATCCATTATATTCCTCATATTTCTTTGCAATTGTTTTAGTCTATTTTGTGCTTGAGTAATTTGAGTTTCTTTTAAGCTTTCTCATCATGCAATTTTATTTAAATTTCTAATTGCGGTATCAATATTATCTTCTAAAGTTGCTTTATCTTTTTCTTGTTGTGCTTTAAGAACATCTACCTGAAGATTTAGTTTATCAAGATTTGTTTTAGCTTTATCTAGTTTTAATTTAGTATCTTCTAAGGAAGTGTCATCATCTAAATCTGCAAGTGTACTTACTTTTGTAGTATATAATTGAACATATTTTACTCATAGAGATTGTAAATCAGTACCAAAAGTTTTTGCATCATTTTCTATATCAGATAAATTATAAGAAGAACTTGTGATGCTAGCCTTGAACATATTATAGTTGGTTTCTCACCGATTAATCAGATTATTTCATAATACTTTTAAGGCAGAATAGGCATCAAGTACTTCTTCGCTAGTTAAATCTGATACAGATTTACTATTTAATGTATTATATTTTTCTCTGAGGTTACTTAAATCTTTATTGATTTGATTATATCACTTTTCAGATTGTACTTTTAAAGATAGATTATCGGCTCAGATATAATCGTTTTTTGCTACTTCGTATTTGTATTTATCAGTTATAATTAGTTTTTTATCGTAATTATCTAAAACAGAATTCACATCATTTATAATTGTTTTTAGTTCTAAAACAGCAGTTTCTAAAGTCTGATTTCTTTTTCTTATTGTACTAGATAATGCTAAATCGGCGTTTGCACTGTTACTTCAACTTAATAATTCTTGGTAATCTGCTAATGTATCGTTATATGTTTTTTGAGCATCTTTAATTTTTTGTTGTAATTCTTGCATGGCTAATTCTTGATCTTGATTGATGGTCTCCTTTTGTAATAGCAGAGCATCATAATTGGCTTTTTCTTGAATATATTCTAATTCTATGTTTTTAGCTTCAAGTAAGTCTTGTAAATTGGCTCTTTGAGTATCGATATCTAATTGAGCTTGAGCTACATTATTATCTAGGTCATCAGTAGAAATTTTTGCTAGAACTTGGCCTTTTTTCACATAATCTCAAACTTTTACATTTACTGCTGTTACTTTTCATTGTGTCATAAATGTTAATTTCTGAGAATCTGCAAACTGAGTAGTTCATTGTAAAGTTAAAGCATTTTCTAAAGTTCAAGTTTGAACCGTATATTCCATATCATAAAAATTTTTATCTTTTGGAGATTTATCAACTCGAGGTTGCCATTGGTATAATACATAACCGATTATTAAAGCGATAACTGTTAATGCTATTCGATGTCTTTTAAAGAAATTTTCTTTTTTCATAATTGATGTATTATTTGTAAAATGTATATTATTTAATTTTTTTATATTTTTCAATTTGTTTATCTCTACCTGTTTCAATTACTCGTTGTTTCAGAGATTCTAATCATTCCATTAATAGGTTTCATTTTTCACTTAAATTGTATCAAATTTTTCATGTCTTTGTGATGAATCATTTATTTACTAATTCATTAAGTCTTTTTGTTAGAATACTTGTATTTATTTTTGGAATGGCTTTCATAATTCAGGAGAAGGTGTGGATATCTTTATATATGGCTATAAGTATTAGCAGATTCCATTTTTTACCCATAATACTATGTAACTCATAGAATTTTCAGTCATTTAATGATTTATCTATTTCTTCTAAGTTTGTCATTTAGAGTTATTTAGATAAAAATATATTAGAACAGGGGAATACTATTTTTTTACTTTAAAAAGTAAAGTGAAAGATAAAACTGAAAAGAATAATTGGGCGATATGTCATTGACTTTTTTTGTTAAATATGTATACACATGGTAATTTATGTTGATATATTTATAAATATGAAAAAAATCTTACTGTTTGTTGTGTTATTGGCCTTTTTTGTTCCATCTTTTTCATTTGCAAAAAAGTGATGTTGTAGTTGGCATTGATGAGTTGCTTATTGTGCATCAAACGGAAGATATGTTTGTAATGATGGAACATATAGTCCTTCATGCACGTGTTGAGGTAGTTATTTCGCTACAACATATTATAAATCAGCTTATACCGTAAACTATCTGACTAACGATCAAAAATGTAATATTAAATATCCGGGTACAGTGTATAGGTATGCAGATAATCGATGTGCCTGTCCAGGTGATTCAATTTGAACATCATCATGGAGTAGTTCTTATGGCTGCTCATTAAAGGTTAGCGTTTCAAGCACTTACCATGCGAAATCTGATAAAGATATTCAATGTAATAAGAAATATCCTTGAACGATTTATAGAAGTGCAGATAATTGGTGTGCTTGTCAGGGGGATAGAGTCTGAATTTCAAGTTGGAATAAGTACACGAAAAGTTGTTAGATTCAACTAAAATTAAATATATTTTTTAATTACTCGAAAAAATGTATTGATTTTTTCGTAGCTTTTGTTATATAGCAGATATTTATAATACATTTTGTTACCAAAACATTACTTTTACATAGTTACTTTTGATGAAATGAACTGATATGTTACCGTGAATGATGCAGCTATAGAATTACAAATATCTACACATGGTGTTCGTAAATTAATATACGAAAGCAAATTAGAATATAAAAAAGAGTGAGGACTCTATTATATCAAATGGGAAAGTCTGCAAAAATATAAAGAAAATAGAAGGACAAGAAGTAATAATCCATTATTTTTAAATCGTCCACAGATAGTACCTATACAAAGACTAGTACCTCAAGAAAAGGGCTTATCAATCACGGAATTGATTGAAAAAATAGAAGATAGCTTCTGATGAGACATGCTTTTATATATGTCAGTTTTTGGGTGTAATAATTCTATTATAATTCCTAATGACTGTATGCAATTAGATGATTTGTTAAATTTGTTACCTGCCAAATTTAAATGAAATTGAGAAAAAAAATTTAAAAAAATATTACTCTTCTTATCTAGTCCTTGATGAATTTTGGAAGCATCTGTAAAATTTGCTGATATAATCAGGCAATATTCAGAATCGTTTGAAGTTATTATACCATATATGGCAAAAAGTGCAGCATCATTAATATGTTTATTATCTGATAAAATTTATATGACAACAATTTCAGAGTTATGACCTATTGATCCAATAATTGAGAATCCGGCAAAACCATGAAATTTTATACCCGCAAAAGCAGTTGATGATTTTATTAAATATTATACAAAGGAAGCCAATTATTGAAGTGCTCTTTCAAATGCATTATTGAAAATTTTTGAAAGTAAGATTGATCCATATATTTTGTGAAGCTGGAAAAGTTCTTTGCTATACTCTCAAAATGAAATTAATAAAGCTCTGAAATGAAAGATTAATGAAAGTTTATTAGACAGAGCAATAAATATTTTTACTACTGATAATGTGTCTCACAATCATCCTATTACATACAATAATTTGAAAGGAATATGATTGAAAAATATTGAACAAATCAAAGATGAAGAGATTTTAAACTGTATAAAAACTTTGTTTACAGCATGAAATAATTATATGAACAGAAATAATATTATAAAAACATTTTGGAGCAGGAATAGAAATTATGATACAATTAATAGGGAAAATCCTAAATAATTTACTTACTAATAATTATTTGAGCATGAAGTTTATCAATCACAAAAACACCTACCCCACTTGGAATAGGATAGGCGCTGATGTTTAGCTATCGATGAGGATGACTTAACACAAGTTGTAGGATAGCGTTTTGTAGGCAAATTTCAATCCTTAAATTTTTAATTTAATAAGAATTTAACAATGCAGAAATTTGCAAAAGAAATAATTATTGATTTTGATAATCATCTTTCAAAATCATACAAAAAATCATATTCAGATTTTTATATCGGTATAACAAATAATATTGATAGAAGACTGTTCTCAGAGCACAATGTGCCAAGACATTGACATTGGTATATATATCGCGAGGCAATTAATGAAGAAAATGCAAGACTCGTTGAAAATCATTATTTAAAAAAATGAATGCAATGAGGTGGATGATGAGGGAATGGAGATTGATCTGCAACTTATGTTTATTGTTATGAAATATCAAGCGACACAATTGAATAAATAGTTTTCTAATTAGATATTAAATAAATCCAGCTTTTGCTGGATTTTTTAATTTAATTTTTTCTGTTGCAATTCATTCTACTCTCTGTATAGTGGTAATAATGAATCATTATACAGACCGAATCAAGGCTAAAGATTCGTCTGTCTTTAGTTTTTTGTTATGACTGGAATGCTACTCATTTTAGATATTGACTGAATATTCACAGACTGAAAACATCATTATGGGAAAGATTGAAAAGTTATGAAAGCTTTTTGAAGTAATGATAGGTATGTACTAAATGTTTTAAAATCTACTAATTTGTTTGATGATATTTTTTGTTTAACATGAGATGGAACAGGGATTGGTATTGATATAAGCAAAGCAAGAGTAGAAAGAGAACTATGAATACCTGTAGTTAGTACAAAAGAAAAATGAGTAAAGTCTAAATATGATTATGTTTTAAACCGCTATTGAGATGAAAATTTCATAAAAGAAAATGTAGTTTATATATGAGATGATTTAGCTGATTTAAAAATAATTAGAGATTCATATTGGTCGGCTACAACAAAAAATGCTCCTATATTGGTAAAAAAATACTGTAATTATATATCCGAACATGGTGGATGAGAATGATGACTTGCAGATATTCTTTTGGAATATATGAAAATTAAATGAATAGATTTAGAATCTTTATTTTTTAATTAAAAAAATGGCTGAAAATTATTTAAATGTCGCTAAGCAAATTTATGAGATAGAAGTTGAAAATCTTATAAATGCAAAATCTGTATTTGAAACGGAAACATTTAATGGATTCGTGAACATGGTTTATGAAACAAATAAAAATGGGTGAAGAATTATTATGTCATGAGTTTGAAAAAATAGTTTTATCGCAGCAAAAACAGCTGCAACAATGTCTAGCATCTGAATACCAGCATTTTATTTAGATACAAATGATGCTTTACATTGAGATTTATGAATGATAACGAACAAGGACTTTGTAATTCATTTATCTAGATCATGAAATACTGATGAAATGTTACATACAGCATTTCATATTAAAAAACTATGATATAAGCAATGAGCTTTAACATGTAGAGAAGATTGTAAAGTTAAGGAATATGTAGATTTATTTTTACCTATTCCTTTTATCAAAGAAGCTGATGTAAATTGATTAGCACCATCTTCAAGTTCTACTTTATTATTGGCTGTATGTGATACTATTTGATTAACGGTTTCTGCGATGAAATGATTTACCAGGGAAGACTTCTTTGCATTCCATCCTGGGTGAGCTTTATGACAAATGTTAAAGGCTGAATTAAAAAAATAGTTTTTTATTTCTATTAAGAGAAATGATTAAAAATTTGATTATTGCTGCTAGTTGAGAATCATCTAGATTAAGACCATATACAAATTATATACCTAAAATTATGTTGAATTTAGGTAAAAAGCCAGCTATTTTGTATATCGTAGATTATTGGCTGAGACAATGAGTTGAAGAAATATTAATAATCATTCATTCAAAATATATTCAGCTTTTAAATGATTATTTACATCTTTTTTATAAGGAAGATGTTATTAGTCATATTAAATTTTCTGCAAAAGATGAATGTAACTGAAGTGCTGATGCTGTACTTTGAGCAGTAAAAAATAATGAAAATTTCCAAAAAAATGTTATGATTTCTTGGTGTGACATCTTTCCTAAAACAGATTTGGAAATAGATAATTGGGATCAATCAATTTGTTTTTTAACTAATGAATGAAAATGTAGATATTGATATGACCATAATCAGAATGAAATAGTTAAAAATGATGAGAATAATGGAGATGTAATCTGACTCTACTATATCAACGATTTATCTCAATATTTAGATAAATACGAATTATGACAAGACTTAGTTGATGTAATTAAAAAATATGATCAATGAATTAATTTAGATTTTATTGATTATGGGGATTTGGAGAAATTAGAAAAAACTAAAACAATATTCAATGATTTCGCTAGAGATTTTAATAGTCTTGAGATATTGGATAAAAAATACGTTCATAAAGAAGCTCTAAATGAAAAATGAAAAACTGTAATTAAACAAGAGATTAATGCATACAAAGAATATTATAATTATGAAAACATCAGATCTATCTTTCCAAAAATATATCCTTCATTTGAAGAAACAGGATTTTTTATGAATTATATTAATTGAAAAGAAATAAGAAAAGTTTTTGATGATTTGGATGCTGAATGACAAAAAAAATTAGTTGATGCATTTGATGATACTTTAAATGAATTACATAAAAACAAAATAGAAGTAGATTGAAAAAGAAAATATGATATGTGCTATGAAGAATATGTTTGAAAAATTGAAAAAAGGATTAATTCAATCAAAAAATGTATCATTTGATTTGATAAAATTAGTAAAGTGAATTGAGTTGAAGTGCTAAAATTTGATGAGATAATGTCGAAGTTGAAAGAGCGATTACATGGTTATGTAGATAAAGCGGAATTTACGATAGTTCATTGAGACTGTACTTTTTCAAATAGTATATTAGATGAAAATTGAAAAGTTATTCTTATAGATCCAAGGGGAAAATTTTGAGAATTTTGAGTGGTTTGAGATAAAAATTATGACATAGCAAAATTTATCTATAGCACATTGACGTGTTATGATAAGTTTAATTTAGGTAATTTTTCGATTGATAGTATAAGTGATGATGAAATAATTTATCAAAAAAAATCATATGATAACAAAATAACAAGTTATATAGAAGAAAAATATCTCAATAAAGATACTCAAATTATTCTTTGAATCATTTGGTTGTGATTAGCAGAGTATATTAAAAATGATTTTCTAAAAATGAATTGATCTTATTGGGAGGGAATGAAACAACTAAGTTTAGCTTTTAAATAATTGATAAATCATTTTATGAATTTTGTAGATAAGATATTGTATTCGCATAATGTATGGCTGTTCTGTAGGAAGTTGTTGATGAAATATCCGTTTTTGTATAAAGTTTTTTTACGTAAAAAAAATATTAAAGACTTCGATAAAAAATTGTTGAATATAGGCGAAATGGAATATGAAGTTATTGAAAAAGAATTTTATGATAGATTGAAGAACTTTGTGATAATTTTTGAAAACATAAAGCGTAATAGTAATGTTTTTTTATTGATGGATATGCCTTGAGCAGGAGAGCCTGCATATTTTTTTAAGTATTTAAAAAATATATTTTGATATTTGTTATCTAAGAATTGTAAGATATATATTGTTGTAAATAATCCATATAAATATGTAGCCAGATTATATAAAAAGTATTTTAATATAGAGTATTTATTTTATGATAAAAAAATTACTAATGATATTTATTATTTTATAAAAAGTAAAAATTGAATTATTATAGATAGTGTTTGGTATCCTGATACTTATAATTTGTTTTTTAAGGATCCTGAAAAATGGTTGGTTTATAGTTCATTAGACAAAGTTGAACAGTTTATATCTAAGAAGTTATATAAAATAGATAGTTTAAAGGAAAAAGATTATGAATTTATAGAAGGTGATATAGATAATAAAAAATTATTTAAAATAAAAGAATTTGCGAGATGAAATAAATTGATTTTATGTAATTTTGAATCAAAATGTGGTAATATGGTGAATGAATATAGGATAGAGATGGAAGATATAATAAAGAAACTTTCTTCAATCAAAAATAGTGAAATAAAAATCTTAATAAATTCTGTTTATGATTGATATAAGTTTGAGTGATTAGATAATTTGATGGTTGATAAATTAAATTTTCAGGAGATTATTTATTTGGCAGAGAAAAACTATATTGAAAAATTTATATCATTTAGAAATTGAATAAATGATATTTTCTTTAATTTTTACCCATCTATAGAACAAATTGTGTATTATCCAGATGAGTATATGTGAAATGTTAGTAAAAATGATTATAAAAAATATAAATGATGTGATGTTGATTTAAAATGTGATTGGATTCACAGGTGGGGGTTACCGAAGAGGGAAAATTTGAAGCAATATATTAAAAATGAATTTTGGGAAACAATAGATGTTGCTTTTGATGATAAGTAGAATATATTTGTTGGTGATGATGGAAAATAGTGTTGAAGATTTGTAAAATCTTCTTGTTAAGCTATTTAAAAATTTATGAAATAAATTTAGTTTTTCCATGTACTTTTTGTAAAATTTACATTTTCATTAGGACTGGTAGAATAAATAGTGTGTCATTAATTAATAAAATTACCCCAGTTTTATTTTGATTTTTTATTTAAATTTTTCTATTGCAATTCATCCATTTCTCCGTATAGTGATAGAGCCAAATCATTATACAGACCGAATCTAATAATTAGGAACTAAAGATTCGTCTGTCTTTGTTTTTTTTGATTAGAATGAAAAAAGCTCTAATTACATGAATAACATGACAAGACTGATCATATCTTGCCGAGTTACTTCTTGAAAAATGATATGAAGTACATTGATTAAAAAGAAGAGTTTCTATTTTTAATACTGACAGGATTGATCATCTTTTACAAGATCGTCATGAAAAAGATAGAAAATTCATACTTCATTATGGAGATATGACAGATTCTCTTAATATTACCACATTAATAAATGAAATAAAACCTGATGAGATATATAATCTAGCGGCACAATCACATGTGCATATTAGCTTTTTGATGCCAGAATATACATGAAATAATGATGGTATATGAACACTGAGAATTCTTGAGTGAATCAGAAATGCTTGATTAGAAAAATCTTGTAAATTTTATCAAGCATCTACATCAGAATTATTCTGATGAATGGATTACAACAGGCCGGAAAAATGATATAATGAGAATTCACCGATGCATCCAAGAAGTCCATATTGATGTGCAAAGTTATATGCAATGTGGATTGCTAGGAACTATAAAGAAAGCTATTGAATGTTTTGTAGTAATTGAATTTTATTTAACCATGAATCTCCTCGTAGAGGAGAAAATTTTGTAACAAGAAAAATTACTATGGCAGTTGCTAGAATCAAACTATGATTACAAGAAAAGTTATATCTATGAAATTTGGATGCTAAGAGAGATTGGTGACATGCAAAAGATTATGTGGAAGCTATGTGGTTAATATTACAACAAGATAAGCCAGATGACTTTGTAATTGCTACATGAGAATCTAATACAGTAAGAGATTTTGTTAATCGAAGCTTTGAGGAAGCATGAATAAAATTGGAACGAAAATGAACAGGAATAGATGAAAAATGATATGATATTGAAACTTGAAAATGTTTAGTTGAAGTTGATCCACAATATTTTAGACCAGCTGAAGTAAATTACTTACTTTGAGATGCCACTAAAGCAAAAACTGTGTTATGATGGCAACCTAAATATACGGTTAGAGAACTTTGTAAAGAAATGGTCAAGTCAGATTTAGAGAATTTTAAAAAGGATGAAATTTTAAAACAACATTGATATGAAATTTTAATACAATATGAAGATTAAAGTATGTTTCTTAATGATAAGCTGTATAAAGACATAATGGAATATTCCATTATACCTACTGTCGATGTATTATTCATAAGAGATAAAAGGGAAATTCTGCTATGATTAAGGGAAAATAAGCCATTGAAATGAGTATATTATTTTCCGGGTGGAAGAATAGAGAAGGGAGAGACAATAAAACAAGCAATTATAAGAAAAATGGAAGAAGAATTGTGATATGGTGTGGATGTAAATCGTTTGATGCTTCTTAATATTTATGATGACTTTTTTGAGGAATCAATCTATGAGGGAGTAGCTCTACAAAATATAACAATAACATATGTATATTTGTTAGAAAATAATGAAATAAATGATTTTCAGCCGAATGATTCACAACATAATGAATTTAGATTCTTTGAAATTGATGATAATAGCTTACACGATAGAGTAAAACTTAGAATAAAAGATCTTTTAAATTTAAATATTTTAAATAATGGCAATTAAATTGATTAAATCTTCATTCTATAATGAACAAGAAGAGAAACAAAAACTTTGTGAATTTATCAAGGATTCTCAGCAGTTTAGTTTTTGAAAATATTGTAAACTTTTTGAAAAAAGATATGCAGAATGGCAATGAAGAAAATACTGTGTATTTTTTAATAGTTGAAGCTCTGCAAATTTAGCATTATTACAATCTTTATTAAATCTTTGAACAATAAAAAAATGAGATAATGTAGCATTTTCATCATTAACACGAGCTACGAATGTAATGCCTATCATTGAATTGTGATTGAATCCAGTTCCAGTTGATGTAGAAATATCCACATTAAATGTATCTTTAAAAACATTTAAAGAGGTAACTGTAAATTGTAATATAAAGGTTTTATTTATCACTAACTTGTTATGATTTTGTGATAATATAGATGAAATTGAAAAATATTGTAACGAAAATGATATTCTATTATTAGAAGATAATTGTGAATCTATGTGAACTGTTTATAAATGAAAAAAATTGTGAAATTATTCTTTTGCTTCAACATTCTCTACTTATGTATGACATCATATGTCCACAATAGAGTGATGAATGGTTTGCACGGATGATGAGGATTTATATATAATGCTTCATATGGTAAGAGCACATTGATGGGATAGAAATTTGGATTCAGAGCTGCAATCTAAGGTAAGAGAAAAGTACGAATTAGATCCTTTTTATGCTAAATATACATTCTATAACTTATGATATAATTTGAGGCCTAATGATATAAATTGATTTATTGGTAGTCAACAAATCAAATATTTAGATGAAATTGTATCTAAAAGACAATATAATTTTAAAAAATTTGCAGAAGTATTAAATTCAAATAATGATTTTTATGGGTTAAAATATAATCATATTGATATAGTTTCAGATTTCTCTGTGCCTGTAGTTTGTAAAACAAAAGAAATATTTGAAATGTATTTGCAGAAATTTAGTAATGCATGAGTAGAAGTAAGGCCTATTGTATGATGAGATTTAACTCAATCAATTTTTTGGAGAAATTTATATTGAGAATCAAATAAAGAAACTAATGCAAAATATATTCATAATAATTGATTCTATTTCTGAAATAGTCCAGAATATACAGAAGAAGAAATAGAATTATTATGTTCTTTATTAAAAAAACAAAATTAGATGCTTGATAGAGGTTCAAATTCTGAAATAGTCCAGAATATACAGAAGAAGAAATAGAATTATTATGTTCTTTATTAAAAAAACAAAATTAGATGCTTGATAGAGGTTCAAAAATATATATTGCGTGACATAGTTGACTCGTAGGTAGTGCGGTAGTAAGATTGTTAAAATCAGAATGATATAATAATTTGGTAGTAAAATCTCATTCTGAATTAGATTTATTGAATGAAAGTGATGTGAATAATTTTTTTGAAAAAGAAAAACCAGATGTAGTAATATTGTGTGCGGCAAAAGTTTGATGAGTAGCGATAAATTCAAAATTCCCGTATGAAATGTTATACGAAAATATTCAAATAGAGAATAATGTAATAAATTTTGCTAATAAAAATTGAGTTGAAGATTTGCTATTTATAGCAAGTAGTACAATTTATCCTTTAGAATGTAAACAGCCGATAGAAGAAACTGAATTATTAAAATGAGAATTAGATCCACTCCATGAATCTTATTGATTATCAAAAATACTATGAATAAAGTTGTGTGAAAAAATTAGTAAAGAATACAATAAAAACTATTTTACATTAGTCCCTACAAATATTTACTGAATTTGAGATCATTTTGAATGAGAAAAAGCTCATGTCATATGATCATTGATGAATAGATTTTATCAGGCAAAAATAAATGGAGATAAGGAAATTTCTGTATGGTGAACAGGTAAAGCATTGAGAGAATTTGTTTTTGCTGATGATGTAGCTGATGCTTGTTTATATTTTTTAAATAATTGAATGGAATGAAATTCATTTGTTAATATTTGAACTGAAGATGAAGTATCGATACATGATTTGGCATATATGATAAAAGAAATAATATGATATGATGGAAATATAGTCTTTGATAGCACGAAGCCGGAATGAAGGCTAAGAAGAAAATTAGACAATAGTTTAGCAAAATCGCTTTGACGGAATGCTAAAACAAAATTGTGGGAATGATTACAATTGATGTATGATAATTTTTTAAAAAATAAATAATTTGTATCATGGATAAAAAAGAGCCACTACTTTCTATATGTATTCCGACATACAACAGGGAAAAATATTTAAAAAGACTTCTTGACAGTATTGTATGTCAAAAAGAATTTATTGATACAGATGATGTGGAAATAGTAGTTGATGATGGTCCTAGTTCAGACAATACTGAAACCATGGTTAAAGAATATATAAAAAAATATGGACATAAAATAAAATATTATAGAAATCCTGTTAGAATTTGAATGTGTCCTGCTTTTTTAGAAGCACTAAATTTTTGAAATTGAAAATATCTAAAGCTAATGTGAAGTGATGATATGTTTAGTGATAATGCTATTTGAATTTTTCTTAATACAATTAAATTATGTAATAGTAAGTTAATATTATGTAATAGTAAGTTAATATTATGTAATAGAGACTGAGTTGATAAAAAAAATACTATGAATAAAAAAAATATAACAGATGAACTAGAAATATTAAATTTTCAATGATTTAGTGATTTTTCAACATATATTTGATATAAAGATAACGACGTATATCATAAGGATACTTACTTTTCTTTCATTTCAGTCTTTTGTATAAATAAGGACTATTTTCATAATTCTTATAAATTTTTAAAGCGTATTATGTCCGAAGATTACATAAAACATCAGTACTTTAATTTTACCTTAATTTGATATTCTAATTTACGTAATGATGATATTATAACTGTAATAAAAAAACCACATTTAGTATATTATTGATCTGACAATACTACTTCTTGGGTCTTAAGTCTAAGAATTGTTAAAGATTTATATTCCGAATTTAAATTTTTATGGAATACTTATCCTGTAAGTAAAAATTGAAAAAGAATAATGAAAAAAATTGTATTTCGATGGTTGGTTCGTTTATATTTACCATACATCAAAAAAATATTTTCTCTTCCTTGATTAAAATCTATTTATAAAATATTGGCAAAAAAACACATAAAAGATATGTGATATGAATAGAATATAGTTAAATATGTAATATTTTATCTAAATAAAGTTTAATTAATTCATAACTGATATTTTTTTTACAGATTGCTTCTTTACAAGTTTGATAAAATATACAATTATTAAATCATTCTCATGTTAAATATTCTTCTGATCAATTTTGTTCACATGGGATACATTCAGTTTCTTTATAGATATGGAATTGTGTTTTATTATCAAATGGTGGGTGAGTTATTAATCCACTACAAGTACTAAAAGATACAACATTTTTATTTAAAGTATGAGATAGCCACATTATTCATCAATTAGCACAAATACATAATTTTGCATCTTTTATTAATGAACATAAGTCGGTAAAATTTGTCTGTCAAATTAAATCTAAGATATTATAGTTTTCAATGTCAGTTTTATTTAAGTGGTTGTTCATTCGGCTTTCTCTTTCTGTGTTTGAGGATCATACTAGAATAATTTTTAAATCATGTTTGTGGATATACTCAAATATTTTAATCCACTCTTCATAAATGAGGCTTCTGGAGTATGGTCACACAAAAATAATTACAAAAGGAGTTTTAATATTATATTTATTCTTAAATCATTTATCATATGGGAAATTTATTTGGTTATGAAGCATATCATATAAAGAATTACATTTCTCTCACATTAATCAATCAACAATATTATCATATTTTGAATTATCGTTTAAATTTTTAAATGTATATTTTATTTTTTTTCATAATAGTCTTCATAATAACACAATCTTAAGAGAACTTTTGACAGGTATATACACTTCATCAAAATATAATAAATTACGTAATATAAAACATAGTAATTTAATTTTATTAAATGAAACTATTAATAATCAATCATATAATTTATATTGATTATATATTTTCATAATATCTGGATTGATCTGATAGCGATATCATTCACCAAAATCTAATAAGTATAACTCATGTTTACCATTGTTTTTATATTTTAGTAAATATGGTAAAGACGCAACTCTATCTCATAATCAATTTGATTGTAATAGTAGTATTTTCTTCATAAGATATTTTATTTATATCAAAATTAAAAAATATATTTTACCACATCTGCAACATCAATTTTATTAATCAAGCGTTTCTTATCTTCATCAAATCTTCCTAAATGAACATTAATACAGGCTTTTCAATTTCATTTATAAATTCATACATTCTTATTTAATGGATAAGGTCCAAATCTTTCTGGTAAGTTAGGTCAGAATAATCAGATTGTTTTAGTTCACATTGCGGCTGCTAGGTGCATTGGTCATGTATCATTTGATATCATTAAATCACATTTTTCTAGTAAATAAGCAAATTCGAATATATTAAATTTTCAGCAAATATTGATTACATTATTTTGATATTTCTCTGGAAGTGTATTATAAATTTCTTGCACTGAATCATATTCTCACTTAGATCATGATAATATAATTTTTACATCATTTTCTTTATCTATGACTTTCTTAATTAATTCAACCCATTTATTTTTAGGTCGAGCTCTATCTTTTGAAGTTTCAGCTAGACCTGTATGCATACAGATCAACTTACTATATTTTAATCATTTTAAGAATTCTTCGACTTTAATTTTATCTTTGTCTGTATATCTCAATGGTTCTAATGTTTCAGGGATTTTGTAATTAATTCAAATCGCTTTAATTAAATCTAAACAGGTTAATACTGAATGTTGTTTATCATTATAAGTTATTCAATTATTATAAGCTAATCATCTAACTATTATATTTGTATATCCACAATTTATTTTTCACAACCATAATGATATAAGGGCAGATATCATAAAGTATTCTTCGGTATCAATCACTATATCATATTTTTTAAAACTACATATTAATTTTAATACATCTTTGAAAGAAAATAGATTATACATATTTTTGAAATATCATTGATTTTTGTATACTCAGATATTTCTAGTACTTGCTAATAAATCATATTGTACTCATTTTCAGTAATAATCTTCCAGTTGTTTTATCATTGGGAAAGTAAGTAAGCTACTTCATAAAGCCCGTACACGAATAACTAATATTTTTTTAGGTTTCTGTATGATATTACTTTTTTTTCAAGCAAAAATGTATTTTAACCAAAAAAACAATATAATAAAAAATCAGATTAAATATTTATCTATTATCCTCAGGACTTTCACATTCATAATCATTATTTATTTTTTCATAAAATTTTATTTACGCTGTTTGTGGTTGAGTATCCTTCGACTGTTGGAATAATTATTACTTCTCATCCATTCTCTGTTACTTCTTTATATCATACTATGTCTTCTGCTTTATAATCTCAACCTTTGAAGATATAGTCTGGTTTAATTTCTTTGATTCTTTCAATAGGCGTTTCTTCATCGAATTTTACCACATAATCTATATATTTTATACTATCTAATATTATTGATCTATGCTTTTCATCATGGATTGGTCTTCAAGGTTTAGTTTTTCGATATGGAGATTTATCTCCGTTTAATGCAACAAATAGAATATCGCAATATTTTTTTGCTTGCCTGAATGTTTCTATATGTCATGGATGAAGAATATCAAAACATCAATTTGTAAATCATATTTTTTTTCACTGTTGTCTTTCCTTATTGGTTGTTAATACAATATCTTCTGTAGTTTCTAAAATCATTTTTTATTAATCTATACAATTAAATGTTGTATGTCATTCTGAATGGAGAGAAACGAAATGAAGAATCTTTTGTGTTGATGTGAAATACTTAAGATTCTTCGCTTTGCTCAGAATGACAAATTTTAAATTCATAATTCTTCTTTGGTTATTGATGCTGTTCCGACCTTTCATACTACTATTCCACTTGCTTTGTTGGCTAATTCTACTGCATCAGTCATGTTCATTCATTTCCCTAAAGCATAGGTTAGCGTTGCTATATATGTATCTCATGCTCAAGTAACATCAAATACTTTACGTTCTTCGGAATGAATATGGTAAACCTTTCAATCTGTAGTAATAAGAGAAGACCCCTTTCATCACCTGGTAATTACAATATTTGTTCTATATTTTTCTACAAATTCTTTACCGTGTTTTTCAATGTTTTCATCAGTATTTTCAATTCATTGAATTCACATCATTTCGCAGAATTCTTTGAAATTAGGTTTAACTAAATATACATTGTGAAAAAATTCTAAATTTTTAGGTTTGATATCAACTAAAATTTTAACTAAATTATCTTTAGCATAATTTTTAACCATAGAAACTAGGTCTTTAGTAATGATTCATTTATTATAATCCGATATTAAAATCAAATCGGGTTTTTCATTTTCCAAAATTGTCTTCACTTGATTGATTCAATCCCTTGAAATATTTTCTTTTTTTTCTTCATCAACTCTTAATAATTGCTGTTTATATTGTGAATCCAAGAATCTTGTTTTTGTGATAGTTGGTGCTTTCATAGATATCTTTTTTAACTTTATATTTTCTCATTCACATAAAGTAGAAAATAGATCTCAGTTGATATCTTCTCAGACCATACTAATTAAAGTTACTTCTCAATTTAATTTAGCAATGTTATTCGCTACATTTGAGGCTCATCAAAGTCTAATTTCTTTATTTTCAACTTTGAGTAATGGCATAGGAGATTCTGGATTTTTTCTATCCGTATTTCAATAAATATATTTATCAATCATAGAATCTCAAATTACTGTTATTCTTGTCATTGGTTTCTTTCTTGATCTAAAATATCAATAAGTTCACATATTGAATGATATATTGTCATATGGCATTCTTGGATTCTTGGCGTATTATTAGATGGTACCACTAACGAATAATCCATTATGTCTTTTAATTTTCATCCTCATTTACCGAGTAATCATACTGTTTTTATTCATTTTGCTTTTGCCATATCTACGGCTTTTATTACGTTTTCAGAGTTTCCACTTGTAGAAATTCAGATTAAAATATCTCATTCATTACCAAGTCATTCCAATTGTCTGGAAAATACTTGATCAAATCAGTAATCATTTCCAATAGCAGTAAGTGCTGATGTATCAGTAGTTAAAGCAATTGCGGGTAAAGATTTTCTCTCAGTTTTATATCTTCATGTAAATTCTGCTGCAATATGTTGTGCATCGGCAGCACTTCCACCATTACCACAAATTAAAACCTTATGGCCTGATTTAATAGCGTCATCTATGACTTTTATTACATTTTGTAAATTTTCTTCATTTAGTCTTATGAAATCCAGTTTAACATTTGCGGATTCTTCAAAATGTTTTTTTAAATCTGATTCTAAAAGCATGATAATTGGATAATAAAGTAAAAATTTTTTAATTTATATATTTTATTTTATAGTTTTTGATAATTCGTATAAGGTGTTTACACGATAGTTAGGAATTAAATTACAACTATATTGTGAGTCGTTTATTAGAACAGTTTTGCATCATGCATTAATCCCTGTTTGAATATCAGATTCTTTATCTCATACAAAAAAACATTCGTATATATCTAGGTTAAATTTTTTTACAGCTTTTTCAATTAATGTTGTTTTAGGTTTTCTGCATTCACAATTATCTTCTGCAACATGGGGGCAAATATAGATATCATCAAATCTTATTCATAATTGTTTTTCTAATTCTTCATTAAATTTATTGCAATCTTCTAATGTATAATATCATCTTCATATTCACGATTGATTGGAAACGATAATCAATTTATATCATAATTTTTTTAATTCAGCTAATCATTCTTTGGCTCAATCTAACAGTTTTAAATCATCTATTTTATATACATACGAAAAATCTTGATTGATTGTTCCATCTCTATCCAAAAATACTGCTTTGTTTTTTCAAGCGTGTTCTTTTTGGGATATATTTTGAACTTCAAGTTTATTCATGCTTTTATGTATAAATATTTATATTATGTTGTCAAATGAAATAAGTTTTGATTTATAATGTTTATTAGTTATAAATTAATAGTTGTTTAACTTATATTTAGTGTATAAAATGGCTCATAATATAGTAATACTTGAAAATATCCGTTCAGCATATAACGTTTGAAATATAATTCGTACAGCTGATTCATTGTGATGGGAAGTGCGGATTACATGATATACTCCATCACCACTAGATAATCCAAAAGTTTGTAAGACTTCACTTTGAGCTGAAAATACAGTCTGACTAAGACAATTTGATTTTACAATTGATGCGATAAAAGAAGCGAGAGAAATGTGACTTGAAATTATAGCTGCAGAATTAACTGAAGATTCTGTTCCTCTATGAGAATATGTTTGTAATTCAGAAAATTGAATAGCTATTATATTTGGGAATGAGGTGGATGGAGTGATGGAAAAAACTTTGAAAGAGGTCGATGCAGTAGTGGAAATCCCAATGCAATGAATTAAGGAATCGATGAATGTTGGTCAAAGTACTGCTATTTTTATGTGGGAGTTAAGAAGAAGAAAATAAGAATATGGACTTGAAAATATTATTCTTTTTAAGATATTATAGATAGATTTATTATCATAATAATTATTTATGAATAACTCCAAATGAATAAAAATCTTTCGTTTATTTAGACCAATACTACATTTTGTATTAATTTTGTTAGTGTTTTGGGTTGCATATAAATCTAGATTATGGGGAGATATTATGTGAAAGATTTTTCATGAAACTCCATGGATAAATAAACATGAATTGTTAATATTTTCTTTGATTTCTGCATGAGCATTTATTGTAATTGGTTTGATAAAGAATTTGTATGAATTAAATAAGCAAACCTGAAGTTATATTCAGACCCTATCTAAGGTTTGGGTTTATTGGTTTATTTCTAGTGCGTTTATATCTTATTTTGGTCAGTGATTTATATTCAACTTCTGAATATCTAGATATATCATATTAATTTCAGCGATTATTGTATATGTTGTTTTATTTCTTTTTGATCAGATTCGGTATCGTTTAGATTTTAAATTACAGAAAAAGAAATGAAATAAGGTTCTTATCATTTCGGATAATTTGAATAAATCTTCCGAATTGTTGGATAAGTTGAAGTGAAATTTTTCGTTTCCTACTGAGGCAATAGTAAGTGAAGATGTGGATAGTGTAGATTTATCAGAGTATTCGATAGCTGTTGTTGTGTGAAACGTAAAGCAGGAAATTTTACAAAAGATATTTGAAAAAATCAGATTTTATGATACTAGATTTTTTCATGTAAGTGAGGGATTCTTTCTTGAAGATGTAGTTTATAAGCCAGAAAAAATCTGATCAATCGTTGCGATGGAATATACACATTCTCAGCTTGATTGATGGTCATTGGTATGGAAAAGAATTTTTGATCTTGCTGTAGCTACAATTGCTTTGATAGTGTTTGCTATTCCAATGATTATTATAGCTATAGTTATTAAAATTGATTCTAAATGACCAGCTATTTATAAATCGAAAAGAGTATGATTGTGAGGAAAATTGTTCACATTTTATAAATTCCGTACGATGAAAACGGAGATGTGTGTGGGATATGGATGAAAAAAAGCTGATGAATTATATGCGAAATTAATAGCATCTGATGCTAATAATCGTAAATGAGTATTGCCAAAGATAAAAGATGATCCACGTGTGACTAAAGTTTGAAAATTTTTGCGTAAAAGTTCACTGGATGAGTTACCGCAATTATTCCAAGTTTTGTGGTGAAGTATGTCGTTAGTTTGACCGCGTCCTCATTTGCCTAAAGAGGTTGAGCAATATGAAGAGTGGGAGAGGAGGGTTTTAAGCATAAAGCCATGAATTACTTGATATGCTCAAGTTTTTGGTAGAGATAATTTACCGTTTTCAGAAGAGGCTAGATTGGATTTATATTATATTCAAAACTGGTCGTTAGCAATGGATTTGTATGTAATTTTCGCTACATTTGGAGTGGTGTTTAAGTGACATTAAAAAAGATATTTTCAAATAAGCTGACTGGGAAACAGTCAGCTTTTTTGTAGGGTTTAATGAACGAATCTCTCAAACTTTTCGTAGTTGATTTTTGAGATAACTTCATCATCTTCAATGACGTATTCAATCCCTAATGTTTTGAAAAACACTTTATTTCCCTTAATAAGACTATTTTTTAGAGTCTTATTTATTTTGATGGGGAAGAGGTCAGTGATTATTTCGAAATAATCTGATTTGAAATGAGCTTCTGGGTAGTCTCTGCTATTGTTTGGATCATTTAATAAAATCCAAGCTATGTCATGATCGTATTCGATGACAACAGGGTATTCACCGTCTTTAATCAGAGACTCCATCTTTTTCCAAAGGGATAGGGATACATCGTTTCTGGGGCTTTCCATTAGGATTTCTTCGCACCTATCATAGGTGAGGATTAATTGTTTTCTGTGTTGTTGAGTTGCAGAGAATGCCAATTCTCCGATTAAGAGCATCAACAACATAATAAGTAATTTTTTCATATTGGTAAGATATTTTGTTTGTATTTATGTTTTATATATTCTATATTTATATATTTTTACAAAGAAGTCAAATTATAAATCTCTTGAAAAAGTATGAACTAAAAATAAAATTATATTCAGATTTTTTATTTTATTTTTTTATTTAAATGAAAGCAAGAAAACCTTTAATAGTTAGAATAGTTATTTGGATTTGTGTTGTATTTATGGTAGTGTCTTTAATTTGAGTTTATGTAGTTTACATGTTCTCTCCAAATCAAGAAGCTGGAGAAAATATTGAAGGATCGGATGTAAATACATGATCAGAGGAGGTTTTAGTATTGCCTGAAATAGATCCAGAAAATCCGGAGAATACAAGTGCTCCTATTGTAGTATCAGAGGATGAGGAAGAAGATGAATTGGATCAAACTGTACAGGTTCAACTTGAGAATTGAGAAACTGAGAATGTAAGACAGTGAGATTTGTGAGATGCAATACAGGTTAATTAATTTAAATTGAATTAGATATTAAGAGATGAAATTATCAATAGATATGGATCAAAGATATGCTAAAATGAGAGCTCATACAGCTACTCATCTTTTGCATGCAGAACTAGCAAAAATTTTTCCAAATACGAAACAGGCAGGTTCTTTGGTTGATGAAGATTTGTTAAGATTCGATTTCTATGCAAATAATCTTTTAACATCAGAACAAATTAAGCAAATAGAGAATAATGTAAATCAAACGATATTTAAGGCGTTTCCTGTGGATTTGATTGAGACTAGCTTTGAAGAGTGAGTGAAACTTTGAGCGAAAGCGTTCTTTGAAGAAAAATATTGAGATGAAGTGCGTGTAATTCGTGTGCATAATGGAGATGAAAACATTTCTGTGGAACTTTGTGGATGAACCCATGTGAGTAATACAAAAGAAATCTGAGCATTTACTATTGTTTCACAGGAGGCTGTAGCTTCATGAATTAAGAGAATAACAGCGTATACATGACCAAAGGTTATCGAAAAGTTACATAATTATGAGGAAATTTTGGATTGAGCATCAAGTATATTAGATGTGAAGTCATATGCTCAGATTAATGAAAAAATTTCTAAATATGTAAAAGAAAATTCTGATTTACAGCAACGTGTAGAATCATTAGAAACTGCAACAATCCGTGCTAATTTGCAATCAGCTCAAAGTCGTTCAAATTCAGATTTTTCGAAAATTACTCAGTTACCGATTGGTACGAATTTTAAGACGTTAACTTGAATAGTTAAAGAAATTTTTCCATCAGAAAAATCGATTCTACTTTATACGGATGAATGAAATTATGTTGTTATTACGGATGGTTCAATCTCAGCGAAAGAATTAGCAAAAAAATATAATTTGAGAGGATGATGATCAGACTTAATCGCTCAGTGAAAGGATGAATTAGTGAAAAATATTAGCTAGATTCTTTGAACATTTTAATTCAATCTTCATATCATAAGGCAAAAGCTTCGTGCATTTGCTTTTTATTTAAAGACAAGACAGAAATCGGTAAGTCTTTATAAAATAGATAATCTACAAATTTTGTGTTTTCGAGTAATTTTGAACGCATCATTACTTCAAAATTGATCAAAAAATTATCAAAAGCTGTTTTGATTTTTTGATATGTTTGGAATTTATTTAATGCAATCCCGATTATTTCATGATTGGGGTAATCTTTTTTGGCTATATCTACTGGAAAATTATTTAAAACTCCTCAATCAACTAGAGAAAAATTTCAGTATTTTACAGGTGGAAAAACTCCAGGGATGGACATACTTCATAGTACAATTTTGCGCAAATCTCATTCATGAAATAATTTATATTCTGCCTTATTTGTATCTACGACTCATGCATAGAATGAAATTCCTAAATCTTCAAAACTTTTCGGTAAATATTCATTCAATAGTGATTCAATTTTTTTGTTTGATATAAATCCTCCAGATTTGCTAAGTATATCCCTTCAATAAAAATCCCTAACTGATAAATTTGTTAATAATTCAAAAATTTCTTCAGCTTTCATCCCATTTGACCAGACTGATCATACAATGGCTCAAATACTTACTCCGTATATTGCATCAATCTTTTCTTTGATTCAGCATTCTTCCATGGCTTTCATAATTCAAAGAGCATAAGTTCAGCGGGCTCATCATCATGAAATAACTAGTATTTTTCTTTTTGTTTTATTTTGTTTTTTTCATCGAGGTCGTCGAGAGAATAGGTTCATAAAAAATATTAATTGAATAAAATTGTTTGTTTGAGGTTAGAGATTTTATGTAAATATTCAAGTTTTCGATTTTTAGTTCTTAATAGATTTATTTTAAAATTTCTACTCGATCATTAGTTTCTAATCAATATTCTTTTCATACATCTTCATTTAAATGTAAATCAAATTCAAATTTGTCATTGGTTCTAATTCTGACATTTTCGATGGCTTTTCAGTGTATTCATGGAGTCTTTAAACTCACTATTTGATTGTTCCTAAATCCAAAATCTTTAGCATCAGCTACACTCATGTGTATATGCTTTTCAGCGATAATTACACAGTTATTTAGATAAATCGTTCATTTTGGTCAAATTAGAGTTATAGGTTCAGCTTTTTTTAAGTCTCATGATTTAGTTTCTACTGCATTAATTCACAGTATTTCATTATCAGACTCAGATATTTCTACTTGAGTAAACTTTCTAAATGGCATAATTATATCTACATTTTCAATCGTTCAATTTGGTCATTTGATGGTCAATTTCTCTTTGGTGAAATATTCTCATGGTTGAGTAAATTTTTTTTCAATTCAAAAAACATGTCACTTCCCAAATAATTTTTCGGCATCTATTTGGGCTAAATGGATATGTTTTTTTTGAACATAAACAGGAACTCTCATACTAATTTTTGGTATAAAATTTGATATTTCAGTCTGTGATTAGTTCTGCTACATCTCATGTCTTGAGATATGCAGCATTTCATTCTTCAGTATCGATGTGAGTATCAAGTTTAGAAGTATCAGTTACACGGATTACTACTTCATCAAAAATTAAACCTCTTTCTCCTCCGCATTTGATCTTCACTATTTGATTATTCTGTACTCCGTATGCTTCAGCATCTGAAGGCAACATGTGAACATGTCTTTTTGCAATTATCATTCATTCATCTATTGTAATTTCGTTTCAATTTGGAGCTATAATAGTAATTCATGCAGATCATTTTAAATCTCCAGAAAGTCTTATGGGAGCCATTACTCATAATTTAAATTGGTCTGCCATAAGAATCTCTACTTGAGTTTGTGGTCTGTATGGTCAAAGGATTCTCACTTTTGATATTTCTCATTTAGGTCATTTTAGGACTAGGCATTCTTCTGCAGCGAATTGTCATGGTTGAGAAAGATCATTTTTTTTAGTTAACTCAAATCATTCTCAAAATAGTGCTTCAGCATCAGATTTTGATAAATGGATATGTCTGTTGGAAACTCAAATTGGTACTTGCATGTGTTATTTTGTTGATAAGATAAAAGGAGCTCATACTTTATATTAAAGTTATGAAAATTTACAATAGACAAAATTATTGATTTACCATTTTTTTAAGAAGAATAATTTAATTGGATAATCTCAATCAACACTTTCATATCAACTAAAAGTTCAAAGATTGATAGTTTTTTCTCAAATATTGTTTTTTTGTGATGATTGTAATAAGAAATTTCCTCTTAATCCAGTCAAATAAACAAAAATATCCATTAGATCTTTCTTATCAATACCTGTCATTTCTCAGATTTCATTTAATATGTTGTTTGTTTCATTTTCTGTTGGTATATTATATCAGTCTTTTCTCATTTCTTGTGCATATTTTTTAAGTGATTTATTTGATCGATGGCTAATATTTCAGCGATTTCATCGTGTACTTACATAATGAGTAAAAGCAGGTTCAATCTTGTATACATCTATTTCTTTTTTGTATTCTTTATCGGAAATCTTATCTAAATTAGGTTCTATTATAGTATATTTATTTTTTAAATTTAATGTGATAATTCTTTTATTCGCATCTTTTTCGATTCTGATATTTTTTAATAAATTTTTAATTTTTTTGATAGCTTCTGAATCTGTTTTAAGTAAAGATTTCTTATGTTCTTCTAATCGTGAAATGTGAAAACTTTGCATAGGGTCTTCTAAAGTCTTTTTAACATCATTTTTGTATGTGTTTATGGTAGAATTTTTTGAACTTTTGGAAGTACGATTATTTAGGATATCGTTGTCCTTATCTGGTTTGTTTTGCATTGTTGTTTTAATAGTGATATAAAAAATTGTAATTATATTATAATCAAATGTTGCTTCTTTGTCAATTTTTTTAGGATTTATTATCTTATTGTATCAGATATTTTAATTTTTTGAAATACATCTTTTTGATAAAACTTTTGCAAATTACTGTAGGATTCGTACAATGTTATTGTTGTATGTTTTATTAATTTATGAGGTTTTTAATGATTCAAAAGTTAATGTATGAGTTTGCTGAGCTTATTGCTCCGAATCTTTGAGTTTCTGAGGATGAAATAGTTTCAGATGTAGTTATAGCTCCAGATAATGTGAAAGGAGATTTTGCATTTCCTTGTTTTAAACGAGCTAAAACTTTATGAAAAAATCCTGCTCAAATAAGTAGTGAAATCGTAAGTAAAATTCAGACTTCAGATTCTTTTTCTGAAATTATTTCAGTTTGACCATATGTAAATGCTGTGCTAAATTCTGAGAACTTTGCCAAAAATGTAATTAAAAAAATAGAAAAAGAAAAAGCTGATTTTGGAAGAGGAGAGTCTACGTGAAAACAATTCCTCCTTGAATGATGGCAGCCAAACACACATAAAGCAATTCATATCTGACATATTAGAAATATTTTGGTGAGCGAATCAAATGCAAGAATTTTGAAATATGCATGAAATGATGTAGTAAAATGTTGCTATCCATGAGATATTGGAGCACATGTAGCTAAATGGATTTGGTATTATACCAAATTTTATCAATGAGAAATGCCAAAAGAAAACTTTTCTAAATGGGTTTGAACTTTGTATTCAGATGCGACAAAAAAAGTAGATGAAAATCCAGATGTATATAAACCGGAAATTTGAGAATTACAAAAAAAATTGGAAGATGGAGATGAGGAATTGGTTAAAATATGGAAAGAAACTAGGGAACTTTGTTTACAAGATATGAAGAAAATTTTTGCAGAATTATGAAGTGAAGAAATCGATAAACGATATTTCGAAAGTGAAGTAGAAAAACCTTGAATTCAGTTAGTTCGTAAATTACAAGTAGAATGAAAAGCTGTAATTTCTGAATGAGCTTTAGCTATCAATTTGGAGGAGTATGGACTATGACGATTTTTACTTCTCAAATCAAATTGAGCGTCCCTTTACTCCACAAAAGATATTTGATTGGCATTCAAAAAACAGGCTGATTATCCAAATTATTCAAAATCACTCTATATCGTTGGTTCAGAGCAGGAACATCATTTTGCTCAGCTTTTCAAAACTTTGGAAATTATGTGAATCAACCGTGATAAACTCCAGCATATTTCATATGGATTAGTGGATTTGAAAGAATGAAAAATGTCTTCTCGTGCATGAAATGTAATTTTGTATGAAGATTTTCGTGATCAATTATTAGAAAAAGCTGAATCTATGGTGGCAGATAGAGATATTCCGTCAGAAGAGAAAAGAGAGACAGCGAGAAAAATTGCTTTTTGAGCAATGAAATTTGGGATGCTTTTGCAGGATAGTGAGAAAAAAATTATTTTTGATCAACAGACGGCGCTTTCTTTTGAGTGAGAAACCTGACCATATCTTCAGTATACAACTGCAAGGATGTCTTCAATTTTAAGAAAAAATCAACGAGAACTTGATTGAAATGTTGAGTACAGTTTATTCAATACAGATGAAGAAAAAGCTTTACTATTAAAATTAGCATCATTCGAAGAAGAAGTTCAAAGAGCATCAAATGAATACAAACCAAATTATGTTGCAAGATGGTGTTTAGATGTGGCTCAGCTTTTCAACTCATATTATCATAATCATAAAATTATTGATGATTCTAATCTGGAACTTAGTAAGGCTCGTTTACACTTGCTTCAATCTATCCTTCAAGTAATGAAAAATGCATTAAATCTTCTTTGAATTGATGCAGTAGAAAGTATGTAATTTATTTTCAGGATTTTGTTCTATAGTCACTGCTATTATGAGTTTTTGCTCATAATCAGTCTTTTATTTCAATTCATAATTCTTGGCATACTTGGACTTCTGGAATATTTCATGAGAAACGATCTCATCATTTTCAGAATATTATTTTTGTATCCTCTCAGTATTTTTCCTTTATTAGATTCGTTATTTCTCTAATACTTTCACAAACAGATCAGTCTTTATCTATTGAAAGAAAAACTTGATCTACGACTTTTAGAGAGCTTACGATTTTCATTCTGAAATTTTCATCTTGAAAAACTTCTTCTTTTCATGTTTTTAATCTGGCTTGTAAATCGCTATTTACAATTACCCACAGTTCATCTCATAACTCTTTACATAGTTCTAAACATTCGATATGTCATGGGTGGATTGGATTAAAATATCCGGATGTAATTACTACAGTTTTCATTGTTAAATTTGGAGTGAAATAAAATTATATGTGGACTCTAAATACTTCGTAAGAGACAAGTCAATTTCATACGGCGTTCTTTATCATGGATTCATTCCTATTTAATAAAGATTGTCAGCTTTTTATTTCTAATAAGATAATTTTTCTAAGATGTCATGAAGCTAATCAGTCAAAAACTAGATAATCGATTCATTTTCAAATAAATACCATATCCTTAAAATCATAGGGAAATCATGGTAATGCGGGTGCTAGTTTTTCGTTAACATCTCAAAGAATTACTTTGCGGGCTTGTTTTACTGATGTAGAGCGTGCTGATTTAACAGCAGAATGAACAGTAAGTTTTGCAACAATAAATCAAACTATTAGTCATACTATTGCTCATATAATTAGTGGTTGAATTCCGTTTGGCATGAAATTTTTTTGTGTTAAAAAGTAACTTAAAGGTAATGGAAATAACAATAAAAGCAAGCTTTTGTTTGAAAAAACTCCCACATCGATACATGTGAGAGTTTTGTCCCCTTAGGAGAGAGGTATGGGGCATATATGGGATAAGAAATGAATTTTTATTCCATGCAAGATGATATATTATATAAATGAATCTAAAAATCAATACTTTTTTATTTTGAGTTTTTTCTCTGTTTTCAATTGGATTTTTTCTTCTTTTTCTTAGGTTCAGGTGGAATGTATTGTTTATTTTTTTCTTGCTCCCATAATCAAATCGTTATTCAGTATAATAGGAAGAAAGGATAAATTACCATTCTATCTACTAATGAATGTAATACTAATCATTCGATACATAATCAAATAAATCAGATTCCAAATCATAATAATGAGTAATATAATAGTTCTTGATATGGAGATTTATTCTTTTTGCAGTATAATCGAATCATTTTTGTGGTATATCGTAGGATGATAACGCATAATCATAGTCGGAATATTATTCATATGATTCAGAATTCCATTAATATTTGTAAGTACTGATTTTCAGGATTGAAACCGTAAGTAGAAATCTGATTTTTTACATTTTCTTTTCTGAGTAATTCACAGCGTTGATTATCTAATTGAATTGAATCGATATCTTCATATATGTCTACAGGTTCATCTGTATAACACAATTGGTGAGAAGCAGGTCACGAGTATCATGCTCACCGTCAAAATAATAGATTTTGTTTAGCTATATCCCATCAAGCTTTCATCAATTGAAGATGTCCAGTATTTGAATGTTCTCTTACCATTATTCATCTTCATAAATATGCGAGTCATCATAGTCCGATTAAGGCTAAAATGATTAGTCGTATGAAATATTTTTTAACAGATCTTCGATATACAATGAAAAATAGAATAATTGCTTCTAATGCTCGAACCGCTATTCATGCACGTGATCGAGTAGAAAGTATTAAAAGTCAGAATATGATTACAGGGAATATCTGATCTTTTCTTTTTTTGTTTCTTAAAAATCATAATACGAATACTGGGAAAAATGCGATTAGCCAAAATCAAAAACTTGTTGGTCTTTCGAAAAGAAATTGATTTCTAACGTGTCATTGGTTTATGAGTGTATAATATGCAGCAGGTGGGTTTTGTCATACAGTTCATTCATAAATTTGAGGATTATATCCAAATAATTTAAGGGCATTTGGCATTAGTCGAACAATAAACCACCAAGCTAGTCCAAGTCGGAGAGACCAGATAATTAATTTATTATACAACTGGAGTAAATCTTTATCTTTTTCTGTAAAAAATAACAAACCTAAACAAATTCAAATTCCAAAGATAAAAAATCAGAATAAATCATATTTTGCACTCAAAACAAAAGCTTTAATTCAAACTTGTTGAATTATTACAGCTAAAAATAGAAAAACTATAATTGTTATCAAGAAGCTTAATATGAATTGGATGACAAATTTTGATTGAACATTTTTTAGTAATAATTTTCGTGATATTTTGTCAGTATTTTCTTTGTTTTTTACGATTTTAATTCGTGATTTTAAGTTAGAAAGGATGTATCGTAATAATATTACTATAAATATTAACAATATGAATTCTTTCCACATCCAGAATAGTGTCCAGAATTTTCCATCTCGTCATAATTTGAAAGTTACGAAAGTTTGTAAGAAAAATTGTAGTAAAAGTCAAATCACAAAGATTTTACATAATAGAGCGATCCAAAAATTTAGAGGTTTAGAACAAATATTAGACCATCGTAATGTAAGTTTTTTCATGGTGATTAAGAAAATACCTAAAAGAGGATGTCTGATTTTTTACTTTTTTTATTTTTGTTATTTTATAGAAATTGTCGGAATATAATTATTATTGCTGCAACTGCTAATATAGTTTGAATTAACCACATGTACATTACAATTGTATATTCTTTAATTCATTTGTATTCTAAGTAATGATGGAAAGGAGCGATAGGGAATAATTTGTGGTGAAAAACTTTTTTCCAAAACATTTGGAGTCAGCTAGTACATAAGTCGATTATAAAAATTAAGAATACAATAACCATAGGAATGAGTATTCAAATACTCATATTTAGTAAGTATGTAGTGGCGGCGATTAATCATCATAGGCAAAATGCTCAACTGTCTCACATAAATACTTTTGCTGGATTGATATTGAAAAACATGAAAGCAACTAACGTAGAAATACATATTCATAACACTGTTGTAGCAAGATATCTGTGAGAGATAAATAAAGCAACAGCGAATGTTAGTAACACAAAAATATTTAATCAACCAGCTAATCAATCAAGTCAATCTGTAATATTTACAGCATTGACTATAAATATTGTTGCAATGAATGTAAGGATAGGGAATCATCGTCATAAATGAACTATTCCAAATGCTGGTGCAAGATTTATGTAATCTATTCATAATACCCAATAAAATCGATATGATATCCATCATGAAAATAGGATTAATCCAAGCATCTTAGCTCTCATGTTTAATCATTTTACTTTTCCAACATTACGAATATTTAATATATCATCGATTAATCAGATTAATCACATGCTGAAAAATCAGAACAATATGATATATGTTTCTTGTCTATTCCAAAGATGATAGTTTGTCCATCATAATTTTTGAGAGATTCGAGATATTCCAATCATAACAAGCATCATGAGTAAGAATAATCCTCAACCCATTGTTGGTGTCCCCGCTTTGTGCTCATGCAATTTTGCGAATATTTCAGCTTTTTCTCAAGTTGCAGTATTACTACGGATTGTTTTACCAGCTTTTCGTTTCCTGAGGAGCTTGATATATAAAGGGTAGATTATAATAGCTATAATAAATGTAGCAAGAGTGAAACTTAGAATTAGAATTAAATTGTTTAACATATTCAGAATTATTTAGTAAAATTTTGACTTGAATCTAGTGTGCTTTTCTTATACAAAAATTCAAGGGGATTTTGGTTTCATTTTTTATGCGTGAATAACTAGAAACAATTGAAACTCAGAGGAGAATCCATATTATACTCATAGTTTATGAGTAATTGATATTTTATGGATTTTTTTCCTCTAGTAAAAGCAATATATGATAAAATTCCAAATATAACTGCTGATGAAATTAAGGATATGCAGCGTGCTTTTGCTAAAGAGAAAAAAATGAAAGATTTGCCATCTAAATCTCAAATATTGCAGTCGTATTTTAATGCAGTGAAAGAGTGAAAATTGGAAAAGAATCAAACTTTTGAAATGCTATTACGTAAAAGGGCAATTCGTTCTCTTTCATGAATTGTTCCCGTTCAAGTTTTGACTAAACCTTGGCCATGCCCAGGACAATGTATATTTTGTCCTAATGATCCATGAATGCCAAAAAGTTATATCAAATCTGAACCAGGAGCTATGCGTGCATGGTTGAATCAGTTTGATCCAATGAAACAGGTTTATAATCGTTTGCAATCATTAACTACAACAGGGCATAAAACTGATAAAATTGAAATGATAATTCTTGGTTGATCATGGGATGCTTATCCAAGAGACTATAAAATAGATTTTGTGAGACAGCTTTATGATGCATGTAACACATTTTCTGATTTGAAGATTGAGCAAAATTTATGATGAGAAGGTGAGGATAATTCTAAATACCATTTTGAGATTGAGAATTTGGATGAAATAAAATATTCAGATTCACTTGAAGAAGCGATTAAAAAAAATGAAACAGCTAAAAATAGGATAATAGGATTAACTATAGAAACGCGTCCAGATTTAGTTAGTCATGAGAATTGTAAATTTTGGCGTGAATTAGGGGTAACTAGAGTAGAAATGTGAATTCAATCAACAAATGATGAAGTTTTGATATTAAATAAAAGAGGTCATGATGTACAGAAAATAAAGGATGCAATTCATATTATGCGTCAATATGGATTGAAAATATCAATTCATTTAATGCCATGACTTTATGGTTCAGATTTTGATAAAGATATTCAAAGTTTTAAAGATATTTATTCAGATCCATCTTTTCAACCTGATGAGATAAAGTTTTATCCAACATCTGTTATACCAAATACGGAGTTGTATAATTTGTATAAAGAATGAAAATATACTCCGATAACAACAGAGCAAATTTTATCTGAAATTCGTGAAACATTTTTGAATATAATACCTCCTTACACTAGGATTAAGAGATTAATTCGTGATATTCCTGCTACTGAAATCGTTGCAGGTTCTAATATTACTAATCTTTCTCAAATGGCACATGAATCGTTATTGAAGGAAATGAGGGATAGTTACCATTGAAAGTGAAATATTGATATAGAAAATTTTTATAGGCGTTTATATTGAGATTATAAATTGTATGAAAGTGAGGAAGAATATTTTTCAAAACATGTCATTTCGAACGAATGTGGGCAAAAAAGGCCTCCCTTTGATAAGGGAGGTGGCGAATGAAATGAGCCGGAGGGATATAATTTAGTGAAGAATAAAAATGTGGATATTTATAAAAAGAATTTTTTGGCATATAATCCTTCATTGCTTGAAAAAGCGAAAGAATTAAAACAAAATATGACAAAAGCAGAAAAGAGATTATGGTATGATTTCTTGCAACCATTGGATATAAAAGTTTTAAGGCAACAGCCAATAGATGAATATATTGTTGATTTTTATATAGCATCTAAAAAATTGGTAATAGAAGTAGATTGAGATACACACTGGACAAATGATGAACTTAAATATGATAAAATAAGGACACAAATTTTAAATGCTCTTTGATTGAGGGTAATTAGGTTTACAAATGATGAAGTGTTAAATAATTTTGAATCAGTTTGTGGGGAAATAAATCAACTAATATTAGATATCCCCCCTTTATCCCCCCTTGTCAAAGGGGGGCAGTGTACACAAATAATTTGAACACAGCCGGATTTAAAATCTTTTCGTAATTTTGTATGTTTGGATACTAGATCTAGAGAGGTAAGAAATAGAATAGAGAAAAAGAAGTCAGATTTTTTGAATTTAGTTTTGCGTTGGTATAAATCTTCAGTAGGGCAGGAATGTTTTATTTCGTTTGAAGATGAACTGGGATATTTGTATGGATTTACTCGTTTATTATTGCCTAGTGATGATAATGTAGTTTGAATTGAGTGATTGGAGAAATGAACAGCAATAATTAGAGAGTTACATGTGTATGGAGAGTTGCAGAAGATTTGAGAAAAGTCTAATCAATGAACTCAGCATACGTGATTAGGAAAAAATTTATTATCTTTTGCTGAGAGGCTCTCAAAATCTTTTGGTTATAACCAGATTTCTGTGATTTCATGAGTGGGAGTGAGAGAATATTACAAAAATTTATGATTTAAATTAAAGTGAACTTACATGTCTAAAAGTTTTTAGTGGAAATAAATTTTTGTATAAAAAAGTCCTTAAAAATTTGACAAAATTTGATGTTTAGAGTATAATTGGGTATCTAATTTTATTATGCTCTAAGATCAAATGAAACAAAAACGAAAGGTAAAAAGCTTACTTCCAAAAAAAAATTTCGTAAATGGAAGATTTTTAACGATATTGTTAGTAGTTTTGTCATTGGTGTTATGTGTATGATGAGTATCATTATTAACAAATTCAGTTTGGGCTGGGAATAATGATTGAGTTAAAATTGTTGTTTATCATCATTATTCATATTTAAGTTGATCTTCTTGTGATGTAGTAGCAGGAAAGGGAGATAAATATCTGTATGCTACTGGAGACTCTATTGAAATAAATCTAGATGAATTGTTGCTTTCAAAAGGTTATCTTTTTAGCCATCTCACATATGATACTTATTCGTGACAAAATCGTTTGTATGATGTTAAATCAGATAATAATATAGTTCATGTATACTATGACGCTGATGCACAACAAGATGTAAACGGAAATAATGTGCCAGATTCTCAGGAGAAGCAAGATTTGACTATAAATTACTTGTATAAAAGACTTTCTTGACATGCTATTTCATGATCTGAAAAAATAAAATTACTTTTTAATGAGAATTATACAGTAACGGGTAAATCTCTCAATTGTTATTATTTTGAGCCAGAATTTATAACTGGTGTGAAATTATGTGGAGCTGAAACTGCAAAATTTTATTATACTGCAAAATGAGAATGTGATCAGAATAATGACGGAGTATCTGATGACGAAGAAAATATTGTAACGATACATCATGTATATACTTGATGAAAACTGATAGCTACTGAACATTATTTAGTAATTTCGTGACAGGCCTTTATTTCTTATAATTATTATGGAAATTTATGGCATAATACAGTTAATAACCAGCATTATGATAGACAACCAAAATCGATAACTGATGGTGACGTGACAGGAGATAGGCAGTATACATTTATATATTATCCGAACCACGACTGTAATCAAAATGGGATTGCGGATGAGGAAGAAACAAGACAAATAAAGATAGATTATAGTTGTAAAATTTGTAAAAAAGACCCATATCAATGTAATATTCCTTCATATGAAGGAGTGTATGAGTTAAACAAATCATTTGATACTCCAATTCCACAAGTGCCATGATATCGTAATGTAGTACCTGATAAATCAGTAATAGAATGAAGTTGTGAAGATCAACAAATTGGTGTAGTATTAACATTAAGTGAACCTGAAAAAGATCAAAATAATGATGGAATATGGGATGGGGAACAGGAACTTTGGGAAATTACTGAATTTGATTATACATGACTGGATAATAGGGTAGAAGTGCTTTATGGTATGCGTTTTCTGGATCCATCAGATTTTACGAAAATTGTGAATAGTATTTATATGAGTGGTTCTAGTTTGTATATTTCACCTAATCCAGTGATAGTAAATGGTTCTAGTAATACTGTTGATACTGGTGTGTATAGTCATATTTTATGATGAGCGGATAATGAAGTATATTCAAATAATATAACTCTGATAGCATGATCAAATAATAAAATTCATGCCTGAAATGATAATGCTTCAGTTTTGTGATGAAATGGTAATGAAGTTATGTCATGAAAATCTGGTTGAATCCCAACGATTCTAGTAGGGTGAGAGTCGAATGTAATGGGAACTGGACACGATGGAAATGCTTTGATTTGATGAAAAGGGAATAATATCGAAGAAGGACATTCTAATGTCTTTATTTTATGATGAGAAAATAATATAATTCTTTGAAAAGACGACTGATTCGATACACCTAGTAAAAATGCTATAATTTGATGAAAAAATGTTAAATTGGTAGGTTTTGACGATGTTTTTGTATATTCTAATATAGATGGTCGATTCTCTCCGGCTTCACATAAAGCTTTTTACTTGAATGTAGGAGGTGGAGTGTGAATTAGTACAGGTTGAATTGAGTGATTATCTGTTGGTGGAGCGGTTAGTATTTGAAGAGTAAATATTAATAATACATTGTGTGATAATTCTAGTTTATGAGTGATATGATCATACAGTGGATGTCTGGTATGATGTACAAAGGCTTCAGTTAATGATGGTTGAAAATGGGAAATGCTTGATCAAGGAAATGAATGTGCAAAAATTTGCCAGAATAATTCTGGTCATTGTCTTAATCAGGATGATGAAGTAGTTAATGTAGAAGACTCTAGAGCTCAATGTACTACGTGAGTAGTAAATACAGATAATGCACATTTGTGTATAGATGATTTGGATTCTTATAAAAATGTGATATTTGAATCTAGTTTGATAGATTCTGAAAAAAGATGTCCAGTTGGTCAGAATGTTTGTGTATATCAATGTGATGAGGGGTATCATTTAACATGAGATAGAACAACATGAAAAATAGGATGTTATAGTGATTGTAAACTTCCTTGGGATTCTACAACATCAATTCGGCATAATGAAACAGTTGTTGGTTATAATATTGAAGATGTATCTTGTTCTAATGATATTTATGTATTCCCTTTGGAAACAGAAATAATAAATACGTGACAACCTGGTCCTACATATCAAAAGTGAAATATAAAGAGGGGTACAATAACTTATAAAAATAGAGCTAAATATGGAACGAGTTATGAATCATGCGGAAATTATGATCATAAAAAAACATTAATTTGTAATAATTGAGTCTTAGAACTGATAAATAACAAATGAAAACCAATATCAGGTTCAAGTGAATTGGCTCAGGAATATAAATATGATAGCTGTAATCTTTATAATTATAGATGTGATACTTCAAAATATACTTTAACATCTGGGCAAATTGAAGCCGAAAAAAATGATGGACCAATGAATAATGGAAGTCGAGAAGTAGCTGATAGAGGAATCTTAACATGAAGAAGGTGATTGTATGAAGCATGTATAGATTTTGATGCTAATCCTACAAATCCTACAAATAATTGAGAGACATGTAGTAAAAAAACATATCATTATTATTTTTCAGGTTGTAAGGATGGTTATGTTTTAGGTGATGATGGTATATGTAGAAAAGATTGTTCGTTGATTGATAAAGATTGAAATCTTATAGGATATCATAATAATGCTGTAGTTACTTGATATCAGGTTGCCTCTACACAATGTCCTGATGAATGTACGTGAAGTAAATTGGTATGTGATGATGGACTTTGGCATATAGGAAGTAAAACGGGAGCAGTTGCTGATGGAACGTGGTATAATTATTGTAATTGAGGTAAAAAGACTTGTGGTTCAGAATTTAATGTAAATCAATCTGAACATGATACGTGAGTTAGTACATCATTTTATTCTAACTGTGTAAATTATAGTGTGAGCAGTAATATTTGTACTACTGGTGCTACTGTATATAAATTAACATGATGTATAGAAAATTATCATGCTAATGAAACTATGAAGTGGTGTGTATCTAATACGGGCTATTCTCAGTGTTATGAGGGATTTAAGCCAGATAATTCAGATTATGTTATAGTTAATGTGCCAATAACATGGAATGGCTCATGGAATACAGGTAATTGGACAGAGCCTGAAGATTGTAAATGGGCTTGTAATGGTGGATATGTAACTGGAAGTGATGGAAAATCATGTGTGTTAGCCGAATGTTGAGAAGAGGTTAATACATGTAAAAATGGAATTAGTGCAACGTGAATATGAAATGATGCTTCTGGTTCTTGGTGGAAGTGTGGAAGTAAAACATGCTCACTATGTAATGATGGTTATCATCCTGTAGGTTCAGGAGATACTCCTCCATATTGTGAGAAGAATGTAAATGGAAAGTGTGGAAGTGGGCATTATAATTGCGCTCCTTGAAATATGAAAAATGATAGAAATGAGTGATTGTCTTGATGAATTGCATATTCGTGGGATTGTCTTGGTGTAGGAAGTTGAACTACAAATGATTTATGATGTGTCGAATGTAGTAATTGATATCTTCAAGATGGCAAAATATGTAAGAAAATTGAAAATGGAGAATGTGACATTGAACATTATAATTGTAAGAAATGATTTTCTGTTAATACAGGAGAGAATGATACTGAATATTATTGGGATTGTGATGGGGAAAATTGATGAGAGCTACAGGAATGATGTAAAGAATGTAAAGAATGATTCCATATGAATGATGATAGAGAATGTGTTGATGATGATATATATGAGATTTGTATATATAGTGAAAAAGCAGGGGATGAAGTAGGAGTTGATAAAATAAAGTTTAGGACAGTAGATCTTAGACCTTTGCCATATGATTGATATATCACAATTAAATGATTGTATCCTCTTAAATTTAAACAAACATGTACGCTTCCAGCTTGACAGACCTGTACAAGTCCGACAGTGACAAATGTTGTAAGATATGTGATTAGTTGATGAAATAATTTTAGTGTAATAGATAGAAGTAGTGTAAGCTACAGCCCAGAACCAAGTAGACATTCATGTTGTAAGTATGATTATAATTTACCAGAAGTTAATTGGAAATATTTATCTACAGGTTATGGTGATACATGGTGGATATCAGATCTGCCAAGTTATCCAAATTTTCATTATGTAGGAGTGTGTCCAGAACAGAAGCAAATGCCTGATAATTGATGTTTTCAATGGATGGATGATTTCTTATATTATTGGGATGAAAGTTCTACTCCTGTAAGATTAAATAAGATTGATGGTTGGTTAGATCCAGATTCTGTTGGTTATCCAAGTTATGAACATGATGAACCTTGATCTCCATATCCTGGTTATTATTTAATGGATCAAAATGTGGCTAGCTTTGAAGAGTATCTTTGGACTTTGCCGTTGGATATTGATTTGAATGCTTATAGTAGTGAAATTTTTGTGGATAATATATATATTCCATGTTATTATAATCCTGGAGATGCTCATGATATGTGGTGTAAATTAAGAATGAGTAGATATAATCATCAATGGAGAATATTAGAGGTTGAATATGCTTGAGATACTGTTTGATATTGTACAGATAAAGGTTATTAAGTGTAATTAAAATTGATTGTGATGTTAGTATATGTTAAAAAGATGATTCAGGGTTATTCCCTAGAATCATCTTTTTTATATGTTGATAATTATATATGCTTAATTATAAGGAATGTTACATCATATTAATAGAAATATTTTTATAAATGTTTAATCCGTTCCAATTGTCATCTACAGCAATTATTTTTCATTGAACGGCTTTTCATTTATATCACATTTTAGCACATAAGTTTCAGTTTAATCTTCGTTGTAAGTTAAAAGGATTTTGATTTTTAATTAATGATTTATTTTGTTCATTATAAGCTATCCATTGTCAATTGATTTTTACTTCAGCTCAAGGAATATCAAAAATTACTCATTTATAATATCATTTATTTAATGAAGCAGTTTCTCATACATTAAGTTGATTAGGTAACTCTGTAGGCATACAATATTTTTTAAAAAATCATGCAGGATTCATCAGCTTTAATTCTTGGGTTTCTCAATTGAATATAATATAATCGGTAAGAGAAGTTGATCTAATCATATTCAATAATTGGTCTACATTTTGTACTTCAGCGAACATTTGAAAACATAGATCAGCTATAGCTACATTTACATAATTTGTATGTGAAGTTGCATATTTTCATGCTTCTGCTCAAATTTTTCAACTAGTATAAGATTTATATGGAAATGCACGTCATGAAAATAGGTTATTATTATGGAATCATACTGGATATTTACTACCATATGATGTTTCGTTTGTTTGATCTAAATTTCCACTAGAATTTGTTCATAAAGTAACAATGAGATGATTATTTGGATCTTTGTTACTTTTTCAATTTGTACTAGAAGGTAGAGAATAGACTCAATGTTCGTCTTGTGTAGCATCTTCATGAAGAATTTTGTTTTTTAGTATTCAATTAGATTTTCTAATATTTCATCATGCAACGAATATGATAAAATTTGGAGATCTGCTCAATCTTTTTCGAGTTTCCGGTCCTTGAGAATTATATCGAGATTTATCACTTTCTCAAAATGTAGAATTTCAGAAAATATATATTTTATTCGGATTTTGATTTATTTTATCGTACACTATTTCTGATCGGTTTCATCATCAATTTTGTACCATAAAGTTTGCATGGTCGATAAGAGTTTTTAGAGTATGTCGTTCATCATGGGCGTGAATAGAAGGACTTTCTGCTCATGTGCTTCAGATAATTTCGTAGTCATCGTATCATAAAGGTTGTTCTAATGTCATCCCCGTAGTAAGTCTAGACATAAGTTGTTGATATTGTTCAGGAGAATGTGTACCTGCACCATATTTCCACATCATATCTCTAATTCTTGTAGCTTCTGCTATTCTTAAATGTTCTATATGATTATATGCATTCTTATCTCATACTTCTATTTGTCATATAATTGGTAGTATATCTACTGGTCTGATATTATTTATTTCCATCGCTTGGTATTCTAGAGCTTGAATATTCTTATTTACTCTTTCTGTAACTATATTACCATTCTTATCTTTTACCGTAAGTATAATTGTACATTGTCATGGATATTGTGGAGTATAATGATTAGGATCAGTAATTTGTGTGGTTTGTCAGTCCATTTCTATTTCTACTTTTACTAAGCTAGCTCCATTTCAAAAAGTTATTCAATTAAGTAGATTTACTTCTTGATCTACTTGCATATTTAAATTTTGAAGATTCTCTAATCATGAAATTAATTGATTATTCATAGTTAATTTTATATCTATAGTCTTTGCGTTTCCAGCTTCGTCTGTTACTTTTACAGTTAATATTCATCATTCATTCACAATGGTTCATGAAGAAATAGTTTTTCAATTTATAGATAACTCTACTTTACAATTTTTAGTTACATTATCTGTCCATGATGCTACTAAAACATCTCATATATAAAGCTGATTTCAGCTGATGCGAACTTGTTTTCATCATGAAATATCTACATTGTGTTGACTTACGTTTACTGTTGGTGCTACGACATCTTTTGGATTATCTGGTTCATCATCACTACATGCAGTTAAAACAGTAGCAACTGCTGCTCAAGTTGCAGGAATAGTAGCAGCAGGTAATCATCATAAAGATATAGATCCAGCAGCTATAACTGGCGCTAGGACCTTTCTACTAGAATTTCTAATTCTTTCCAAAAGTCATCATTTGTGTTCATTTTGTTCACTAGAATTGATAGCGTTTAGATTGTCTGCCATAGTAATATTTTGTAGTGATAAAAACATTAAAATTAATAACTATTTAATAGTTACGTTTTTTATTTGAAAAGTCAAGCATTAAAATTTTTATTAAAAAAAATCCCAACACATTTTACGTATAGAATTCATAACGTTGATTTGTTTGGGATTTTGGATTAATAATTAATTGTCAATGTCGATTACAACTGATTCGGGCAGAGTTTGATTGAAGCAAAGTATGGCTCCATCTACAGTGCATGTTTGACCTTGTAGGGTAAAGTGTGGATTATCGTCCAGGATTTTTGAAATAATCCTAGCAAGATCATTTGTAGAGATTGCCGGTCTGTGGGGCTCATGGCAAACTCCTCCGATTTGTATCGCTAAGACTTTCCTACTGTTGCCATATTCGTTTAATAAAAGCTCTGGGTTGTTCCCGAGATAATCTGTTCTTAATTTTAATTTTGCCATAATTTTTTGTTTTTTTATAATTTATATATTTTGTTAACTCACATAATATACAGATTTATTTTAATTTGTCAATAGAAATCAAAATTTGTTATTTAAAAAACTCCTACTACTTTCACAAGCAATAGGAGTGGGGTAAAACGAGTATATCAAAAGAAAACTTTTGTTTATACAAAGCCAAATTTTAACCAAGATTATTTTAGTCTCACGACAAAACTTATATCAAAGTTAAAACAGAAGTAGCATAACCATGTTAGGGTATACTTATATTTATTTTATTTTCAATACTTTATTCTATGTTCTTTTGGTTTAGTCGTTGGTATCTTCTACTCCAGCTATATCTTCGATAACTTCGTCAAGATGTTCAAAAGTTTCGTCGTCTAATACTTGTTTTCACATTCTCATATCTTTGATAGAATTTTCAATTTTCTTTTGAAGTTCAGCTAATGTTTTAACATCTCATGCGAGATGTTGAGAAAGCTTTTCTTTTCATTGAAATTTTTGATTTCCCAATGTGTAGAATGCTCAGCTTTTTGTAATTAATTTTAGTAGAACTGATGCTTCGATTATATCACTAATTTTGTCGTATCACATATTCCATTTAACTGGAAGTTCTGCTGTTTTGAATGGAGCAGCAATTTTATTTTTAGCAATTTTAACTTTGGCATAGTATCAGATTTGTTCTTTGTCTTCTGTGATTTTGTCTCATTTCCTGATTTCGATTCTTTGTGATGCAAAGAATTTTAGTGCATTTCATCATGTAGTTGTTTCAGGATTTCCAAACATTACTCCAATTTTCATTCTGATCTGGTTGATGAAGATACATGTTGTTCATGTTTTAGCTAGAACTGAAGTTAATTTTCTGAGTCCCTGAGACATCATTCTGGCTTGTAATCACATGTAAGTATCTCCCATGTCTCATTCTACTTCAGCTTTTGGAACTAGAGCAGCCACAGAGTCTATAACTATTAATTTAACTCATCATGATTTTGCAAGTTCTTCTGCAATTTGTAGAGCTTGTTCTCCGTAGTCAGGTTGAGCAAGAAGTAAATCATCGATATTTACTCAGAGTTTTTTGGCATAATGGGGATCTAGAGCATGCTCAGCATCAATGAATGCTGCCACTTCACCACGTTTTTGAATCTCTGCAATAGCGTGTAATGCGATGGTAGTTTTTCAGCTAGATTCTGGTCAGTAGATTTCTACAACACGTCATTCTGGATAACCTCATCATAATATTAAATCTAGAATATATGATCCACTGTGGAAAGTGTTTACTAGTCCGAATGTGGAATGGTCTCACATTTTGATTACGGCTCATTTTCCGAATTGTTTTTCAATGCTAGCTAGGGCATTTTTGAGTTCAGGTGAATCTTTCGTCGTTGTCATGTTTGTTTAAGGTTAGGGGTAAAAAATCATAACGCAATCATCGTAATAAAAATTTTTTAAAATGCAAGAGATTTTTTATTAGTTTAAAACTGCATTTTAAATATTGTCAAAAAAATATGATTTTTTGTCAAAAAAGATTTGACATCGTCAAAGAGATTCTTATAAAGAAATTAGAAATAAAAGTCAGATTTCTTTTTATTTTATAATAATGCTGCTTATGAAGTACGAACTTGATGATGTGCAAAAGGCTCTAATTTTATTCTTCAAAAAGAATACAAATTGAGAGTGACTTACTTTGAGAGAGATTGCTGCAGAAATTGGAGTAAAACATCCGCAGACAGTATTAAATAAACTGAATCAGTTAGTTTTGAAATGATATTTTGTCAAAGATGAAAGAGGATATCGTTTGGTGCGTGAATCTGTAACGGATAGATATACTGATATAGTTCAGTTGCCTATTTTCTGATTTGCTCAGTGTGGTAATCAGTGAAAAGCTGTGATAAATGAATATACGCAGGAACGCATTCCAGTTACGATGGCTTTTGTAGGATTGCATGATTTAGAGAATTGTTTCTTCGTTCGTGCAAAATGAAATTCCATGGAGCCAAAAATTCAGGATGGAGATTTGGTTTTGATTCATCAGCAGGAGAGTTATGATCCAAATGATTATGTATTTGTTGTGCATAATCAGCTTCCTAAACTCAAAAAAATTATCAAGACTGATGAATGAGTATTCTTGGAGTCCGTGAATAGGTTTTTTGATAAAGTTGAGATAGATCCTTTTGATGAAACTAAAGTAGTTGGAGTTGTAAAGAAGATTATAAAGAATATGTAATTTAAATTATTATGAAATTTGCATTTTTTGAAAAATTTTTTATAAGTATATCAATTTATTATTGATATATCTATATGGATAATTCAAAAGAGTGATGATTGAACTTTACGCAATTGGATTTAGTTAATGGTATTATAGATTTGGAACCATGACTTCCTGATTTGGAGTCAAAATTAAAATCAATTCAGAGGTTTTTTGCGTAAAGTTACTAGGGGACAGTCTCCAGAAAAAATAAAGGAAATGTTACCATTACTTGGATTTTCTATTGTTGGTGATGGTATTGAATATGATTTTTGAGATTTTTCTGTAAAATTTCCAATTGAAAAATGTTTTACTAGGTCTGTATTAAATAAATTTTCAAAGTCGCTGATTTCAGAAGAACTATCAGATGCTCTATCTGATAATGGTTTTGATGGAAAGAAATAGACTAAATTATTGCACTATTGTTCTACCCATTCGGAGAAAATTTGGTAATCGTGCTGAATATCTTCATCGGATTTCAGCTTTTTTTCTATATTTCAGATTGCATATATTGCAGTTGCATGGTTTTTTCATCCAAAGTACATTCAGATTTTCTCTAGTGTTCGTCCGAAATGTTTTTTTGCAATCAGCATCAAAATTTGTCTGGCGGTTGTAATTTCTTTTTTCCTAGAATCAGATTTTAGTTCCGCTACAGAAATAGAATAATAATTTGCAACCATTTCTACGATTTTGTCGAATGATGTATTTCATCTAATGTTTTGTTTGTCTGGATCAAAATTACTCATGTGGTGCTGAGTAGAATATCAGAGTGTTTGCAAACAAGCATAGACATCATCTTCTGTTATTTCGGTTCAACTAAGTTTTTTTCTAGTTAATAAAATATTTAATGCTCATTCAAGTTCACGAACATTACTTGTGATATGTTGAGCTATAATGGCTAATAATTCTGAATCGATAATTTCTTGTTTTGTTTCTAGTTTTGATTGAAGAATTGCTATTCTAGTTTCGTAATCTGGTGCATGAATGTCTGCAACCAATCCTAATGCGAATCTGGTTTTCAATCTCGGCTCAATGTGTAAAAGTTCTTTAGGTGGGCGATCAGATGAAATAATGATTTGTTTTTTCTTTGAATGGAAATCATTAAATATATTATGAAAAATTTCTTGAGTCTTATCTTTATCTGCTAAAAATTGGATATCATCGATAAGTAAAGCATCAACGTCATCTAGCTTCCTCATTAGTGAACTCAGATTTTGTTTTTTTATTGCTAATATAATTTCGTCGATTAACTTAGTGGCAGGGAGATAAATTATAACTTTATCTGGATTATTTTGAATTATTTCGTTTCAAATAGCTTGCATGAGGTGAGTTTTCCCAAGTCAAACATTTCAGTAAATGAATAGAGGATTGTAGGCGTTTCATGGATTTTCTGCGACGGCTTTTGCAGCAGAATATGCAAACTGGTTATTAGATCATGCTATAAAATTATCAAATCTGAAAGATGGATCTAAAAGTATTCAAAAATATTCAGTTAATTTATCTGTAAGTCAGCTTGGCATTTTTTCGGAATCTTTTTTGGTGGTTGGTTTGATATTAAGTAATTCTCAGAGATCTATTAATAAGTCACTTCCATTTGAAAATGGAGGATAAACAATGTATTCCACTGTGTATTGTGGGTTGTAAATTGTTTGTATAGCTTCTTTCAGACTTTTGTTAAAAATTTTTTTAGCATTTGATAGCATAAAAGCATTTCAAAATCCAATGTATATTTTTTTTTCAATATCTTCGATATTAATAATTCATGCTTTCGATAAGAATGTTACAATTTTTTTGTGGTCTTGTTGTGTAGATAATTGCAAAATTACTTGAGTTCGTAACTCTTTGAAATATTTTTTCTTTTCAGAATCGTATTGTGCTACTATATCGATTAGCATTTTCGAGTATTATATGTTGTTTATAAATGTATTATTGTCTGGAGAGAACAACGTATTCTACGTGATGTTCTTTGTTTATTTCTCATGAAACTGGATTAGTATAATTTCAGAAATCTTTAACTACAAATTTTCATTTTAATCCTTTGAAATCATCTAGGCAATATTGATATACGTCTGTATTGTTGGTTATAGTATAGGAATCGGGTAGATGGTAGGTGATGAAGCATAATCAATTTTTAGTTAAGTGTTTGTAGATATTATCCATCAAAGTTCACAATACATAATCTTTTGGATAATACATTACAATGTGTTTAACGATTATGAAATCGTATTTTTCTTTAAATTCGAAGTCTTCTACTTTTCATTTGTAATATGTAATGTTTGGGTGATCCTTGAGATAGTCTGGGTATTCAGCATTATCAACATCATCTAGCACATCCACTTTTGCTCCATAACTAGCCGCCAAGATACTGAAGTATCATTTTCTGGCTTTGAGATCCAATATACGTTGAGGTTCATGTTCTTGGATTAGTTCGCTAACGAGTTTTGCTCACTGCATTAGTGTTTTTATTTAATTAAATAAAAGTCAGATTTTTTATCATAAAAATTGTTCTAATCTTAGAATATCTAGATCAGGTCTAGATTCATTCAAATCATCAAGTGTAAAATCTTGTAATTTATCATTATATGTTTGGCAAATATCTTCGATGAGGGCGATATTAAATTCTCTATCGTATGCTTCTTCCACAAACATTCTTACACATAAATTAGTTGGGATTCATGCAACAACGATATTTTTGATTCACTGAAGTTCTTCTTCTAGTTTTGTATTAAAGAAACATGAAATTTTGTGCTTTTTGATAATAATATCTTCTGGTTGTGGACAAAGGTCTTCAATGATTTGTGAAAGAGGTTCTTTGTCAGCAAAGGCTCATTCCTTTTCTGTGTGTCTAACAAAAATAATTTTGTAACCCATCTCTCTGGCATACTGGATTAGATAGCAAGCTCTATCTATTATTCAGTCCATATTACGTAGACGGTAATCAGAATTTTTATCTCTCCATAGTTCCTGAAGTCCAATTAGGACAAGTGCTGTGTTTTGTTGGGACATTTGGATTTAGAAGAAAATAAAGCTGAATAATTTATAAGAATTTTTATGAAAAATACAACAAAGAAGATTAAATATTTATGATTTAAAAAAAGACTAAGCTCCTCACTTAGTCTTCTTTATGTATCATATAATTTTTAGTTTACATTGTAGTTCATTCTCATCATTGTAATCTAACGAACCAGATTATAGCACTAGTAATCAGCCATGCTAATAGTATTATAGCAAGTCAAAGAGCTGCATTTTTTAGTATTTTCCATCAATCTTGATAACCTTTTGAGTCACTTCAAGATGTGAGCATTTTGAATCATGCGAATAAACAAAAGCAGAATGTGACTGTAGCTAGAATACCTAGTATCCATTTAATGGTGTTTTTTACGGTATCTAATAATGATGAAGATGGTCATTTGTCTGTACCAATTACATCAATATCTTTAACTAATCATAATTTGTCATCTCAAAATCATGCGGAGCATGTGTTTGGAATACAATTTACCGCTAAAATGTTTAATCATAGTATAGCTATGGTTCGATATATTATTTTTTTCATTTTAATATAACTTGACATAAATTTTTTATTATCACATAACACCGGTAGCACCTTGTTTATTAACAAACCAGAATATTATGCTGACAATAAGCCAAGAAAGTAATATAATAGCAAGTCAGATAGCTGCATATTTTAATACTTTCATACCATTTTTATATTTGTTTTCGTCACCAGCAGAAGTCATCATAATGAATCCAGCATAAAGACAAATAACAACAGCTACAGTTGCTAAAATACCTAAGATCCATTTAATAGTGTTCTTTATGGTATCAAGTAGGGTGCTGTTTTGATTTTCTGCTCCTGTAATTGCGTTGTTATCTCCTTTTAAATCTCCTCAGATTGTTCGATTATCTCCGCTTGCACCATCATTTCCCCAATTAAAAGTAGTGTTAGTAACATCAGCAGTAGTAGCAGATACATAATTAGGTAAAACAGCCACTCATGCTAAAGTAAAGATTCATAGGAAAGCTCCTATTAACAATTTTTTCATTTTTATGAGAATTAGTAGATAAAAAGTAATGATTATTCTTTATTATCACATAACACCAGTAGCACCTTGTTTATTAACGAACCAGAATATTATGCTGACAATAAGCCAAGAAAGTAATATAATAGCGAGTCAAATAGCTGCATATTTGAGTATCTTCATACCATTTTTATATTTATTTTCGTCACCAGCAGAAGTCATCATAATGAATCCAGCGTAAAGACAAATAACAACGGCAACAGTTGCTAAAATACCTAATATCCATTTAATAGTACTTTTTATAGATGAAAGTAATTGAGCTCCCGCCAAATCATTATTCGTATCTAGAAGCATGTTTTTGTCACCTGATGGATTGTCCCATCCAGTAGAGTCAGCATCTGCATAATTAGGTAAAACTGCAACTCCAGCTAATGCGAACATTCATAGAAATGCTCCAAATAACATTTTTTTCATTTTCATGTGTATAAATAATAAAAGAATAAAGATTATGTTCAGATAAAAAACCTCTGAAACATTGTATGAGATAAGTTTATATAAAAATTTTTATTTTGCAAATTTTTGGGCAGAAAATTTGTTATCGTCGATTTGCTTGAAGTATTGTTGTAAAATGTAGTTTATGACCGTAATTTATTTAATCAGTTTTTTTCTTCTATATGTAAGAAGTTTTGACTTTTACTATATTTTTATTATGTTATCGTTTGTTGTGTTTAGTTATATTAAATAAAATATGATAAAAGATTCACAGGTGCAGCAAGCTATTTCTGCTGAGGAGAAAAGACAACAAAATTGAATGGAACTCATTGCAAGTGAAAATTATCAATCTAAACAGGTCTTGGAAGCTCAGGCTTCAGTTTTTGCTAATAAATATGCAGAATGATTTCCATGAAGACGTTATTACTGATGACAGGAAAATACTGATAAAATTGAATCGTTAGCAGTACAAAGAGCAAAAGAATTATTCAAATCTGATCATGCAAATGTTCAGGCTCTTTCATGAGCAGCTGCAAATTTGTGTTTTTACACAGCTGTAATGAATCCCGGAGATACAATACTTTGAATGGATTTATCGCATTGAGGACATCTGACACATTGAGCTCCTGTTACATTTTTTTCCAAAGTTTTCAATTTTCAGCGTTATAAAACTAAATCAGATTGAAGTATAGATTTTGAAGAGTTGGAAAAACTTGCTATCGGATGCAAACCAAAAGTTATCCTTGCATGATTTTCTGCATATCCAAGAGAGCTTGATTATGCGAAATTTGCTGAAATATGAAAAAAAGTCTGAGCAATTCTTTATGCGGATTTATCTCATATTTGAGGATTTATCGCTGCATGAGAGCTAAAAAATCCGTTTGATTATGGATTCCATGCGATGATGACGACAACTCATAAATCACTTCGCTGACCTCGTGGAGCATTGATCCTTTCTAAGTGAATAGTTTCAAATCCGCTCAAAAAGCCTGAAGATACGATTGAAAATCTGCCAACGAGAATTGATAGGGCAGTTTTTCCAGGAATGCAGGGTGGACCTCATATGAATACTATTGCATGAATAGCAGTTGCACTTTGAGAGGCTCAGACTCCTGAATTTAATAATTATGCGCATCAGACTTTGATTAATGCAAAAACTTTGGCTGAAGAAATGCTAAAATATTGATATAAATTAGTTACATGATGAACTGATAATCATATGATAGTGATGGATTTTTCTGGTGAAAGTTTTACATGATGAGATATTGAGAAAGTTTTGGATAAAGTTTGAATATCTACATCTAAATCTGTAATTCCAAATGATCCAAATCCTCCATTTAATCCATCTGGACTGAGAATTGGAATGCAGGCTATGACTACGAGGGGAGTAAGAGAAGATGATACTAAACACATTGCTAGATTTATTCATGAAGCAATTCAGAATAGAAATGATGAAAAAAAACTGAAAGTAATTCATGCACAGGTTGGAGAATGTTGTCATCATTTTCCGATTCCATCTATAGAATAATAAAATCTCTCTGTCCGGAAATGAACAGAGAGAGAGGGGGGTAGAAAGATTAGCGTCTTGACAGTAGCCTTCGTACCGAATCTATCAAGTCTTTAGCCTCTTGAAGCTGCTCTGTGGCTTTTTCATGATCTGCTAATTGCATGATGTTTTGGTCTTCAGCTACTCTTTTCATGATTTGTTGGATAGTCTCAATCTCGTTTTTTTCAGCTTTACGCAGTTTTAGAACTTTGTCGATTGAGTTCCTCAGGATTGTTAAATCGTCTTTTTTTGTTTTCTTTCTTTTTTTCATAATTATCTCTTTTTATTATTCTTTTTTTAATATATTCTAATTTTTTTTAAAGTCAAGTAAAATATTTTGGATTTAAAAAAAGTCTCAACCGTTAATAAACAGATTGAGACACGAAAACATTAACTAAAGCAGATTCCAGTCTCCCATGTTATCACAACAACGAGACTGTTTAACCTTAATCTAATACCATGAAAAACCACAATGTGAATGTTAAATAAATCGAGATTAAAATCAATAGAATTGTATAGAATTTTTCTATTTATTATTTTGTCAGCGAAATGAAGCAAGATTTCTCATAGTTTATAAAAAATCTGAATTAAAATTCGAGATTATAAATCATTTTTCCATAAGTCAATAGTTGATGTCTTGAAATTTTTGTTGGATTTTCTATAAAATATGTATTGAAAATTCAGTTTTTTTTATTTTTATTCAAAAAATTTATGAACGATAAAGATGAAGCATTTATTAATGCACAGACTCACCATCAACCAGAGATTGATCATCCAATTGAAAAGGAGATTACGCAGTCTTATATAGACTATTCAATGTCTGTAATTATTTCTCGTGCATTGCCTGATACTAGAGACTGACTAAAACCTGTGATAAGGAGAATACTTTTTGGAATGTATCAGATGAATAATGTTTATAATCAAAAACATAAAAAATCTGCCAGAATTGTCTGAGAGGTAATGTGAAAATACCATCCACACGGAGATGCTTCTATTTACGATGCAATGGTTCGTTTGGCTCAAGGTTGGTCAATGAGATATCCATTAGTCGATGGGCAGGGAAACTTCTGATCAATAGATTGAGATGGGGCTGCTGCCATGAGGTATACAGAAGCTAGACTTACAAAATTGGCAGAGGAAATGATGGATGATATTGAGCAGGATACTGTAGATTGGAGATTGAACTTTGATGGGACATTGAATGAGCCAGTTATGCTTCCTACTAAATTTCCTAATCAGCTTTGTAATGGAACTATGTGAATTGCTGTTTGAATGGCTACAAATATGGCTCCGCACAATTTGAATGAAGTTTTGGATGCTTGTCATTTGTTGCTTCAAAAGGAGTGAAAGAAAATGATGGCTACAGTAATTGATGAAAATGGAATGGAAGTAGAGAAAGAAGTAGAATATGAAGTGAGTGTAGATGAAATTATGGAAATTATCCAAGGCCCAGATTTCCCAACTGGTGGAACAATTTTTGATAGAGAAAATATTAAAGAAGTTTACAGAAAATGAAAAGGACCTATCGTTGTTCGCTGAAAAACTCATACAGAAGTTTATGAAGATAGTCACGTTATCGTTATTGATGAGATTCCTTACTTGGTAAATAAAGCTTCATTAGTTTCAAAAATCTGAGAATTAGTGGTAGATAAGAAAATTGAATGAATCTCAGATATTAGAGATGAGAGTAATAAGAATAAGAATAGAATTGTATTATATCTTCGTAAAGGAGTAAATCCTGATGCAGTTTTGGTTCAGCTTTATAAATTTACTGAACTTCAAACAAACTTTAATGTAAATAATGTATCATTAGTAGAATGAGGAACTCAGCCTAGATTATTGAATATTAAAGAATTATTGATGGAATTCGTAACATTCCGTCGTGAAGTAGTTCGTCGTCGTTCAGAATTCCAACTCCAGAAAGCAAAAGACAGACTTCATATCTTGGAATGATTAAAGAGAGCTATTGATATTATTGATGATGTTATCTATACAATCCGTCATTCAAAAGATAAGAAAGAGGCTAAAGATAATTTGATATTAAAATTCCAATTCTCAGAAGAACAAGCTGAATATATCCTTCAGATGAGATTGCAATCATTGGTTGGATTGGAGATTCAGAAAATTTTGGATGAAATCGCTGAGAAACAAGCTAAAATCGCAGAATTGACTGAAATCCTTGCAAATCCTGAAAAATTGGATGGAGTGGTTCAATCAGAATTTGATTATATGAAAAACAAATATGGTGATGAGAGAAAGACTGATGTGTCGGATGATACTTCATTGCTAAATCTTACATGAAGTATTAAAGCTATTCAGGCTGCGGCAGATAGAATTAAGGAAGACGTAATATGCCGAATTGGAGCTGATTATTCAATGAGAGTATTATATCAAACTAGAATTCAGACTATACCTGAAGAAACTATTGATTTAATTTATACTCATAATCAGGATAGAATTATAGTTATCACTGATTTAGGAGAATTGGTAGTGCAGAGATTGAAAGATTTTGGTTCTCAGACTATGGCAAAGCCAGCTGTGAATCTGAAAAATCATTTCAATTTGAGATGAAAGGTGGTATTTGCAAAAACATTGCACTATAACTATGAATATCTCACATTCCTTACAAATCAGAATAATATCAAAAAGATTAAGAAAGAATTAGTGCTTTCATTCAAGAAATTCCCAACTGTGATTATGAATCTTGGACAGGGAGAAAAGATAGTTAAAGTGGAGGCTGTAAATGATAGTGATAACTTGTGAGTAATCACAAAGCAGTGATGGATGTTATTATTCAATACAGCAGATCTTAGACCTATGTGAAAGACTGCATGATGAGTAAAAGCTATCGAACTACAAGAATGAGATCAAGTTGCAAATATGTTCTTGTACAAGGATGAACCATTTATTCTTATTCATTCAAATAAAAATGCTAAACTTCTTTCATTAGATGATCTCAAGATATGGAAGAGAGCTAAAAAATGACAAGTAGTTATGACTGGAAATGATGAGTTAGAGGGATGATTATCTATTATTGAATGAGCTGTCAGACTTCGCTTTGATGATGGAAGTATGGAGACATTACATTCAAATAATATCCATCTCGCAGAGCCTGAAACTCCATTAGTTAAGATTTCTGATAAAGCGATAGCTATTGCTTATCGTCCATGGGAAGAAAAAGATGAAAATAGAAAATATAAAGATGAAAAGAAAAAGAATGGGCCAGAAGAACAAGAGAATTTGTTCTCAATTCCATGAGTAATTCCTTCAGTTCCAGTTAATCCAAAGGAGGAAAAAGATGGTGAAGATAAATGAACGGAGGAAGAGTATGAAGAAGATGTAGAAGCTTAAAAAATAATGAAGTCGTAAATCTTTATAGCCCCTCTTAAGAAAGAGGGGTTTTAAAAATTAAAAATATTTTCTTAAAGAGTTGTTTGTGAGGAGAGGAGTTTAGTTAAGGAATATGATTATAGTTGAAAAACTTTATTTTTTTGCGTGAATATTCTATGTATTGACTTTAGTGTATAAAATTATATAAATTTAAATAGTAAATAAAACAAAATATGTGTAAGATTATGGATAAAAAAGAACGAATTTTAGGTCAGGATAAAGGGTGTCTTACTGAGGACATTTTTGATTATCTGAATACACTTTTAGAAAAAGATCCCAAGAGGGCGGAAGTAGTTGTGTATTTGTTGTATGATAGTTGTAATCAATTCCGGTATGATTACAATTGTAACAAGGTTCCGCATACGAAAGAAATGAAAGACCATTTAGAAAATGTTGAGTATGCACGTTTCTATTTAATTGGTTGGACAAAACACTTCGGTGTTATCTTCGATCCTCAGGATGGGAAAGGTGAGATTTATTTGAGTGATTCATTTGAGAGATGGTTTCGTTTCTGGAATGACCACTTTAATAGAATTGGAGCAAAGTGGAAAGAATTCAACTATGCAGTTTCCCATGATGAAGATATTACACCTTATCTTCCTGAAAAGGCTTGGAATGAAGATTAGTGTTTATGGCTTTTGTTAATTATTTATGTTAAATCGGGCTAAATTAAGTCCGATTTTTCATTTGTTATTTTTAAATCATATCTTGATATTTAACAGTATTAAGTTATTTTTAACTATTGTAATAATTTCTGTCATTTCGAGGCTTTAGCTGAGAAATCACACTATGTGATATAATTGATTTTTCGTATTCGTTCGAAATGATGAGGGAAGGTAGTATTTATATGTTTTTTTTAATTAATTATATATTAATATGACTCCAGCTATAATTTATTCATTTGCAAGTGTGCTAATAATCAGCTGTGTATCTTTGATTGGAATAGTTACACTCTGAATTTCTACAGAAAAACTCAAGAAGATTCTGATTTATTTCATTGCATTTTCTGCTGGAACTTTGATGTGAGATGCTTTTTTGCATTTGTTATGAGAAACAGCTGAACAATATGGATATAATGAACATATAGCATTATTCACTTTGTGATGAATTTTGCTTGGATTCATAATTGAAAAGATAATCAACTGGAATCACTGCCATTTACCTATCACTGCAACCCATCAGCATTCATTTGCACAGATGAACTTGGTCGGAGATATGGTACATAATTTTATAGATGGACTGGTTGTAGCTTCAGCTTTTTTGCTTTCTATGCCAGTTGGAATTGCTACGGCATTAGCAGTTCTTTTGCATGAAATCCCACAGGAAATTGGAGATTTCGGAGTGCTAATCCATGGGTGATATTCTAAAATGAAAGCTTTAAAGCTGAATTTTCTTTCAGCTTTGACTGCATTTTTCGGGGTAGTAATTGCTTTGATTTTACAGAGATATGTGGAAGATATTTCAGCATTCTTGATGCCTTTTTCAGCATGATTATTTATATATATCGCATGAACGGATTTAATCCCAGAATTACATAAGCATCCAAAAGTTAGCCAGTCATTATTGCAGGCACTGTGTTTCGTTGTTGGTATTTGAGTGATGTGTTTATTGTTATTCGTTGAATAATATATTATTCATCCAGTTTCTTGCTTATTTCTTTTTTCATTTCATTTACTCATTCTTTGATGAATGATTTTAATTTACCAGATTTTTTTTCTTTGTATTCATCGTCATCAAAATAATATCATCATTTAGCTTTTTCTTCTACTTCAATTTCATAAATATATTTGCTGCCGATAGCTAGTTTAATTACTCGTTTATTTAGTTTTTTTTGTAGTCACATTATTCTTTCATACTAGCTTCTAAAAGTTTAGTCTGGTTTTCTAATACTAATTTATCCATAATATCGTCAATATTCCCAGCCATAATGCTTGGTAAATTTGACCATGATTCATGAATTCTGTGGTCTGTCACACGGTCCTGTGGAAAATTGTAAGTTCTAATTTTTTCTGATCTATCTCATGTTCAAATTTGGTTTCATCTCAGACTTTTTTCTTCTGCTTGTTTTTTGTCTAATTCAATTTGATATAATCTAGATTTCAAAACGGCAAAAGCCTTTTCTTTATTCTGAATCTGTGATTTAGAATCTCAGATATTAACTATTAATCCTGATGGGATATGGTGAATTCTGACTCATGTCTGATTTTTGTTCGCATTTTGTCATCAGTTACTAGATGCAGCGTAAGTATCCATCACAATATCTTTCATATCAATCTGAATATCTACATCTTCAGCTTCTGGCATAACTGCAACAGTTACGGTTGAAGTGTGAACTCTTCATTGAGATTCAGTTTCTGGAATCCTTTGAACACGATGAACTCCTGATTCAAATTTCATCAATGAATAGACTTTTTTACCAGTCATTTTGACCATCACAAATTTAACTCAACCGATATCAGAAAGTTGTTCTTCAATTATTTCAGTTTTCCATCATTTCTTTTGTGCGAAAGCAAGATACATTTTTAAAAGTTCAGTACCAAATAATCCTGACTCATCTCATCATGCAGCAGGGCGAATTTCAAGGTAAATATCTTTATCATCGTTTGGATCTTTTGGTAGGAGAGCGATAGTTAGTTTTTTATCCAAATCTTGAATTTCAGCTTTAGCTTTGTCTAGCTCTTCCTGAGCCATTGCAACCATTTCTTCATCAGTTTCTGTATCTAGTAGTTCCTGAGCATTTTTTTGATTTTCCAGAGCTTTTTTGTAAGCAACGGCAATGTTGTAAGTATCTTCAAGTGATGATAATTCTTTGTTTACTGCTTTAGATTTTTCCGGATTTTGAAAAACTTCAGGAGAAAGTGATTCTTCTCTTAATGATTCATATTTTGCGATAATCTTTTCTAATTTATCAAGCATAATTTGACAGTGTATATAAATTTTTTTCAAGAATTTTACGAAACTAATTCTATTGAAAAGGGGAATGCTTTCAAGGGAAGATTAAGTTCTAATATCAGGTACATTTATATATTTTTTTAGAAAAGATCCCTGTTATCACAACAGGGATCACATATTGGCAAATAAGAAAATTGCAGAAAAACCGCATGGTGTTATTATATATATTTTTATAAGAATATCAATAGATTATAGCAGATATATAAAAGATATAACTCATGCTTGAATTTCTAATGGATAATCGTAAATTCAGAACAGATTTTTTGAGTTGATTAAATGTTATATGAAGTATAAATTGTTGAATGAATCATATGATAAAACACTGATTGAAAGATTGCTTGAAGTCAGACAAATTGCATCGGATGTTGATGCATTTTTTGAGCCAACTTTACAGCACACTTGGATAGATCCATTCAAAATCGAAGGAATGGGTAAGGCAGTGGAACATATTATGAAAAGTATGAAGAATAATGAAAAGATTATGATTTTTTGAGATTATGATGTGGATTGAGTGACTGCTAGCTATTGTTTATATAAATTTTTCCGTTATTTTCTAAAATATCCACATGTGAGCATTATGTATCCTGATAGACAGAAAGATGGATATGGGCTTAGGGACTATCATTTAGACGAGATGAAAAACAGGTGAGTACAATTGGTTATCACTGTGGATAATGGGATAACTTCTATAGAAGAAGCTAAACACGCAAAAGAAATCTGAATAGATTTATTAATAACGGATCATCATCAACCATTGAATGAGTTACCTGATGCGGTTGCAGTTTTGAATCAAAATTGTTCTCCTGATTATCCATTCAAATGATTAGCGTGAGTAGGTGTAGCCTTTAAAGTTATCGTTGCAATGTTGTCTAAATGTAATTTTACAAATGAAAGAAAAAATCAGATTTTTAATTTCTTTTTGCCTATAGTTGCGATTGGAACGGTAGCCGATGTGGTTCCACTTTTATGAGAAAATCGTTTTATAGTAAAGAGGGGATTAGATCTGATGAATCGTCATACTGATAACTTACCGAAATCACTACAATGATTCTTGTCGTATTTGAATATTAAATCTCCGATAGATACTTATTATATTTGATTTGTGATTTGACCTAGAATTAATGCGTGATGAAGAATTCAGTCTCCATATGATAGTCTAAATGTATTTTTGCATGAATGAGATGAGCAGAAAGAATTTTTGGATAAAATGGATGCCATCAATCAGGAGAGGAGGAGAATTCAGGATGAATGATTCAAAATTGCTGAAAAGCTGATTGATGTCGAGTCGCCAATACTTATTGCTGAAAGTCCAGATTTTCATGAATGAGTTATCTGAATTATAGCCTGAAGATTGACAGAAAAATATAATAAACCATCCATAGTTTTTAAGTCTGATAAAGAAAAGTGATCGGCTTCAGCAAGTCTTAGGTGACCTGATTATTTTAGTGTAATTGATATGCTCAAAGAGAATTCTGATATTTTAGAGCGCTTTGGTGGTCATAAATGAGCATGAGGATTGACTGTGAAGATAGAGAATTTAAATAAATTATGTAAGAAGTTGAAAAGTTATTGTAAGAAAAAAATAAAGGAATCTGATTTAGAAAAAGTTTTGGTCGTTGATACAAAGATTTTGCCACAGGAATGGACGAACTGAAATTTTAAATTTTTGGAGAGATTTGAACCATTTTGAGAATGTAATGAAGAACCTTTGTTCTTATTCGAGAACCTTCAAGTTCAAAAGATTGAAAAGGTTTGAAAAAATGGAAGTGCACATATGAAACTTTATGCACATCGATGAAATCAATTGTTACATTTATTGTTTCGATGAAAGGGTAGTCAGTCAGATTTAATTTCTGATGAAATTTCTGTTATTTGAAAAATTAAGAGAGATACTTTCAATGGTGGATATTTTGTAGATGGATGTGCAGTAATAGAAGATGGAAAAATTGTAGACCTTTAATAATTTGTAATAATAGTTTTATTTTCTTCTAGTGCTCATAGATCTATTTTTTCTATTTTTTCGAATTTTGGATATTTCTCTCTGAGTGTATTATACTTGAATATCTGGGCTTTTCGTTGTTCTTCAATATCTGATAATTCTGGGAAGTTGAAATATAAAGTTTTATCATCTGATGTGAATATTGCAAATCTAGTAGATCATGCCAAGTATACAAAACGTAACATATTGTTTCAGAATTCTTCTTTGGCTAGAGAGATGATTTGCATGAATTTTTCTAAACTTATTTCAAAGAAGAATCAATCCAAACTATTTGATCATGTTAAATATTGAGGAGTTTCTATTAAGAATAGAGGTTCTTCATCTGGGCCTCTAATTCAGAGTAACATTCATTCTTTCATTTCAACAAAAGTTTTTTCATTCCATACTGCAAATTTTTTGTCATTTAATTTTACTAGTACAACTGGATCATAGTACATCAGTTCTATTCATAAGGTTCATCAATTATCAGGTTCTTTTCGAGATGATTTGAGAGGGAAATTGTTTTGGATAATTTGTATTCATCATGATGATGTTTCAGTTTGAATTTGGGGTTCTTCTGTGTTAAATCATGATTGAGGAACTTCTTCATTTAACGTTTGTTTTTTTATAGTAGGGAATTTAATTCATGTTATTAAAGTTTCATCTTCTACGACTGTTTCTTCTTGTTTAGGTTCAAGTTGTAGATCAATTTTTCCTACGAAAGGGAATTTTTTTTGAATTTTAGATAATAATTTATCTTTGTTGGATAATAATATGTAATAGTTTTTTCATTTTACTTCATTTGATATTAGATTGAATAGTTCGATATCTTGGTACGTTGCTAGTGTAGCTTCGGAGAACTTTATTTGTGAAATTGTTTGTTCAGGTTTAAAAAATAATGATTTTATTAAAATAAAAATTCAACATACAATTATTAATACGAAAAATACTCATCGGGATAATATACTTTTAATTTTTTGACTAATTTTAATTTCAGGAATAGGTACGCCAGATCTGTTTAGTGTTTTTCTAAAAGATTGTCTGCGTTTTTTGCGAGAAAATGGTCTTTGACTTACTAAACCTTTAGACATACCAGATATAATAGAATACAAAAGTTAAAATAACTCAGAATATGAAACCTCACATTACTTCCATTGGGGTATGTCATAGTCTTTCTTTTAGTTTTGATTTTCTCTGTTCACTCATTAAGAAATTTTCTTGAAGATCTCTTCTAATTGCGTTTAGATATTCTGCATGTTTTCAGGTTTGATACCTTAGATTCATAGCATCATAAGCAAAAAGCATAGAAAACGTCAGAGCTATAGCAAAAGATACGCTCCATATTCAGTCTGCTAATAATGCTAAAACTGTTACGCTACTAGCTACTCATGTATGAAAAGAGGGAAATCCTCCTGAAATAAAAATGTGGTTTAAACAAATTCTTTTTTCTACGATGGAATCAATTATAATTTTTACAAATTGTATAATTACTCCTACAAGGAGTACAATGAATATAGGAGGAATTTTTTCTGGGAAATAATCAATAAAATTATGCCGCAGCAATATGATATAGTCTCGCATATTGTGTAAATAAAAATAAACTTAATATCTTTGATATTGATATTAAGTTTAAATTCAAATAAAAATCCGATTTTAAATTTTTTATTCTTCGAGCATTCGTGGGTAATATTTTTCTACAGCTCTCATTAAGTTTTCTGGTCTGATAACTCCGAATTCTGTTATAATTCATGTAATATATTTGTGAGGAATTCTATCAAATGCAAAATTTACTATATCTAATCATTCTGGAGCTTCTGGCCATAATTCTTTTCCGCTTCTTGTTTCTATTCATATTTTATCAACTACATCGATTTTTAATAAACTTCCAACTACATATAAAGGCACTCATGAGTTCCATGCAGATAATCAAATAGCAAAACTTCAAACTTTGTTGATTACACTTCAATCTGGCTTAATACAATCAGATCAGAGAAATATTTCTTTTACATCAATTGTATTTCAAACGGTGTTGTCTATTATAGATGAAGCTAAACTATCAACAACCATTGTGTCAGGAACTCAAGCTTTTACAAGGTCTTGTGATGTTTTTCTTCACTGATATAGTGGCCTAGTTTCGGTATTATATACATGAATTTTTTTTCAATCATTCCGTGCTTTTACTAGAATATCAATTACTGATTTTGAATGACAATGTGTAAATACGATATCTCAATCGTGAATTAAATCTGATCATATTTCTGGTCTGATTCATTCTTCTCTTTCTATCCAATAAAGATATTGCTTAAATGCATCAGCGAGTTCTTTTGAGTCAGCTCCTCACTTTAATTTTGATTTTGCATATTTCATTGCATTGCGAAGTAATGGTTCTGTTTCTCTCGCATCTACTAGCATTTGAGAAGCTTTATTGAAAAAATCTGTTACTTCTTTTGAATTTTTAAACTTTCAATTACGTAATTCTTGTTCCATGATTTTACAAGCTTCTCTTGCAATATTAGTTGCTCATTGAATAGTGATGTCTTTAATATCCTGTGCAATTTTTTCTACGTTTTTTAAATTAGCCATTTTGTTTTTATTAAAATAAAACTTTATATATTTTATTCAAAACATTCTCAAAAAGCAAAAAAAAATGTACTTTTTAAAAAAGTCGTCCGTGAATACAGAACGACTCGAAATGTTGTTTTGAGGTTTTACTTTGTTTATTTTTCTACTCTGAAAGTTACATCGAATTCGTTGTTTTCAATTGATGAGTCAATTTTCTCAATACCTAAGTCTTTATTAGTTTGCATGAATTTTGATAAATAATCTGCAAATTGTTTATCAGAGCTACACCTAAAGTTAACTTGGACTTCTTTACTGTTAGGGTCAACTAGTTGAGCAGCAGATTCTTCATCGGAAACGCTGATTGTTTGCCGAGGATTGGAAATAATAATAAAGAAAATGGTCATAGAGATTGCCATCACTGAAAGCAAATCTTTTAAAAATTTTTTTAATTTTTTCATTTTGTTATAAATTTTTTATGATTTTTTGTTTATGATTTTTTAATTTTATATCACGTAATATTCTGTATTAGTGTATTCACTAATTAGTGGTGCTAATTTATGCTTATTTAAAAATAGGTGTCTAAACCTATTCTTTTTTTAAAGAATTTTACGTGACGTTTTATGTATAATTAATTTGTTCAAAAAATCAACTCTTTTTTATGAAAAATAAGCTGGGAATTGGTATATTATTATTGGATTGATTTTTCATCAATGTAATTTTTTAGAGTTTCTTTTACTTTTTGGATGTCGTCGTTTATTGCTGCAGGTGTTCATTCTAATGGATATTCCCGTCAAAGTTTTTTTCGTTTTTCTATTGCCATTGTATGATATGGGAGTAGATTTATTTTCTGGAAATTTTTTAGTGATTGTATGAATTTTCACAAATTTTTGATGTCTATTTCATTATCAGTCAGTCAGGGTACTACTACGTATCTTATCCGATAATTCATTCACTGTTCGTCTATATAACGAATGAAATCAAGTGGTGTTAAGTTTGATGTTCATGTTATTTTTTTGTGTAATTTGGGAGTCATTCCTTTAATGTCAGGAAGAACATGGTCTGTGTATTTTAGGGCTTCTTTTATATCATCATTTAACAAAAATCCGTTTGTATCTAGGCATGTATTGATTCAGTTTTCTTTTAATAATTTTAATGTTGGAATTAATTCTTTAATTTGTAAGAGGCATTCTCATCATGAAAATGTAACTCATCAATCTTTTCAAAAATATTCTTTTTCTTTATAGACAAGTTTTAATATTTTTTCTTTAGAGATTTGTTTGTTTTTGTCTGTAGAAATCGTATCTGGATTTTGACAATATAGACAACGAAATGGACATCATTGTAGAAAAAATACCATTCTGATTCATGGTCCATCTTGAGTTGAAAATGATTCGTATGAATGGTAATTTAACATTTTTTTAATCTAAATTTACATTATGATAAACGTGATCTACATCATCATTATCGTTTAATTTGTCTAATAGGTTATTGAAAACTTCCAAATCATGTCCCTCTAAGGTTATTGTATTGTCTGCGAAATAATGCAAATCTGCTTCTGTGATATGGTATCAGAGATCCTCAATTTGTTTTCTTACAGTAAGGAAATCAGTTTTTGTAGTATATACCTCGGCTACTCAATCTTCTACGCTTACATCAGTAATTGCTAAATCCATCATGGCCATTTCAACTTCTTCATCATTGAATGGATTAACTTTTTCCATTTGTCTTCATTTATCTTCATACTTTTCTGATAATCAATCGATTACGATTAATCACTTTTCCTGAAATTGTCGAGCGACAGCTCACATTTCAGCCATAGCGCCACCTCATTTTGTTAATATAGTTTTGATATCGGAGCTGGTTCTATTTGTATTTGATGTAATAGTTTTGATAAGAAATGCAGAACCATTTGGTCAATATCATTCATAAATCACTTCTTTCATATCTTCTCATTCTAGTTGTCCTGATCCTTTCAAAATAGCTCTATCTATAACATCTCTTGGTAATCAATTGTATCTTGCTTTTTCTAAAACCATTTCAAGTGCAGGATTCATTTTGGGATCTGCTCAGTTTTTTGCTGCCATTTGAATCTTCTTTCAGATGATTGAGTAGATTCTTGATTTAGCGGCATCTCCACTTGCTTTACGAGCAGCGATACTATGTCGTCTTCACATGATATTATATTAGGGAAAATAAAAAAATCTGAACGTAGTTTATTTTTTTGATTTTTAATTTCTAGTGAAACTTTGGTAATTATTGATTACTTTTCTTTTGCTTGAATTTTTATATTCAATACATATAATCATTCGTAGACGATTTTTTATCATTTTAGTGTTGTTGAATAATGAAAACAGCTCTTATTATTATCTTGGTAATACTTTGATGTGTCTTTATGGCATGTGTTTTAATGATGTCTCCAAAATGATGAATCTGACTTTGAATAGGTGGATTCTCAGCATGATGAAATGAATATGGAAGTAAAAAATCTATTGAATGAAAATTGAAATTAGTTGCAATGATTACGTGAATTTTGTTTGTTTGTGTTTGTGCGTTTATGCCATTTGTTGGTTAGTTTTATATTTTGAAAATTAATATGTGGTATACACCATACGAAGTAAGTGTATGGAAAAGAGTTTGAAAATATCTTTTATGGGTTGTACTTCTCGCTTGGATAATAATTGGTTTCATTTTCGGATATTTCTATTTATTAGCTACTTGATCTCAGGAAGATAAAAAGGGCTGAACTTTTGTTGAATGAATTTTTAATGAAGTATCATATTTGCCTTATTTGAAAAGTGATGATCAGAGTGTCTTTTATCAGAAATTTCTTTTTAGGTCTTGTCTGAATTTGTACAAAGATTGAGATAATGATCAGTGAGAAAACGGAATTTATGATGGTGAAGATATAGCATATGCACAGGATCTTTGTAAAGTTTATACAGAAGATAATCAGAATTATGTTTTGAGGCTTGCAGATGAAAGTGCGAATCGGTCAGATTGAACACCGGTAACTATTCAAGATATATTCTTTACGTATGATGAAATTGTTCGTAAAAATCGTTGGGAAATTCAATCGTTGAATGCACGAAATTCTGTTTCTGTTGCTTTAGAAGATGATAAAGTAAAAGTTACATTCCCTACAAAGAACTCTGATAATGTGAATTTCTTTACTAATGCAATTTTGCCTAAACATATTGTTGATTCTATGAGTTTAGAGGAATATAAAAATTATTTTTCAGTTTCCCCTGTAACTAATTGATGTGCAAAAATAATGCCTCAGACAAAAGATGTGAATAGTTTGATATTTGATCTAAATGAGTGTACTGATACAAATTTTGCCTACTATCAAGTTAAAAATTATGAAAGTTTTGAAGAATTCGAAAATTTTTTGAAGTGAAAAAACGAAAAGGCAATGGTGGATGCGTATACTTCTATTAATTGATTAGAATGATTTACAGGTCAGAATGTTTTGACTTCTAAATTGTTGTGAGTATTTTTTAATACTGATTCATGAAAAGCGAATATAAGGTTAAGAAGATCTTTATGATGATTAATTTATCATAACTTTTTTACATGAGGTTATGAACAGTATTTGAAAGAGTATGATTGAGAATTTCTAAATTATTATGTTTCGGCGGGTGAGAATGTTGCGGAGATGATAAATCGTATGAGTTTGTCAGATGATGAAGCTGTCAATGCAAATGATTTGAAAGATTCTTGAGCGCAGGAATTGCCTTCAAGTATGTCGATTAACGGAGTGGATAGAAAATTTGTTTTCTTCTTGGAAAAACCTGAAGGTGACAAAGATTTGGAAATAAAATTTAGTAATGAATTTTCTAATATCAAAGTTAAAGCATCAAGTGATTGATCTACGTGGGGTCCTAAGAATTATAAAACTAGTGATAAAAGAATTGTTTATAAATTAATTAGTTGAAAAAATTTGAAGGTGTGAGTAAATAATTTTACTATATCATGATTTATAAAAAATAAAACGTATACAATTGCTAGTATCGATATTTATGTTTTTGAAAAATTATCAGCAAGTAAGTCTGAAGACAATCAATGGAAATTGAATGTATTATATTATAATGATTTGCCGTCAGCTTTTGCTATACAGCAGATGAGAAACATATTTCAAAATGCTTGAATTTTGGAAAATTTTGTATTTGAACCGGTTTATAATGCAGAAGAATTAGAATGAAAACTTCTTATGTGAACATATGATATTTATGTTTGAACGATTGATTTGTGAAGTAGAAAGGATGTGTTACCATTGTTCTGAACGGAGGATCCTCTTCTAAATCCTTCAAGGTATAGAAATCCTATATTGAACTCTTTGATTAATCAATTTTACAAAACTCGTGATGAAAATGTTAGATCTCAGATAAATATTTTATTGGCGCAGGATATGCCAGTGATATTTATATGAAACACTTATGAATCTATTCAGTTACAGGAAGAGATAAAAGATATGATATTTTCAGATGATGAGAATGGTAATAAAAAAGAGGTGTATGCTTATAAATGGAGATATGATATTTATTCTCATTATTCGATAGTTCATTCAGTACGTTTAAATACCAAGAATGCATTCAATAGTGAAAATTTTGAAATGTTTTTGGTGTCTAATTTGTTTCCAAATAATGAGGTTGATTTAAGTACAGTGGATGTTGATTTAGATTTTTTAGATAAGGAGAAAAAGGAAACATGATATAAAGTTCCTTATTATACGTTTGATTATGCAAATTTGTTGAGTAAGTAAAACTGAAGTATTTATTTGATGAATTTATTTGATATGTTTGATGCGATTGGTTTAGATCAGATAATATATTATGTTTTTTTACTTATAATTTTGTTGATATCAATTTGACTGCATGAGTATGCTCATGCGCGGACTTCTTATAAACTTTGAGATCCAACTCCTGTTTTGCAATGAAGGCTTACTCCGAATCCATTGAAACATGTCGATTTAGTCTGATTTATCTCTGTTTTCTTGATTTGATTTTGATGGTGAAAACCTGTTCAAATTAATCCAATATATTATAAAAATCCTATCAGGGATGAAACATTAACAGCTTTTGCATGACCTGCTATGAATTTGGTGTTAGCGTTTTTTTGAATGTTGATAATGATGGTATATGCGAAAATTATTTGAATTTGAGTCCAAGATGTATTATTGGTGAGTGATTTTGTTATATTGTTTCGACAAATGTTTATTATGTTGAATATTTGTTTAGCTGTCTTTAATATGATTCCACTTCCTCCGTTGGATTGATATCGTTTGATAAAAGTTTTTTGGAAAAAATGAGCACAACGAATGGAAAAAAATGTTATGCGAATTTCTGCTATATTGATTATATTAATTGTTTCAGGTTCTCCGTTAATTTGAAATTATATCTCAATTGTGAGTGATGCTATATATAGATTGTTTTTTATGTTGTTTAGCTTAATTTTTTATTAGAAATTCTTTATGTCTATGTTTGTCTAAGTTGTCTACTTTCTATCAAAGAATCAATCTATTTCTTTTTTTTCTATTCTAACAAAGAATGGTCTTCAGTGCTGACATACAAACATTCATGGAATTTTCTCAAATCAATCTTTTACTAATGCTTCCATCTGAGGGATAGAAAGTTTATTTCAGGCTTTTATAGATGTTTTACATGCTCTTGTTGCATAAACTCAATCAATTAGATGATCAAATGTAATCTTTTCTAAGTATAAGACATGATTAAATAATGTCATTAAATCTACTGGATTTGTAGCAAAAATTTGGGGTGTGGCATATATAACTATAATGTTTTCTCATAGCATAGAAATTTCGAATCATAGTTGATTTAATTCTTCAATTTTTTCTGGTAAATTAGGAACATTAGTTATTTCATATTTTAATGGTTGTAATAATGGTTCTGGGTTTAGATTTTCCTCTTTTTTCATAGTTTCAAATGCGATTCTTTCGGCTAATGCGTGTTGATCTATGTAGTATAAGGCATCTTGTGATTCTATTACGATGTAGCTGTTCCAAATTTGTCATATTATTTTGTATTCTCAAATTTCCTTGTTAAAAAATCTATTTCATTCAATTCTTTCGTTTTGAAGACTATCCAATCAGAATAGTGATTGAGTAGAATTGTTTGTGATATTGGTGGTCTTTATTGCTTCATCAAATAGTTTTACCTGTTCTGAAGTAGGAGAGTTTGTTTGTTGAATTTCTCAAAAATCCGAAACAATTTGATCTAGAACTGCAGAGCTTTGTTTATTTACTCAATTGTGTTGATTGTAATAAAACTTTTGATTTGGATTATTAAAGCTATAATGTTGTGATTGGTGTGAAGTTTTGTTTTGTCATAATGTTTCGGAAATTGTGTTATAAACCATTTGAAAAATCTGTTGGCTATCTGTAAATTTAACTTGTAATTTACTGGGGTGAACATTTACGTCAACGATTTTTGGATCAATATCAAGCTTTAACACAGCGAATGGATATTCTCATGGAGTGATTTGTCTGGAATAAGCGTCCATTAATGCTTTTTTTATGATTTTGTCTTGAACTGGTCTTCAGTTAACATAAATTTTTATATTTTCGGCTGATCAAAAGCGTAATCTTGGATCTGACACTACTCAGTAGAAGTGGATAAAATCTGTTTTTGTGTCAAATTCTTTTAAATTATTTTTCCAATCTTGTTTGTAGATATCAGTTATTCTATCTAGTAAATTAGATGGTTTTAAATCAAAAACTATACGGTTATTTTTTCTGAGTGTTAAATGTTTGTCGGCATGTCGGAGTGCTATATTTACGAAATAGCTATAACAATAAAAGTATTCTGTTTGTGCGGATTTTAAAAATTTTTGTCTTGCGGGAATGTTGAAAAAAAGGTCTTCAATTTCTACTATTGTTCAATGTTCAAATCAGACAGCTAGATGGTTTGTAATTATATCTCATCATTTTTTTTGTAATTTAGTTCAGATTTGTGAATATTTGGTTTTTGTAATCACGGTTATTTTGCTGACTTCAGAAATGCTGGCTAGTGCTTCTCAGCGAAATCAATAACTGGAAATATTATATAAATCTTCGTCACTTTGAATTTTTGATGTAGCATATCTTTCTAGTAATAAATCCATGTCTGATAATTCAATTCCGGTTCAATCATCTTGTACTGATAGAAACGATTTTCATCAGTCATTGATTGTTATTTCTATATGTTGAGCTCAAGCGTCTAGTGAATTTTCTACTAATTCTTTTAAAATACTGGAAGGACGTTCAACTATTTCTCATGCTTTTAATCTATTTATTACATAGTCAGGTAATTTATGAATAGACATTTTTGTATGTGAAGTTTTGAGTATATAAAAATTCGCGTTTAATTATACTATATCCTTCTCTAAAATCAATTAAAATTTTTATAAAACGGCAAATATTTAGGCTAAAATTTTTTGATAAATATAATCGTATAATTTTTTTAGAAAAAAGCAAATGAAAAGCGTATGATAATCTGATTTTTCTTTGCATTTTTATGTGTTAAATCTATCCTTATTTAGTTAGGATTTTTTTATAGAAAATTATTAAATTTGCTATGCAATTAAAATTTAAGAAAACCTGCCTTTTGACTACAATTTTTGTGTATTGTACTTCGTTTTTACTACAGAGTAATTTTGTCCTTTTTCAAGCTCTAGCAAAAGAGGATAGAACACCTCGCGTAAATATTGTTGCTATTTTGGTTGATAATGAAATTTATGGTTGAAGTCGTGAGTTTCGTGATTGATTGAAATGGTATGCATCTAATTATGTGCAACAACAACTTTCCGATACAAAAGCATTAGTGATACCTTTGAATCTCAAAAATATTCATGCTTATGATATTTATCGTATGATGGAGAATATTTATTTTGATTGATTGAAAGATGTAAATTCTTCTTTAATTTGATTGATTATGGTTTGAAATATTCCGTTACCTGTGGTTAATCAGGATTGATATATTTTCCCTACGGTTTATCCTTATGTAGATTTTGAAGAACAGAAATATGTTTGGGATTCAGAGATAGAATATTTTGTGCCAAATGATAACCCAATGTGACAGGCTGAGATTTGGCATTGATTGATTAATTATTGAGATGATATTCAGGCTTATCTTGATTTTTTTATAAAGGTTAGAAATTATGCAAAAGATCCTGAATGATTTATTTGAGATAGTATGTGGTACGATGATTTTATTTCTCAAAAAAAGTGATTTTTGAATGAAAATTTTCCTTATTATAGGAATAGGATTATGTTTGCTGAAGATCTTTGATATCAAAGATATTCTCCATTGATGAAGAAAATGTTTAGAGGGGAACAGACTGAAAATGCTTTGGATATAGTGTCAGATTTGGAAGATGCAACAGATTTAGATTTTTCATGAAAAGATGTTTTATTGGAAATGAATGCTCAGTGATTATGAGATATGCATAGTACACAGATGGTTCAGCAGGAGATTCAGACAAGTTTTATATCGGATTATAATGATCTTTTCTCTAAAATTAATACCTCAACTATGAGAGAAAATGTTTTTGCTTGATGAAGATGGATAAAGGAATATCAAAATTCAGATTGAGAGAAAAGTATGGTTGTAGATTCTGATAGTAGTGCTGCAAAATTGCAATTGAAAGATGACATCCTCCTTTGAAATGAGAATTTACAGTGATTAATTGAAAACTTAAATGATTTGATGGAGGATATGATTGATAAAAAAATTGAAGATGAAAAGTATAGTATGGATATTGTTGTCCCTGTCAGTTATCAGAAAACAACATGAAAGAGAGTTTTGTTTAAACGTTATTATTTTGTAGATCGTTATGAAAATTATTATTTTGGTAATAATGCACGTTTGATTGATGATGCAGAAGATCTAAGTATTTATAGATGAACATATAGAAATTTATCAGATTTAAGTGGTGTTTCATATAGTTCTTTATTGCAAGGGAATAATCCTATTAAATGACAGTATGATAAAACTGATTTGAAATTAAAATCTATTTGATGATCATATGATATATTTTCTAATCAGGTTGAGTGAAATAGATGATATACTATGTTAAGTGTCGAAAATGACCTAAATATATATGATGAGAACAAAACTGAAAAAAATGCTAAAAAGAAAAAGAGTTGATTTTTGGGTAGGGTGAGAAAAAAAACTCGACCAGAGGCGTGTCCTAATGATGGAGATACAGAGTGTGAATTGTTGTATGATTTTGCACAAAGGTGGCGATGATGAGCTTCTCCAATAAATTTGGATACTGATAGTATTTCAAACTGAATCTATACTTTGAGTGGCTATAAGGCAACTGATTCATGGAGACCTATTTTCGATATGTGATGATTTCAATCCTTAAAAGTCGGTAATGATGAATGAATAAATGGTACGTGATGGATTAATTGATTCTGAGCTTGACCACAGTGGGCTGCTAATAGTTTTAAGGCTTATATTAAATATGCTAGTCCAACACAGAGAGAATGATGGAGAAAATATAGACAATTTTTGACTAAATATGAATATTATGAAAATCATACGCCGGATGTTCATAGACCTTTTTCTGATTTGGATTATTTTAGATTGGATGAAAATATAATTAAAGGTTGGTCAATTTCTAAGGATAGATCAAGCGATAAGATTTTTAACATTTTTAGACCAAGATCTTGAAGGACTATGGAACAGTATAGTTATAAAGTTATTAGTTCTGTGGTTAAACATAAGAGTACAACGGATGAACAGATTAATTGAATAGATCGTAATAGATATGGAGAAAATTGAACATTATCGATGTATTATAATGATGTTAAGTCAGCGTATGAAAATTTACAGTATTCAGTATCGGAGATACTTGATACGCTTTCAGGATTAGTTGTTGATATAAATTCAGGGAGTGCTTATATTAATGCCAAGCTTAGTGAGTTAGAGGATACTGGTTTAAGCTATACTGGAATAAATCCTATTTTGGATGATATTGATAGTTTTGTTGATGAAGAACATGAAAATTTATCTGGATTTTATAATTCTCTTCAGTGATTGTATGTTGAGAATATTATAAGTGTTATAGATTCCATTATTTATATGGAGTGATGATCTAGAAGTTGAAATATTGTAGATATGAAAAAAATCTGATTTTTACCTATTTGGTTGTCTGAAATTAGTGGTGTAGAGAAAAATATAACATGAAGTATTTGATTAATCAATTCTTATTATGCTGAGGTCAGATCTTGAATTGTTGTTCAACAAAAAGTATGGAGTGGGATATATTGAGATTTGGTTAATAAAGAATGAATAGAATCGTGAAAAGTAGAGGTAATTTCGGGTAAGATTAATAATATTTTCTGGATTGAAAATATAGAGGAATCTACTGGAGATTTGATGAATGATCCCGATCCTATAGCTAACGAAGATCGAGATGAAGATGGCTCAGGTTGAGGCGAAACGTGAGAAACAACTAGTGGTGTTATGTTAACATGATGAACAGCAGAAATATTGATGGATGCTTTTAATGAGGAATTAAAACAAGTTGATATAATTTTTTCTAATGTGTTTGAAATAGATACGATAGGGCCACAAATAGAATTAGCAGCGAAAAAAGATGAAGATTTTGAAAAATGGATGAAGAAAAATTGAATTAACTATAAATTATTTACTTCATCTGATTGGATTAATCAATATGCCCAATGGGTCAAATGACCATGATATGATTCAGAATGAGCAAGAAAAAACCATGATCTTTTGGATGGAATAAGTGAACATATTACGTGAATGAATATTTTAACTCCTGATAGACCAATAGATTCTCCTCGTTATGTTAGTATGCAATCAATTGCTTGAAATGAAATAAAGTTTATTTATCCAGATCTTTTTAAAGTGGAAGTTTATAGTGTGAAGGGAAAGAATAAAAGTGGTTATGATGTGCATGAATTATTAACGTGAGGACAAATTAAAGCAAATTTGATTAAATATTTATCATGAAAAGTTTATGAGTATAATAGAATTTTGCAGAATGAATGTAATAATGCAAAGCAGATGAATTTATATTTTGAAACGTTAAGAGAATTGGGATATAAATGAGCCACTCCTGATAAGTGAGAACATGGATGCAATAAGAGATTTACTTTTGAAGATTTTGTAGATGTTTTATGATGAGAGAAAATGTTGGATGTCATATCTGAAACATTATATTATCAGAGTTTGACTAACAGGAAAAAGTTGGGCGCATGAAATGTTTCTGAAGATATAAATCTTATTAAGCAGAGTTTTAATTTGAATGATAAGAGGGGACAGGTGTTAAAAGATTATCTAACAGAATGAAATGAAAAGACAAGAAATCCAATATTTGAAATTCCTACTTATGAAATAGATGGATATGAAGTTGCTTTTATTAACTCGGATGGTAAAGATTATATATTTTCACAGGATGAATCTGAAAATGGTTTGGGAAATGTGGATACAAATGTGTTGAATTCTTCAAATAAGGGTAATAGGCAACCTAGTTCACAAGAAAAAGAGCTGGAAGATGAATGTAATATTCCTCCAAGTTGAAAGTTACCTTTGTTTAAGTTAAATGGGACTTCTCCTTGGTTGGTGTGATTTAAGTGTTGGTTGAAAAAAATTAGAGAAGAACCTATAAAATTAAAACTTAAATTTGACAGTAGTTTATGAGAAATTTTGTCATCAGATTCTTTTGAAGAATATGTAAAAAATTCTGATTTAGGTGAAACATTTAGTGAATGGTGAAAATCTTGGGATAATTATTTAGATTCTTGGGATTCTTTGGTAAATACTTCAGATTCATATGATTCAGATGCAAAAATTACGCAAATGCAGGTAAATGCAGAGAAATATAATCAGGAAGTAATTGTGTGAGATACTTGACTCTCTAATGCATTATCGAAGTTATATAAAAACTTGAAAATAAGTAATGATAATGTTTTATTGTCGGATAGTAATCCTACTAGTGAGTTAAGGATAGAATCAATGGTTGATTTATGATGAAATATTACAGTTGAATTTATTTGAACATGAGATGGTTGTATACAGATAGATTCTAATTCTTTGTGTAATGGTAAAACATATAAAAAAGTATTTAATCCTAAAACAGATCCTTTTGTAGGTGTTGTATCTTCTTCAGATCACATTGCGTGAAAGGTAGCATTAATAATGAATATTAAACTTTGATGATGATATATTAAAAAAGTAATTAAATATACAGTTAGTCCAAGTGTTTTGGATCATGTTGATATTAAGCTTGATGATAATAAAACTGTGGCGTGAATGATGACTCCAATCGAGATTATTTGATATGATAAATATGAAAATAAAGTTTCTTGGTGACTGGAAAAATATGATTTTACCGTTTCTCAATGAAAATTTTTCAAAGATTGAGCATATCAAACAGGATTTTCAACAAATGATTTTAGAAATCTGAAATTTTATTATCAGGCTCCTTTACATGCTGTAGATTGAACCACTGCAACATTTCAGATAAAGTCGTCAAACGGTAAAGTTCTATGAACTTATAATCAATCAATTGTTCAGGCTAATCCAGTGATAAAAGTAAATTGAAATACTGTTTTGAGTTGATCTGAAAAGCTAGTTGGTACGGCTTCTTATAAGTTGAGTGATGATGAAGATGTTTATTCTTGATGAAAATTAAATGTATCTAAATTACAGAAATTTGATATAGAAATTAGAGATTCTAAGTGAAATCTTGTTGATGTGGATAGTCAGGTTTTGGTTACTTCTAAAAATTGATTATTGGTGTTATGAAATATAATTAAACAAGAAAATTGAGAATTTATATTTTCAGAGACATCAAAAGGTTATATTAGGTCAGGTCATGTAATAATATATTTTTATCCTACAACGACAGCGGGTGATGATATAGTTGATATTGATATTCCATGACTTGATACTCGTGTTGTTAATTTTTCCATAAAACCATGTGATTCGAAAATAGTTAAGTTGAATGTTGTGGATGAATATGTTGAGATGGGAGATGTTACATATCTTGAAGTGTTCGCATCAGATGTTCGATGAAATTCTGCTGATATGGAACTTAAAATACAATCAGATCCAAGATATGTTGATCTAATTTGAATTTCTAAAATTTATAGTGGTCAGGATAAAATAATTAGTTTGGTTAATGTTAAGAATGGGTATTTGAAAATACCACTTCGTTGAGTATGAGCATGATATACTGATATATCTGTATGAGTAGGTGAGACAAATGCATTAAGAGTACTTAATGATGTTGAATTTAGTGTAAATGATGATTTATTGCCGGAGACTTGATTAAATATAATGTATTTAAACTATTTTTGAAGTGATTGGTGAAATCAGTGGTGATATTTATCTAAAAATAATAAACATGTGGAATCTTTGATGAAAAAATCAAATAAAATTATTACAACGACAACGCTTTTAGCTATTGAGGATAAAATTAAAAAAGTTGTATGGAAAGTTGAGCCTTGATTTAAAATTACGAATTTTGATGGTGTAAATACGAAGATGATGATGAAAAATTGAAAGTTAAATATATTTGTTTGATGATTGTCAGAAATGGATGTGATAATACCTTCATTTGATTGGGTAACGGCTACTTTTACCTCTGTAGATTCATTATTGAGTGATTCTACGAGTTCAAATAAAGATTATATTTTCTTTATTCCAAGTGATCCTAATTACAGTATAAAGTGATGAATATTGTATAATTCTGATGAAGCTATTGCTAATGTGATGGATTGAAAATTGTTTTTACAGCTTGATAATCAAATGTTGGATAATTGAGATAATGTGTGGAATGTGATAGATAAGTGAGTTAATTATTGAAAATTGATTATACATTTCCCTAATTTATCTCCTTCAGTGAAAGATTTTAAGGATATAGATAGCCGTTATATGGTTGATAAATTATTCACTAGATGATCAACCGATATTATGTCTAGTGTGTGACTTTTTGATATGATTAGTGAGTTTGAACTGAATACTAGCTATAAATCTATACAAAATTCAGATGAAATTGATGAAAAAATTTGATTCTTGGGTGATTTTAAAAATATTACATTATTTGCTGAATGAGAAATTGTTGGAGATGCAACTAAGACATATTGATCAGAATTATTGATAAATCTTTGAGATCCTGTTTTATCAAGGAAAGATGTAAATGAAAAAGTTTATGGAACCGATTATGATTGATGAATTTGACAAGAAATATATTCAGATCCAGAAAAAGATATATTTTGAACGTATCAAATAGATTTTAATAATGATTGATTGAAAGATTGGTTAATAGTGTATTTAGATGGGTGATTTAAATTGGCAAAGAATTATTGATGAAAGCCTGATCTTAGAAATATGCAAGATTTGATGCGTATAGCAGTTCGCGTTAAGGATGTTTTTGTCTGAGATGCTGATTGAAATAAGTATGAAGATATATTTGTACTTACAGATAATAATCAGATTAGAGTATATTTAAATAATTGATGAAATTTTGATGTTGATTGAAATGTTGTTTGTTTAAATCAAAATGTATTAGAGTGAGAAATATCAGAAACACCAAGCGATTTAAAATGATTGAATCAATTCTTTGTGGAAGATATGGATCTTGATGAGATTAGCGATATTATTACTTATGATGAGAAGTGATACGTTAAAGTGTTTTATTGATGATCTACAAAACAAGGTTCTAATTATTTGAGTAAGGAAAAATATGCTTGTGATTCGTGATGGTATGATAGAGAGATTGGTAATACAACGATTATTACAGCATTATGACTTCATTTATCTTCAGGTGATGTTTATGATAATAGTATGATGTATTGGGTGGGGCTTTCTAAATCTGAACTGCAGATAACAGAAAGCGAAATATCAGATTACTGAGTAAATTTTAATCCTAGTAGTTTGTCGGGTTTTGTGAAAGTGAAAGATAGAAAATCAGCAGGATCTATAAAACGTGTTATGGAAGAAGTTATGAATAAAGATAGCTTTGATGTAAGTGTTGCAAGTAGTAAATTTATAGATGAAGAATCTAAATATGTTGATGTAACATTGTATGAAAATACATTAGTTTGATGATCATGAAAAAATTATACATTTGTACCTATTAGTTATTTAGATTCAAACAATCCGAAGGATAAATGTATTGTTTGGAAGAATTATAAAGTAAAATCATGAAGAAATATTTTAATGGATGGAGATATCGTAACGGTTAGTGTTACTGTAAAGGCTTCGGATTCTTCTCAATGTATCTGAGCATACTGAGATATTATACAGTGACCATGGACCATATATTATGATGATAGTAATATTATGAAATGAATAAAGTTTTTACAAAACAAAAGAAATGCTGTTGTAAAATCAAAAGATTGAAGTTTTTCGTATATTATAGATAATATTAAATTATCTCCATGAGAGAAAATGGAGTTTGAATATGATTTGGAGTATCATCCACTTCCTTTAAAAAAGATGAGTATAACATATGATACTTTTTGGTCAAATGATAAGTGGCCTGATATAAAGTTACAATATGTTGATTGATGTTGAAAAGATTTTGATTGATTTATAAATCTTTGAAAAAATAGATCATTTCAAAATAAGAAGGTTCCTCTTCAAAACTATATTGATAAAGAGTATGAGGACGAAGATAATATGACAAATGATTATAGTGAGGATGTCATAAAAAATTGATCAAATGTGAATCAACTGCCAGGAATGGTAAAAGATAATATAAATCGTGTTAAATTATTACAAAAGACAGCTATTGAAATAAGCGATGATGAAGATGGTAAACAAAATTTAAAATCTGAATTGCTTAGGAGAATTCAAGAGTGATGATTGGAAGCATTGAATTTAAATATTAGTTTATCGATTCTTGAATGACAGTTAGACAACATTGAAAGTATTGTGGATGATTTGACAAAGTGAATGTGTAATTGATTTAGTTTTGGATGATCTAATAATTGTAAATGATTACCTGTTCCATTTAATCAGGCTTTTCTTGCTCCTGGAAAGTATCATTTATTTGGTTGTTGGCAGTTGCCAATGGGACCTCTTGAGTGATGATTACCTACATTTTTCTTCCCGTGAACGCTTTGGGTGCCGACGCCAGCATGAACAATTCCGGTTCCATTCCCACGGTGACAAAAATCTAGCTATGATGGATTTTTGTGGGCAGAAGGTTGAATTTATCCTTCTTTTATTAGAATTTATGCGGCTCCTACATTAACAGCTCAGCTTTGAATCGCTGTATGTATGTGACCTTATATGAATGAGTATGTTTTTCCTTCGCCATTTTCTGATATTGCTGGTAATTGTGTTGTATTTGCGGTAAAACCTCAGTGTAAAGGTGGTGGTTCAGAGAAGAAGAAAGATAAAGATAATCCTAACGAGATTTTTGATCCTTTTGTTGAAGACGTAAGGGATAGTTGAGTATGTTTACAGTCTCAAAAATGATTGCAAGTTACTAAAAAATGACATCGTTCATCACCTTTTGATTTGTATTCGTATAGTTCTAATATTCAAGATGGTTCCGATGGTAAATGAACGAGGGGAATTATATCATGGGATAATGTGAATGTGGATTGATGAGAAAATAACCAATTGGAGTTTGATTGAAGTTTCTTGTGAATTATTAATTTGGAAACATCAGCTTATATATGAGGAGATACGGATACTCCTAATGAAAATAATTCTTTATTTATTTGAGATGTTGATGTTTTAGGATGAGATTTTAGTATAAATAAAATTAGGTGATGAATACAGCAGTGAATTAGAAAAATATTAATAGATAAGTGGCTAGATCCACAAATAAGGTATATAGTAAATCAACTCACGAAGATGCATATAAATATTAAATTACCTGATGTATCAAATTTGATTGGTAATGAAGTGCAAACAATAAAAAATGTTAAAGATAATTTTAAAAGCATTTGGAAATTTGATAAAAGTTGATATTCAAAAGTAGAAACTTGAATTGCATCTAAACTTTGAGCGTTTTCGTATATAAATACTGACAATTTACAGAATTTTAATAAGGCAATATCTAATCCTTTTGAGGCTTTGGCTAGTTTGATGAATGAGAGTAATATAATTAATATTACAGTCGAACCTATAACCGTAAAAGTGCCAATGATTTTCCCAGAAAATATTAATGAATATAGTATTTATTTACAACAGTGGCTGGAAGTGAATGAAAAAATATTGTATGATTGGGGATCAGTGTTAAGTAAATCTGAATTTGAATTGGCTTTGAAAAATCGGGAGAGATTGCAAAATCAGATTTATGTTAATTTAATGACACTGCAGAAATATAGGAATTTTCCTTTTGAAATATATGAATGGATACACGTAATAGATAGATATATGGCAGAAATAGCTTCTTTAATTAATAATACGATTTGATATTTAGCTTATTGGACGTCAACAAATTCTCAGAGGTTTGTTTGATATGTTGATGCGATTGTGCTTATTTTAAATATCATAAAGACATATCAATTGTTAATTAATTTTTCAGTAGAGTGGTGACAAAATTGTGGGAATTGTACGAAAGATACATATGACCAATATTCTTGTAAATTATCTCTTTTGTGTGATATGATTCAGTTGCCAATAATTCAAATTCCTAATTTCAAATTGCCTAATATTACTTTAGATCTTTCTGATATTGATTTGTGATTAGATATTATTTTGCCTAAATTTAATTTTCAAACTGTTAAAGTTAATTTGCCAGAATTACCAAATTTGCCTGAGGCACCGTCTCTTTCACTTGGAATTAAGTTGAATCTCCCAGATATTCCTATGTTGCCAGAGCCTCCAGAATTGCCAGAATTACCATCATTTATACCGGAAATAGAGCTTGAATTGCCTATTTTACCTCCAGCACCTGAACTTCCAAAACTTCCAAATGAAATAGAGGCAGTAATAAAAGTTGCTAAATTGATTTGAAAGATATATTGTATTGTAAAATGAAAATTTTGACTTGTATGAGAAAGTTCAGTTAAAGCTAAGATTGAACAATTAACACAAAGGACATATGAAGTAAAATGGATAGATACACTTATGGATTTTACAAATCGGTCAGTTGCTCCTGTTCATAATTATGGATTGGATTATGAAATATCGTCAGAATTGGATCTTCAATTTGATTTTTCATTTTTCTATGATTATTTGGATACTTTAACAAAGTCTATAAATAATTTAAGTACGTCTGCAGCTAATTGGGTGAATAGTAAAGTTGATACTATTGTAAATGATAATCCTGTGGTGTGAGCTATGGAAGAAATTAATGGAGTTAATGTTGGTGTAAATGTTGAACTTTGAATGGCAGATACTTCTGTTATAAATTGAAATACAGATTGATTATTGAGTGATGAAATTGAATATGTAGATTATGATAGTGCAAAGTCTAGACTTGAGGATGTATTAGTTTATTTTAATAAGGAGATGAAAGATACTACAATGTGAGATACGATACAATCGTCAATCACTAATATAAAAAATCAAATTAATAAGGAAAATAGAGTAGAATCTAATGTTCAAGGTTTGGAGAAACTTCAAAAAGATGTAATTGCATATTTGAATGAACAGAGGTCTGGCTATAATGAATTAGCAACTTTAATTGACACGGATTATGAAGGATTTTTAGCCATGATTGATTCACAAAATAGTAACAAAAATTCGAAATCTGAATCGAAGACAGGAGAGTTGTTAACGTTTAATGTAGAGTTGTTTAGTGTAGATTCTTCGACTAAAGATGTAATACAGAATATTACTAAGGCAAATCCATATGAATCGATTATATCCAATAAAAAGGATGTTATTGATTGATATTGGAATGCAATAAACTCAAATACGGCAAATGATTTATGATTGTCAGAGCGTCAGTATTTGGTTTTGCGTAATAACATATCTTCAATGAAGGATCAGGTTACTACGTTATATTCGGTGATGAGACCTGTATCATCTACTGAATTATTAGCTAAAAATTCGAGAATTAATACAAATAAAACATTGGTATCAGCAACTGAATCTACAAGGTTGTGAAGTAATATAGAAGTGGCTGATGCTATTGATCCTTCTGTACTTTCGGAGTGAATTTATGCTAAAATTAACAAGTGAGCAGATAGTTGAAAACTTACAAAAGTTGTATATTCAGATTCTTTTGCTTCAGATATTTGAAAAAAGTATTATCATACAGACCATTTTAGGGGTGGTGATATTGTGTTATTTAATGATGGTTGAGTTTACTTAAAGTGTTCTGAAGGAATATGTTCAAGAGCATGATGAGAAGAAAAGTGAAATTATTATGTTTCTAAAACGGTGGTAGAGGAAATTCCTTATGAAGAGATGTGGCTAAATTTTGGTAATAACCTTAAATTGAAGATAGCGGATTTAAATACTGAAGTGAAGAAATGGGAAGTTGTGTGACAGAATTATGATTCATTACAATTGTCTCGAAATGCAGATCAAAGGATTGATGGATATTTAATTAAATTAGTTGAAAGAATTGATAATAGCTATGAAAAAGTGGATTATAAAACAGTAACACCAGTTAAATATGTTTTGGCTCTCCCAGAGGGAACGGATGTGAATGAGTTATATTCTAGTGGGGTAAAGTTAGAATTGCTGAAAAAGACCGGTAAAATCGGAGATTTATTGATAGATGATGAAGATAAATTTGAAGATTTACGTTGAGATAATCTTGTTCAGATTGTTTATTATAGTAATTATAAAGATGAAGTAAGTATAATGATATCGAATATTGATAGAAAATGGTATTATGCTCGTATAGCAACGCTTGATTTGGATAATAATACATATAAAATATCTTCTCCATGGTCAAATCAAGTTGTTGCGTGAAGACAGATTGTTTGAGATGATTTAGCTCCAGAATGAAATCCAATTTTATATAGACCTAGTGTTAAAGAAATTGTTAGTCAATGAGATAATCTTGAATGATATGTGGGTACGAAGTATAATTTAATTGTAAACTGGAAAGATAATGTATCTTTGTCATATATAAATCTTTCAAAAAATGGAAAGATATTAGATGAAAAGTATACCTCAAATGTTAGTGATATAGTTAGTACGAATATAGATATTCATACGCAGGATGGATATGATACTTTTTCTTCTGTGTGAATAGATCAGTTTGGGAATAAGACACAAAAGCAGATTATGATTAATTATTCTATTCCGGAGATATCAATAACGAATATTTCGAAGAATTCAGATTGAGAAAGCGTTAGTATTGAAGCTGAACTTTCTCAAGATATTGATCAATGAAATGTTTCTTTCCAAAGAAATAGAGGATCTAAATGGAAAACACTTAAAACAGATGGGGATGGATCATCTGATATATTGTTGTCATTGAAGCAAAAGTTAGTTGTTTGAAGTCCTTATTCGATATGAAATGGAATAGCAATGTATGGTAAAAATTGAGAAGTTATAGCCTCATTGGATCCAGATACGGCAGAAATAAAAATACAGACAGGATATGAGGATAAATATGAGGTTGGAGTTGTTGTTCAAAATGGTTTAATATTACAGTTGCGAGATAAGAAATCTGAAGAATCGGTATTTTCAATATCTGTTCCGATTGAAGATTGTTCGATAAAAGAAGCGGAAAATTATAATGTTGTAGCTTTGCCTAAAACGTGAAAGATGGGTATGTTTAATTGATGAAAGGCTGTTTATAAAGATTGAAATAATGTACTTTTCTTGTCTCCAACGTGTCATTTTTATAGTGAATTATGACTTGAATGAACTTATGTCTATGATAGAGAACAGAATTCATCTTTAATTACATTGTATCAATTATCTGATTTAGAAAAAAATAGTCCGATAAAAGTATTGTTTAAGGTAAAACCGTACTTTGAAAACTAATGTGAAAAAAATGTTAATAAAAATGTTAAAAACACAATTCTGAACTAGATTTTCTCTTGAATCGGGTTGTGTTTTTATTATATATTAAATTGCATTTATTTCATGTGATCAAAAAGATGGTTACGGAGTATACATTACCTCCTCATAATATTGAGGCAGAAAAATGAGTGATTTCATGAGCGTTGATTGATAATGAAACTATTTGGGTTTTTGAATGAGATGGTATAGTTCCAGGAGATTTTTATCAGAAGGAACATAGTATGATTTATGAGGCTATTGTTCAGCTTCGAAATGATAAGAAAACTATAGATCCTGTCACAGTATCTGATCAATTGTCTAAGAATTGAAATTTGGAAAGTGTTTGATGAATAGATTATCTTTATGAGTTGTCAGCTTTTTTGATTTCTTCTTCTTCATGTGTAGAATATAGTAAAATAGTTAAGGAAAAATCTTTATTAAGACAGGTTCTCAAAGTTTGTCAGCAGATTACATGAGATGCATATGAGCAAAAAGATACTGTAGAAATTTTTGATAATATCGAAAAAAGAATTTATGATCTTACTCAGAATAATGTTTGAGATAATATTTTGAGTATTGAAGAAATATTAAAAGACAGAGTAGAAGATTATATGGATATAGTAGATCATCCTGAAAATTTTAATGCGAATAAAGTGAATTCAGGTTATAGTCAGATAGATGAAAAACTTACAGGTTTTAAGCCTGGTGAATTGATAATACTTGCGGCAAGACCTTCAATGTGAAAAACAGCTTTTGCTTTGAATGTCTTGACCAATATTGCTCTAGAGCAGAAAAAATCAGTGGCGATGATTTCGCTTGAAATGAGTGTAGAGTCAATTGTGGATAGGATTATGTCAGAGGTTTCATGAGTGCCTATGTATAAAATTTCTAAGTGAAACCTTGATAATGCTGATTTTGCACAAATGGGTGAAGCTATGGAGAAACTTTCGAGTGCCAATATTTTTTTGGATGATAAAGCTTGAATGACTGTTCCTATGTTGAAATCAAAACTTAGAAAATTAAAAATTGAAAAAAAGCAATTGGATTTGGTGATTATAGATTATTTACAGTTGATGCATGCTACAGTATTTCAGTGAAATAGAGTTCAGGAGATTTCGGAAATATCGCGTTGACTGAAAGAGTTAGCTAAAGAGTTACAAGTTCCAATTTTGGCGTTGTCACAGCTTTCTCGTGCTGTTGAGCAAAGAGTGGATAAAAAACCTCAGCTTTCAGATTTAAGAGAATCAGGTTCAATTGAGCAGGATGCAGATGCGGTTTTAATGCTTCATAGAGAAGAATATTATGATCCTGATACGGATAGAAAGTGAGCTACAGATGTTTGTATTAGGAAAAATAGAAACTGAGCTGTTTGAGAAGTAGAGCTACACTTTGAAAAAGAGATTATGAAATTTGTAGAGACAAAGAAAAAAGATAAAGTTGGAGATGGAACTTATTAGTTAATTATTTATTATTCAAATAATTCTTTTCGTAAATCTGAAATTATGTTTTCATCGTTTCACGTTCAGCTAGTTTCGTTGTTTTCTTCAGAATATACTGTTTCTAAATTGTTGTTTTGTAGTTGAGTGACAGGATTTGTTGTATTTTGAGTTTCTGTATTTGTTCACATTGGAATAAGAGGATTACGTTTTTTGATATAATTTTTTAATTCATCTATTGTAGAAAAATATTTTGAAGAATTTAATTCGTATGATGTATATTTTCAGTCTTGTTGTATTATAAAATATATCTTTCAGTTTGGAGCGGTATAGCGGTCTGTTGAATTATTTGCATCTTCGTATGATGTAGTAATCCAGGATCTACTTGTGTAGCATTCAGCGTTTTGGGCATTCTTAGAATCAACATATCTCTTGAGATAATCTATATTAACGAAATATTCTTTTTTGTTTAAATCAGGAGAAGAGTACGCATTTAGTGAAGAAATATATTCTATATTATATGGTTTACAGCTCCTTGCTATATATTTTGATTGAGATGTTGTATAATTAATGGTGTTATTTGTTGTGAAATATTTACTAGAGTTTAAGCCAAGATCTTCCATAGCTTGTTTAATTTCTTCATCGGTTCGTCAATCTTTTTTTAGTTGGTCAATAACGTCTCATCAATGATTTTTGTTTGTGTTTTCTATAATTGGATCAGCAATAATTACTTTAATTTTTGATTCTCATGTTCATAAATATTCATCGGAATTATATCATAAATCATTCATAGCGACCCTTATTTCATCTTTCGTTCGTCAATCATTTTCTAATTGCTGTAAAATATTTAGTCATTTTTGCGTTGTTGCTGAGAAACTAACAGAAAATAAACAACACAATAGTATGCACGATGATATGCTTTTTATAATAATACTGTTTTTTTTCATTGGACGAGAAAATACTAAAATAATTTTTTACATTGGAATAAGAGGATTGCGTTTTTTAATATAATTTTTCAATTCATCTATTGTTGTAAAATTTTTAGAAGAGTTTATGTCGCTTGATCTATAGAATCAGTTTTGTTGATTTATAAAATATATTTTTCAATTTGGAGCAACAAAACGATTGTTTGAATTAGAGGTATCTATATAGGATGTTGTAATCCGGGATCTGTTTGTTACGTAACATTCAGCATTTTGAGCGTTTTTGGAGTCAACATATCTTTTGAAGTATTCGATATTGACGAAATATTCTTTTTTCTTTAAATCTGGAGATGTATAAGCGTTTAATGATGGGATGTATTCTATATTGTAGGGTTTGCAACTTCTGGATATGTATTTTGAAAAGAATTGATTAGATTGTATTGTTTCATTTTTGTTTATGTTTATATGATTTTCACGAGTATTGTTAATTAATTCATAAATTGTTTTAACATAATCAGTATCTTCTGTTTCGGATTTTTTTTCTTCATTTTTATGTGATTTTCCAGAGGATCATCAGTTGCTACTCGCTGTAGAGCTAGATTGTGAACCATTTCATTGGTTATTTCAAGAATAATTGGTTCAAGTTTGAGCGTTTCAAGTATGAATTGCTCAGGTTAGTGTATCTGATCAGGTCAGAGTATCTCAAGTAAATTCGTGATTTTGAGAAGATTTTTTAAATACAGCAACAATTTCACAATTTCATGTTAAAGAATTTCAACAGTTATTAATCCATCAACTAAAAGAGTAGGAAGTAAGCATAGTAGTAGGCGGGTTGGGGGAGGCGACTACATCAGAAGATCCGATAGTTAGCGTATTTCAGCTGGTGGAGATAGTGGTTCCAGAATTGGCGGTAACAGAAGTATGACTAACAGATCAATAAGAGGTAGGATATGGTGTGATGGTTACAGTGTAAGTAGTTTCAGTATTACCTCATCAACCGCCTCAAGAATTAGCGTTCCAGTCAGCAGTTAAAATGATATCATTTGCAGGCATTAAGCCAGAGGTTGGTAATCCAGACCATCCGTTGAAAGTGAATCAATTTTTTGAAGGAGTAGGAGTAGGGATAGTAGCTTCAAATAATATTCCAGTATCAGCGATAGGAGTTCAACCGTTTGAATCATAGGTAACAGTATATCTATTTCTAGTATAATAGTAGTTAATAGTTAATAATCCTCAAGAAAGAATAGTGCCTGATTGAGTATTGGGGCTGGTAAATCCAGTATACGTTTTTGTAGAAGGAGTAATTTCATCATCAACTATTCAGGTGAAAGTTTCAGATTCAGCTAAATCATAGCCAGTTAAGTCAATATTTTGTTTGAGGTGATTAATAGTGTAAGTTGTTTCAGAATTCCATTTAGCATATAATGTAGTATCTCATGTTACTGTTTTCCGTAAGTTATTTATGTATTGTCCACTAGAGTCAATGTATTGTGTGCCACTACCATTTATATCTGTATAATATCAGTCGAATATATATCCACTTTTTGTTGGAATTTCAATCTGAAGAAGTGAATCTGTGCAGGCTTCATTTTGCCAGTAATATACGGCAGTACCATCAGGAGTCGATCCTGTTGTATTGAATTTGTAATAATATTTTTCAGTACCTGGGGTAGTCGCTTCTTGGTTATCTAATGTAACGCTGTATAATGTGGTGTATTTAAAATTGAAGGTGTCATCCGTAACAGTTTCTCCTCGTCGATTTTTAAATTCGATTTTGATTTGTCATGTCCCTTCAGATGCTGTTAGTTTATCTGGGTTATCTGAATTTTTGAGTAAATATACTCGAATTGGATAATCAGTATAACCTTCGCTAGGATTTTTTATTTTGCAATTATAACCTGAGTTATTGATTATTAGTTCGCAATTGAAGAAATCTTTAGTTGTATCTCATCAAACCCGATTTCGTGACATCTTTTGTCTTGTGAAACGTAATTGAAAATCTAATCATGCATCTTGGTTATGAATATTATAATTTATTGTTTGATTCTCGTAAGGAGAAATAATGCGCAGTGTGGCAAATTCTATGTTAAAGGTGTCTGATCTTGAGGCTATAATATCATCTCATGACAGTATATCAATGGATAGTGTGTATTCTCAGTTAATTCGATGCGCAACATTATTTTTATCGTCTTCTGTCGAATGAAATGGCGATATGCCAAATTCCCTTACTCATCCTGTTAATACTCCAGAAGTCTCTCCGGTAAAAATTCCACCTAGAGGATCTTTAAGTGTATACTTAGATAGTATGTTGGGGTTTTCTGAATTATAATTCCGAGTGAAAAATTCGCAATCGAAAGGTACTGACCGGTGAGTTGGGCCGTTATAAAAGCAGGCCTTCTCTTTTGTTATTTCTACGGGTGGAGTTAGTAGAGTTATTGGGTTGTTTTTTAAATTTACTTTTCTAGAAAATGTGGGCCATCACTTTGGATATCATGTATATACATATCATGTATAATTATTGGATAAGACCACTTCAGTCCAATCAATCTGAGGATGTGAATATCTATTAGAATTATCAAATATTTGAGGAATCTCTTTTAATTCATTGTATGATAGATCAATTTCTCGATTTGACTCATTGATGCACACGTCATTAGGTTCTTGGTTTCCCCATTCGCATGGTGTACCATGTCTAGTATAAGACGTTGTATACTGTTGTGTGACAGCTGTGTATGTAAATAATTTTCAGTTTGTAAAAACGCTACCATCAAAAGCATTATTTTCTATATGGCTTATTTTGTTATTTTTGAGATTTAAATATGTTATGTTAGTTGCTCAGCTCATATTTATAATATTTGTAATATTTGCGTTTTGCAGATTTAATTTTATAATATTTTTTGCAGCGGTGCTGTCTATAGTTATGGTATATTCTCAGCTGTTAATATAACTGTGATTACATGAGTTTTCGCAATAGCCAGAGGAATTATCTCATCGATTTATTTCAATTGGAGAATCGAAATCTCCTTCGACCGAGGTTGAGTTTCATTGTATAGTATATTGGATGGCATTAGCTCCAGAAAAAAATAGGCCTCAGAATATTAAGAGTGCAGAAACTGTAGTAGCGATCACTTTTTTGTTCATGAAAATTTTTTTATACTTAAAAGAGTTTATACAAGATATTAGATAGTAATTTTTGGCTTTTTTCCAAGTGAAAACAATAAAAATTGGTTGACAAAGCATTAAATAATTTATATATAGTCTCGAGTTAAATTTATTCATTTAAAATGTTCGTCAAATAGTAGTTTGAATGTGGAAACTTCATCGTTTGAACATGTCCATAAATCATGTTTATTTTTTTCTAAATTTTTAATAAATGAAAAATCAGAATCATTTTGATATTTTTTTATTATAACATTATAATCTCATTGATTAAAAATTAGTGGAGCGATTGCTATTGATTCAACTTTATTGATGTCAACTTTACTGATAATTTCGTCCAAAAAATCTGTATAAATTTGCTGAAAATTTTCTACAGGTAGAAGGGGTAAAAATCTTAGCCCGACACGAAATCATTTTTCCAACAATACATTTATTGCACTTATTTTAGCATCAAGGGTGGCTGTTCATAATTCATATTTTTCTGCGATAATGCGAGGAGAAAGTGAAAAAGCAATTTCCATTTTTTGAGTAGGAGAGTTTCAGTTTAAATTCTTTTTGTAGTCGAGTAGGGTAGTAATATTTGAAGATTTTGTCCTAGTTTCGATTAAAACTTTGTCTGGTAGCGATTCACAAAATGGTAAAAAGTTTTCGTGAAAATGTGAAATGTTTTCAGTAGCGAGTAAATCTGCGTAATTGCTAGCATAAAAAGTAATCTGACCATCGAATCATGACTGTCTGACTTTCTGAATCTGGTTTATTATTTCTTTTTGCATATCTTCATAATTGAGAAAAAATGCTGGAAAACGATTTCTAAAAGTTCATTGAAGGTAGCAATATTTACAGTTGAAAAAACAATTTAGACTTGGTTTGAAAAAAAATGATTTTCATGGGAATCAATAATTTTCTGGAGTTGGAAGAATGGCGATATGTTCTTGTTTAGCAAGAATGATTAGTGGCTCTGTTTTATAATTTCATATTTTAGCATCGAAAAGATTTTTGTAATGCTGAATTTCGATTTTTTCAGAATTTTTAAATTGTTTGAAAATTTGATTGGTAAGTGGTAGATTTTTTATTTTAGATTCGTAGTAGATTAGCATATTATCTTAGTGTAATAATATAGAGTAGATATTATATGATTTAGATAAAATTTTTCAATATTGAAAAATCCCCGCGTTGACACAACGAAGGGATTTATTTAGAATACATAAACAACAAGTGCAGGTTTTATCTTGCTACGTCAGTATATATAAGTGTTTTTTAAAATCAATCTTTTTTGAGTTTTAATTAACTTGCTTTCAGAAGATAAAATCATATTTTTAGTTTGTTATTTTATTTTATTATTTTTATTGATATGGCTTATCAAATTACGAAATTACACGCGAGAGAGGTTCTTGACTCTAGAGGAAATCCAACAGTGGAAGCTGAAATTACTTTGTCAGATGGTACATTTGCTCGTGCTATGGTTCCTTCTGGAGCTTCAACATGAGTACATGAAGCATTAGAATTACGTGACGGAGATAAATCTCGTTATATGGGAAAATGAACTTTAACTGCAGTAAATAATGTGAATACAACTATTAAATCTGCTATAGAAGGTCAGAGTTTTGAAAATTGGAGAGAATTAGACAAAAAATTATTAGAACTCGATGGAACATCTAATAAATCAAAATTGTGAGCAAATGCTATTTTGGCAGTTAGTATGGCTTTTGTTGTAGCTTGTGCTAAAGCTGAAAACATGCCACTCTATAAATTCATTAACGATGGAAAAGGACATGTTCTTCCTTACCCAATGATGAATATTTTGAATGGTGGAGCTCATGCTGACAATACAGTAGATATTCAGGAATTTATGGTAGTGCCTACAGGTGCTGAAAATTTCAGAGAAGGACTTAGAATGGGTGCTGAGGTTTTTCATAATTTAAAAGCTATCCTTAAGGCTAGAGGATTGGCTACTTCAGTTGGAGATGAATGAGGATTCGCCCCAAACTTAGGAAGTAACGAAGAAGCTTTACAAGTGATTGTTGAAGCTATCGAAAAAGCTGGACATACTTGAAAGGTTCAATTAGCTCTTGATGTTGCTGCTTCAGAATTCTTTAAAGATTGAAAATATGATTTGGAAGGAGAGTGAAAAGTTTTAGATCAAGATGGATTGGTTGCTTTATTCACTGATTGGTGTAACAAATATCCTATCATTTCTATTGAAGATGGAATGGCTGAAGATGATTTTGATGGATGGAAGAAATTGACTGATGCTTTAGGAAATAAAATTATGCTTGTTGGAGATGATTTGTTTGTTACAAATATTCAGAGGCTTCAAATGTGAATCGATAAAGGAATTGCAAATTCTATTCTTATCAAATTAAATCAAATCTGATCAGTTTCTGAGACTATTGATGCTATCAATTTAGCTCATGAGCATGGAATGAAGGCTATCGTTTCTCATAGATCTGGAGAAACTGAAGATACTTTCATCGCTGATTTGGCTGTAGCTATGAATTCATGATTTATCAAAACAGGATCAGCTAGTAGAACTGATAGAATCTGTAAATATAATCAGTTAATGAGAATTGAAGAGGCTCTTGGAGATGAAGCTAGTTACGGGAAATAATTAATTTTTACGTGGTATATAAAGCTGTAAAACCACCTTTAAAGGTGGTTTTTTTGAAAGTAATAATGTTTTCTTATCTCGATAAAATAAAGTTAAGAAAAACCCATCAAGAAATACAGGATGGGTCTAGATATATTCCAGACCGCCAATCCAACTCTTATTCAAATTGAGTTGTATATACAAGTTTATTTTCACAAACTTCTGTATAAAACTCAATTTTTGCTACAATACTGAAACAAAAGGCGATCTGGTAAGGTTGCATCATTTCATCTTTGGTAAGATTCCCTAATGCAGAATAAATGGTTTCCGAATACAGATAATCATTTATTCAAATTCACGCAATACGCTGAATTCTCTGCACCCCACACAAAGTTAATCTTTTTATTTGTAAATTTTATTTACACTCATAGAATAATTTATTCAAATTATCATACAAGAAAAATTTAAAAAAATCCTCTAACCATTGGTTCACACTTTTTAATTAATGATATTATTATAATATTTACAAATTTTTAAAAGTTTTAAAACTTATAATGAATTTTCGATAAAAGATAGTAGTTCTTCTCTTCATTTTCAGTGAATATTGTCGACAACAAATTTTATGTATTTTGTTAATCAAATTTTATTCATTTCTTTATCAAAAAGTTTCTGATTTTTGCTACGTTCTTTTTGATTACATTTATCAGATTTAGTAAAAACGATAGAAAAATTAATTCAATCTTCTATAAAACACTTTATCATTTCGATGTCAATCTTCTGAGGAGGGATGCTAGCATCTATCAGTAAAAAAGTGTTTTTTAATGTGTCTCTTGTATTCAAAAATTCTTGAGTAAAATCTAACCAATTTTTTCTTTCTTTTTCTCATGATTTTGCGTATCCATATCATGGTAGATCAACGATGATTCGTTCATTGTTTATTATAAAGAAGTTGAATAATTTTGTTTTTCAGGGAATTTTTGAACATTTAGCTAAATCCTTTCTTTGGGTTAGCATGTTAATTAATGAAGATTTTCATACATTTGAACGTCAAAAAAATGCAAATTCAGGCAAATTTAAATTAGGACACTGTTTGATATCTGCTACACTTTTTATAAATTCTGCTGATTTAATTTTCATATCAACTACGTATTTAATAAAATAACGACATAATAATATGAAATCACTAATAAAAATCAAAGTAAAATGACCATTTTGGACACAAATGGACAAACATTGACACAATGTACTTAAATTTAAAATTTAGTTTGAATATCAATCAACAATAGTTATAATATGTACTGTAGATTTAGTCGAATCATTCTTATTTATGTCAGAAATCTCAGATTCAATTATTACAGAATATAATAAAAATCCAGTAAATTTTTATGAAATGAAAGATTTTTCAGTTTCTCGTCATGAATGAAATTTTATTTGTTGAGATGATATTACTGTTTATTTGAAAATTAAAGATAATATAATTGAAAAATTTAGTTTTTCATGAAGTCCTGGGCAGGTGAGTACTGCTTCGTGTAGTTTATTAGCTGAAATGATAGAAGGAAAATCTATCGATGAAGTAATGACTCGATGATATGAAACATTTGTAGATCAATGATTGGAAGTTTTACCAAGAAGGAGAAGGGCAGTAGTGATTTGACTTTTATGAGTTAGAAATGCTATTCATCAGCGAAGAGAGGATAAAAAAGTGGATTCAGATGAGATTTTGGTTGAAGAATTTGAAGATATATTAGAAGATTAAATTGCTTGAATTTGTTTTTTTAAAAAGTATATACGAAATATAAAAACAGAAAAATTTTTAAAGTCATGGAATGGGAAGACAAAATGGGTAGAGAAAAATCTACTAATCGTGTAAAAGGTATTTTGATCACTGTACTTCGGTGGATGTTTGTACCTTGTGCTGTGTTGGTTGCAATGTTCTTTGTTTTTGTGGCTATACTGGATTGGACAATATCCAGTGTCGTTGGATCTATTAAAAACTGGATGTAACGCATCCAGTTTTAATTAAAGTTATTTATATTTAAAATTTCTTAAAATGGCTAGGTATTCGGTTTCGCAAATACAGGTTTATTTACAGTGTCCTCTTAAATATCGTTATCGCTATGTGGATAAGATTCCGACATCTGAATTTGTGGAAACTACTGATACTTTATTATGAACATTAGTCCACGAATCATTGCAAAATTTATATAATAATATAAATGTTTTTAAAGTACCAGCAAAGCAAAAATTTATCTCAGATTACTATGCTTTGCGAGAGAAAAAAGAAAAAGAAATTTTAGAAAATTGATGAGAGATTCTGAATCATCATACAGATTTAACTATCGATGATTTTAAACGTAGATGAGAAATGTATCTTTCTAGGTATTATGATAAGCATGCACCATTTAATGATATCCAAGTTATTAGTACTGAAAAACAAATTTCATTTCAGCTTGATGATTGAATTAATTTTTTGTGATTTATAGATAGATTAGATAAAATTTGAGATACTTTTGTAATTAATGATTACAAAACAAATAAAAATTTGCCAACTGAAGAAAAAGATCAGTATGTCGAGCAACTTACATTGTATTGATTGTGAATTCAGCAGAAATATGCAAAATATTTTAAAAATATAAAAGCTAAACTATATTTTCTACACTTCGATATTGAAGATGAACGAGAAATTACTCAGAATAAATTAGATGAAATTAAAGTTAAGTATATTAATATTATCAAAGAAATAGAGCAAAACAAGTTGCAATATGCAATGTGAAGTAAAAAAATATTTGAAGCAAACCAGTCTTCTCTTTGTGCTTGGTGTGATTATCAATTGGTGTGTCCGTTGTTTTCTGTTGTAAATTCGGATGATGAGGTTGAATGAGAGTTATCTGATAAAAGTATTACTGCACTCGTTGATGAATTTGTTGAAATTTGTGATAAAATTTCTGAATTAGAAAAGGAAAAAGAGTCATTGAAATGAATTTTCCAAAGGTATGTTATTAAAAAAGATCCAAATGATGAAAAGTCAGATTTTATATTAAGTGGGACTAATCAAAATGTAAAAATTACTAAAACACTTAAAATGAATGTAATAGACAAGGATAAATTTTTGGAAAAAATAAAATCATTGTGATTATTTGAGGAATATGCAGATATTCCGTGGCAAAATGTTAATAAATTATTTTTAAAATCGTGAAAAGTGAGATTAAGTGATTTTTTATGAGCAGTGGAAGAGGATGTTAGTTTTATGGTAAGAAAACAAAATAAAAAATAGGATATTATTAAGTTGCACTTGAAATAAATAGACAAAAAATTATAAGTTGTCTACATTTATATGTATTTAAAAATTATGAAGATTTTTAGAAAATTTATTGTTAATATTGTTATTTGCTGAGTATTATTATATGTTTTTAATTATTATTGATTGTGAATAAAAATTACTTTTTCAAGTCCTGAAATTGAAAAGTCGATTATAAAATTGGTTGGAACATTTTTGGTCCTTGGTTTAATATTCTGGATTTTTAATTCTCCTATCAAGTGGATATTAAAGACATTGTCTTGTCCTGTCAATTTTATGACGCTGTGATTAGCTTCGATTGTAATTAATGTATTGGTTTTTTATATGTTCGCATTTGTTGTTAATAATTATTTAGACTGAGAAGTAATGGTTAAATTGTGAGAGATATGGCAGACTTTGATTTTATCGGTCATAATGGGTATAAGTATTAGTATATTAACAAAAATATTATAAATAAAATTGTATTTTATCACATGAATTTTTACTAAATGAAACGTTATACTGTAACTAGGAATCAGGCAGCATCATTATTATGAGTATCTACAAGAACTATTGATAGATATGTTAAGTCTGGTAAATTATCTTATAAAAAAATCGCTAATAAGGTGATATTGAACGAAGAAGAGTTGAAAGTTTTACAAAACGAATTTACGTCTTTACGTCAGGAAATTTCGACAGAATTAATATGAGATAATAGTTCAAAATTATCTGTAAGACCTGTCACAGATATGTCGACAATTGATGAAAAACTTGATAAGTTTTATTTGATTTTTCAAGAAAAAGATAAGCAAATTGATGAAAAAAATAAGATTATATTTATGTTGCAGCAAAGAATAGGGGAGTTGGAGGCTAAAATTCAGACAATGATTGCTTTGCCTGATTATAATAGGGAAAAACAGCAAGCTATTGAAGAAAAAAAGATGTTAGAAGAAAAATTAGCAAAATTAAAAGCTAGAGTTAAAGAACAGGAAACTAAAACTTATGTGGTGTTGATATTTGCTGTAATATTTATTGTAATTGCCTGTATTTTTTATATGAAGGGTATGAATTAAGGTTTTCTAGAATGGATTTTCTATTTCTCATAATTCCGTTTCTTTTCCTTTTGAGAATATGTTACTGAAAATATCATATAGTTCTTTTCTTTGTTCTCTTGTTTCGGGACTTACTAATCGATTTTCAAATTCAGAGTTACAAAAATTAACCATATATTGAAGTCATTTTCTTTCTAAACGAGGATATGATTCTATGGCTCACAATTTTAAAATAAATACTCATGTTTTATAAAGATCTTCGATTCACTCGATGATTCTGCGATATTTTTGAGGATAGAATTTTTTGATGGTAAAAACAAGTCTATTATAGTAGTCTCAACTGATTCGTTTATCATTTTTTATGTGTCTATTTGCTAATTGGTAATATTTTCATAGTTCTTTTGTGGTGAAAAATCCGTAGTCAACAGTGTTATCTCGGTCTCAAATAAAGTAATTATCGATTCAGAATTTGTTTAAAAATTTATGTCGTGCTTTGTATGATCATTTTCAATTAATGTTTACTATTTCGTATGTTCAAGTAATGGACTCCCATTCTGGTTGTTCCTGTAACCATTTTAAATAATGCGAAAAGAAATATAAATCAGAATCTCATTCTACCATGATAATTTTATTTACAAAAAAGATTTTTGATAAATTTTCAAATCTTAATAAATGAACCAATTTTGCGTCATCTGGAGCTATTTTTATATATGGAGTAAATACTTTTGTTCATCAATTCTCTTTTGAAAATCTGTAAACATTGGTGATATTATCTTCATTGATAAAAAGTGCTGAATAAGTTGATAGAAAAAATTGAGTTCAATAACTTTTATTAATGTGATTGAAAAGTAATGATAATTCTTTTTGTAATTGAGGGTGAATATGGAGTTCGGGTTCATCTATAACCATAAATCCATTTTCCAAGTCATTTCACAATAGGCAAAAAATGATTAATAATAAAGACTGTTGTCATGCTGATAAATCATCGAAATAGCACGGCTCTCAGTCTGGGTTTTGTAATTGTAAGTTGATTGATCATTGAATATAGTTGATGTTTAATTTTTTATGAAGAAAGTTTTCAACAAGTGATACTAAATTTTTCCAAAAATCTGATTGGTATAATGTAGTTTCTCGGGATTCATCAATGATGATTTCTTTTTCTCAGACAGGATTTTTGGTATACTGATGGGGCTTTTTCATGATGTTTCGGATTCTCCAGAGGCATTTATAATATCAATCTAAATTTATATTATTTTCTTCATTCCTTTTGAAAATATAATTGTCAAAATCCTGAAATTCGTTTAGATATTTCCATTCGATTGAATCTCTTTGTGATGATAAGATTGTAAAAGTACTTTTTAATGGTTCTCGTGTGGAGTTTCAATTCTTACTTTCTCGTTTGTTATGTATATATGAACATATGTATAATAATTCTCTCTCTTGTATACAGGTTAAACAAAAAAATTCCATAGGAGTTAGTGATGTTTTTTCTATTATAAATTCTTGTTTCTTTTCATCAAATTCTGCTTTTAAACGAATTTCTTTTATTTCGTTTTTTATGTTATTAAAGTTAAAATGGGGGAATCTGTAGCTTAATTCACTATATTTTTCGATGATTGTGTTAATTTTTTTGACATTTTTACATACAAATCAAATATTATCAAAATCAGCATCAAAAAGTTCGATTGTGATTTCAATTTCTGATGGTTTGTCTTGAAATTTTGTATGTTTGGTTAATTTGTACGCAAATTTTCACACAAGCTGAATAGCTTGTTTGTAATCTGATTCTTTTTTGTTATTTAAAATTTCTTCATCAAAGGTGTAGTCTAAAATTAAATTTCTACAAAACTGATTAATTATTTCTATAAAATTACTTTTTCCAGAACCGTTTGCTCAGATTAAAATATTCATATCTAAATTGTTTTCTATTTTTTCAAAATTCATTCAATCAAAATTATCGAAATCTTCTATATAAGGGAAGCTCATAAGATTGGATATTTTTAATTCTCTGATTTTCATTTATGTTGCTTTCTTTAATTTAAATTTTGTTATATAATAGTATATCTCTTTTTTTTGAAAATGCAAATTTTCATTTACTAAATTAAAATTATAAATATCTCTTTATTATTGAAATTGCAAAAACAAAAAGTATACAATTGGATTAGTTTTTTATTGTTTATAATTTCATATGAAAAAATTGTTAATTTCATCAATGCTTTGATTATTGTTTATGTTTACGATATGTATTTGAATGGATTATTCTTCTGAATTAAGGCAAGCATATAATTGGGCTTATCAAAGCGAAATTACTACTCAAAGTTCGATTGAAAAGGCAAATATGTGATGAAAGATTACAAGAGAAGAAATGGCAAAAATGATTAGCAATTATGCTATAAATATTTTATGAAAATCTCCGGATACGACAAAGAGTTGTCTATTTTCTGATTCAAATATTAATCCAGATTTAGTTAAATTTGTTACTGAAAGTTGTCAATTGTGATTGATGTGACAGTGAATAACATCTTTTAAACCAAGGGATTTTGTTACGAGGGCTGAGTTTTGAACTGTACTTTCTAGAGCTTTATGGTGAGATAAATATGTGTGATGAAATACTTATTATGAGAATCATTTAAAAGCGTTGCAGAGTGAGTGAATAATGAAAAAGATCGACGTGCCGATGGATAATGAGATAAGGTGATATGTAATGTTGATGCTTATGAGAAGTGTAAATCAAAAAACTGATTATAACGATGATCAGATTTTGGAAGTGATTCAATTATTAGATTAAGAATCTATTGAAATTAAATTTTATTATAATATTAATCATTTTGTGTAGTTAGTATTTTATTTTATATAAAAAATAGTATGAAGTTAACTTATAAAGATTGATTATTGGAATATGTAATAGAATGAGACACATTGTTTGTTTTGTCTATTTTTGTTGAAGAAAGGAGACAGTGAACAGCAACTAAATTAATGAATATGCTTTTAGAAAAGGCTAGAGAAGAGGATATTAGTGTAATAGAGCTTCCTGTTATGTCTTTTGATTCGGAAGAGTGAATGGAAACTGAAGAGTTGAAAGATTGGTGCGAAAGAATCTGATTTGAGATTGTTGAAAAATATTCAGTAGGGGATAATAAGTGATATGCTATGAGAATGGAATTATAGCTTAGTAATATTCGAATAGCGAAAATTATAAAGAAAAATTTTGAGCATTGTTTTGATTGTGTTGTTTTCTTGGTTATGTCGGATAAAGATTCAGATGTTATTTTTTTCTCGGCAATATGGACTATAAAATATAATTCTTTTATTAGGAAATTAATTGTTTTTTCTTTTCCCAAAAAAATCTCATTGTTTTTTTGCTTTTTATGAAACTGTTGAATATAATATACATGTTTTATTTATAATAATTTTGAATTATTATGGAAAATTATGAATTATCAAGTGAAAGTCTCAAGCAAATTGG
>Ga0247611_10000223_pt1 | contig 119716 bp, 83 predicted proteins | sample 177DNAGHGhighgp2_FD_192422 | JGI IMG/M metagenome (GOLD analysis project Ga0247611, IMG submission 192422) | Sheep rumen microbial communities from Palmerston North, Manawatu-Wanganui, New Zealand - 1770 DNA GHGhigh gp2 | ecosystem: Host-associated > Mammals > Digestive system > Stomach >...
TGCTCGAGAAGCCTGGCCACGAGGAAGCCACCGCAGCCATCAAGGAGAAACTCAAACAATAAATACAACACATACTACCAGAAACTCAACACTACCAATCACACAAGCTGATAATTAGCGTGATGGGGTAGTTTAAAAACAAAAAAAAAAAACAAACAAATGATTTATCCGATTATTTCGGCCGAGGAAGCCGCCGAATTTGTACAAAATGGCTTCACAGTGGGTGTTTCGGGCTTTACTTCGCCTGGTTGTCCTCAAGCAGTTCCTGTTGCTATTGCCGAGCGCGCTAAGCGCGAGCATGAGGCAGGCCGCGAGTTCAAGATCAACCTGTTCAGCGGCGCTTCGACAAGCGACCACATCGACGGCGAATTAACACGCGCCAATGCACTGAACTTCCGCACGCCCTACCAGTCACACCCCGATATGCGCAAGGCCATCAATGCCAACGATATCCACTATAACGACCGCCACCTGAGCGAGCTGGCACAGGAGTTCCGCTATGGTTTCTATGGCAAGATGGATATCGCTATCGTCGAGGCTCAGAGCATCACCGACGACGGTGAACTCGTGCTGGGCACGTCGATGGGTAACACCGCTACCTGGCTCAAGACGGCCGACAAGGTGATTGTCGAGATCAACGACCAGATTCCCGAGAGCATCCGTGGCATGCACGATGTCTATACCCCCAACGATCCTCCTTACCGTCGCGAGATTCCCATCTACACACCTCACGATCGCGTAGGCTCCCCCACAGCCCATGTTGACCCCAAGAAGGTGCTGGGCGTTGTCAAGACCTCGCTGCCCATCAGCAAGGAGGGCGCTTTCACCCCCGTTGATGAGGTGACAGCAGCCATCGGCCGCAACGTGTGCGCATTCCTCGTCAATGAGCTCAAGGCTGGCCGCATCCCCAAGGAGTTCCTGCCCTTGCAGAGTGGTGTGGGCAACATCGCCAACGCCGTGCTCGACGCCCTTGACAAGAGCGACGACATCCCCCCGTTTGAGATGTACACCGAGGTGATCCAGGACAGCGTCCTCGAGCTGCTCGAGAGCGGCAAGTGCAAATTTGCCAGCACCTGCTCGATGACCTTCTCCAGCCAAGCCATGACCGAGTTCTTTGAGAAAGGCGAGGCCCTGCACAACAAGGTGCTCATGCGCCCCAGCGAGATCAGCAACAACCCCGAGGTTGTGCGCCGTCTGGGTGTCATCACGATGAACACCGCCATCGAGGCCGACATCTATGGCCACATCAACTCGACCCACGTGAGCGGCACGCGCCTGATGAATGGTGTGGGCGGTTCGGGCGACTTCACCCGCAATGCCTACATCAGCATCTTCCTGTGCCCGTCGATCAAGAAGGATGACTGCATCAGCACCATCGTGCCCATGGTTTCCTATCCTGACCACAACCCGCACTCGGTAGACATCATCATCACCGACCAGGGCATTGCCGACCTGCGCGGCAAGGATCCCGTCCAGAGCGCCCACGAGATCATCGAGAAGGCTGCTCATCCAGTTTACCGTCCCCTGCTGCGCGAGTACCTCAACCTCGCCAAGAAGGGTCACGTGATGATGAACCCCGACATCGCCTTCGCCTTCCACAGCACCCTGATGCACGAGGGTGACATGCGCAAGACCGACTACGCCAAGTTCATGAAGTAACCGATTAGCGAAAACGCTATCTGAATCATCTCACGCTAAGTCGCTAAGCCGCTAAGTTTTATTTATTGCTTAGCGATTTAGCGACTTAACGTGAAAATTTTGCCTTTGGGCATATGAATTACCTTTGCGGGCTGAAAACGAAATGACCACCGAAACTCATAAGGATTTTAAGGCGCATGGGGCGATGCTGCTGGCCATGGTGCTGTTTGGGCTGATGGCGACGTTCTCCAAGGACGTGCTCACCAACGGCGGCATTACGGGTCCTCAACTGGTGGCCTTCAGGGTCATCGGTGCAGCCATATTGTTCTGGCTGGGATCGATTATCGTGCCACAGCAGAGGATCGAGCGCCGCGACTACATCAAGATTGCCGGGGCCGGATTCTTTGGCTTCGCATTGGCCCAGGGTGGCTACATCGTGGGCTTGAGCTTCACCTCGCCCATCAACGCCACCATCGAGTTGACAACCATGCCCATCTTCACGCTCATCTTGTCGTCAATCCTGCTGCACGAGCGCATCACGCCACGGCGGGCGCTGGGCATCATCATGGGTTTCACGGGAGCCGTGTTGCTGATTACACGGACCACAGCGGGCGACGGCAGGCCGACGGACTTTCGCGGCGACATCCTTATCCTTATATCCCAGGTGGGCTATGCCTTCTACCTGACACATTATTCTAAGGTCATACGCAAGTATGACGCTTTCACGTTCAACAAGTGGACGTTTACCTTTGCCAGCCTGTTTATCTTGCCGTTCACCCTACCCCACATCGTGCAAATCGACTGGCCGGGAATGAGCGCCAGAACGGCAGCCGAAATCATCTATATCGTAGCTGGGGCGACTTTCTTTACATTCCTGCTCGTGGTATTTGCCCAGCGGCGACTCATGCCCACGACGGTGAGCGTCTATAACTACGTGCAGCCATTTGTCGCCGTCGTCGCGAGCATGGCCATGGGGCTGGCTACTCCCCAATGGGCACACGCCGTGGCAGCCGCACTCATCTTCACGGGAGTGTGGCTCGTGGTCAACACTAAAGTATCTAAGGATCCTACTTCAAGAAAGGATACAGATTGCTGATGCCTGAGCCTTCCTGGATCTGCTGCAGGAGCTCGGGGTTGGAAATGAGCATATAAGCACTATACAGCGAAGCGGCTATACCAAGTCCTACCGTGATGAGCGTCCACATCTTGGCCGAGGCCGATTTCTTGTTGGCGCCGGCATAGTCACCACTGTTGAATTTGGTCTTGACACCATTAGCCTGGAAGATGGCAATGACACCAGTGATCAGGGTGATGAATGATGCACCACAGCACAGGCTGCACACCACCGTGGCGATAATCGACTCGGTAAGCCATGTCTTGGGCATCATGTTCTGGGGCTGGTTAGTGCTGGGGCCGTATTGGGGCGGTGCGTAGGGCTGGTTAGTTGTGCCCTGGCCGTAGGGCGTGCCATAGGTCGTGGGCTGCTGCGGATTGAACGGTGGAGTCTGTGGCAGCTGTGTCTGGCCACCCATGGGGGGCATCTGCGGCAACTGGGTATCGATATTGCCTGGATTAAAGGTTTGTCCACTCAACAGCGCCATCAACTCGGGCACCTGGCTAGCCGATGTCCAGTTGGGCATACCTTCACACCACACAAGCGAATTGACCGTCAAGCCGTGAGCAAGCAATTCACTGGTTTCAAACGGGCCAGCCTGCTGGCCATTTTCTGCAATGTAGTACTTCATTGTGAGTCTTATATTTTAGTTGTTAACAATAATCGATACCAGGCCATGAACTGGCGTAACCGTGATTGAGCCTTCATCCAGAACTGGATTCATTGTCGCAAATTTAGTAACTTTTTCAGAAAAAACATTAGCTTGCGATTGCTATTTTTTTCTATCAGACAGCTTTTTGCACATTGCAACGCATAATTGGGCCAGAGCTTGGCTACTCGGCCTCATATTCAATATCGACGGCGGGGTCGCTGTCAAGCAGCGTGCGGTACAGGTCGGTCATCTTCTTGTAGAAACCGGGATAATCGAGATGCTGCTCAAAGTCATGCTGCGCCCGTGTGCCCATGCGTGAGCGGGCAGCCGCATCATTCATCAAGAGGTTGATGGCTGCAGCCAGCGCGTCAACGTCGCCAGGGGGCACCAACAGGCCATTCTCGCCATCGGTCACATACTCGGGCTGAGCTCCGTTATTGCTGCAGATGTGGGCCTTGCCGGCCATCATATACTCCAGGTTGGAAATTCCCAGCGCCTCGGGACGCACCGAGGGCAACACGCCAAAGTCGGCCTGTCGCAGGTACTCCAGGATGTTGTCCCTGAAACCGAGCAGCGACACGTTCTGGACAAGTCCGTTGGCAACGATGAAGCCCTTGATTTTGGCCTTGTACTTGGGCTGTCCATCGCCGATGATAGCAAGATGGTATTTGCTCTTATCCACGTGAACCAGAGCCTGCAATAACACGTCCAATCCCTTTTCCTCGGCCAGCTTGCCATGATACATGATGAGAACCTGGTGAGGCTCCACGCCTAACTCTCGACGCAAGTCAGGGACATCGGTACCCAACTGACTGTCACACACGCTATCGCGCAACACAACGGCACGGTCGGCATACTGCTTGCGGGCTTTCCCGACAAAGGCCTCACAAGCCATCTGAGACGAGAACACAAAACAGTCAATAGACTTGTATAGCTTGGTGTACATGTAGCTGCGCTTAGGCTCATACACGCCATGGACACTCACAATCACACGCGTATTGCGGTTCTCACTGATGCGCCGCGCCATCACAGCCATGAAAGCGTCCTTGAAACTGTGGACATGAATGATGTTGTGGCCCTTGCGCAACAGCCGGGCGAAGCGCACAGGACTCTCGATATCGGTCACCCCCTTGAGGGGAAGGATCGAAATGGGTATCTCCAGGCGGCGGTACTGTTTTAGCACATTGGGATACTTGCGGCACACGACCTCGACATAGAAATCAGCGTCCTTGCGCAAGAGGGCCACCAGGTCATAGGTGTACTGCTCGGCACCGGTCCAATGCTTATTAGAAACGATATGGAAAACGTTTATCATCCCTTATGATTTTTTTATGCTCACAATGACCATTGATTGTGAAAGCACGAAATTAATCATAATTTTTGATTTAAATGCTCAACTAGGTATTAAAAAATTCAGCCGTCCTTCACAGGAGAGCCGAAATTCCTTGCTTAATCTAAATACTGTAAAGCGATAGAATCGCCCAGTAAGTCAAATAACACTTTTCTTAAAGGATACTACTTTCACTCTTTTCTTTCGTATTATTAATGCACATTTCTCTCAAACAGATTACTCATAAAAGATAAAGTCACCTTTTATTCAAGAAAAAACTGTATTTTTAGTTATTTCTTGCAATGCAAAATTACAAATAAAAAAAATTGTGGCAAGCAGTTATTCTCGCAGCAGGATTATTAATTGTGGTGTACCAATTTTTTTGACGAATACGCACCATAAAAACGGCCGATTTATTCGATGAAACCGCCATTTTTTGAATAAAACAATTTTTAATCGATTCAAAGCTGATTTCGCCACTTATTGGGGGTGATACCTACTATTTTCTTGAATGTGCTCGAAAATGTTGATGCCGATGTGAAACCCACACGGGTAGCAATTTGCTCGATCAACATGGAGGGATGAGTGCTCATGAGCGACTGTGCTTCCTCGATGCGCAACTGAGCCACCCACTCATAAAAATTCACGTGGCACAGCTCGTTCAAGTACCGAGAGAGGTAGCTGCGGTTGGTGCCCATGTCGCGAGCGACATGCTCAATGGTGATGCCAGGCGTGCGATAACCTCCACGTTCAACCCACCGCTGCGCCTTCTCGTGCAAGATGTCGCGCAACGTATCGTTCAGCGAGCTAGCAGCAGACATAGCCTCCTCGTTTTCAACATTTTTAGGCTCATCAACATCCTTTTCATCTGCAGGAGTGGTAATAGCGACGGCCACCTTATTATAATTTAACGAGAAATTAATGACACATACAAACGTGTAAATCATCATGATAATGCCCAGAGCCAACTGGTTGATACCAATCCAACGGGGACACAGGCAGGTGATGGGCGCCGATAGCATGAACAACATAATGCCAAAACCCACGCCTGGCATCCAGCGTATCAGATTCTCCACCACATCAGAGTAATAGGTGCGCAAATCATTGATTGCCTTGCGGTAGATCACAATGCACTTGTAGATGCAAGCACAGGCCAGCAAGAACAGCAAACCACAACACAGCAGAATCCCATAGGATTGTAACCTCTTCCCAGGCAAGAAATAGACCACAATCAACAGGCAAAGGTAGAATGTTGCCAGGCAAATGGAAATAATGCGTTGTCGACGAGTAAACAACATGGGCGCCATCATGGAGCAAAAACCACCTAAAATCATCATAGCGGCGACAAAAAAGGTAAACAGATAGGCCGACACCGACAACATTGGATCAGCGATTTCTAAATTAAAACGGATCAGCCACTGGAAAAAAATCTCGGCACCAAAGAGCAATATCACGATCGCACCAGTTTTCTTCCCCCTCGAGTAGGAAGTGTGGCCAGCGGTCTCAGGAACCTTGATGACCAACAACGCCATGCCTAACAGCAGTGCAACCACCCAGCCAATGAGAACCAAATTATATTCAATCAAGTCGTAGTTCATCGCATATTTTTGAAAAAAGCGCCACAAAAATACAAAAATTTGTCTCTTTGGCTTGAAATGGCAGCACTTTTAGCCATTTTTATCAACATTTTCACGGTTTTTACCTACTTTTGTCAACGGTTTAACAGGCAACAAAGAAATTTGTCAATGACACTCTATGAATTTTCTCAGCTCAGCTACATTGTCGAAACGCTCGTTTTAGGTGTGACTCTAGCGCTCATCGGCAACGAGAGAATTCGATCAACCTATTGGCTAAAGCAAGCCAAAAGGATGGTTGCCACTGTGTTTATTTTGGCGGCAGTTTTCACCGCCATACTATATGCTTATAATCTAGACTCAATCAATAAAAAATTAGATATATCACTGACTATCACCATGTTATATCTAATTACCTTCCTACTGACCTTGGCATTCTCGCCACTCGCCAGTAAATCCTATCTGACTCCTATGCGGAGAATTATATCCACATTTGAGTTTCTGTGCTGTACCTCATTGGCGTGGCTATCGCTATGGCTTAATGACTTACTATCACAGATCGTATTAGTTGCCTCAATAGCGATTTTTATTGTGGAATTAGTGAGACTTACACTTGCTCTCATCTATAATTATAAAACTCTGAGTATCCAAGAACGCATACCAGGCAGCAGCGAGGAGGAGCGTTTCAATTGCTTGAGTTTGGTCGTGCGGAACATCATCCTGCTCTCTCTATTCGCCATACTTCACATTTTTATCGTCATGTTACCCGAAGTACCAAAGGCGTTTTTCAACTTTGCCGTCCTCTTTGTGTGGGCTTACCTCTTTATTCAGATCATTAACTTGATAATCGACTCTAATCATTTAGAAATGAGTGATTTAAAGACTTCAAGTGATGATGATGTCTCGTTGACGCCTCACCCCGAACTCGCCCAGAAGGTGAATAAATGGATCGACAGCGGTGCTTATTGCGAGCCAGGTATTACCATGATACAGATGGCGCAACTGTTATCAACCAACCGCACCTACCTGTCGAAGTATATCAACACACGCTACGGCTGCAGTTTCAACACGTGGCTCACGCAGTTGCGCCTCACCGAGGCCAAGCGGTTGCTGGCATCCTCCCCCACCCTGCCCATCGACAGCATAGCCAAGATGACGGGTTTTGCCTCCAAGTCCCATTTCATCAACTCGTTTAAAGCAAGCGAGAAAACAACGCCTGGCAAGTGGAGGATGACCAACGCTGGCAAGCAATAACGCCACACAATACAAAATAAACCGGTCACGGCAAGCGCTTATGAGCCTCCGCGACCGGTATTTCATTTTACAGGATAGGGTTGCCCTCCCCTACTCTACTTCTCCTTCTTGACAGGGTCGTTGTTGCCAAACAGTTCCTTGATGCCTCCAATCGAGCCCAACAGGTTGGTAGCCTCATAGGGCAAGTAAACGGTCTTGGTCTTGTCACCGCTAGCCACAGTGTCAAGCATCTGGATATACTTCTGGGCGAGCAGATAGTTAGCGGGATTGGTGCTCTGGCCCACGGCCTGAGTAATCTTGTCGATAGCGATAGCCTCGGCCTCGGCCTTGCGGATTCGGGCCTGAGCCTCACCCTCGGCACGCAGGATCTCGGTCTGCTTGTCGGCCTCGGCCTGATTGATGCGAGCAGTCTTCTGACCCTCGGACTGGAGGATAGCGGCCTGTTTTTGACCCTCACTGGTCAAGATGGTAGCACGCTTGTTACGCTCGGCCTGCATCTGCTTCTCCATGGCCTGGAGTACGGTTTGAGGCGGCTGGATGTCCTGCAGCTCCACGCGGTTCACCTTGATACCCCACTTGTTGGTAGCGTCGTCAAGCACAGCGCGCAGCTTGCTATTGATGGTGTCGCGCGAGGTAAGTGTCTGGTCCAGTTCCAATTCACCGATGATGTTACGCAAGGTGGTCTGCGTCAGTTTCTCGATAGCGTTGGGCAGGTTGTTGATTTCATAAACAGCCTTGAACGGGTCCATAATCTGGAAATAGAGCAACGCGTTGATCTGAGTCATTACGTTATCTTTGGTGATCACATTCTGCTTGTCAAAGTCATACACCTGTTCACGCAGGTCAATCACGTTGGTCGTGCGGTAACGGCCGTGCTCATAGGAAACGATGCTCTTGGCGCGGTCAATAAACGGGATAATCACGTTGATGCCCGGCTTGAGCGTGGCATAGTATTTACCCAGGCGCTCAATGATCTTGGTCTCGCTCTGCGGAATGATAACCAAGCTGTTCTTGACGAGGATGAGTGCCAACAGGATGATAACAATCAGGAATATTAATAACGGCTGTGACATAATAATATGATTTAAATTGGTTATTGTTTAGATTTCAACTTTGATTTATTTAATCCTCAACTGGTACAACACTCACGATGATGCTGTCCAGTTTCACGACGCGAACGCGTGTTCCCTTTGCAAGCGCGATGCCGTCCCTTGAACGAGCCTTCCAGTCATCGCCATCGATAGCGACACGGCCATAACCATTGGCCTCGATTTCCTCGGTGACGCGGCCCTCACGGCCAATCAAGGCCTCAACGTTGCTCAGGCGCTCCTTGCTGGGCTTGTGCAATTTCCTGATGAGTGCAGGCCGCACGAGTAGCAGGCTCAGTGCCGAAACAACGGCAAAGATGATGATCTGCCAGGTGAGCGACATGCCAAATCCTGCAACGATTGCAGCAACAGCCGAACCGATAGCGAAACACAAGATGAAAAAGTCGCCTGAAGAAAGTTCAAGAATCAAGCATAGGATCGAAATAATGATCCAAATTAGCCAGAGGTTTGATGTGAGATACTCGATCATAACTATATATTTTTATAGGTTGATATTGTTAATTACATTTTTTTCATTATCAGGTTTCATCCATTAGACGCAAGTGCCATGATAAAAACTACACGATTGGCCAACTTTTTTCACGCGCATCATCCACATGGACGAATCATCATTTCAAATTTATCGTGTGCCCAGGAACTCATCTTTGGGTATCCTCAAAGGTATAGATTTATCATCATACCTGCAAATTTTATGCCAAAAAACGTGAAAAATTCCCCATAATTGTACAGATTGGCGCAGAATTTGCAATTCTCAGCGGGTTAAAATGCCGTTTTAGGCTGTTTTTCAGCAGTTTTAGGCATTTTAGGCAAAGCGTCAGAAAAATCGGGTAGGGGAGCGGTTAGCCCCGATTGCAGCACCCACCCCTTAAAACTTGGTGTTTTTTTCTTGAATAAGAAAAATTGTGCTATCTTTGTGTCCCTCTTTTCAATTGAACGAGAAAATGACCGAAATTAATCGCATGGTACAAGGCAACGCCATCATGCCGGCTCACGACGAGCTGGCATTGCGCGACTGGATTGTCGAGGTAGCCCGCAGGCATGGCAAGCGGGTAGGGTGCCTCACCTATGTCTTCTGTGACGATGAGTACATCCTCCAGACCAATCGCCAGTTCCTGGGCCATGACTACTACACCGACATCATCACCTTTGATTACTCCAACTCACACCGCATCGCGGGCGACATGGTCATCTCCCTGGACACCGTGCGCACCAATGCCGAGGCACTGGGCGCCCCCTATGACACCGAACTGCTGCGCGTCATCATCCATGGCGTGTTACACCTGTGCGGTATCAACGACAAGGGACCCGGCGAGCGCGAAATCATGGAGCAACACGAGAATGAGGCGCTGGCAATCCTGCCCGCAAATGTAATCCTGAAATGAGAACCGACTACGACGTCATAGTGGTGGGAGCCGGGCATGCCGGCTGCGAGGCTGCATGTGCGGCAGCCCGATTGGGGTCACACACGCTGCTCATCACCATCGACATGAACAAGATCGCACAGATGAGCTGCAATCCCGCTGTGGGAGGCATCGCCAAGGGGCAAATCGTGAGAGAAATCGACGCCCTGGGCGGCCAAATGGGCATCGTCACCGACCGCAGCAGCATCCAGTTCAGGATGCTCAACCGCAGCAAGGGTCCCGCCATGTGGAGCCCGCGCTCACAAAGCGACCGCCAGCAGTTCATCCTCGAGTGGCGCCAGGTGCTGGAAAACACGCCCAATCTATACATGTGGCAAGACTCGGTGACACAATTTGTCATCGAGGGTGGGGTAGTGAAGGGTGTAACAACCGCCCTGGGACTCACTTTCACCTCACGCGCCGTGGTCCTCACAGCGGGCACATTCCTCAACGGATTGATGCACGTGGGACCAGTCAAGACCCCAGGTGGGCGCGTCTCAGAGCCCCCTGCAACAGGCATCACCGAGCAATTGCAATCCCTAGGATTCACCGTGGGACGCATGAAAACCGGCACGCCGCCACGTCTAGACGAGCGCACAATTGATTTCTCGCAGTGCATCCGTCAGGACGGCGAGCAGGATTTTCATCACTTCTCGTTCCTGCCTGGCGTGAAATCGGCACTGCCTCAACGCCCCTGCTGGATCGTACACACCAACGAGCAGGTGCACGAGGTTCTGCGCAAGGGCCTGCCGCAATCACCGCTTTATAACGGTCAAATCACCAGCATCGGACCCCGCTACTGCCCCAGCATCGAGACCAAAATCGTCACCTTTGCCGACAAGACATCCCATCAGCTATTCATCGAACCCGAGGGCGCAACTACCCACGAGATGTACCTCAACGGCTTCTCGTCATCGCTGCCCTGGGAGGTGCAGATTGAGGCCTTGCGACACATTCCCGCCCTGCGCGATGTTCACGCCTTCAGGCCGGGATATGCCATCGAGTATGACTTCTTTGACCCCACTCAGCTGACCCACACCCTCGAGTCAAAACTCGTCAAAAACCTGTTCCTCGCCGGTCAGGTCAACGGCACCACAGGCTATGAGGAAGCGGCAGGGCAGGGGCTCATCGCCGGCATCAACGCCCACCAGAACGTCACTGGCGGCGAACCGTTCTCCCTGGCACGCAACGAGGCCTACATCGGTGTGCTCATCGACGACCTGGTGACCTGTGGCGTGGACGAGCCCTACCGCATGTTCACCTCGCGCGCCGAGCACCGCATCCTGCTGCGACAGGACGATGCTGACATGCGCTTGACCGAGAAAGGCTACCGCCTGGGCCTTGCCACGCGCGAACGCTATGAGCTGATGACCGCCAAGCGCGAGCAGATTGACCGCCTTATCGCCTACTGTCGCCAGACGACCGTCAAGGCTAACGCCATCAATCCCCTGCTCCAAGCCAACGGCATGCAGCCCTTGACCCAAGGTCAGCGCCTGCACGACCTGCTGCTCAGGCCCCAACTCAACATATCAATGATTGCCCAAGCGTTGCCCGAGCTGCGGGCCCAACTCGACACCATCGAGCCAGCACGGCGCGATGAGATCATCGAGGCCGCCGAGGTTGCCGTCAAGTACCGCGGCTACATCGAGCGCGAGACCCTCATCGCCGACCGCGTGGCACGACTCGACAACGTCACCCTCAAGGGCAAGTTTGACTACTCCCAAATACACCAAATATCAACCGAGGCGCGCCAAAAGCTGCAGGCCATCGACCCCGACACCGTGGGGCAGGCCTCACGCATCCCCGGCGTGTCGCCAAGCGACATCAACATCCTGCTCGTCTTGCTAGGCAGATGATTTGTTCCACGTGAAACATTTACCAACTTAACATACTGATTTACAATGAATAACAAAGATCTAGAAAGCGTAAAAAGCATTGTGCGCAACATCCCTGACTTCCCTGTTCCGGGCATTCAGTTCAAGGACTTGACCACCGCGTTCAAGGACCCTGAAGCGTTACAAATCATGACCAAGGCCATGGCCGACCTGTACCGCGACAAGGGCGTGACCCGCGTGGTGGGCATCGAGGCTCGTGGATTTATCGGCGGCGCCATCCTCGCCACCCAGCTCGGCGCGGGATTTGTCCCCCTGCGCAAACCCGGCAAGCTCCCCGCCGAGGTCATCCAGAAGTCCTACACCAAGGAGTATGGCACCGACACCATCGAGATCCACAAGGACGCCATCTCCCCCGATGACGTGGTAATCATCCATGACGACCTGCTCGCCACGGGCGGCACGATGCTGGCAGCCTATGAGTTGGTGAAGTCGATGAACCCCAAGAAGATCTACATCAATTTCCTGTGCGACCTCGCCGACCTGCACGGCCGCGACGTGTTCCCGCCCGAGGTAGAGATCACCTCCCTGTTCACATTCTAACGAGCGTTTCAAGGCCTTCACCTGATGACTGACGAACTCAAGCTCAAGCTGTCGCTGCTCCCCGACGTACCGGGCGTGTACCGCTATCGCAACCGCGAGGGCGTCATCATCTATGTGGGTAAGGCCAAGAACCTCAAGCGACGCGTCAACTCCTACTTCAACCGCGAGCACACCTCGCTGCGCACCACCATGCTCGTGCGCAACATTGCCGACCTGGAATACACCGTCGTCAACACCGAGGAGGAGGCCCTCGACCTCGAGAACGCCCTCATCAAGGAGCACCAGCCGCGCTACAACGTCATGCTCAAGGATGACAAGAGTTACCCTTGGATATGCGTCTCGGGCGGCCTTTATCCGCGCGTCTATATCACACGTGAGGCACGCGCCAAGGGCGACCGCTACTACGGGCCCTATCCGCGCGCCGAGGTCGCCAAGGTGCTCATCGACACCATCCGCCAGATCTACCCCTTGCGCACCTGCCGCCTCAATGTTTCACGTGAAACAATCGAGGCCGACAAGCACCGCCTGTGCCTGCAGTACCACATTCACCGCTGCGAGGGCTGCTGCAAGGGGCTGGTCACACCCGAGCGCTATGGAGAGTACATCAGCGAGATCAGGCAGATCCTCAACGGCGACACTCATCAGCTCATGGACCTGCTCATGACCCAGATGCAGCAGCTGGCGGCAGAGCTGCGCTTTGAGGAAGCCGAGTTGCTCAAGCGGCGCTACAAGCTGCTGGAGCACGTCAGGCGGCGCTCGGTCATCGTCAGTCCCACTATCCACAACATCGACGTGTTTGGCCTGTTGCGCGACGAGGATGCCGCTCACGTCAACTACATGCACGTGCGGGGTGGGGCAGTGGTGCAGTCCATCACCCTCGAGTACCGCCTATCAACCCACGACGAGACCGATGCCGAACTCATGTCGATGGCGCTGGCCGAGGTGCGACAGCGATTCGCCGAGACCTACCGCAACGACCGTGTCACCGAGGTCCTGGTCAACGTCATCCCCGACGTGGAATTCACGGGGCTGTCGTTTATCATCCCACAGCGCGGCGACAAGAAACGCCTGCTGGAAATCGCCTTGAAAAACGCCACCCAGCACCGCGATGAGCGCCTGCGCATGATGGAGAAGCTGAACCCCGAGCAGCGCACCACGCGCACCCTCACCACCATGCAGCGCGACCTGCGCATGAACGTCCTGCCACGCCATGTCGAGTGCTTTGACAACAGCAACATCGGCGGCACGAGCGCCGTCGCTTCGTGCGTCGTGTTCCGCAACGCCAAACCGGCCAAGAAGGAGTACCGCCACTTCAACATCAAGACCGTCGAGGGGGCCGACGACTTCGCCACGATGCGCGAGGTCGTCAATCGCCGCTACAGCCGCCTCGTCCAAGAGGGACAGGAACTGCCCCAGTTGCTCATCGTCGATGGCGGCAAGGGCCAGGTCAACGCCGCCCTCGAGGCCCTGGAGGACATCGGCCTGCGCGGCCAGATGACCGTCGTGGGCATCGCCAAGCGGCTCAACGAGGTCTATTTCCCGAGCGACAGCGTGCCCTTGTACATCGACAAGAACAGCGAGACGCTGCACGTCATCCAGCGCCTGCGCGATGAGGCCCACCGCTTCGCCATCACGTTCCACCGCAAGCAGCGCAGCAAAAGCCAGGTGCAGAGCGCCCTCGATGACATCCCCGGCATCGGCCCCAAGACGCGCACCCTGCTGCTCAAGCACTTCAAGTCACTCAAGCGCATCCGCGAGGCGACGCCACAGGAGCTCGAGGCCCTCATCGGCCCCGCCAAAGCCAACGCCCTCCTCACCGCCCTCCAGGAACAACAATCAGCCCCTAAAGGCCTATAAGTCTTATAGGACATATAGGTCCTATAGGCCCCATAATCACGGTTTGTTAATTTTGTGAAAAAATTGCGGTTAATCCATAATGCGGAATAGCATTATGATGCCCATTTCCTTATTTTTTTGCCATTTTATTGAAAAAAACGCAGTTTTAATTGCATTTTAAGAGGAAAAATTTGCAGGGGTTAAACTTTTTTTGCACTTTTGCCAAATGAAACCCGTTTACTAAGGTACACGCGCGAGCGTGAAGGGCTTCACATCGACCCAGTGAATAAGAACGATTGAAACATCAATAACTTAACCATTTCATTAACTAATCAATTAAAAGCAAAGTGCGTATGAAAAAACAATTAGCACTGCTCTGCACATTGGCAATAGCCATGGGCGCCCCGACGGTGATGACACATGGTCATTACACCACGGGCTTCACGGCTATGGCCCAGAGCAACCGAGTTTCGGGCGTTGTCAAGGACGCCAACGGAGAGCCGATGATTGGCGTTAATGTAAGGGTAAAAGGCACCAACACGGGAACGACCACCGACCTCGATGGCCGTTACTCGATTAAGGCCGACCCGAACCAGACGCTGGTCTTCTCCTTTGTGGGCTATGACGCGATGGAAGTTCCCGCGTCAAAAGCCGCCAACATCGTACTGGCCGAAGGCGCCAACACGCTGCAAGACGTGGTGGTGACCGCCGAGTTTGGTATGAAACGTGTTGCCCGCACCGTGGGTTCCTCGGTGCAGAACGTGAAGGCCCAGGACATTATCGAGTCGGGCCGTACCGACTTTATCTCGGCCCTGCAAGGTCGTGTGTCGGGTATGAGCGTTGTTAGTTCGGGTGGTGCCCCTGGTGCATCAACCACGGTAGTGCTGCGCAGTGCCACGTCGCTGAGCGGTAACAACCAGCCATTGTATGTCATCGATGGTATCCCCATGAACAACACCTCGTTCAACCCCACCAGCGGCCTGGCCGTTGAGGATGGTGGTTCTGCTGGTCTGACGCCCCGCTCGACCGACTACTCGTCACGTGGTAATGACTTTAACCCCGAGGATATCGAGTCGATGACCGTGCTGAAGGGTGCCGCTGCTGCCGCTCTTTATGGTAGTGACGCGTCCAATGGTGCCATCATCATCACCACCAAGAAAGGCCGCTCAGGCCGCGCTCGCGTGACCTACAGCAACCAGTTCACTTGGTCCAAGGCCTATGGATGGCCCGAGATCCAGGACAAGTACATCAATGGTGCTTATGGTGCTGCCAACTTCTACTACACGAGCCGCTATGGTTCGCTGTATGATGGCTCGATGCCGTTCTATGACAACACGGCTGCCGTGCTGCAGACTGGTTTCATGCACCGCCACAACCTCTCGATGGAGGCTGGTAACGACAAGATGTCGGTTCGTGCCAGTGCTTCGTTCTTTGACCAGGACGGTGTCATCAAGACCACGGGCCTGACCCGTACCAACCTGTCGCTGGCCGGCCGTGCCGAGCTGACCAAGTGGTTGTCGATGGAAGGCAGCATGCAGTATGTCAACGCCAAGAACGACAAGGCCCTGCGCGGTCTGTATGGCCCCGTGCGCTACAGCTACCGCTGGCCGAGCGTTGACGACATGAGCATCTACCTGGCCGAGGACGGTGCCCACATGAAGTATCCCGCATACTACACCGACACCGACCTGCTGAACCCGCTGTTCGGCTTGAAGAAGAACCTGATGCATGATGAGACCGACCGCATCATCAGCGCCTTCTCGCTGAACTTCACCCCGATTGCCCACACCTACCTGCGCCTGCAGATGGGTTGGGACGTGAGCACCTCGACCTATGAGACCGGTACCCACCCCTACTACACAACAAACGCTAACCAGAGCGTGGATGACAGCAACAACAGTGGTACCTATAACATCACCAAGTACAACACCAACGACCCGACGCTCAACGTGCTGGCCGGTTACAACAACAGCTGGTGGGACAACAAGTTCTCGCTGGGTGTCCAGGCCGGTTACCACCAGTTGGAGAACGGTGTTACCAGTTTGTCATCCTATGGCACTAACTTCAAGGTGATTGACTTCTACAGCATCAACAACTGTACCGAGAGCACCGTGACCAGCAAGAAGCGCTCGACCAAGCGCCGCGTGCAGGCTATCTCAGGTCAGTTAGAGCTGGGCTTCAACAACATGATCTTCTTGACCGGCCGCTTCCGTAACGACTGGTCGTCGACCCTGCCCAAGGATAACAACTCCTACTTCTATCCCGCTGGTGAGCTTGCAATCGTGCTGAGCGAGATGGGCTTCATGAAGAATGTGGGCTTCATCAATTACCTGAAACTGCGTGGCGCTATCGCCCAGGTAGGTAAGGATGCTCCCGTACTCTCGATTGACCCCGAGCTCGAGCCCACAGGCCTGACCGGTGGCGGTTACAAGTATGGCTACACTGGTCCTAACCGTAGCCTCAAGCCTGAGATGACCACCTCCTATGAGGCTGGTGTTGAGGCCCGCTTCTGGAACGACCGCATCAATGCCGACTTCACCTGGTTCCGCACCCACTGCGCCGACCAGATCGTGACCGGCTTCCGCATGAGTTATGCTACCGGTTTCGTGCTCAACAACATGAACGTGGGTACGTTTAACACGTGGGGCTGGGAAGGCCACGCTGACGTTGACGTGGTTCGCACCAACGATATCCGCTGGAATGTGGGCGTGAACGTCTCTCACACCAACAGTGAGGTTGTTTACCTGCCCGAGAACCTGACCGAGTTCTATAACGCTTACACCTGGAACTCAGGTAACATCCGCAACGGTGTGATGAGGGGACATCCCATCAGCACCGTTACCGGTCGTGCCTACGAGCGCAACAAGGCTGGCCAGATCCTGATCGACCCGACCACCGGTCTGCCTCGCACCAGTGCTGACTGGAGCATCCTGGGTAACCGTGAGCCCAAGCTGCGCTTCGGTATCACCACCGCCCTGAATGTGAAGAACTGGCGACTGAGTGCCATGTTCCAGGGCCGCTACCACGCCGACGTTGTCAACGCTACCATGCGCGACATGTTGGGTACCGGTTTGAACTGGCTGTCGGTTGACATGCGTGAGCAGGGCTTCGTGGTGTTTGACGGCGTACTCTATGACGGCAAGCAGGAGAGCGCCAATCCCACTCCCAACAACATCGCTGTTAACCTGGGCGAGTATGGTTCTTACACCTACACTGGTGGTGATGAGGACTGGATCCAGCACAAGATCAATTACATCCGCTGCCAGGAATTGCGTCTGGCTTACATCTTCCCGCACAGCTGGCTCAACCGTGTGACCAAGGGTACCATTCAGAATGCTAGCATCTATGCTGCAGCCAACGACTTGTTCACCATCACCAACTACACCGGTACCGACGTGGCTGGTAACACCCTGTCGGCTGCCGCTGGTGGTACTGGTGGTGAGGGCTACGACTGCTGGTCGCTGCCCACTCCGCGCAGCTACTCGGTAGGTCTGAGCGTAACCTTCGGCAGCAATGATGATGCAGCCAAGGCCGCTTATACCAACACCACCGCGCTCAATGACCAGATCAACACGCTGCGTGCCCAGCTCGCTGACGCTGAGAACAACTACAATGGCCGCCTGGCACAGCTGCAGAGTGACCTCGACGCCGCTAACCGCGCTCTGGCCAACTGCCGCAACGACCTGAACGCTGCCAAGAACAAGCCTGCTCCCACGCCCACGCTAGTTGACAACAGCAAGCAGTACATGAACGTGCTGGTTCACTTCCCCGTGAACAAGACCGCCGTTAGCACCGACCAGCGTCCCAATGTGGAGCGCGTCGCTGCCTACCTGAAGAGCCACCCCGAGGCCACCTGCACCATCAAGGGCTATGCCTCACCCGAGGGCAACCAGGAGAACAACATCAAGCTCGCTAACGGCCGTGCCGCCAGCGTGAAGGATATGCTCGTCAAGAAGTATGGTATCGCCGCCAACCGCATCAACGCCGCCGGCCAGGGTATCAGCAACATGTTTGACGAGTTGAGCTGGAACCGTGTTTCGATTTGCGAAATCGTCGTGAAGTAAGTATAAATCAAGTTTAGAGTTTAGGGTTTAGAGTTTAATGTGACTTAAGTTACTACAAACTAAGGACTAAGAACTAAAAACTAAAAACTAAGATATATATTATGAAATCATTCAAATCAATTATACTGTGTGCGCTGGCTTGCGTGACGTTGGGTTTGACATCCTGTGACGACTACCTGGATGTGAACAAGAACACCGACGCCCCTGACTATGTGGAGGGCTACCTCTATCTGGCGGGCATCCAGCAGGCCTATCAGGGCATCTACTGGGACATCCGTGCCATTGGACCGCTCACCCAGATGATGGGCACCTCGAGCTACACCAACTTTGCCAACCACTACTACACCAAGGCCAGCGATGCCGGTGGTGAGACTTGGCGTATGGTATACTGGAACCAGGGTATGAACCTGGAGAACATGATCAACCAGAGTGTTGAGGCCGAGAACTGGACGCTTGCCGGCATCGGATTGGCCATGAAGGCTTTCTCTTGGGACCTGCTGACCAAGGTCAATGGTGAGGCTCCCATGAAGCAGGCCTACGAGGCAGGTCGTCTCTCTCATGAGTATGACTACCAGTATGACATCTATCCCCAGGTGCGTGAGTGGGCCTATCAGGCTATCGAGTACCTGCAGAAGGAGGACAACTCAGCCTATGGCAACCGCATCAAGAACAATGATTACATTTACGGTGGCGACAAGGACAAGTGGATCAAGTTCGCCTATGCTGTGATTGCCCGCAACCTGGCCTCGTTGACCAACAAGAGGGATTTCCAAGAGAAATACTATAACGAGTTCATCACCGCCGTCAACAAGGCTTTTGCCAGCAACGACGACAACGCAACCCTGAAGATCGCCGGTGGTGGTGCTGACGCTGCCGAGAGCGGCTACAACAACTTCTGGGGCACCTATCGCGGCAACCTGGTTTACAGCTACTTCCAGCACGACTATGCCGTGCAGCTGTTCACGGGTACCATCCGCAAGTATGACGAGCAGGGCAACTACATCCAGACCGAGGATACCGTGCCCTTGAACAAGCAGCACTATCCCTACCAGCTGCTCGACAAGCAGATCACCAGTGACACCCTGCCCGATGCAGGTCACTTCGATCCGCGCCGCCTTGTGAAGCTGGCCACGACCGATAGCAGCAACTATGCCACCATCGCCGACCGCGAGGTGCTCCGTAGCCTCTACTATGTGGGCTCGGGCTTCACTGGCGCTACTGGTCCCATCGGCACTGCTCCCTCGTTCTGGGGCCGCAACGCTACCAGCAACACCGTCTATGACGGCGCTGGCCACTGGCTGTACTATGACGACGCTCCCTACATCATGGCCACCTATGCCGAACTGCTGTTTGACCTCGCTGAGGTACAGTTCAAGTATGGCAGCAAGAGCGAAGCATTTGAGACCTGGAAGAAGGCCATGGCTGCTGACATGGAGTTCACCGCCAGCTATATCGTTCCCGGTACCTTGAATGGCAACTACCGTCAGGGCGACCGCGTGACTAAGGCCACCTTCAACACGCTGGCTCAGGAATACCTCAATGGTCCCTACGTGGCTGGTCTGCCCCTGAGCGAGTTCTCGCTCTCGCACATCATGATGCAGAAGTACCTCGCCCTCTATCCTTGGGGCGCTCCCGAGGCTTGGGTTGACCTGCGCAAGTATTTCTATGACATCCAGTACACTGGTGATTATCCCAAGTATCTCAATGGCTGGGACAAGACCACTCTCGACCAAAAGCTTGACACCGATCCCACCAAGGTTTACAAGGGATTCTATCTACAGCCTGCACAGGTACAGGGTCGCAAGAGCGCTTTCAATACCGATAACAACGGTTCGCCCTGCTTCCGCCTGCGTCCGCGCTACAACTCAGAGTACATGTGGAACAAGACCAATCTGGATGCACTCCTGCCCATCGGCGGTCAAGAACTTGACTACCAGTGCTCAATCATGTGGTTCTGCTATCCTGGCGATATGCCCACTACAAGATGATGTTTTATTAATTGATTTAAAAATTCAATGACTATGAAATTTTTCAAATATATAGCATTATTGCTGCTGGTGGCAGTGACGATGGGCTCCTGTGACAAGAAGGACGTCTCTTATATGGCCGAGCCCGTTGACGAGTCCTCAAAGGCTTACATCCAGGTCGGCTACTATGAGCCCATCACCGCCGGCGCAGCCAATTACATGTACTACATCGACATCAATGGTGTCGAGTATGGCAACGATGGTGCCACCTTCCTGGCTACCTTCAACACCGTTCCCTCGGGCGGTACTAACCGCTACTATGCCGTTGATGCAGGCAATGTTAACATCAAGCTTCACCGCAGAGTGAAGGTGGGTGAAACACCCGAGGGAGAACCCATTTATGAGTATCCTGTTGTCTATGACCAGAACGTGAATGTCGAGGCTGGCAAGCGTTATTGCATTTATGTGCATGACCTGAACAAGGCGCCCATCCCCATCGAGATGACCGCCGCTCCCGAGTTTGGCAAGGCTCTGGATACCGACTCGCTGTGCCGCGTGCAGTTCATCAACCTGCTCTATGAGGCTGATGGCCAGCCCTACACCGGCAAGGTACAGTATGGTGTACAAAACCTTGACACCAAGGAGTATGAGCCCGTTGGCGAGCCCATCGGCTTTGGCGAGTGCACCAAGTGGTTCACTGTCAAGATCCGCAAGACCGTTTTCAACAGCTCTGGTTCGCAGCGCCGCGAGGTTTGCCTCTTCGCTGTGGATAACAATGGCAATGTAACCGGTAAGCTGCCTTACACCTTGTCCAATGGCAACACCGGTGAGTTCACCGACTACTGGACCTGGTACATCGGCCGCGCTTATCGCCAGATTGCCGCTGGTAACTGCGGCAGCAAGAGCATCCGTTGCACGCTCTATCAGTTCGTGATCGAGTAAAGCACAGGATTATAACACTTTATCAGCCGCAATGGATCTGCTCCATTGCGGCTGATTGTTATTATTGCCCGATAGGGGTTGCTGTACCATAACGATAGTTTCACGTGAAACCATCGTTATGGCTTTGTTAACCAACTGCTTATTGAACTTTGTCGCTATAAGAACGGACACTGATACCGTCCCTAAGGCTATTGGTGTCCTCTAAAAAAGAATTATTGTCCGGCAAACAATTGGCAAAGCTTAATAAACAGCTAAATATCATTGCCTTAATGGTGGATTTCTGTTAAGCTCGTAGAGCTGACAGGGTATAGGCAGGGGTGTAGCGTAGCGGAACCCCTGTAACTGAATGCCACACAAGAATATTAGCCACGTTAGTGGCGACAGATTGTGTTTCAATGACTTGCTGCCGCCCCGATGGGGCTAAGACCAGTGCTGTCTAATATTGCAGGGGTTGCTCTCGGCTTCGCCTCGTTGCACCCCTGCCTATGCCCTAGCCGCTCCTAACGGAGCTTTTAGCGGACACTGATATGGTCCTTGAGGATATCTATCTGTCTGGCAGTAGGCGGTTCTCATTCATGCGAGACATGTATTGCTGAATGATGGCCTTGAGCTGCGCCTCCATGGATTGCTGCTCGGGCAAGGTGCCCACAAGGTTTTGCTTGAGTAACGGGTCGGTCTTGAAACGGTACAGAGCCGTGGCCTTGGCGCCGTCGAACTGCAGCAGTAGGTCACCCTTGACAAACTGATAAATGCCCGCATTGTAGTTGAATGCCCACGTCTGGGAACTGTCGCCCGACAACAGGTCATCACCAAAGGCGAAATATGGCTTACTGTAGCCCACCAGGTGCAGCAGGGTGGGGGTGATATCGGTCTGCTGGGCGATGGCATCGTCGCGCATGGCGGGTGCGATAGAGCCGTCGGGAGCAAAGAAGATGATGGGTATGCTATATAAGCCCAGGTCGGTCTTGTACACATCATGGGAAGCCTGATTGGTATGGTCGGCGACAAGCACAAATATCGTGTTCTGATACCACGGCTCCTTGCTGGCGCGCTCAAAGAAGCGCCGTAACGCCAGATCGGTGTAGCGCACACACTTGTGAATGGGTTGGCCGCCCTCGTCCTTGAGCGAGTCGCGGTACTGCTCAGGCACGTTAAAGGGGTGATGGGACGAGGCTGTAAAGACAGTTGACAGGAACGGTTGTTTCAGCCCGTTGATATTGTCAAGGGTAAATTGCAGGAAAGGCTCATCCCAAATGGCCCATTTGCCGTCCCAATCGTCCATGCCGCCATACTTGGTTGACATGCAATACTCGTCCAATCCATAATATTGCTGGTAACCGATGCTATGGGCATAGGCGCTGAAACCCATCGAGATGTTGTGTCCGCCGTGGAAAAAGGCTGTGCTGTAGCCCTCGCGGGCTAGCATCGACGAGATGCCATCAACGTCGTTGAGCGACGCGGGCGTGAGGAAAAACGGCTCAACCATCATGGGCAGGCCCGAGAGGATGGATGGCATGGCGTCCATGCTGATGCGCCCGTTAGCATAGCTGTATTTAAAGGTCAATGACTTGGCGACAATGCTATCGATAAAAGGCATATAACCGCTGTAACGGCCTTCATCAAGCTCGGGGTTAAGTGACCCCACATACTCCTTGCCCATGCTCTCTACGATGAGAATAATCACATTTTTGCCCGGGTGGCTCAAGCCATCAACCACGGGATGGCGGTGAATGGGGCTGTAGGTGGCCTCCATCTGCTCGGTTGACATGTAATCGGGCGTGACAAAGGGTTTCTTGCCGATGCTCCTAATCATCGAGAAGGGCGTATTGAGCACCACCGAGGCCTCGACAGGACGGTTCACATACTCGTTGGCATTGCTGATGGTGATGGGGCGTGTGCCAGCCGTGACGCTGCCACGAATGCCGATAATCGCCAGCGGTATCATCACCAGCAGGGCGATGAGTTGGGAAATATAGTACTGGAAGCCAAAACGGTACACCTCCAGCCGAGGTTTAGTGTAGCATCGCCACAAGATGAAAATCAACGCAATGAATGCCAGCACCAGGTACCAGTGGTTCAAGAACTCGGTCAAGATGATGGACGTAATATTGCCCTCATTGGCAAACTCGCTGAAGACCGACACCGTTGACCGGCGACCCGTAAACTGGAAATAGACCGAGTCCATCAAGTTCATCGCCACCGCCACTGCATTGGTCACAACAAACAGCCATTTCAATGCCTTGTGAAAGCCTGAATGCTCCTTGAGATGCAACGGCAGCAACATCAGCACCAAGTACAGGCTGTTGACATAGAGCAGCGCCGACGTGTCAAACACAAGGGCTCCGTGCAATCCGCTCTTGAACAGCGACCAGGACATGTAGGGGGCAAACGTGGACCAGTTCTCGGCAAAAAACGCCACCCTCGAGAGCATCCACACCAGGTAGGCCACCAGCATATTCAGCGCAGCCGACCCGATATTACTGTGAATGATTCGTTTCCACATGCTGATTCTCTTGTTCATTTTTCCATGAGTTGAAGCATCTGCTCAATGATTTTGCGATTGTTGCTCAGGCGGGGCACCTTGCGCTGGCCGCCTAACTTGCCGGTTGAGGCCAGCCAACGGTCAAACAGGCCCGCTGGTGCAACAACGAGTGATGGCGCTGCAAGGAAGATATCGCCAGTGCGCTTGGCATCGTAGTCGCTGTTCACCTCACGCAGGTGCTGGTCGAGCAGCTGCATAAACCGTTCCTTGTCCTGCGGTTCATGGGCAAACTCGACGAGCCACTGGTGATGACCGCGCTCGCCGTCGTGGGTATAGACTGGAGCTGCCGTGTAGTTGAGCACCTCGGCACAAGTTTTTTGGGAAGCCTGTGTGATGGCATGGTCAGCGTTATGTACCATCAATTCCTCGCCAAAGGCGTTGATGAAACTGTGGGTTCTACCTGCTATGGTAATCTTCAATGGATTAAGTTGCTTGATCGTCACGGTGTCGCCGAGGCGATAGCGCCACAGGCCGTTGGCGGCCGTGATAATCAACTCATAGGTGCGCCCCTTCTCGACTTCCCAGATGGGGTACACCTCGGGGGTGTCACTGTCACTCTCCTCAACGGGCAGGAACTCATAGAACACGCCCACATCCAGCAGCAATAACATTGCCTCGCTGTCCCAGTCGCTCTGCACGGCAAAGAAACCTTCGCTGGCGTTGTAAGTATCAAGGAAATGCATCTTGCTTATGTCACAAATCGCCTCATATTGCTGACGATAGGGCTCAAAAGCGATGCCACCATGGAAAAAGACCTCCAAATTGGGCCACACCTCGTGGACGCTAGACTTACCTGTGCGCTTGAGCACTTCCTTGAGCACGGTGAGAAACCATGAGGGTACACCACTCAGGTTAGTCACGTTCTGGCCTATGCTCGCCTCAACCAATAAGGGCAACTTCTCGACCCAGTCCTCCATGAGCGCCACGCGGCGGTCAGGAATGCGCACCAGATTGGCCAGCGGATTCATGTTCTCGATGAGGTTGGCGCTCAAGTCACCAACCCTCACGCCACGCGGCACCTGCAAGCGGGTGGAAAAACTGCCGCCCAAAATCAGCGCCTTGCCCGAAAAAATGCGGCTCGACGGATTCAAGTTCAGGTAGTGGGACACCACGTCGCTGCTACCTTGATAATGATTCCAGCTAAACGACTCTCGCGTGATGGGGATAAACTTGCTGCGCCCGTCGCTCGTGCCCGATGACTGCGCAAAGTTGATGCAACGACCTGGCCATAGCTCGTCTTTAGCGCCATTGATCATCCTCATGATCTGTGGCTGTAGATTCTCGTAACTGTAGAGGGGCAGGGTTGAGGCAAACTGGCGATAGGTCCTGATTGACGAGAAGTCATATTTGCGCCCGATGCGCGTCAATGCCGCCTTCTCGACGAGGCGCACCAGTTCTCCCTGCTGCACTGCATCGGCATGGTCAATGTAGCGCACCTGCTGTCGCAAGCGCCCCAAGAAATGGTTGCGTAACAATGGCGTGAAATCAATCATGCTGGCAAAAATACAAATAAACCATGATATTTGGGGTGATGAGTGACCAAAATTCAGAATTTCGGTTTTTTTCGGCTTTTAAAAGTCAAATTTCGGCCCTTGGTCTTGAATTGCTGCCAGCATCGGGATAGCAGGGCCAGATTGGCACGGGATATGCACTGACAGGGGTTATTAGTCGATTATTTATAAATATTTGTCTAAAAAATTTGCAGCAAAATATCATTAAAACTAATTTTGGGGCAACAAACATTTAATAACGATTAAAACTTACGCACTATGAAACGGTTTATCTTAACAATGGTGGCAGTGCTGACCCTCGGGACAGCCGCCAACGCGATGAGCTACAAATCGGCGCGCGACCAAGCTTTCTTCTTGACCGATAAGATGGCCTATGAGCTTGGACTTAGCTACGACCAATACAATGCCGTGTATGAAATCAACATCGACTACATCATGTGTGTTGACGTGTATGACGACATCTTTGGCACTTTTTGGACACGCCGTAACAACGAGCTGCGCTATGTGTTGTCGCCCGTGCAGTACAACCTCTACATGACGATGGATTACTTCTACCGCCCCATCTCGTGGCAAAACAAGAAGTTTGTCTTTACAGTCTATAACCGCTATCCCAAGGACCGATTCTACTATGCGGCTCCTCCCGGATATCAGGTTTACAAGGGCTCGAACCGCTACTTTGACCACAGCGCTTACAGTGGACGCACCTTTGGGGCTCCCGAGAGCAAGTCGCAGCCCCAACCCAGTGGCATGTATCCTGGAATGGGCCCATCTAAGAGCCAGCCCGGGAGCAAAAGACAGCCCGGCATGATGAACAAGAAACAAGCTGTCAACGAGGGCAAGCAGCACATGAGGGATGTGACCCGTCGCCGTTAACGACAAGGCTTGAGTAATTAATAAGGGTCTCAAGAACCGGTTACAGTTCTTGGGACCCACTATGTTGTAACACGCTGTGTGCGCAAGCTACTTCTTGAGTTCAAAGCCTATCAACACGTCATCATAGTTATCGATGAGTGTTCCCAGCGCCTTGACGGTAGAACTGTCGCTGAAGCTGCTCACCAGCGAGATGAGCGACAACAGTTTGTCGGCATCAAAGGTGAGGTGCAACTTCTTCTTACCGTCACGCTTGAGTTTTGCCGTCACAGGCACACCATGCCACTTCATGGTGATTTTCTCCAGATCGGGGTTGTAGTTGTAAGTGCCCTTGACTTTCCTGCCCAGAATCTGGATCGTGCACGTCCCGTCAGGGTCAAAAGCAAATTGTGGCTTGATTTTGGTAAGCCCCATCTTCTTGTAGGCCTCCTTGAGTTTCTTTTTCAACTTACTCTTAGCCAGCGGCTTGCCTAGACCAGCCAAGACATTCTTGCCGCTCACGTCAACACTGGGACCGCTATAGGTCCACTCACCCTTGATGGTGTTGTTTATCAACCAGGTCTCGCGAGCAATATCACTCTCATTGAGTACAAACACATCATCGGGACTCAGGTTGTAATTGTCAGCCTGCTTGTGGGTCGAGCACGATAAAAACGCGGCAGCCACACACAGAATCATCAGAATATTCTTCATCATATTTCCTCATTTTTTGACGCAAAGTTAACTCATTTTGAGAAAAATGCCGATAAAAAGGTATAGAAAAGAAAAATATATTGTAAATTTGCACGTTTTTAGGAACACTTCCCAAATCAAGAACTATACAAACGAAAAATAGAAATACATTATGGTAGTAGGTTATGGTGGCCGCAAGATAGTCATGGAGAATACCGATACGTCTTACTATGGGCGTATCCTTATCAAGGCTTTGTCCACATATTATCCCGACAACTATTATATCCTGTATTCGCCCAAGCAAAGCAGCACCAGGAACAAGCGATTGACCGAGTTGTATAACGATAAGAGCGTGCGTGTGAAATTCCCGCGCTCCTATATCCACTACAAGACCAGGTGGTATTTCAACAACGGCATCGTCAAGTCGGCCAAGGCTCACGGCGTCAACACCTTCCATGGCATTGACGACGGCATCGCTTCAGGATTTGCAGGCAGCAGTTTCCCTACCGTGTTCACGATGACCGACCCCCTGTACAAGTCAGCTAAGAATTGGGCCGATAGGATGTACATGCAGCGCCGGGCACGCAAGTCCTGCAAGATTGCTAAGCGCGTCATCGCGCTCAACGAGGAGGACCGTCAGATTATCATCGACCACTACCACGTCAACCCCGACAACGTTGAGGTCGTGCATCCCTGCTATTTCGCTGGTTGTGACGATTCTGTACCTGAGAACATGTTCGAGATCATCCGTGAAAAGTACCATCTGCCCGAGAAGTTTATCCTCTATAAGGGACGCCTCGACAAGGATGACAACCTCAAGGAGGCCATGCAGCTCATTCACGAGTTGCGCAACCGCAAGATTTCGATTGTGATGCTCGGCTACCGCACCACACACTTTGACAACGTCATCAAGGAGCAGGCCCATGACCTGCACATCTTCCACCGCTTCAAGCAGGTCGACAAGATCCACCACAACGACCTCACCGCCGTGGCTAAGATGGCCCAGGCTGTCATCATCCCCAACACTGAACGCATTCGCGACAACTACAAGATCATCAACGCCCAGCGCAGTGGCGCTTTGGTCATCTGCAAGGATTCAGCCAAGGCTCGCGAGTTCGGTGGCGACGGCGCCATCTACTACGACAACTTTGGCGATGGAGCCGATCAGCTCAGCGAAATCCTGGAGGACGAGAACAAGCGCAAAGCTATGCTCCAGGCTGCTCGCGAGAACACCGAGCGCTTCACTGGCAAGGAGTTGGCCGATCACATGATACACATCTATCGATCAGTGCTCATGCACCGCCGCCTCTATCAGCGTTAAAACTCGAAAATAATCACTTGATAATAATCTAAGTACGGTCACGCCCCTAGCGTGGCCGTAACTTTTAGCGCTGGTCGGTACCCCACAGCAGTTTCTGGCGCAGGGTGTTGGCAAAGTTGTTGCCCATGCGCTGCACGACGCGGGCGCAATAGGGAGCGCGGGCGATAGTCAGCAACGAGCCCGTGGGGCACAGCGTCACCTCACCGTCGATACTCACCTCGTAATGGTCAGCCCGCGAGTGGGTCCTCACCACAATCTCGCTGTCGTCGCTCACCACCAGCGGCCGCATCGTCAACGAGTGGGGAGAGATGGGCGACAGCACCAGGCACGACGTCGTGGGCTCCAGGATAGGCCCTCCAACGCTCATGTTATAGGCCGTCGAGCCGGTGGGCGTACTCACAATCAGTCCGTCACCGCGGTAAGTCGTCAACTCATGCCCCCGCAGCCGCGTCTCCATGTCGAGCATCGATGATGTGTCATGGCGCAGGATAGCAATCTCGTTCAATGCCCACGGGTGGGCAATCTCCACGGCATCACAGGCCACCTGAAGCATCGTGCGCTCCTCAATGTGGTAATTGCCTGCCAGCACATCGTCAATCATGTTGCCATGCTCGTCAAGGCCGCCAGCGGTCAAATAGCCCAGATGGCCCAGGTTCACCCCCAGGATGGGCATTCCCAGCCGCGACACCCACATCACCGTCGTCAGGAATGTGCCATCACCGCCCAGCGACAGCGCCATGTCGGCCATGGGCACCGACTGTGCCTCAAACGACGGCACGTCAACCGCCTCGCCCGAGGTCCTCAAGTACTCCAGATAGTCACGCTCAACAGCCACTTCCAAACCCTGATGCCGCAAGTGGTCGAGCAAGCCCAACACGCGCTTGATATCACCCTTATGATAGGTGTTTCCAAATATCACCAACTGTTTCATGAGTACAAAGATACTGCAAATCCCGCTCAATCAAAACAATCAGCCCTTTTTTATCATTACTGCACCATGATTTCCCATCCACAAAAACAACGCCGCCGGGGCGATAGGCCTCGGCGGACGTTGTTATTGATGGATAGAGTGGGGGATTACTCCTGGTCGCTATCCCACCATACGGGGATGGTCCAGACCTCATCATCCTCATTCCAGCGGTTCTCCTTACCGTCCTTGGTCATCACAGCGCCAGGAACCTGGGCACCGATGGCCTGCAAGTTGGCTGCATTGTAGTTATACTCGTGTGAGCACTGACGCCAGCGGCGGAACTGCTTGCCCTCGGGGATACCCTTGGTGGCAGCGGCTACAAATGCGTGATAAGCGGGGATGTGCCAACCGAAGAACAGGTTGGGATCAAAGTCATAGCGGCGCATATCGTTCCAGATCTCGACTGAGAAGTTGAGGGCGATACGCTTCTGGGTCAGGATGTGGCCCAGGGTGATGTCACCGGCATTACCGATACCATTGTTCAAGAAGTTGTCGATAGCCTCTTGCTGAATCGGGGTGAACGACGGGCAGTCGGCGAGGCTGGGATCCTCTGAAACCCAAGCGTTCAGCTTCTGGTTCATCAACTCGATGCTAGCCTGGATACCCTTCTTGTAGGCTTCAAATGCGGCAGCCTTCTGGCCCTGGTTGAAGAGAACCTCGGCACGGATCAGGCAGCACTCGGCATAAGTGCCAACATAGGTGGGCGAGCTCACGCGGGAGTAGTATGATCCTGACTCCTTGGAACCCTCAACATCAGCACCACCACGGCGATAGAGCAGGTCCTTCTTGCCAGCATAACCCTTAGACTCGCTGGTGCACTCTACATAGACGGTATCACCCCAACGGTCGGGGTTGTTGTCGTTGATGTACCAGTGCAGGAAGGTCTTCTTGTTGCCCTCGGGGCCTTTCTCAACAGCCGATGTGGTGTAAGCGGCACGCAGGGGGCCACCAGCCTGGTTGATACCCGAAGCCATGTCAACACCCAGCGAACGACGCCAGTTGCCAATCCACTTGATCTCGGCGGGCGTGTTCTCGCCCTTCTCACTGTAAGCCCAGGGGATGATGTGGTCAGCACGGGGATCCTCGACGCCATAACCACCAAAGTTAGTCAGGTTGTCATAGAGCATCTTGGTCACCATGTAACCGGCATTCATACCGCACACTGAATACAAGGGTGAGTAGTCAACAGGCTCATCCCAACCCAGTACGTCGTGGGTAGCGCCGTTGTCATCGGTGTGGTAGATGATGGTGTTGTCGGCATTGCTCTGCATGGCCTTGTCAAGGCATGCGAGAATCTCGTTAGCATCATACTTGCCATCCTTGTAGCTGCCAGGACCCTTCTTGGTGAGCTTGAGCAGCCAGCGGGCTTTCAGGAAATAACCCAGCTTGATCCACTTGTCGACGTCGCCCTGGTTCCACCAGTCAACCGATGCCAGATTGGCAAACTCGTTGCCCGTCTGGCTGCGGCCTTCCTCGAGCAGAGCAATAGCCTCCTCGATGTCGTTGATACAGCCCATGAAGATGGTGCGGCCCGTGTCGTAGTGGGGCAGCGCCTCGATACCACCAGCCTCGGTATAGGGCATCTCACCGTGAAGGTCGGTCATGAGCATGAAGCCATAAGCCTTCATCAGTCGGGCGATACCTGCAAACTTCTTGTCATTGGCGGCCATAGCCTTGTTGTACATGTCAACGATGTTGGCATAGGCACCGACAAAGAACCACTGGTAGGAGGTGGTCACGGCACCCGTCTGGGGATTCCAGTAGGACATGTGCCAGTAAGTTCCACCATTGTAGTAACGGGTCCAGTCACCAGTAATGAAGTTGGTGCGCCAGTCGGCAAATTGGTGAGCGCTATTAGAATAGAACTCAAGGTGAGCCAGACGCTGATCATAGCTCACGATCTGGTCTGAAGGGTTATCGGGATCGGTGTTCACATCCAGCCAGTCGTTGCACGAGGTCAAGGCCAATGCTGCGACTCCCAAACCGCACAGTATAATTGATTTGAAAAGTTTCATAATTATATCTGTTATTAATAGTCAGTTAATGATTACTTTACAACGATTTCGCAAATCGAAACACGGTTCCAGCTCAACTCGTCAAACATGTTGCTGATGCCCTGACCCTCGGCGTTGATGCGGCCAGCGGCGATACCATACTTCTTCACGAGCATATCCTTCACGCTTGCGGCACGGCCCTGAGCGAGCTTGATGTTGTTGTCCTGGTTGCCCTCGGGAGAAGCGTAGCCCTTGATGGTGCAGGTAGCCTCGGGATGGCTCTTCAGGTAATTAGCCACGCGCTCAACGTTGGGGCGCTGGTCGGTGCTAACGGCGGTCTTGTTCACGGGGAAGTGAACCAGCACGTTCATGTACTGCTTGCTGTTGTCAACAACGGCTGCGGGCTTGTTTTTGGCAGCGTTCAGGTCGTTGCGGCAGTTAGCCAGCGCCTTGTTGGCGGCAGCGAGATCGTTCTCGAGCTGAGCGATGCGTGCGTTGCTGGCGTTCTGGGCGTTAGCCAGCTGGCTGCGCAGGTCATTAATCTGGCCGTTCAGGTTCTCGAGCTCAACGTTGTTCACGCGGGCAGGAGCGGCATAGTCGCCACCGAAGGTCAGGTTAACACCGAGTGCATACTGACGGGTTGAGGGAACACCACAGTAGTCAAAACCTACCGATGATGAACCACCACGGCCAGCACCAGCGGCTGCAACCTCGGGATCACCGTCATAGTTGGTGAACAACAACAGGTTGGTGGCGCTTGCGGTGATGATGGCGCGGTCGAGGACCTTGGTCTTAGCGAGCAAGACCCTAGGCAGGCTGTAGCTCAGCGAGATGGTGCGCAGACGCAGGCTGTTCACCTTGGTGATCCAGTTAGCGGTCTCGTAGCCATAGGCACCAGTGTAGTAATTGGTGATCACGTTGGTCGAGCTCATCTGCTTGCCGTTATAGGTGCAGGTCTCACCAGGTTTCCACGTGTTGGACACGTCTTCATAGATAGTAGCAATGATGTCGTTGCCGTTAGCATCCTGGCCAACGACCTCGTCATGACCGTTAACACCACTGATGGTCAGGGGATTGTTGCGCCAGTCACCGCTGAGCTCGCTCACGCCGCTCATCGACATGGCATACTTGGTGCCGTTAAAAACATCGCCACCAACGCGGAATTCCCACAACATGTTAAACGAAACATTCTTCCAAGTGAAGGTGTTGTTCCAACCGCCAGTGAACTTGGGCTCACGGTTACCCACCTCATAGATCTTGCCAGACTCGGCCTGCTGAGGCATGCCGTTCTTGTCAAGAATCAGCTTACCGATCATGTCGGGATTGTACTTGCGGTTCTCCTCGGTATCAGCCACGCGCGACCACTTGGTACCGGCGATAGCCATGAAGTCACCACCCGAGAAGGTTGCAGCCTTGGCGCTGCCATACTGTACATCAGTCAGGTACATGATGTCCATACCGGTGGGCAGGCCATCCATGGTGCCACGGTTACCGGCAGCATTGATACCGGTCTCCCAAGTGAAGTCACGGGTCTGGATGGGAGTGCCGCTCAAGCTGAGCTCAATACCCTTGTTATAAACGGTACCGGCGTTGATCGAGCAGAAGATGTAGGCAGTGGACTGAGGGCCACGCGGCGACAGAATCTGGTTGACCGATTTGTTCTTGTACCAGGTAGCGTCAAATTTCAAGCGGTTCTGGATAAAGCGCAGTTCGATACCAAACTCGAGGGCGTTACCCATCTCGGGCTTGATGTAGGGGTTACCACGCTCCCAGCTGTTACCCAGACCGATAGCGCCGTTCAGGTATTCACCCACGGGCCACAGCGTCGTGGCGGTCTCGTAGGGGTTGGTATCCTTACCGACCTTGGCCCACGAACCACGAATCTTACCAAAGCTGAACCAATCGGGCAGGCTCTCACGGAAGAGCTCGGTGAAGGCGATAGCGCCACTCACACTGGGATAGAAATAGCTGCGGTTCTCGATGGGCAGGGTAGAAGTCCAGTCGTTACGGCCGGTAACGGTCAGGAAGATGGCGTTGCGCCAGTCCATGCGGAACTCACCGAAGGCCGACACCATGCGCTTGCGCGAGCTGGAGTGCGAGAACTTCTTGTTGGACTCGGGAACGTTATTGTAGCTATAGAAATCAGCAATCTGGAAGTCCCAACCCTTCTGATAGTCGCGGCGGGTCTTGGTATAGTCGGTAGAACCACCCAGCATCAGGTTGAAGTTGAAGTCGCCAAACTGCTTGTTGAAGTTGGTCATCAAGTTGTTGCTCAGGTAGCGGAAACGCAGCGTGTTATCGCTCATGAATCCGTTGAGCCACTCGTTCTTGAAGACACCGCCACGAGCGATGCGCATCGAGTTGTCGGTCGTGTAGCTGTCCACGCCCATGCGGTAGGAGATCGACCACCAGTCGGTGATGTCGGCCTTCACGTGGAAGTTGCCGGTGAAGCGCTCGGTGTTGTCCTTCATGGGGTTCTTGTTGATAATCCAGTAGGGGTTATCCATCTCACTCCAGGGCACAATCTCGTCACCGAACATGCGATAGCGGGTTCCATCGTCGTTCATATAATGCTTCATGTTCTCGCTGGTGGGCCAGTTGTACACTGCATACAGCGCACCGGTACCGCTAGAACCATACAGGGCAGCACCAGTCAGAGTCTTGGCAGTGCGGGCATCACTGTAGGCTGCGTTAGCGCCAAAGGTGAAGATGCCCCAGCGCTGCTCGCCGTTGAAGCGGAAGGTCGTTTTCTTGTAACCGGTCTCGGGGACGATACCCGTCTGGTCATAGAACGAACCACTCAAGTAGAAGTTACCGTTCTTGTTACCACCGCTCACGCTCAGGTTGGTGTCCCAAATGCCACCATCCTGGAAGAACTCACCGATGTTGTCATACCACTTCAAGCCCGACTGGCTATAGGGGGCACCCCAGCTTGAATAGCTGTGGGTATCGCCATATTGAGCGCCCTGATAGTTGCCATCAGCGTCGTAGTAATCCTGGAGATAACCACGACCAAACTGCTTCTGCACCTTGGGCAGGTGGCTCACCTGGGAAAGGATGTACTTGGCGCTCAAGTTAACCTCAATGCGGCCTTCTTTACCTTTCTTGGTGGTGATGAGCACAACACCGTTGGCAGCACGGCTACCATAGAGTGCCGATGCGGCCGGACCCTTCAGGACACTGATGTTGTCAATATCCTCGGGGTTGATATCCATCACACGGTTAGAGGTTGTGGTTGCACTGTTCATGATACCGTCAAAGGCAGAGTTGCCGACAACAGCCGACGAGTTGTCATAGATCACTCCATCGACAACAAATATCGGCTGGTTATCGCGGGACTCAGCACCCGACGTACCACCACGCAGGATGATCTGGGCACCCGAACCTGCGGCACCCGACGACTGGGTGATGTTCACACCAGCAATCTTACCTGACAGGGAGTTGATGGCGTTAGCGCTCTTGTTGCGCATCAGCTCATCAGCCTTCAGGTCGTCAACGGCATAACCCAGCGACTTCTTGTCCTTGCGGATACCGAGCGCGGTCACAACCACCTCGTCAAGGACCTGGTCACCGGCCTGCATGTTGATGTCCATCGAGCCGCTGCCCACGGTAACCTCCATGGGCTTGCTGCCGATGTAAGACACAACGAGCACGTCACCACGGTTGGCGACGATTGAATACTTGCCATCCACATCGGTGGCGGTACCGCGGTTGGTACCCTTGACCTTAACGGTCGCGCCGATGAGAGGCTCACCTTGGGCGTCACGTATGACGCCAGAGACTTTGTTGGCCTGGGCCTCGGCTGTGAAACCCATGCTGGGAAGCGATGTCATCCCAGCTGGTGCTCCGCAGGCGATTGCCAGCGCGGCCAACAGTGCTAATTGTTTTTTCATACGCACTTACTTTAAATTAATAGATATTAAATATTATTATCTTTCTAATTTTTTGCGATTTGAAAGGCAAATTTGCAAACAAAAATTCATGTGGCCAAAAAAATGGCAAAAAAAATGGTTTTGGCCCACCAAATATGGTCATTTTTAGTCAAAATTTTACTTGTTATGTACATTTTTTTATGGTTTTTAACATTCGGTTTTACAAAAACTCTTCGATTTTTTGGATATTTCAAAAAAAATATAGAATTTTGCATCTTGTTAAAAAAAGCAAATGCAAACTGAGGCTTTATACCCTTGGCAAGAGTCGTTACAGAATCTTCTAGATTAACTAACTAAATATTAACTAACTAAAACGTGCTTATGAAAAGACATTTAGCTCTTTTGGGCGCAGTGCTGATGCTATGCGGCACTGGTTACTACAACCAGGCCCAAGCTGCACCAGCGCCCCAAGTGGTGGCCAATTCTGCTACCACCATTGTGACAGGCCGCGTCGTCGATGAGAAGGGAGAACCCATCATCGGCGCCAGCATTGTCGAGGTTGGAACGACCCGTGGCACATCGACCGATGTGGACGGTAACTTCTCGTTGAGAGCTGGCACCAATGCCAAGCTGCAGATTTCGTTCATCGGCTACAAGACGGTGACCGCCCGTGCCACTACGGGCATGAACATCGTCATGGCCGAGGATAAGGCCCTGCTCGATGAACTCGTTGTCGTGGGCTACGGTACACAGAAGAAGGTGAACCTCACCGGTGCCGTTTCCACTGTCGACATCGACAAGACCTTCAACTCACGTCCCGAGCAGGACGTGTCACGCGCATTGCAAGGCGCAGTGCCCGGACTGAGCATCATCAACGCCAGCGGTGACATCGACGGCAATCCCACGATGCGCATCCGTGGCGTCGGTACCCTGAGCAACGGCCAGGACAGCTCACCCATGATCGTCATCGACGGTGTGGTGAGCGACATGGATGGACTGCAGCTGCTCAACGGCAACGACATCGCCACCGTCTCGGTACTCAAGGACGCTGCTTCGTCATCGATCTACGGTACCCGTGCCGCCTTTGGTGTCATCTTGATCACCACCAAGGCTGGTCAAAAGGGTGAGCGCGCCACCGTCAGCTACTCCAACAACTTCGGTTGGGACGATCCCACCTTCCTGCCCGACTTCCCCGATGTGCCCACACAGCTCAAGTCGGCCATCATGGCCAAGAAGCGCGAGGGCTCTGACGCTGTCGAGCTCTTCGGTATGTACTTCGACCAACTGCTGCCCTATGCCGAGGCATGGAAGCAGCAGAACGGCGGCAAGAAGATCGGTTATGGCGTGATGCGCCCCTGGGTGAGCGATGGTGACGTGGGTGATTACCGCTTCATCGGCAGCCAGCCCATGTACTATGCCGACTATGACATCCAGAACATCTGGTACAACCACGCCGCTCCCTCACAGGGCCACAACGTGTCGGTGCGCGGTGCAAGCAACCGCACCACCTACTACCTGTCATTTGGCTACAACTACAAGGAGGATAACATGAAGTGGAATCCCGCCATGCGCAAGCGCTACAATGCCGCTGCCAACATCTCGACCGACTTGACCGACTGGTTGACCGTTGGTGCACGCATCAACTTCTCGCGCCGCCACTTCTCACGTGCCGATACATGGAACAACATGTACCAGTACATCTGGCGCTGGGGCTCCTTCTTCATCCCCAGTGGCACGATTGCCGATCCCAACACGGGCGAGCAGCTCGACTTCCGCGTGATCGCCATGCAAAAGCAGGCTGCACGCAAGAACGTCACAATGGATCGCCTGAGCATGACCGCCTTCACCACCGTGCACATCACCAAGGACCTGACCTTGAACGCCGACTTTACCTATGAGATCGGCAACATGAACAGCGGTTCAAGCGACCACACCGTCTATGGCTACAACTGGAGCGGCGTCACCCCCCAGTGGATCGTGAACGACGGTAACACCAACGCTTGGCGTGACAACAGCAAGAGCGACAAGTGGGCCGCTAACGCCACCTTGAACTGGAACAAGAGCTTCAACGATGCTCACAACTTCAACATCATGGTCGGTGTCAACGGTGACAACTACTCCAGCGACTACTTCTATGCTTACAGGCCCCAGCTCTATAGCGAAGCCTATCCCGAGCTGGCTTTGACCTATGGCGACCAGACCAAGTGGAACATTACCAGCTGGACCCGCGACAAGGCTACCGCCGGTTACTTTGGCCGCATCAACTATGACTACAAGGGCATCTATCTGCTCGAGTTGAACGGACGCTACGACGGCTCGTCGAGCTTCCCCGTGAATGACCACTGGGCATTCTTCCCCTCGGGATCGGTAGGTTACCGCTTCACCCAGGAGAAATATTGGGACCGCCTGCGCCACATTGTGGATAACGGTAAGCTGCGCTTCTCCTATGGTACCATCGGTAACGAGGCCGTGGGCGAGAACCAGTTCCAGTCGCTCATCAGCCCCATCAGCCAGAGCAACATCTACTGGCTCAACGAGAGCGGTGCCAAGGTTACCGAGCTCGGTCTGCCCAGCTGGGTGAACTCCTCGCTGACTTGGGAACGCATCACCACCATGGATGCCGGTATCGACCTGGGCCTGTTTGGTGACATTCTCACCCTCGGCTTTGACTGGTACCAGCGCACCACCAGCGACATGCTGGGTCCTGGCACCGCACTGCCCCCCTCGGTTGGTGCTGCAGCTCCTGTAACCAACAACGGTAAGCTTCGCACCCGTGGTTGGGAGGCTACCCTCGACCTGCGCAAGCAGTTCAACAAGGACTTTAGCGCTTACTTCAGCGCAAGCGTCGGTGACGCTAAGACCAAGGTGACCAAGTGGAACAACGACTCTCACCTCATTGGCTACCCCTGCAACAGCGCTTATGCCTACGAGGGCATGACCTGGGGTGACATCTGGGGCTTTGAGACCGACCGCTACTTCACCGAGCGTGACTTCACTGGCAAGAACGAAGATGGTTCCTGGATCTATGCTCCCGGCGTAGCCGACCAGACCGGCATCCAGACCCAGACCTTCGTCTTTGGCCCTGGTGACATCAAGTACAAGGACCTGGACAACAACGGTAAGATTGATGGTGGCAACGGCACCCAGGAGAACCATGGCGACCTCAAGGTCATCGGTAACATGATGCCCCGCTATGAGTACAGCTTCCACGTGGGTGGTTTCTTCAAGGGCTTCGACCTCGACGTCTTCTTCCAGGGCGTGGGCAAGCGCGAGATGTGGACCCAGTCGGCATTTGTCTTCCCGATGATGCGTTCGGCCGACCTGGCAATCTTTGCTAACCAGACCAAGTACAATATCTATGATCCCGAAAATGGCGTTGTGAACATCAGCGAGAACAACGACTTCCCCTGCCTCTTCCCTGGCAACGAGTTCGCCGGTAACGTGGTAGGTCTCTCGGGTGAGGGTGGTTGCCACAACTACTATCCCCAGACCAAGTACCTCGTTGACATGAGCTACCTGCGCCTCAAGAACATCACGCTGGGTTACACCCTGCCCGAGAACTTGACCCGCAAGGCCTTTATCGAGAAACTGCGTGTTTACGGTAGTGTCAACAACCTGTGTCTGCTCCACAAGGGCAGCGGTGACCTCCCCATCGATCCCGAGATGAACGCCGGTCAAGGCTCTCTGGGTTACGGTACTTGGGGCCGCACCTATCCCATCAACCGCACCTGGTCGGTGGGTCTGCAGGTTACCTTCGGCACCAAGCGCAGCGCTGCTGTTGCTGCCGCTCCTGGCGACAACGGTGCCCTCAACAGCCAGATCAACGACCTGCGCGCCCAGCTCGCCGATGCCCAGAACGCTGCTAACGCTCGCATCGCCGACCTGCAGAACCAACTCAATGCTGCCAACAACCGCAACAATCAGCTCCAGAAGGACCTGAACGATTGCCAGAAGAGCAAGAGCGGCATGATTGACAAGGCCCTGCAATACATGACCATCCTGGTTCACTTCCCCATCAACTCGATGGCTGTCTATGTCGATCAGCAGCCCAACGTGGAGCGCATCGCTTCCTACCTCAAGAGCCACCCCGAGGCTACCTGCACCATCAACGGTTATGCCTCCAAGGATGGTCCCATGGACCGCAACATCACTCTCGCCAACGGCCGTGCCGCCAGCGTGAAGGATATGCTCGTCAAGAAGTATGGCATCGACGCCAAGCGCATCAACGCTCAGGGTCAGGGCATCAGCAACATGTTTGATGAACTGAGCTGGAACCGTGTTTCAATCTGCGAGATCATCGTGAAGTAAGTATAAATCAAGTTTAGAGTTTAGGGTTTAGAGTTTAATGTGACTTAAGTCGCTAAAAACTAAAAACTAAGGACTAAAAACTAAAAACTAGAAAAATATATGAAACTTTTCAAATCAATTATACTGTGTGGACTGGGTGCCGCCATTTTATCGCTCTCATCATGTGACGATATGCTCACCAAGAGCGAGCGCACCAAGTTTGAGCTTGGACCAGAGTTCTGGAGCAACACCAACCAGGTGGCAAGCTACAGCAACGTCCTCTACGAGAATTATGTCGGCTATGGCCAGGGTGGTGGCTCAGGTTGGTTCTATTTCAAGAGCCTCAGCGACGACCAGGTGAACCCCAGCTTTGATGACTGGATGTTCACCACCGTTCCCGGCACCTCCTCTTATTGGAGCACCCCCTATACCGAGATTCGCCGCTGCAACTACATGTTGACCGGCTTGCAGAACTCGACACTCATCGAGAGCGACAAGAACTACTATATCGCCGTCGGTCGTCTGAACCGCGCTTGGCAATACTACCAGCTCGTGCGCATGTATGGCGATGTGAACATGCTCGACGAGGTCATCCTCGACCCCGAGGCTCAGAGCGACCTCGTCTATGGACCTCAAACCGATCGTGATCAGGTCATGGACTTCGTGCTCAACGACCTCAACTTTGCTATTCAGCACCTGGGCAACGGAGGCAAGAACTCCTGGAGCAAGGACATGGCACTGGCCATGAAGAGCGACATCTGCCTGTTTGAGGGCACCTATTGCAAGTACCGCACGGCCGAGGAGAACGGCAAGGCAGCCGATCCCACCCGCGCCCAGAAGTACCTCAGCGAGTGTGTTGACGCTTCCCAGCAGATTATGAACTCGGGCAAGTACAGCCTCGCAGCCAACTATGGCGAGGTTTACAACTCGCTCGACCTGAGCAAGAGTAGCGAGGTTATCTTCTTCCGCAACTACGTGAAGGACCAGCTCATGCACTCCACGGCCGACTATACCGCCTCGTCTTCACAGCAGCGCGGTATCAGCAAGGACGCTGTCGATGCATTCCTGTTCCTCGATGGTAAGCCCCTGGCTACCACCTCACGCAACACCGATGATCATCCCGTGCTCGACCCCTCAAACAATGCTTACAGCATTGCCCACATGCTCGCCAACCGTGACAAGCGACTGAGCGTGCTCCTCGATCCCTATCTGTGCTTCAAGGGACATGGTTGGGTTCGTTCTAACTCGATGCTCATGACGTCATCCACTGGCTACAATATTGCCAAGTATGACAACGTCCAGATGGAGGTTGACTACCGCATCAACACCGGTAAGAACTACACCGACGCGCCCATCTACTGGCTCGCTGTCATCTATCTGAACTATGCCGAGGCAAAGGCTGAGTTGGGTAACATCAACCAGACTGACCTGGACATCAGCATCAACCTGCTGCAGGCTCGTGCTGGACTGCCCAACATGACCACCGCACCCGAGGCCGACCCCGCTAACAATATGGGCGTGAGCAACCTGTTGTGGGAAATCCGCCGTGCACGTCGTTGCGAGCTCATGGCCGACAACTGGTTCCGCTATTGGGACCTCATCCGTTGGCACCAGCTTGAGCTGCTCGACACCCAGGCCCATCCCAACATCAACCGCGGCGCCTACTTGGCTGGCGTGAACGACCTTGACGAGACCTTCAGCCTGGATGCTAACGGATATGTTATCCCCGTTAGCAAACAGCGTGTCTTTGACAAGAAGTTCTACCTGTGCCCCATCCCCAGCAACCAGATCACGCTGAGCAAGGGTGGCACCAAGCAGAACCCTGGTTGGTAAGTTTTATTCAATGGCATCAGGCGTCATGCTTGATGCCATTGAAGTTTAGAGGTTAGAGGTTAAAGTCTAAAGACTGTAGCTATCTAGCTCAAGATAACCGCAACAAAACGGCTGCCGCTGCGCCCTTCAACAGGCACGGCGGCAGTTTCTTTCATTATCTTTACCTAACCCCATGTGGGCTCATTGCTAGTGAATAATATCAGATTAAGTTTGCACAAACACAAAAAAATACCTAATTTTGCACAAAATAGTTCGGAAAAGTGTTATTTGAATACACTTTTCCGAACTATTTTGTGCTCCATATATGTTAGTACGCACTGAGAAACGCGCTTACTGGTAGTCGCGGATCCTCACGTCGATACCGCTGCCCTCCAGCAGTTTCACCACTTGCTGGATGTCGGTCTGGCCGTAGTGGTAGGGGAACAATACAGCGGGTTTGAACATCTGGGCGGCATGGGCACACTGTTCGGGTGTCATCGTGTAGGGCAGGTTGCAGGGCAGGAAGGCCACGTCAATGTCCTTGAGGTCAGCCATCTCAGGAATGTCCTCGGTGTCGCCGGCGATGTAGATGCGCATCCCCTCGATGGTCAGCACAAAGCCGTTGTCGCGTCCCTTAGGGTGGAACTGCAGTTTCTCGGGTGAGTTGTTGTAGGCAGGCACGGCCTCCACCGTCCATCCCTCGGCTAGGGTGCGGTTGTCGCCGTTGGCCATCACATCGCCCTTGCCGCCCAATATTTCATGGCAGCGGGCATTGGTGATGAGCACCGTGCCCGGCTTGCTCAACTGGTTGATGGCCACCGAATCCAAGTGGTCAAAGTGCTCATGGGTCACCAGGATGTAATCGGCTTGGGGTAGGGTAGAGTAGTCGGTCTCAGGCTTCACGGCGGTCGTCACCGGGTCCACATAGATCCACTTGTCACCCACCTGCATCCTGACGCTACCGTGCTTGATGCAATACATCTTCACTACTGTGCCTGCTGGCGTCTTGAACACGTCACATGGTTCACTTTCCTGCGCCGTGCAGCCGCACATCGCGCTAACAATCATCATTGCCATAACAAATAGTTTTTCTCTCATCTTTTTCGTTAGTTATTGGTTTTTTCGACGCTAAAGGTACATCTTTTTTACGATTTCATGCAATTTTCCTCATGATTTCAGTAGCAAGTCGGGATTTTTTAGTAATTTTGCAACTTCAAAAACTCAACTTTATGAAAAAGTACGATGAACTCAAGGTGTTCTGCAAGAATACCAACGAGTACATAAACATCGACGGTGGCGAGGCGCTCATCGATGTATATGACACCATCAAATCCAGGGTGGGTCTCAAGGGGGACGCTGTGTGCGTACTAGTGAACAATAAGGTCGAGGACCTGCACTATCCCGTCTTCTCACCCAAGCACGTTGAGTTTATCGACATTACCAGCAACGCTGGTTACCGCGTCATGACACGATCGCTGTGCATGGTGCTCTACAAGGCCGTGAACGACCTCTTCCCCGGCAAGCGATTGTGCATCCAGCACAGCATCAGCAACGGACATTATTGCCAAATCAAGCACGAGGAGGAATTTCTCACCCCCGAGGTCATCGCCCAACTCAAGCAGCGCATGACCGAAATCATCGATGCCGACCTCCCCTTTAAACGCCGCGAGCGGCTCACGACCGACGTCATCGAGATGTTCCGCAAACAGGGACTTAATGACAAGGTACGTCTGCTCGAGGGCATCAATCAGCTATATACTGTCTATTACAAGCTTGACGACATCATCGACAGCTTCTTCGGCCCGCTGGTTCCCTCAACAGGCATGCTCAAGGTCTTTGACCTCATCCCCTATGAAAATGGGATGCTCCTGCTCGGGCCCGACCGCAACCAGCTTGACCAGGTAGTGAAATGGGAGCCACAACCCAAGCTCTTCCGCGCTTTTACCGACTACATCAACTTCAACAAGATCATCCGCCTAGGCGACGTGGGCGAGCTGAACCGTGCCATAAAGGGCGGTTATGCCCCGCTGCTGATCAACGTCGTCGAGGCACTGCATAACAAGCACTTCATCCAGATTGCTGACGAGATTACCCGGCGGTACCACGAGGGCGGCGCACGTGTCGTGCTCATCGCGGGACCATCGTCAAGCGGCAAGACAACATCGTCTAAGCGTCTGGCTATCCAGCTCATTACCAACTGCATCGTGCCCAAGGTCATCGAACTGGACAACTACTTTGTGAACCGCGACCGCACGCCACGGGACGAGAGCGGCGACTATGACTACGAGTCGCTTTACGCCCTGGATCTGGAGCAGTTCAACAAGGACGTGACCGACCTGCTGGCAGGTAAAGAAGTCGCCATGCCCACCTATAATTTCAAGAAAGGTGAGCGCGAGTATCTGGGTAACACCCTCAAACTCGCTGACGGCGACATCTTGCTCATGGAGGGCATCCACGGACTGAATCCCGAACTCACGGCGCTCATCCCCGAACAGCAGAAGTTCAGGCTCTTTGTCTCGGCCCTTACCACACTCAGCATCGACGACCACAACTGGATTGGCACCTATGACAACCGTCTGCTGCGCCGCATCATTCGCGACCACAAATACAGGGGTTGCGGAGCACTCGAAACCATCAAGCGATGGGCTAGTGTGCGACGGGGCGAGAACAAATGGATCATGCCTTTCCACGAGAACGCCGATGCTATGTTCAATTCCTCGCTGCTATTCGAGTTATCGGTAATGAAAAATTATGCGCTGCCCATCCTGCAACAGGTGCCCAGCAATACGCCCGAATATGCCGAGGCATCACGACTGATAAAATTCTTGAGCTACTTTGAGCCCCTAGACGAAAAAGATATTCCCAGCACGAGCTTGCTGCGCGAATTTCTGGGCGGAAGCAGCTTTCACTACTAGACGAACCAAGTGGGCTCTATTGCGTTGCGCAATAGGGCCCACGTCTCTATATAAAAATATTACTTTCAAGAAACTAACAAAACATCATAGCATCAAACAAACGACAATGATCGACATCACAGCAAAAATGGAACAACCCCGCGGCAACCACATGTCGCTGGAGGAGTTTTGTGGGAAAATCAGGCACATGGAGGCCCAGGGCAAGGATGGCATCTCGATGTTTAACGAGGTCATCTCCCGCGGCATGGCGCCCGATTTCATCGCCGAGGACGAGGTCCAGCACAGCCGTCGCCTGGAACGCATCACAACCGAAATCACCCGTCGCTTCCGCCAGGAGGGGATGCGTGTGGTGCTCGTCGCTGGCCCTTCATGCTCAGGAAAGACCACTACTTCGCGGTTCCTCACCCACATGCTTCAGGATAACGGCATCGAGCCCTGCGTCGTTTCGCTTGATAATTACTTCCTCAACCTGGACCAGCGCCCCCTTGACCCCAACGGCGGCATCGACTATGAGTCATTCTATGGATTGGATGTGAGGCAACTAGGGCAGGACGTGGCAAGCCTCCTGGCAGGTGACCAGGTGTCAATGCCCACCTATGACTACGTCAAGGGCATGCGCACCTACCAGGGCAATACCCTCAAACTCGAGAGCAACAGCCTGCTCTTCCTCGAGGGACTGCACGCCCTCAACCCGCTGCTTGTGCCCGATATCCCTGAGGAAATGAAATTCCGATTGTTCGTCACAGCCCAAGCCACCATCTATTACGGTGCCAAATCGGGACTCGAGGAACACGATAACCGCCTGCTGCGCCGCATCTACCGTGACTACAACAGCCGTGGTGCCAGTGCCTTGCAGACCCTGCAATGGTGGCCTGGCGTGCTACGCGGCGAGAATCTGTGGATCCTGCCGTTTGCCAGCAATGCCGATGCCTGGTTCAACACATCGATGGTGTTTGAATTCTCGGCCATCAAGTTAAGAGTGGCCGAACTGCTACGACAAGTACCCGAGAGTGAGCCGGCTGAGTACAAGATTGCTCAGCGCCTCACAGCCATCCTCAACCGCGTTGCCCCATTGACCAAGGAAGACTTTGAGGCCATCGCACCCAAGCGTCGCTTCCTCCTCAGCAACGAGGGAAAATAACCCAAGCCTCCTAAATAATATTAAGAGGTTTTGTCATATTTTTTCTGCTGAAATTATAACCGCCCTTCGGGCGGGAAATTAAAACAAATTATTTTTATATTAATTTTTTGATAATTTGTATGAATTTCCCATGCGTAGCACGGTTAAATAATGCGACGTTGAATTATAACACAGCCCGTTTTCTTTTATGATAAGTCGCAGTGACTGCTAGGCATCGTCGGGGTCGCTAACGACCTGGAAGTCCTTGTTCTCGTCCTCATAGTCGCTCTCCCAGTATTCCTCGCTCCACTGCTTGCTGCCCGAGTCCACCATCTTGCCGCCAGCGTCGGGTGCCTCGTCCTCAAGGTCTTCGGCTCCAAAGATGAAGTTGTCCTCGGCTTGCTCGCGATGGAGCTCATCCAGGTCATGCTGAGTGGGGGTCTCAGGGATGCGGTTGCGCTCATCGTTAATCGTGCGCCACAACAGGTCTTTCAGTTCGGTCAGGCCCATTTGAGCCACACTCGAGATAAACACGCTGGGCACATCGTCAGGCACCTCGGGACGCATCTGCTCAATCAGTTCCTCGTCCAGCATGTCACACTTGGTGATGGCAAGCACACGGGGTTTAGACACCAAATCGGGGTTAAACGTCTCCAATTCATGGCACAGGATGTCATATTCCTTGCGGATGTCATCGCTGTCGGCGGGCACCATAAACAGCAGCACGGCGTTGCGCTCGATGTGGCGCAGGAACCTCAGGCCCAAGCCGCGACCCTCGCTCGCACCCTCGATGATGCCGGGGATATCGGCCATCACAAACGACTGTATGCCGCGATAGGACACGATGCCCAGGTTGGGCTCCAGTGTCGTGAAGGGGTAGTTGGCAATCTTGGGCTTGGCAGCGCTGATGACGCTCAACAGCGTCGATTTACCAGCATTGGGGAAACCCACGAGGCCCACGTCGGCCAGCAGTTTCAGTTCTAGTATCACGGCCTTCTCCACACCCTTCTCGCCTGGCTGGGCAAAGCGGGGAGTCTGTCTCGTCGCCGTCTTGAAGTGCTGGTTGCCCAAACCGCCGCGACCACCGCGCAGCAGGCGCACCACCTGGCCGTCCTGGGTCACGTCACACAGGAATTTTCCCGTCTCGGCGTCATATACCGCCGTGCCACACGGCACCTCTATCGTGCGGTCCTCGCCATCCTTACCCGTCATTTGGTTCTCACCTCCCGACTGGCCGTCGGTGGCAAACACGTGACGCTGATACTTCAGGTGGATAAGCGTCCACAGGTTGCGGTTACCCTTCAGGAAGATGTGGCCGCCACGACCGCCGTCACCGCCATCGGGACCACCCTTGGGGACATACTTCGCGCGGTGCAGGTGCGCCGAGCCGGCGCCGCCCTTGCCACTGCGGCACAATATCTTCACATAGTCAATAAAATTGCTCTCTGCCATAATACTTTTGTTTTTACTCCACAAAGGTAATATTTTTTCCTGTGATTGGAAAATTCTTGCTACCTTTGCCATAAATACCGATAATAACCTAACAATTATGATATTGAATTCTTTCACTTGGACCGCAAGTCCTGAATTATTCAGTGTGGGACCCATCACCGTCAGGTGGTATGGGCTGATGTTTGCCATCGGCTTCCTCGTGGGCTACGAGATCGTGTACCGCATCTTCCGCCACGAGGGCGCCCGCGAGAGTTGGGTGGGCAGCCTGTTCATCTATGTGGTGGTCGCCACCATCGTGGGGGCCAGGTTAGGACACGTCTTTTTCTATGACTGGAGCTACTATTCCCAGAACCTAAGCGAGATTCCCAAGATTTGGGAGGGTGGACTGGCCAGCCACGGCGGCACCCTGGGCATCATGCTCGCCATCTGGCTCTACAGCCGATTTGTGACCCGCAAGCCCATGCTGTGGACATTTGACCGCCTGGTCGTGCCTGTGGGCTTTGTCGCCGCGCTCATCCGCATCGGCAACCTCATGAATCACGAGATTTACGGTGCTGAGACGTCACTGCCTTGGGGATTCCGTTTCGTGGATAACCTGGGAGCATGGATGCAAGGGGCCGAGCCGGTATTCACGGCACCAAGCCACCCCACACAGATCTATGAGGCCGCCTTCTACCTGTTGACCTTCGTCATCTGCATGGTGATGTACTGGCGCTATCGTGCCCAGGAGCGCGAGGGACTCATCTTCGGCGTGTTCATGCTGGGCATCTTTGTGCCGCGCTTCTTCATCGAGTTCATCAAGAATGTACAGGAACCGTGGGAAATCGCCATGCGCAACAGCATCGGCTTGGACCAGGGCCAACTCCTCAGCATTCCCTTTATCGTGTTGGGCATCTGGCTCATCATCAGGGCCATGCGACGCCCGCGCGTGCCGCTCGAGTACCCCAACCGCTTCGCCGATGAGAAGAAATAAACATCATCTTTCCAAATTGAGGTTGTTGCAAAACACTCGATTGAAACATTAATCGAGCTTCGCTCGAGAAATTTAAACAAATTGTTATAATAATTTTAATACAAAATTTGTTTTAATTTTTCGGCCGAAGGCCGATCATTAATTGAGTCCTTCAAATTTAGCAACAGTCTCTTCTTTAACAACAAGATAACTATGAAATATATCCTCTATTCACTCGCCCTGCTCATCGCGCTCGCCGCGCTCACGCTGAGCTGCTGCAAGGGCAATAAAACCGACCAATCGACAATGGATAACAGTAATATCCCTGCTCCCGTGATGATTGACGACACCACCGTCAACGGGCTCACCGTCTATTACCCCCAGTTCTCCTCCATCGACCTCGTGTGTGGCACGATGCCCAGCCAGCAGGACACCAATGTCGTCTTTTGTGCCGAGGCTGCATTCACCCATGAACTGCTGGACGAGTTTGACCACAGCAACATCGACGGCGACCACGTGAGCGGCGGCAAACGCTACAAGGGCGCCAAGTGTAAGGACAACAGCGGTGCCTTCGCGTGGTTTGGCGACACCACTTGGGAATTTGTCAACGGCGAGTACAGCGAGTTGCTCGATAGCGTGGCAGCAGCCGGTGGCATGGGCTTTGGCCAGGCCATCATCATCCACGACGGCGAGAGCATCCGCCCCCTGTGGCGTGAGGGCACCAACCGTTACCGCGCCCTGTGCGAGAAGGATGGCCGCCTGTGCATCGTCGACAGCCGCGACGAGGTCACCTATGAGCGCTTTGTCGCTCTACTTGAAGCCTTCGCACCGACCCACGCCCTCTACATGGACATGGGAGCCGGCTGGAACCACTCCTGGTGGCGCGATAGCGACGGCAAGGTGCATGAGATCCACCCCGTAGCCGAGAAATCCCGCTACTGCACCAACTGGATCACCTTCTACAAGTAATCGCTAATAGCACGACAGCCCATATTGTCTAGCACGACAGCCCAATTGGACAAATAAGCCCAATAGGTCCAATAAGCCCAATAGGCCCAATTGGACTGTTGTTTACCTTGCTGCGTATGCCATCACACTCGACAACGTCGCCTCACGCCCCTGCAACGTGACCCCATAGTTGCCAAAACAGGGGATGTGCCAGCCGGCACATCCCCTGTAAAAGATATTGCTTGAATAATCTATCTCAAAGATTAATCGGCAGTAGGATCATTGATACTGTAGCCACCATTATAGTCGGTCTCCTTCAAGGGAACCTCCCATACCCAGTTGTTCACGTCAGTGGGCTGGATAGTTACAGCCACTGCGGGGTGAGCGTTACCACCCTCGGCCCAACCGTGACGTACAACGGGCAGTTTCCAGCGCTTCAAGTCACTCCACTGGAAGCCTTCGCCCCAGAGCTCAAGTGCACGGTAGTCGGCAATCTCGTTGAACAGGTCCTGACCGGTCTTGCTGCAGGTGTAACCGGGGTTACGGCCAGAGCCAGCGTTCAAGCGAACGAGGGCATCCTGAGCATTGGCAGGCTGGTTCATGAAGTAGTAGCACTCAGCCTCGATAAGGAGCATCTCACTGGTGCGGATGTAGGGCAGATAGCCAACACCCGGGGTGTCGAACACGTAGAATTTCAGGTGTGCGCCCAGGTGGTAAACGCCAAAAGCATAGGGCTCGGTAAATCCACCAGCTGCATGCTCCTGAACATAGTTGTAAGCCTTATCGTAAGCTTCCATGCTAGATATTCTCAGGTTAGCAGTCAGACCAATGTAACCGAAGGTCTGGTCAACCTGTGCGGGATCACTGGCATCGATGCCCAGGCCGCTCTCGGTGAGGAACAGCGACTTGCGGAAGTCCTCATCGGGGATGCGGTTGATGAGCTCACGGCCGATGGTACCGGCACCGTTCTGGGTGTTAGAAGCATAGTAGCCGTTGCAGCTGTACTGGGTACCGTAGCTCCAGTACCAGTTGTTCTCATCGGCACTGCCATAGCTACCGAGGATCCACTCACTGGTGGGACGGCAGAAACCAGCTGCATAAGCATCGTTGTCCATCAGGGGATAACCCTCCTCGGCCAGCTTAGCGTGGTTGAGGGCGGTCTGATAATCCTCCTTGTAGAGGGCTGCGCGGGCATAAACAGCGTGTGCAGCATTCACATTAGGAGTCCAGCAATCATTAGCAGGACGGTCAACACCGCTCTCGTTGAACAGCGCGATGGCCTCGTCCAGATCCTTATAAATCTGAGCATAAACCTCGGCCATGGTTGAGGGAGCAAGGTCACCGGTCGACTCATCAAGACGCAGGGGCAGACCCTGAGCAGAACCATTGTTGGAGTCTTTCCAGCGCTGGCAGTAGTAGTGGAGCAACTTCTCATAGCCATAGGCACGGAAGGTCAGGGCCGAAGCCTTAATGAACTTCTTGTCACCCTCGTTACCCTCGGCACCGTCAATGCGATTAACAATCACATTAGCCTGGGTAATGATCTGATAGTAGTAGTACCATGCATAGTGGTTGTAGATCGTGGATTTGTTGGTGTGCATCGTCTGGTTGTGGATTGCTGCCCAACCCGAAGCATACTGGTTGTAGTAGTAGTCCTGGCTGGGATAGTTCTCATACAGACGCATGATAGCATTCTCACCGCAGAAACCCTGGCTATAGTTACCATGCTGGATGGTCATCGTCTTGGCCACACCGTTCAGTGTCTTGTAAGCATTATCGACGGTGGCAACGGCCGAAGCTGCACTGATTGACTCGGTTGGTGATGTTTCAAGATAGTCCTCGCCACAAGAGGTGGTAGCCAATGCAGCACCGACCAACAGACCGCTCAATAAAATTCTATTTATATACTTTTTCATAATGATTGTCATTTAGAAAATTCATTGTTAATTGATCATCTGATTTATCAGAACTGGAACTGAAGACCAAAGTTGAACACGCGAGCGGTAACATAGGTATTATCAGAACCACCGCTGAAACTGTACTGGGGATTCAAACCCTTGCGGGAAGTGAACGTTGCCAGGTTCTCAACACCAGCAGTGAGGGTGAGACCCTGCAAACCTATCTTGTTCATCACCAGCTTGGGCAGGCTGTAGCTCAGGGTGATGTTCTTCACTACAAAGTAGGAAGCACTGGTCAACCAGCGGTCACTGGTAGCGTTGTTATAGCTGCTGTACTCAAAGTCGAGCTGAGGAATACCATTGGGATCAATGCGGTTGGGTGAATCCTCGGTCATGCCGGCGGGAACACCATTCCAGCTATTAGCCAGGTCAACATGGTTAGCGCTTGCCGAAGATGCCGAGTTGGTCGACATCAGGGTCTGATAAGCCGAGTCATAAACCTTGCCACCCAGACTATAGGTGAACAGGGCGTTCAGAGCAAAGCCCTTGAATTGCAGTACAGAGTTCAATGAACCGAAGAACCAGGGGTGAGCAGTACCTGCCCAATCACGCTTGCCATAGGAGCCAGGCAGGGTGGTGTAGGTCTCTTCACCGATGGTAACAGCCTCACCAGCAGCAACGGCCTTATCTTGAAGTTCAGGATCGATAGTGTACAGTGAGCGACCGGTCATCTGGTCAACACCCACAAAGTGATAGGTGTAGAACTCATAGGGGTCATGACCCTCAGAGTAGTTCTGCTGACCATGCAGGATGTCCTTGCCGTCGGGGAGCTTCTTGATACGGCTCTTCATAAAGGTACCCTCGGTGCTCAGGGTCCAGTTAAGGTCACGGCTACGGAAGATATCATAGCTCAACGAGATCTCGATACCGCGGTTAGAGACGGTACCAATGTTCATGTATTGAGTCATATTGTAGTCATCACCCCAAACGAACGAACCAGCCGACAGGGGCAGGCGAACAGCGAACAACAGGTCCTTGTTGCGCTTGTCAAACAGCACAAAGTTGAAGTTCAAGCGGTCAAATACGCGACCCTCGATACCGAAGTCGATATTCTGGCAGGTCTCCCACTTGATATCAAGGGCAGGGAGGCTTTGCTTCATGAAGGCAGCGCTACCGGCGTTCTTCTCGATGTAATACAGTGCCTGGTAAGCATAGAGGCTAACGCCCGCGTTGTTACCGGTCTCACCATAGGAAGCACGAACGCGCAGCTGGTCAAGCCAGTTCACATCCTGCAGGAAGTTCTCCTTCTTGATGTTCCAGTTCACACCGAACGAGAAGAAGTTACCCCAACGCTTCTTGCTGTAAAAACGTGAAGAACCATCGCTACGGAACGAGAAGTCAGCGAAGTACTTCTCATTGTAGTTGTAGCGTAAACGGCCCAGGTAGGACTCGGTCTTGTCCTCGTTATCCGAACCCTGGAAGTAAGAGTTGGTCTGGAAGTTACCGGGAGTGTAGATACCATCGGCAGCCGAGTTGGTGTTCATGCCATAAGCTGAGCGGTCGTTATAATCATAGTTCTCATGAGCAAGCATGACATCAAAGTAGTGACGGTTAAAGTCATGGTTCCAGTTCAGAATTTCCTGAACTGTGCGCGTGTTGTACTCATAAGCATAGCTGGTCAAGCGACCATTGTTGGTAGCACCATCGCCAATGAACGGGTTGTTGTAGCGACGGCGATTGGTGTTGGAGTGCATGAAGTCGGCCTTCAAGGTAATCGAGAAACCGGCGGGCAAGGTAAAGGTACCGTAAGCCAGACCCTCGACAACGGCGCGACGACGGCGGTCAAAGTCCTTGCGCAACTCAAAGGCGACGTTGCGGTTGGTCAGATAAGCTGACTCGGTATCATACTGCTTCTCACCATTCTCGTCAAGCAGGAAACTGCCATCGGGGTTGTGCAGGAACAGAGGATAAACAGGAGCCATGTAACGAGCTACATAGAAGGGGTTGGCATAGTAGTTACCAGTTGCATTGTCGTTGAAGTTGCGGGTTGCATAGGTACCACTCAGGTTAACACCAGCCTTGAACCATTCACTGGGAGTGAAGTTGGTGTTGATACGGCCAGTGAAACGCTCATAGGCGCTAGCGTAGATATAACCTTTCTCATTGGTGTAACCGGCTGAAGCATACATGTTGTATTTCTCGCCACCAGCGCTGCCCGAGAGGCTGTAGTCCTGACGATAACCAGTGCGCTCAACGTCCTTTTCCCAATCCAGGTCGGTGTAACCGGGGAGAACCTGAGCAACAAGCTTACCGTTAGCATCAAACAGCTTGTCATAATCGGCATTGTAGATGTTGCGCTGTACATAGTCGGTCACGAGGTGCTCGGTGGCATACTGGCCAGCAGCAGCCTGATCCAAACCCATGCTACCGTTCATGGCAAAGTTCCTCATGGCAAGCCATGAAGCCTCCATCCACTGGTCGGCACCCATGCGGTCATACTCGGCAATACCGCGCTTGTACATACCCTGATTGATGCGCAGGGTGACATTGGGCTTGTTGGCATAGCTACCCTTCTTGGTAGTAATGAGTACAACACCGTTAGCTGCACGGTTACCATACAGGGCTGCCGAAGCGGCGTCCTTCAACACGCTCATGCTCTCGATATCCACGGGGTTGATCTCAGCAATGTTACCGTCAAAGGCCACACCATCAACAACATACAGAGGTGAGTTGGAACCGGTAATACTACCAACACCACGGATGCGGATGCTGGGAGCGGCACCAGGCTCACCATAGGTGTTGTTCACCTGGATACCGGGGGTGCTACCCTCGAGCGCTGCGGTAACCGAGGAACCGATGCGGTCCTTGATCTTCTTCTCGTCAACTAACGAGATAGAACCCGTAATTGACTGACGCTTTGCGCTACCGTAAGCAACAACCACAACCTCATCAAGGCTTTGGCCAGAGTCGCTCAGCTTGACAACCATGTTGTTGGCAACCTCAACCTGACGGGTAGCAAAACCAATGTAAGATACATTGACATACTTCACGTGGTCAGGTAATACCAGCGTGAAATGACCATTAACATCGGTTGCAGTGCCCTGGTTGACACCCTCACCTTGGATCGTTGCTCCAATGAGAGGTTCACCAGTGACTGCATCCACTACTTGTCCGCTAATTGTGCGGTCGGCATAGGCCGAGAGTGCCATGAAGCACATCGCAAACAATAATAGAAATAGCTTCTTCATAAAATAGTGAGTTTATTAATTAATAATATTATAAATGTGTTTTTAATCATCAGTTACTGTAAGGCCTCGATGGTACTATTTTTTAAGCCGCTATCGATTAATTACAAGTACGCAAAAATAGTAAAAGTATGTGAAATAGGCATTATAAATGTTTCGTTTTAACTATAGGTCCACATTTTCTATTGTTTCCAATATTTAAAAAATATTTTGCAACAATATAATAAAATGATTACACAAAAAATCGTAATCATCTGAAAAATAAATAAATAAATTTATAACTACCAATAATAGGTAATTCTTTCAACTAAAATTATAAAATGTTAAAACTAATACCTTTTAACATTCTGTTTTTAACTAAATTTTATCCCAATTCGGGATATATTTTCTCTATTTTGCCAAAAAATAAGGCACTTGAAGTGGTTGTTAATAACTTTTTATTTCCTCAATTGACGATAAACGTGCCACATCACGATGGCCGCACAACAGGATATATTTAACGAGTGCTTGGTACCTTCCTGGGGAATTTCCACACAGGTGTCACTCGCGTCAACCACCTCCTGGGATACGCCTTTCACCTCATTACCCAGCACGATGGCCACACGCTGATTGCTGTTGACCACAAATTGTTCCAAGCTCACACTGTCATGCACCTGCTCGATGGAGCAGATGACATAACCCTCGTCCTTGAGTTGACCGATGGCTTCAAGCGTAGTGGGAAAATATTGCCAACAAACCGACTCCTCGGCACCGAGGGCCGTCTTGTGAATTTCAGCCTTGGGCGGTTGCGGCGTGATGCCACACAGGCAAACCCGCTCAATCAAGAAAGCATCGGCCGTGCGGAACACTGATCCCACATTCATCTCGCTACGCACATTATCCAGCACAAGCGTCACCTGCAGCTTCGCTTTAGCTTTATATTCCTCTACATCCACGCGATGCAGCTCCACCATCGACTTTTTCAGTGCCATATCGTCATTACTTTAAAATATTGCTTGTGCAAAGGTATAAAATATATTGTCGATAACCCTGTTGAAAGCTGTTGAAAAATAATTGAAAAAAATCGATAAAAAAGACTTGACAAATCCAAACGAGTTGTGCTTATAATTCTTTTTCTACCATCCAAAAAAGTTTACCTGAAATTTTTATTGCCATTTAAACACGCTTTTCATCAGCAATTGTTTCAATTTACTATAATAATTTATTAACTTTGCAGGTTGTTTACACCCTGTTAATAATGTACCGAATGTGCTATATTACAGTCATTAGGCTTGTATATAACCTATCAATAAATTTGAAAAATGGTTGATAAGCACATCCACCAGTTATTATCAGTAAAAGTTTTCAACACAATTAACAGGCATTATTGTTATTGTTAGATTTTAAATTTTTAAAAAATTAAATAATTAAATAATATATAAAATGAATGTTGACAACGGTTATGTCGATGAGCCTATCGAGGACGGCATCGACCTGAAGAAAGAAATATTGCGGCTCAAGGAGGAACGCAATGCGGTAATCATGGCGCACTTTTATCAGCGCGAGGAAATCCAGCAACTGGCCGATTACATCGGCGACAGCCTGGCTCTGGCTCAGCTGGCGGCTAAAACCGATGCACCGGTGATTGTCCTGTGTGGCGTGCACTTCATGGGCGAGACGGCCAAGATCCTGTGCCCAGATAAAACGGTGATTGTGCCTGACTTGAGTGCTGGTTGCTCACTGGCCGACAGTTGCCCTGCCGATGAGTTTGAGAAGTTTGTCAAGGCTCATCCCGATCACACGGTCATCAGCTATGTGAACACGAGTGCCGCTGTCAAGGCAGTGACCGATATCGTGGTGACCTCGTCTAATGCCAAGGAGATTGTGGGCAGTCTGCCCGAGGATGAGAAAATCATCTTCGGTCCTGACCGCAACCTGGGCAACTATATCAATAGCATCACTGGACGTGAGATGCTGCTCTGGGATGGCGCGTGCCATGTGCATGAGAAATTCAGTGCAGCAAAACTTGCCGAGCTGAAGAAAGAGCATCCCGAGGCTAAGGTGCTTGTGCATCCCGAATGTCCCAAGCCGGTGCGAATCATGGCCGACAAGGTGGGCTCAACCCAAGCCCTACTGAATTTTGCTGTTGATAACGAGAGCCAGGAGTTTATCGTGTGCACCGAGAGTGGCATCCTCTTTGAGATGCAGCGTCGTTGCCCCGAGAAGACCTTCATTCCCGCTCCGCCCGAGGATGGCACGTGTGCCTGCAACGAGTGTGAGTACATGAAACTCATCACGCTCGAGAAACTTTACAACTCGCTCAAGTTCATGGCTCCCACTATCGAGGTTGACGAGAAAATCGCTGAGCGTGCCGTCAAACCCATCCAGCGCATGCTGGATATCTCACGAGATTTGGGCATCATCAAGTGACTTTTTGGAGACTGATTAGAATTCAATGTATATATGAAAAAGGTTAGTTTATTATTACTGTTTATTATATTTAATGTATTTAGCATCATGGCACAGAATGTTTATGATTTCACTGTCAAGGATCGTCGTGGCAACGACGTGTCGTTAACCGAATATAAGGGCAAGGTACTACTCATCGTCAATACAGCAACCCGCTGCGGTTTCACACCGCAATATGAGGAGCTGGAGGCGCTTTACAAGAACTATAAGGAGCAGGGCCTCGAGATTCTTGATTTCCCGTGTAACCAGTTTGGCGAGCAGGCTCCGGGCACCGAGGAGGAAATCCATCAGTTCTGTACCCTCAACTTTGGCACCGAGTTTCCTCAGTTTAAGAAGATAGAGGTCAATGGTGAGAATGAGTCGCCGTTGTACACCTACTTGAAGTCACAGCAGGGTTTCAAGGGCTTTGACCTTGAAAACAAAATCGGCAAGTTGCTTGACGAGATGATGACCAAGGCCGATCCCGACTATGCCAGCAAGCCTGACATCAAGTGGAATTTTACCAAGTTCCTTATCGATCGCCAGGGAAATGTGGTTGAGCGCTATGAGCCCACCACCGATTGCAAGGTCATTGAGGAAGACATCAAGAAATTACTTTAAACATCATCATAAAAACACTCATTTTTTAGATGGAATATAATTATAAAGAGATAGAAAAAAAGTGGCAGCAATACTGGCACGAGCATAACACCTACAAATGTGAAATAGACTCTAACAGGCCTAAATTCTATGTGCTAGACATGTTTCCTTATCCCTCGGGAGCAGGTTTGCACGTGGGCCATCCGCTGGGCTATATTGCCAGTGACATCTATGCCCGCTACAAGCGGTTGAAGGGATTTAACGTGTTGCATCCCATGGGTTATGATGCCTATGGTCTGCCAGCCGAGCAGTATGCTATCCAAACGGGACAACATCCTGAAATCACCACCAACAAGAACATCGCGCGCTACCGCGAGCAGCTGGACAAGATAGGATTTTGCTATGATTGGGACCGTGAGGTGAAAACCTGTGACCCCACCTATTACAAGTGGACTCAATGGGCATTCTTGAAGATGTTCAAGAGTTATTATGATACTGCTCTTGACAAGGCACGTCCCATTGAGGACTTGATTGCCCACTTCGATCACCATGGCACCGAGGGTTGTAATGCCCACACCAATAGCACCGACACATTCACTGCCGAGGAGTGGAACACGATGACTCAGGCACAGAAGAATGATGTGCTGATGAACTACCGCATCGCCTATCTGGGCAATACCATGGTCAACTGGTGTCCCAAGTTGGGCACTGTGCTGGCTAATGATGAGGTGAGTGAAGGTGTGTCGGTTCGTGGCGGCTATCCTGTGGAGCAAAAGATGATGAGCCAGTGGTGCCTGCGTGTTTCGGCCTATGCTGGCCGCCTATTGCGTGATTTGGACACGCTCGAGTGGACCGAATCCATTAAGGAAACGCAGCGCAACTGGATTGGCTACAGCGAGGGTGCCGAAATGACCTTCCCTGTTGCCGACAGCGACAAGAGCCTGTTGATTTTCACCACCCGTGCCGACACCATCTTTGGTGTGACTTTCATGGTACTGGCTCCCGAGAGCATATACGTCGATGAAGTGGTGACCGCCGACCAGCGTGCCGCCGTCGACGCTTATTTGGATGAGGTGAAACACAAGACCGAGCGCGAGCGCATGATTGAGAAAAAGGTGAGTGGCGTGTTCACTGGCAGTTATGCCGTGAATCCCATTACAGGCAAGAACATACCTATATATATAAGTGACTATGTGCTTGCTGGCTATGGCACGGGTGCCATTATGGCGGTGCCTGCCCATGACAGTCGTGACTACGCTTTTGCCAAGCATTTTGACTTGCCCATCATTCCGCTCATCGAGGGTGCTGACGTGAGCGAGGAGAGCTTTGACGCCAAGGAAGGTATCATGGCCAACTCGTCCAACGAGCGCTTGCAACTCAACGGCCTCCAGGTTAAGGAAGCTATAGCAAAGACCAAAGAATACATTGAGGAGACGGGCATCGGCCATGTCAAGGTAAACTATCGCCTGCGTGACGCCATCTTCAGCCGTCAACGCTACTGGGGCGAGCCGTTCCCCATCTATTATGATGATAACAATCAGCCTCAAGCGCTCGACGAGAGCCTGTTGCCGTTGCAGCTCCCCGAAGTGGACAAGTTCCTGCCTACCGAGACTGGTGAGCCGCCCCTGGGCCGTGCCAAGAACTGGGTTACTGCCGACGGTCATCCGCTGGAGTTGAACACCATGCCGGGCTTTGCCGGTTCGTCGGCCTATTATCTGCGTTACATGGATCCCCTCAACGACAAGGAACTTGTATCGCGCGAGGCCAATGAGTACTGGCGTCAGGTAGACCTCTATGTGGGTGGTACCGAGCATGCCACGGGACACTTGATTTACAGCCGTTTCTGGAACAAGTTCCTCTATGACTATGGTTATGTTTGTGAGGCCGAGCCGTTCCGCAAACTGGTCAACCAGGGTATGATTCAAGGTCGCAGCAACTTCGTTTACCGCATCAAGGACACCAATAAGTTTGTCTCGCTCAATCTCAAGGATGACTATGATGTGACTCCCATTCATGTGGATGTAAACATCGTTCATACCGATGCCCTGGATATCGAGAAATTCCGTGAGTGGCGTCCCGAGTTCAAGGATGCTGAGTTTATCCTCGAGAATGGCAAGTACATCTGTGGCTGGGCGATTGAGAAGATGTCCAAGTCGATGTTTAACGTGGTTAACCCCGATGACATCGTGGAGCGTTATGGTGCCGACACCCTGCGCTTGTATGAGATGTTCCTGGGTCCCGTTGAGGCCAGCAAGCCCTGGGATACCAATGGCATTGATGGTGTGAACCGCTTCCTTAAGCGCCTGTGGGCATTGTTCTTCAAGGGTGATGCCATGCAACTCGTTGACGAGCAACCCAGTGCCGAAGCCCTCAAGTCGCTGCACAAACTCATCAAAAAGGTGAGCGGTGACATCGAGACTTTCAGCTATAACACTTCGGTGGCAGCATTTATGATCTGTGTCAATGAGTTGACATCGATGAAGTGCCGTTCACGTGCCATCTATGAGCCGCTGGTTGTGCTGCTCGCGCCATTTGCGCCGCACATCGCCGAGGAATTGTGGCACGTGCTTGGCCATGATACCACCGTGTGTGACGCTCAGTGGCCCACGTGGAATGAGGATTATCTCAAGGAATCGACAGTGAAATATACCGTGCTGTTCAACGGCAAGCCCCGTTACAACATCGAGGTGCCCGCTGGAACTGCCCAGGACGAGGTGCAGCGCATCGCACTGGCTGATGCCGGTGCTGAACGCTGGCTTGACGGCAAGCAGCCCAAGAAGGTCATTGTCGTTCCCAACAAGATTGTCAACGTTGTAGTGTAATGTTTTCAATATAGGACTTATAAGCCCTATAAGACTTATAGGTCCTATATGATTAATAAAGTGATGAAAAAAATTGTTTTTGCGACCAATAACGCACACAAGTTGCAGGAACTCAGGCAGATGCTGGGTGACCGTTATGAAATACTTGGACTTGCCGATATAGGTTGCCATGAGGACATCCCCGAAACTGCCGATGTCATCGAGGACAATGCCAAGATGAAGGCCCAATATGTCAAGGAGCATTATGGCTATGATTGTTTCAGCGATGACACGGGTCTGGAGATTGATGCCTTGGGCGGTGAGCCAGGTGTTCACTCGGCACGTTATGCTGGTCCGGGGCACGACAGTGAAGCCAATATTGACAAGGTGCTGGGCAAAATGCAGGGTGTGACCGAGCGCACTGCACGTTTCCGCACCGCCATCGCTTTGTTACAGGGCGATGAGATGCACATGTTTGAGGGCCAGGTCGAGGGTGTGATCCTCACCGAGCGCCATGGCACGGGCGGTTTTGGCTACGACAGCATTTTCCAGCCCCTCGAGGGTGATGGCAGCACGTTTGCCCAGATGTCGCCACAGGACAAGAACCGCATCAGTCACCGTGGCCGCGCAGTGGCTCGCCTGGTGGAGTACCTGAACAGCAACAAGCATTGACACAGCAATTTTAGCTCCAGTGTAGCCAATTATGCTAGACTGACATTGGGTCCTATAGATCATATAGGGTCCTATTATCCCTATTGGCCTTATAGGCCCTATAGCCCCTATCTCTTGACTAGGAAGAAAATGTTAAAAAACAGTAATGAAGCAAAAAAACGGGCTGATATTTTGCCAGTTCGCCAAGTTGCCGTAACTTTGCATAAAAATTGAATATAATTACCTTTTTAAGGGGCTCAATTTTTACCAAAAACTATCGAAAAAGTTTAACCTAAATAATTGATAATCAATGGAATTACCATTTGCAGAATCTTGGAAAATCAAGATGATCGAGCCGCTGCGCAAGAGCACCCGTGCTGAGCGTGAGCAGTGGCTGAAGGAGGCTCACAACAACGTTTTCATGCTCAAGGCTGAGCAGGTTTACATCGATTGCTTGACCGATTCGGGTACGGGCGCGATGAGTGACCGCCAGTGGGCCGAGATGATGCTCGGCGACGAGAGCTATGCTGGCGCTACCTCGTTCTACAAGTTTGAGAGCGTGGTACAACGCATCTTTGGCTTCAAGTATGTCATCCCCACCCACCAGGGCCGTGCTGCCGAGAACGTGCTGTTCTCCTATCTGGTTAAGGAAGGTAACGTTATCCCCGGTAACGCTCACTTCGACACCACCAAGGGTCACATCGAGGCCCGCAAGGCCAAGGCCATCGACGTCACCATTGACGAGGCTAAGGACACCCAGCTCGAGATTCCCTTCAAGGGCAATGTATCGCTCGAGAAGCTGGAGAAGGTGCTGAGCGAGAACAAGGGTAACGTCCCCTTCATGGTACTGACCGTGACCAACAACACCGTTGGTGGACAGCCCGTTTCAATGAAGAACATCAAGGAGACCTGCGAGCTGTGCCACAAGTATGGCGTGCCCGTGGTGATGGACAGCGCCCGCTTTGCCGAGAACTCCTACTTCATTAAGACCCGCGAGGAAGGCTATGCCGACAAGACCATTAAGGAGATTGCCCGTGAGATGTACTCCTATGTTGACGCTATGACAATGTCGGCCAAGAAGGACGGTGTTGTGAACATGGGCGGTTTCATCGCTACCAACAACCAGGATTGGTATGAGGGTGCCAAGTTGTTCTGCATCCCCTTTGAGGGCTTTATCACCTATGGTGGTATGAACGGTCGTGACCTGAACGCTCTGGCAGTAGGTCTAGACGAGAACACCGAGTTTGAGATGCTCGAGACCCGCATCCATCAGGTACAGTATCTGGCTAAGAAGCTTGACGAGTATGGCATCCCCTATCAGCGTCCCGTGGGTGGTCACGCCCTGTTTATCGACGCCGACAAGGTGCTGTGCAACGTGCCCAAGGAGGAGTTCCCCGCTCAGACCCTGACCTGCGAGCTGTATCTCGAGGCTGGCATCCGTGGTTGCGAGATTGGCTACATCCTGGCCGACCGTGACCCCGTGACCCGCGAGAACCGTTTTGGCGGTCTTGACCTGCTGCGTCTGTGTATCGCTCGCCGCGTTTACACCGACAACCACATGAACGTGATTGCAGCTGCCCTCAAGAACGTCTATGATCGTCGCAACGAGATCACCCGTGGTGTCGCCATCGAGTGGGAAGCCCCGCTGATGCGCCACTTCACCGTGAAGCTCAAACGACTGGGATAAGCTTAAGGATTAATACCTTTATATCATTAACTAAACTATCAAACTAAGAAAGTGGCGGCGGGCTAATGCTCACTGCCACTTGTTTTGTTGTACTCGGGAATAATTGTTCATGCGGGCTTAACACCTGGAGGGTGTCATCTGAGTAACTGGGGATACCTGCTACTGAAACGAGCGAAGCGGAATCCCTACCTATGTCCTGACCAGCCCTAACGGGCTTCAAAGTAAGCCCATCACGCAAAAACGCCATAACGGCATTGATATTGAAACGCTTATGGAACCTTGGTGCTCTTTCCCAGGGACAACAATGATGTGAAGACTATTTTTTTTGGGAGTAGGCGGTTGTGCTGGGAAATAATACAGGGGCTCACCTTGTGGCAGCCCCTGTAAAAATAATGGTTTTAACGCTTAACGATTATATTATTTGTCAGTTTCGTTGCGCAAGTTGTTGTTATTGCTCTTGAGGGTCATGCCAGGCCAAGCTACTCTGTAACTCATGCCGTCATTATCCTTGAAGATACGCATGGTACCTACTTCAACCAATTGATTGTAGGGATCGTACTTATCTTGCATGTAGAAGCCATAGTACAGGTTAGCAATGCCGTCATCGGTTATAGTTCCTGAGATAGCCTTAAGCTGCTTATAGGTAGTGCCATCATCATAGGAACCTAAGATATTGAAGAATACAGTGAAATTGTTGCCTGATCCTGTTACATAAGAAGATATGGAGTATTCACTTGTATTAGTCTGAATACTTTCATAATCAACAGTATTGTTAATCATATCCTGGTTATAGAACCTCAGGTACCTGTCAGCATAGCTATCGCCAGGATAATCCCATGAAAGGTTAGAATAATAGAGGATATTCGGGCTATTCAGATAGCAACCCTCGATGTTGGGAGGCGTGTCACCATCATAGATGGGCATGTAGGGATCAAAGGGGTTGTCGGGCATTACCTGCTCCTGGGCATCAACAAAGGTGATGCTGTCCACATCAACAACGGGATAGGTGTAACGTGCCTCACCCTGCTCGATGGTCACTGCATCGGTGGTGTGGCTGATGGCGGTCACCTCCTTGAGGAGGTACTTGTGCTCGGTGGTACCCTGGTTAACGATCACATAATCCTGTGCGAAGCCCATGGCGCAAGCCATTCCGAGGGCCAGAGTCAAAATATACTTTTTCATTTCTTCACGATTTTATAGGTTTTACCATTCACATTAACCATATACACGCCCTGGCTCAAGCTTGAGATGGGGAATGCGTACTCGCCAGCGCTGCTGACGGTCTTGTTGAGCACCATAACGCCGTTAGCGCCATAGACAGCGATGTTGCTACCGGCCTCGAGTGCGGGGAAGATGATGGCATCGCCGTTGAACTGCATGGCATTGTTATCGGCCAGGATGCTGTTAACGCTTGTGGGAACAGATTCATAGGTCAATTTCCACATGTTGGGCAGACCATAGTAGTACACGTCGGCGAGCGAGGTGGTGATGATCATCTCGGTCTCGGTGAAGGTTACCTTGGGAGTGTAGGTGAGCTCATAGTTGCCGACAACGGCACCGCCCTTCTCCCACACAACCAACTTGTAATTGCTTTGTGCATTTGCGCCCAGCGCAAACGTCATGCCAAGCAGCAAAAGCAGGACTTTAGGTAAACGAAAGTTTTTCATAAAAAATGATGAATTAATTAAACTTTTTCTCTGGCTCCAGTCCCTTGGGCCAAAGGGGGTTAAAACAAAACAGAAACGGGGACTGCCCATGCCTCATAAGCAAGAATAAAGCACAACGTTCCTATGACAAAAGAGTGAATAAAATAGGAAATATAAATCCATATATCCGCTATTTATAGTGCAAAAATAGTCAATATTGACAAGTATATAAAGGAAATCAGGTAAAAAAATAAAAAATTACCTTTTTTAATAGGGGCGAGAATATGGGATTATAAGGCGCCTTGCTCGACGCGGATGCAGATGCGCTCGATCATGGCGTCCTGCTTGTCCTTGTTAGGATGGTAGCCGGCCTTGAGACTGGCGCCGAAGAATTTGCTGAAGGTCTGCCAGAAACCTGCTCTGAAAGTGCCCAGGAAGGCCTTGAGGATGCTGTAGCTGCTCTGGTTGGTCTCGCGGTTGATGAGCTTGATGAGCATCTTGCCTTGGCTCTTGGTCATCTTCTTCATCTGGGGCTTGTACTGGTTGAACAACTCTTTCTCAAAGCGCTTGAGATAGGCCTGTTTTTGCTTTTGGTTCTGATAGGTGTCAATGTACTCATAGGTCTCGAGCAGCGTGCTACTGATGAGCTTGGCATAGGGTAGGGTCTTCTTGACATCGCGCACGGTCTTCCAGTACAGTTTCTCCTCGGCCTTGTTGCGGAATCGCTCGCGAGGATAGATGATGATAGGATTGAAGACGACCATGGCGAGGGTGTCGCCTGTCGAGGGCTCAATGAAGTGGTAGTAGCCTGCAAAGGTCTTTTGCAGGACCGATGGCAGTTCGATATTGTCGAGTGGATCCTCCACAGCGGGTGCGGCGTGCGCCTGGGCGCCCGATAAAGCCGTCATGGTCACGGCAATAGCTAATATGAGGAGTAAACGTTTCATTTCTCGCGGCAAAAATAGAGTAAAGAAATGAATCCTAGCAAGAAATCTTTGTTAAAAATTGTGCAAGCCGAAGACCATAAAGTTTATTTTGATGGTTGAGGCGCCGCCAATTTTATGAAAAAATTGTGCAAAGCTAAATCCATTAAGTTTCCTCTCATCGGGAAATGAGGCGGAAAAGACCGGAGTAGCTGACGGCAAGGCCTATCCAGTTGCCCTTGACCGAGGGCGACAGGTTGCTGTAGCCGGCATGAGTGATGAACGGTGTGACACGCACCGACGACGTGTAGTGGCTGCTGCCGCTACCGATGTCGACAAACTTGCCGCCGAGCCTGATGTCAAAGTCCACGCTGGCTGTCAAGCCAGTGGAGCTCTCGTGCACATCGGTCACATCGTCGATGAGGGGTTTATCGTCTCCTTGCTCGTCGGCTTCCCACTTGATGTGGTTGATGTCCCAGTTCAGGCGGTTGAAGTTCACGCCCACACAGGGGGTGACCCTCATCTTGCCGCTTTGCCACACGGTGTATCCCAACTGAAAACTCACACCGAGTGAGGTCGAGCTAGCCGTGCCGTTGAGCTGCAGGTTACGCCCCTGGTCGTCATAGATGGCATAGGGGTTGTCATTCTTGAATGAGGGCTGGCTATAGGTGAGGTCTATCTTGAGGCGCGCGCGGCTGTACTCCACTGTGAGTCCGCCGGTGAACAGGGCACAAGCCTTGAACCCATCGGCTAGTGATCCGGTGGGTAGCATTGCGCCTGCACCTAGCTGAATGCCGGCGCCCCAGCCGCTGTAGATAGACTCACTGTCCTGGGCTCGCATCGCGGCAGGTGTCAGCACCAGCATGGCCATGAGCAATAATAACGTCCGTTTCATCGTCAATTACCTGTTTTTTCTTTAATAACGGACCTTAGGCCTTGAAATTGCATTTTAGGTTTCAAGCGTCAGTCTTGTTTAGGCTTCAGGCAATCTTTAACCTCTAACCCTTAGCCTCTAACCCTTAACCCAGCAACTCACCACCACAGGCTGCGAAAATACTTGTGGTAGAGCGACAGGCCCTCGCTAATGGGTTTAAGTGAGGATTTGGCGGCGCGCTTGAGGTCGCCCAGGTCTTCCTCGTTGTTCCAGATGGCCTTGATATAGGCCTTGTACTCGGGGGTATCTTCCTCGGTTTGGCAAGCGATGCGTTCAAAGGCGTAAATCATCTTGTCGAGGATTTCTTCCCACTCCTCGCGGGTCATTGTCATGCGCGGCGTGCGCTCGTAGTGCTGCTTGTACGCCATCAGGCGGGGAAGGATAAACTTGGCGATAGTGATGTCCAAGTCACACAGCTCGTCGAGGTCAATAGTTTGGGCAATAGCCTTTGGATCATAGTTGTTGTTCATATCAATAGGAGAGATTAATTATGTTTCAGCAAGCAATATTACCATTTTTTCTTGACATGGCAATGAAAAACTGCCCAAAAACAGTAAAAACAGCGCCAAAAGCATCAAAAATGCTGCCACTGACGCATTAAAAGAGAAAAAATGATGGTTTATTCGCCTACTTTATTGATAAGCGTCACAATGTGCAATCTTTTTAGTAACTTTGCAGGCTCAACAAGGATAATTAAAATTAAAATCACGATAAAATGGAGAAAGAGAAGAAATTTGCGCGCACGCTGGTAACGACGGCGTTGCCCTATGCTAACGGTCCTGTTCACATCGGCCACTTGGCTGGCGTTTATGTTCCCGCCGACATCTATGTGCGTTACCTGCGTCTGCAGGGCGAGAATGTGCTTTTTGTGGGTGGCAGCGACGAGCATGGTGTGCCTGTGACCCAACGCGCCCGCAAGGAGGGTATCACTCCTCAGCAGGTTGTTGACCGCTACCACGAGTTAATCAGGGATTCGTTTGATGAATTTGGTATCTCATACGATATCTATAGCCGCACTACCTCCAAGACGCATCACCAGTTCGCGGCTGAGTTTTTCCGCAAACTCTATGACGAGGGCAAACTCATCGAGAAGACGACCAAGCAGTTCTATGACGAGCAGGAGGGCAAGTTCCTCACTGACCGTGACGTGGAGGGTGAATGCCCCTATTGCCACCATCCCGCCGCTAAGGGCAACCAGTGTGAGGACGGCTGTGGACGTGACCTGGATCCCACTGAGTTGATCAGCCCGCATGCCAAGGATAGCGACCATCCGCTTGTCCTGAAGGACACGACTAACTGGTTCCTGCCCCTGAATGAGTATGAAGGATGGCTCAAGGAGTGGATTCTCGAGGGCCATCAGGAGTGGCGCTCCAATGTCTATGGCCAGTGCAAGTCGTGGCTCGACAACGGGCTGCAGCCCCGTGCCATGACCCGTGACCTGGATTGGGGCATTCCCGTGCCCGTTGAGGGTGCCGAGGGCAAGGTGCTGTATGTGTGGTTTGACGCACCCATCGGTTACATCAGCAACACCAAGGAGTTGTGCGATGCCCAGCCCGATCGCTGGGGCAAGTGGCAGCAGTGGTGGCAGCAGCAGGACACGCGCCTGATTCATTTCATCGGCAAGGATAACATCGTGTTCCACTGCATCATCTTCCCCACGATGATGAAGGCCCACGGCGACTATGTGATGCCCGACAATGTGCCTGCCAACGAGTTCCTGAACCTCGAGGGCGACAAGATTTCGACCAGCCGCAACTGGGCTGTGTGGCTGCATGAGTACCTCAAGGACTTCCCGGGCAAGCAGGACGTGCTGCGTTATGTGCTCACCGCCAATGCTCCCGAGACTAAAGATAACGATTTCACCTGGAAGGATTTCCAGGCTCGCAACAATAATGAGCTGGTGGCCATCCTGGGCAACTTTGTGAACCGTGCCCTAGTACTGACCCACAAGTTCTGTGGCGGCATCGTGCCCCAGGTAGGCGAGCTCTCCGACATGGACCGCGAGGCTATCGAGGAGTTCAAGAACGTGAAAGCCACCTTGAGCGACAACATCGAGCACTTCCACTTCCGCGAGGCTCAGAAGGACGCGATGAACCTGGCGCGCATCGGCAACAAGTACCTTGCCGACACCGAGCCCTGGAAACTCGCTAAGACCGACATGGCGCGCGTGGAGACCATCATGCATGTGGCGCTGCAAATCACGGCCAATCTGGCCATCGCTTTTGAGCCGTTCCTGCCCTTCAGCTCGGCCAAGTTGCGCAGCATGATTGGCATGGAGAAGGTGGATTGGAGCCGCCTGGGCGACATCGACATCCTGCCCGCAGGCCGCCAGTTGGAGCAGCCCGTGCTGTTGTTCGAGAAGATTGAGGATGACGTGATCGACGCCCAAATCCAACGTTTGGAACGCATCAAGCAGGAGAATATCATCAACAACTTCAAGCCCAAGCCCGTCACCACGTCGTGCACCATCGATGACTTTGCCAAGCTGGACATCCGCGTGGGTACTGTAGTGGCTTGCGAGAAGGTGAAGAAGGCCGACAAACTGTTGAAATTCACCATCGATGACGGCATGGCAGGCCGCACCATCATCAGCGGCATCGCCAAGTGGTATGAGCCCGAGGAGCTGGTGGGCAAGCAGGTGTGCTTCATCGCCAACTTCCCGCCGCGCAAACTCAAGGGCATTGAGAGCCAGGGCATGATCCTGAGCGCCGAGGACGCTGGTGGACGCCTTGTGGTCATCGGCCCCACCGGTCCCGTTAAGCCTGGTTGCCAAGTAGGGTAAACAACTCCACACGATTATGTTAGCGAGGTCAATAGCGGCTGCTGTTCAGGGCATCGATGCCATCAAGGTGGAGATCGAGGTGACGGTCGATTGGGGCTCTGGCTTCATGGTTATCGGTTTGCCCGATATCGCCGTTAAGGAGAGCGCCGAGCGTGTGCGATGCGCTGTGCAGCAGGCGGGCTATGACTTCCCGGGCAAGAAGGTGATGGTCAACATGTCGCCAGCCGACATCAAGAAGGAAGGGTCGGCCTATGACCTGCCGCTTGCCGTGGGCATCCTCGCCGGCGATGAGAAGATCAATCCCGACCAGCTGGGGCGTTATATGCTCATGGGCGAACTGTCGCTGGACGGCAGCCTGCGCCCGATTAAGGGGGCGCTGCCGATGGCTATCCTGGCCCGTGAGCTCAAACTTGAGGGTTTCATCCTGCCGCGGGATAACGCGATGGAGGCGGCCGTGGTCAATCATCTGAAGATTTTGCCGGCCGATAACTTGGGGCAAGTGGTCGGCTTCTTGAACGGAACCGTTCAGCTAGAGCCGACAGTGGTGGATACCCGTGCCGAGTTTGCCAAGGCCCAGGGCGTGTTCCCATACGATTTTGCTGAGGTCAAGGGGCAAGAGAACGTTAAACGCGCCTTTGAGGTGGCGTGTGCCGGCGGGCATAACATCCTGCTGGTGGGTAGTCCAGGCTCTGGTAAGTCAATGATGGCCAAGCGATTGCCGTCTATTATGCCGCCGCTGACGTTGAGCGAGGCGCTGGAGACGACCAAAATCCATAGCGTGGCGGGCAAGTTGCCGCGAGGCACGACGCTGATGACCACGCGTCCGTTCCGTTCACCCCACCACACGATATCGCCCGTGGCCTTGGTGGGCGGCGGCAGTTTCCCCATGCCCGGGGAAATTAGTCTGGCTCATAATGGGGTGCTCTTTCTTGATGAGCTGCCTGAATTCAATCGCTCCGTTTTGGAGGTGATGCGCCAGCCACTTGAGGACAGGATTATCTCGATTTCAAGGGCAAAATATAGCACCGAATACCCGGCGTCGTTCATGCTGGTGGCGTCGATGAATCCGTGCCCGTGCGGGTACTATGGGCACCCCAAGAAGAAGTGCGTCTGCAACGAGTACCAGCGCACCCACTATATGAGCAAGATTTCGGGCCCGCTGCTGGACCGCATCGACCTCCAAATAGAGGTCCAGCCCGTCGATTTCGAGCAGATGTCCAGCAAGGCCCCAGGCGAACCCAGCGCCGCCATCCGCGAGCGCGTCATTGCCGCCAGGCTGCTCCAGGAACGCCGCTTCAAGGACGAACCCGGCATCCACTGCAACGCCCAGATGACCCCGTCCCTGCTGCACAAATACGCCGAGCCCAACGCCGCCGGCCTGGAGAAACTGCGCGACGCCATGGAACGCATGAACATGTCCGCGAGAGCCTACGACCGCATCCTCAAGGTCGCCCGCACCATCGCCGACCTCGAAGGCACCGCCGACGTCCTCGACCACCACATCATGGAAGCCATCGCCTACCGCAACCTCGACCGCCCAAGCTACATGGGATCCGGCCTTTAAAGAGTTACCACCTATAGAGTTGAGAGGAGAGAGCTAAAAGAGAACGATTGGAATACAGCCTATTAAGGGGCAATTCAGTTGTCAAAAAATATTTGACAACTGAATTTTGTGATAGAAAAGGAGCACATTCAAATATTATGTGTAACTTTGCAGACAAGAACAATAAATATTAGAGTTATGCCAGAAATAAGCAAATTCTTTGGAATTATCGTCAGCCTTTACTGGCGCGACCACAATCCTCCTCACATTCATTTCACCTATGGTGAATATGAGTGTAGCATCAGTGTGCTTGACCGGGTGGTAGATGGCAAGGCCCCGTCTAAGGTCATAGCCAAGGTGAACGAGTGGATGGATCTGCATGAGGCCGAGATTCTTACCCTTTGGGAAAAGGCCCAACGAGGTGAGAAGTTAGGAAGAATTGAACCCCTTAAATGATTTAATTGGAGGACATCACTATGCTTAGAATAACGGATGTAGATTATGTGAAGGATTATGAACTGTTACTTACCTTCAACGATGGTAGCCGTAAGTTGGCCGATCTAAAGCCTTATTTGACGGGAGAAGTGTTTGGCGAGTTGCTTGACCTGGAGAAATTCACCCAGTATGGTCTCACAGGATACACCATCGAGTGGGCAAACGGTGCCGACCTGGCCCCCGAATTTCTGCACGACATAGGCCAAAGCGCATAACCTTTTAGGATTGAAATGCCGATATGGAATTTCAATCGTCATTATTAACCGCATCCTCTGGGGCCCGCACCATCGCCGACCTCGAAGGCACCGCCGACGTCCTCGACCACCACATCATGGAAGCCATCGCCTACCGCAACCTCGACCGGCCGAGCTACATGGGCAACAGCCTATAGGAGTATTAGGAAGATTTAGAAATAATAAGAAAAAACTGACTAACTATGAAGCAACAAAAAAGAACAAAACTATTTCAGCGACTGTTACTGTTAATGCTGGTCTTGATTTTGCCGCAAATTGTGAGCGCCTACGACTTTATGGCAAATGGTATTGCCTATAACATTGTATCTTCTGCCAACAAGACACTTGAGGTCACCTCAAAGACGTCCTCTTCTGCTGGAAGTGATGGATCCTCAAATTATAGCGGTAATGTTGTTATTAATGAAAAAGTCTATTACTCAGGAGCAGACTATACTGTTATTGGTATTGGAGAGCAAGCTTTTAAAAACAGTTTTATCAGTTCATTAAAGCTCCCTGAAACTCTTACCTATATTAAGAAAGAGGCCTTTACAACATGCTTTTCATTATCTGAATTGTCAATTCCCGCTAGTGTAACCGAAATTGGAGCCAGCTGCTTTTGGGTGTGTCCTGACTTGAAGAAGGTTTATTCTTATGCGGCAACACCACCAACATGCACTGGAAGTAATGTGTTCACCTATATGCAGTACAATAATGCAACTCTCTATGTTCCAAATGGTAGTTTGTCTCTCTATAGAAATGCCTATGGATGGAAAGATTTTCCGAATTTTATGGAAATGGCTCCTATGATTGATGGGCATGAATACGTAGATTTGCAATTACCTTCAGGCAAACTTTGGGCAACAAAAAACTATGGAGCTTCATCTGTTTCTGATTATGGAACTTATGTGGAGTGGAGTAGCAACGATATTGTCAATAGTTCGTGGGGCAGTAATTGGAAAACGCCGAGCCTTAATGATATTAAAGAACTAATTAATAATTGTAGTTGGATCTGGGGTAACGTTGACGGAAAACCAGGTTATACAGTTAAAGGCAACAACGGAAACTCTATCTTTCTGCCGGCTGCTGGCGTTAAAATGGGTTCAGTTATGAAAATAGGTGAATGGTGCTATTATTGGTCTTCAACACCACAATCAAGCGATATGGTCTATATTCTTTTATCTACAGCTTCTGATGTTTGGTATGGTTCTCTTAACACAATGGCGAATTTGCCGATTAGGCCTGTCGCTGACAATCCGTCACCAGAAATCCTTGCCACAGGCATCACACTTAACAAGAGTGAACTATCGCTCGAGGTGGGCAATTCTGAAACTCTCGTTGCAACTGTTACCCCAAATAATGTGACTAATGGTAGCGTTACTTGGTCATCAAGTAATACAGCGGTAGTTTCTGTAAATTCAAGCGGTATAGTCACAGCCAATGCAGCGGGTAGCGCCGTAATTACAGCCTCTACGACTGATGGCACAAATCTAAGTGCTGTTTGCAATGTGACCGTAAATCCTGCTGAAATAACGGGTGATGTAAATAACGATGGCGAAGTCAATATTACTGATATCAATTCTGTAATAGATGCTATATTGGGTGGACATTCTGACCATATTTCTGCTTGTGATGTAAACAGTGATGGCGAGATCAACATTGCCGATATCAACACAATCATTGATATTATTTTAGATAGAAATTCCACCACACTCGTTAAAACAGTTCAAGTTGGCACAAGTAATATTCAACAGGAAACAGAACCAATCACCAACTGGCACATGGTTAGCTTCCAGGGACATGAGATGCTTATCCGTAAAAACGAACTTGGAGACATGAAAAAAGGAGACAGGATTACAGCACTCTCATATGTCTGCAATGGAGGTTATGCATCTGGTGGCTCTTTTAACGTAAGAATGAAAAACGTCACGTTTGACCAATTAACGACCATTGAAGATGGCGAGAATATAAACACGGCCATTAGCAAGATTGTAGTAGGATATTCTGAGCCTGTTTATTGTTCAGTCCAACTTTATCCATATCAAAGCGGTAATACGATTGAATTCAATTTTACTACTCCATTTATCTATGATGGTAACAACATTGTAATTGACATCCGCAATACTCAAATTGGCTCAAGAGATGGTTGGGTGTATTTTGCAGGCAGTATGTCAACATATCCAAGAGTGTTAGGCTGGTGGGGTGCTAATTCTGAAAATATAACTAGCTTTGACAATTCATATGGTGATTGTGCAATATATTGTCCTAAAACAGGAGGTCACTATCCCAATGTGACTATTTCCTACGAATCTAGTGAGTAAGTATGTAGTACTTTTATTGATACGTCATATAGTATTAAGTATTGTTAATGCGAGTTCGATGAAATTTAATTGATTTAAAATCAAGAATATAGCTGGATTTTTAGAAGGAAAAGGGACGGTTCTTTTGATGTGAAACCCGCCTCCATCGGTTGACGGACTTCTGCCAAAGAACAACTGCAAATATTATCATTGGTGTCCGCTAAAACTTAAAAAGCGATAAATGACCCGTCCGCAATGCCGATAAACAGGCGTTGCGGATGTTTTTTCTAAAAAGTAAGCCCCCCTAATTGAAAAAATCGGGGAAAAGGGTGGGCTCCCGTCTTGACTTCATCACTTTTTTCTGCCATCATATAGCGGATATTGATTATCAGTCATTTAGATGTATTGACTGGGTGAATTAGGGTGAATCAAGGGTCCTGACTTCGTCACTTTTTTCTTGAGAGATAATTGTTAAAATATAACTGACTTATTAGCAATTTGTTATAATTTTGCGTCACCCATTTTCGGGTGACGTAAAAGGTTTTTTAACAATGTTTGTGAGAAGAAAGAAGAATCGTTCTGGCAGTATAAGCATCATCGTGGCTGAAAAGACCCGTGGCAAACTAAAGGAGATCGCCACTATGGGCATCGCCAAGAGCGAAGATGAGGTGGAACCATTGATAGAAAAAGCCTGCAGCTGGATAGCCGAGCGCCAGGAACGTATTCACCCCACTATAGACTTTGAAGGTCGTGCCGAGGCGGCGTGAACGTGAAGAGGTGGAACGTGTGGTATCGAGCATTGAGAACGTGCTGCTCAACGGCTGTGAGCTGATACTTGACCGCGTGTTCGACCTGGTGGGGTTCAGTGCTGTCGAGGACAAGGTGTTCCGCCAGTTGGTTCACAGCCGCCTGTCCTGCCCTGCCAGCAAGGCGGCGACGGTGGATTACCTGAAGAACCACTTCGACGAGGACGTGGACCTGTCGAAGATTTACCGCTACCTTGACAAGTTGAATGACAGGTACAAGGAGACGGTGCAGGACATCAGCGTGCGCCACACGATGGATATACTTGGCGGCCATATCGGAGTGGTGTTTTATGATGTGACCACGGTCTATTTTGAGACCGACCGTGAGGACGACCTGCGCAAGACAGGGTTCTCGAAGGAGGGATGCCACAGCAACCCGCAGATCATCCTGGGTCTGCTGGTGAGCCTCGGCGGATATCCGCTGGCCTACTGCATCCACGAGGGCAACAAATACGAGGGGATACGATGCTGCCGGTGATTGAGGAGTTCGTGCGCCGGTACAACCTCGGGGAGTTCATTGTGGTGGCTGACTCCGGCCTGATGACCGGTGCCAACATTGCCGAGCTTGAGCGGTTGGGCTACAAATATATTATAGGAGCGCGCATCAGGAACGAGAGCGAGGCGGTCAAGAAACAGATACTCTCCCTGCCGAAGATGAACGGGCGGATGCATGAGATGTACAAAGGCGGAGAGCGCAGGCTGCTTGTGGGATACACCGACGACAGGGCCAGGAAAGACGCCTACAACCGCAACAAGGGCGTACGCAGGCTGGAGAAACTCTACAAGCATGGTCATTTGACAAAGGAGAGCGTCAACAAGCGTGGCTACAACAAGTTCCTCGACATGAGCGGTGACACTGCCGTCGAGATCAACCGTGAACGCATAGCCCAGGATGTCGCTTGGGACGGGCTAAAAGGCTATCTGACCAATACAGACATCCCCACCGAAGATGTCTTCACTGCCTACCATAACCTGTGGAACGTGGAACGGGCCTTCCGCATCGCCAAGTCCAAGATCGAGATACGCCCCATGTTCTACTTCACGCGGCGGCGCATAGAAGCACACATCTGCATCTGCTTTGTGGCACTGAAGGTCTACAAGGAACTCGAGCGGAGATTAAAGGCGGCCAACATCGGCATGAGCGTCGACAAGGTGCTCAACATGGCCAAAACAGTCACCACAATCATCTTCCGACAGCCAGAAAGTGGCAAGACTTTTGCCAAAACCATGCCCATGAAACGCCATCACCGCATCGCAAAACTCTTTACCGACGAATTTTGGGGTACGCGTTGACGAAGTCAGGGCGGCTGTCCGAGGAAATGTGTACCTTTGTTCAAGTTACTAAGTTTTTGTGGTGAAAACAAAGGTAACGAAAAAGGCTGAACCTCGGCAACGGGATTCAGCCTGATTTTTTCAGCCCCAAGAAAGTTTTAGCGGACACAAATAGCTTGATATACGAGACTAAAGAGCGAGGCGGAGGCCCATCGTGCCACGCTTGAATGACTCAGCACGGTGCATTCGGAAGGAGACGCGGCAAGTAGACTCGCCACTATACCAGCTGCCGCCACGGTAGATACGGTTAGTACCTGTCTCTGGACCCGTTGGGTCAGTTTGCGGGTCGCTCGTGTAGTAGTCAAAATAGTCCCAAATCCACTCCTCAACGTTGCCGCTCATATCGTACAGGTATAGCTCGTTAGGTTGCAGCTGAGCCACTGCGTGCGTACCATCTGCTATCCAAGCTACATCGTTAACATTGTTACTACCTGAATACTTATAGCCTTTACTCTTGTTACCTCCACGGGCGGCAAATTCCCATTCGGCCTCAGTAGGAAGGCGGAAGTTGCGACCTGTCAATGCATTCAGCTGGGCGATGAACTCCTGGCAATCAGTCCATGTCACATTCTCCACCGGTCGTTGGAGGTCGCCAGGGTTTTTGCTCGGGTTGGTACCCATAACAGCCAACCACAGTTCCTGAGTCACCTCAGTCTCACCAATGCAGTAGGAAGACAAAGTCACCTCATGTACTGGCAGTTCCCAGTTGATAACATCTTCGCCTTGTTCTTCGGTCGCACCCATCCTGAACGTGCCGCCATCAACGGGAATCATAGTAAACGATACGCCGTTGACGGTATAAACCTCGGGAACGTCAAGGGCGAGTCGCAGGCCGCCACTGCTGTTGCTACCCGTAGGTATGAAATTGTCACGATATGAAATGCGATTGTATATGAAGTCACCGTTCCAGCATCCACCTCGCAGCACACGATTATTACCTGTTTCTGGTCCAGTCGGGTTGATTTGGGCTTCCTCAGTGTATCTTTTGTACCAGTCATTGCACCACTCCCATACGTTTCCAGTCATATCATACAGACCTAATTCGTTGGGAGCCTTGGTGCCCACGGGATGAGTTGAGTTTTCACTGTTGTTCTCGCACCACGCAACTGCTAGCATATCGTCACTACCGGCATATCTGTAGCCTTGGCTCTTGTTTCCACCACGGGCAGCGTATTCCCATTCAGCCTCGGTGGGTAGGCGGAATGTCTTTCCTGTCAGTTGGTTCAGTCGGCTGATAAATTCTTGGCAATCCATCCACGAAACCATGTCAACAGGCCGCTGTAGGTTGCCAGTGTGATAACTTGGGTTGTTGCCCATCACAGCCAGCCACAATTCCTGAGTCACCTCTGTTTGACCGATAAGATAGGAGGAAAGAGTCACCTCGTGGACAGGCTTTTCATTGTCCCTGACATTCTCACCCTGTTCAGGTGTAGCACCCATCAAGAATGTGCCGCCATCAACGGTTACCATCTCGAATGTGACACCATTGACCGTGAACGAATTAGCATTAGGCTCTATCGTAAGAGCTGGAACGGTGATGCTCATGGTCTGGCTTTGGCTCATGAGTTTTCCGTCCTCCTTTGCCGTTGCATAGGCCGTAATAGTGTAATCAGAATTGCCTCGTGCAGTAGAGTAAGGATTTGACACCTGCTGTCCGTTGACATATAATTTCACGGTTCCGCTACCCGTAGCGGTGACAGTGACGGCTGTTTCCGTTGTCTGTTTTGAAATCACGGGCACTGCAGTATATACCAATGCCGGAACGGTGATACTCATGGTCTGGCTCTGGCTCATGACTTTTCCGTCCTCCTTTGCCGTTGCATATGCCGTAATAGTGTAATCAGAATTGCCTCGTGCCGCAGAATAAGGATTTGAAACCTGCTGTCCGTTGACATATAGTTTTACGGTTCCACTACCCGTAGCGGTGACTGTGACAGCTGTTTCCGTAGTTTGTTTTGAAATCACGGGCACCGCCGAATAAACAAGTGCTGGGACGGTGATGGTCTTAGTCTCGCTTTGACTCATGACCTTTCCGCTCTCCTTTGCTGTTGCATAGGCCGTGATGGTGTAAGTGGAATTACCACGAGCTGCCGTATAAGGATTGGCAACCTGCTGTCCGTTGACATATAATTTCACGGTTCCGTTACCCGTAGCGGAGACAGTGACGGCTGTTTCAGTCGTCTGTGTTGATACCACAGGCACCGCTGAATAAACAAGTGCTGGGACGGTGATGGTCTTAGTCTCGCTTTGGCTCATGACCTTTCCGCTCTCCTTTGCTGTTGCATAGGCCGTGATGGTGTAAGTGGAATTGCCTCGTTCCGCAGTGTAAGGATTGGCAACCTGCTGTCCGTTGACATATAGTTTCACGGTGCCGCTACCCGAAGCAGTGACAGTGACGGCTGTTTCAGTCGTCTGTGTTGATACCACAGGCACCGCTGAATAAACAAGTGCTGGGACGGTGATGGTCTTAGTCTCGCTTTGGCTCATGACCTTTCCGCTCTCCTTTGCTGTTGCATAGGCCGTGATGGTGTAAGTGGAATTGCCTCGTTCCGCAGTGTAAGGATTGGCAACCTGCTGTCCGTTGACATATAGTTTCACGGTGCCGCTACCCGAAGCAGTGACAGTGACGGCTGTTTCAGTCGTCTGTGTTGATACCACAGGCACCGCTGAATAAACAAGTGCTGGGACGGTGATGGTCTTGGTCTCGCTTTGGCTCATGACCTTTCCGCTCTCCTTTGCTGTTGCATAGGCCGTGATGGTGTAAGTGGAATTACTACGCGAAGCAATGTAAGGATTAGATACTGCTTGACCATTGACAAATAGAGTCACAGTGCCATCGCCCTCAGCAGTTATGGTTACTGAATACTCAGTCGTTTGAGTTGATATCACAGGAATTGCTGTGAATTCCAATGCTGGAATAGTGATGTCCATCGTCTCACTCTGACTCATATTCTTGCCATCTTCTTGGGCAGTCGCATAAACTGAAATGGTATAGTCCGTTTCTCCTCGGTAGACAATGTAAGGATTTGCAACAAGTTGTCCATTATGATATAGTTTCACGGTACCATCACCCTCAGCGGTTATAGTTACTGTGTTTTCATCAATCTGAGTGGTAATCACGGGTATAGCAGTATCATCGAGGCTAAGAGCGAGGCGCAAGCCTAGATATGGGTCTTTAGTATTATTGGGTACGCCATATTGGCGAGAAGATACTCGGCAATTTAATGCATAGCCTGCAAAGCCTTCTTGACAGCAACCGCCGCGATATATACGGAATCTCCCTGATTCAGGACCAGTTGGGTCAATCTGTGCTTCATTAGTATAAACGCCATACCAGTCCTGACACCACTCAAGCACGTTTCCACTCATGTCATACAGCCCCAATTCATTTGATGCCTTCTTGGCAACAGCATGTGTCACGTCGCCACTGTTGTCGGAATACCAAGCCACATTATCGATGTTATTGCTGCCGGCATACTTATAGCCATTACTCTTGTTTCCACCACGGGCGGCATACTCCCACTCGGCCTCGGTAGGCAGACGGAAAACTTTACCTGTTAAATTGTTCAACTTAGTGATGAACACCTGGCAGTCATCCCAGTTCACATTCTCGACAGGACATTGCAAATCATTCCAATTCAATGCGGGATTGGTGCCCATTACCGCCAGCCACAATTCCTGTGTCACTTCGGTTTGGCCAATATAGTAATCAGACAACGTCACTTGATGATCAGGGTACTCGTTGCTGGATATATCTGATGAGCCCATTGTGAACGTGCCACCATTCACAGCTACCATTGTAAAGTTTACACCATTGACGGTAAACGTCTTTGCATCAATTCCCCCGCCATAGATTATATCAATCACAGCGTTGATGTCGCCGATGTTAATCTCACCATCATCATTAACGTCGCCATTATTATCAGCGATTCCTCCTAAGATTATATTAATCACAGCACTGACATCACTGATATTAACTTCACCATCTCTGTTTACATCACCCTTAAACTTAATGATAACACGGTTCTGGCTGATGTGATCAGTCTGGATATCACTGGGAATCTTGTAATTGGCATGACCCATCATTGCTTGAAGCGACACGGCTGCCAGCACAAGTGATATAATTAGTAACAAGTGTTTCATAGTTGATATATGTTTATTGATAGGCAAATAATATTACGTTAATAAGAAACTATATGCTGTGCAAATTGTTAATTAACAACAATTTATAGGTAATTATAATATAGTAATTAAATCCCCCAAAGCACAAAATATACGCAAATTACGTGATTTTTCTTGGAGTATGCAAGCCTTTCCCCAAAGATTTCGTCAAAGACAAACACACATTGGTGTCAGTCATGTATTTATTTGCTTTTTCCCGCCATAGAGCTTAATCTCTATCGTAAATCAAGTCACCTGGAGTTTGTTTTAGCAACTTGCTCATCACCACGCGCACTGTCGCTACAGTAGCTACAATTACGATAATTATAGAGAGCAAGGTCTTAATGCTCCATAATGACAGATAATTGAACTCACCATCCTTTAGCACGCCAAAAATAGGCAGCAACAATTGTATCAACCACGCAACCCCTAATGCTAAGATTACGGCAGAAACAACAATAGCCAATAAGATGAGCACATAAACTCGAATCAATTCATCAGAGCCCATACCAAAAGCCTTGAATGTTCCTAAATTGTGCTTTACTTTCTGGAAATAGCTCTGTAACATATTGACGATAAACATAATTATACATATGATTGAGAAAACAATCATCGCAAGCGAAAGGATGTTGGCCATCACGCTGACTGCATTAAAATTCTCCTTTGAGTTTACTTGAGACATCTCAATCTGCACATTGTATTGTTCCTTAGCGAATTTCTCAAAAGCGCGAATTGAATCTAGATTATTGAAATTTACTGACACAAACGAGCTTAAAGTCAACGTAAAATCAGATGAATTGTAATCATACAATCGAGATACTTTATCCGTTGGGAATGTTTTCAGGATTTGAGCGTTCAATTCTTGATAAACCTCGAGAGGTGATTCGTTGGTGCCAATATAGATTGACATCATTTTGCCAGGTTTCCATGATTGAAGCTGAGGTTGAGGATCCTCTAGTATCTCAAGTGTGGATTTGAGAGTATCTGGAACCAAACCTGTAACCTTCTCCTCAAAGTCTACCACGTTTGGATCAATGTAGTACAGCAACTTGCGCTGATACTCAATATTGTTAAGATTAAGAGGATATGTGTTGTCATTATTATACTGTTCGTAAAAGAACTTGGCAGCAATGATGTCCATGTTCATTGGCAGTCGTCGCACAACGCCTAAAACTGGCACCGGTGCAGCCGCAAAATCACCTTCAATCATACGAACTCCACAAGAGTCAGCTCCACGACTGAAGGACAAATAATTAATATATGCAGGAATGTTATCCTCGGTATACCCCAATTTATAAAGCACATCTCGCGTGAGAACAAAGCCATAAGTTTCGTCTTGCAAAAGGCTGTCGGATATAGCGCATTCTGCAACTACATTTTCTGGACTAAGTATCGCATGGACGAGCCCACTATTCAGGCGTTCAAAAAAACGACACTGTAGATAGTGAATTCCACCATCTTTTCCAAGCATACTCAAAGAGAAATAGTTATCGCTTTGCACATCACTAAAGCCATAGTGCTGCTGAATATCTTCTTGGGCTATCGCTTCACGGAAGTCATCAAAATTGTCTTTACCAAATCCGTTTGAAATATTCACCCAATTGGTGAAAGGATCGTTCATTTTTTCAGACAGATATATCATGCTGCCGTTGCTAAAGGAGATGGACAGGAATGTAGCTGCAAGAACAGCTGTTAGCAACCAAAGGTTGAACCATTTTTTGCCTAGTACTACTCCGCTTTCGCGTTCGGCCAATAATTTGAGATATTCGTTCAAAAGATTCTTCATAATCAATAATTATTTCTTTCTTAGAAACATTTCAAATTCATTACGCTCAAACGTCTCGAACCCATTACTCCATCTATTGCGGTCTGCATCAACTGGAGTATAGACACAACTCTCATCAATCACACCATAGGCAATATCCTCATCATTCTCATGTTGTTTCGCTCTAATTCTCTTGCGAATCTTAACGATGACATCGGCAAAAGATACCGCCAAGTGCATATCATGACTCACGATAATTGCAGAGGCACCTTGCTGATCATCAAGTTTCTTGGCAAGGATTTGCATAACCCTAACAGCATTTTCGGCATCAAGATTACCCGTCGGCTCATCACCGAATAACACAGTAAAATCAGGCAAAATTGCACGAGCAAAGGCTAAACGTTGCTGCTGACCACCAGAGAGCTCTTGTGCCATTCGCTTTTCATCAATGTGATCTAAGCCTAAATCATCCAGGATCTCTTTTGTGCGTTTAAAACATTCTTCTTTGCCATACCCCTGAAGCATGCGAGTGAAAGCTGTATTTTCAAAGGCAGTGAAATTTCGCATGAGATTAGTACTCTGGAAAATGAAACTATAGTTCCTGAGTCGGAATGCTGAAAGTTGCTTATCGCTTTTATGTCCCCACATCGACCTTAAATCAACCTTTTTATTGGCTGATTCATAGAAATCAAAAACAACATTCGCATCAGGAACAATGGTATTGTTCATCATTCCTAGAGTTTCAAGTATTGTACTTTTGCCAATACCTGATTCCCCCACTATGAAAATTTTCTTACCACGAGGAATCACAAGGTGGTTGATTTCAAGCACCACCTTGGAGACCCCTTCGCGATAATTTTTATCATAAGAGCATCTAAGACCTTTTATTTCAAAGAGGTTCTGTATCAAAGCCACAATAATGAATAATTCATTGATTAGGGAAGATCTTCAACAGGAATCCAATAATACTTTGTATTATTGATTTCAAGTGAATACTTGTATGTATTATCTTTCTTAATATTCTTCAGGTTGTTGAATTTTTTCTGGAAGTCATTGACTATCGCTAAGAAACTAGCTTGGTCAACTGCTTTTGGATCTTGAATTTGTACCAAAGTTGGACCCTTAAGGGTAGTTGTGCTCACGTTAAGTCCAGTAATCAAGTTCATGATCTCTTGAGAACTCTTACTATCCATTTCAGCAGGTGTTATATCAGGAACCATACTGCGGATAAGGGCTTTAATCGCATCAACATATGGTTTGCGATCATTTAGCTTGGCCGCATTATTTACTGGTTGTAAACGGTCGATTAGCGTTGTTAACTCATCATTAGAAATATATATTACAGGTTTCCAATAATCACGATCACTTGCATCTTTCTTTAGAGTGTAGCCCGCAAAAGAAACGAGCGAGTTAGAACGCTTAATCAAGTCATATATTCTGTCACCAACCTTGCTTCTCAAGAAATTAGCATCTATAACACTTTCCTGGTCATGTTGGTTGGTCACATTCGCATCAAAGATAACATCGATCTGATCCACGAGGGCTTGCTTAAATAGGTTCAAGTTTTTACGGATTAATGCGGACAATTGACCTGCAGGCATATCTTCTCCAATCTTGGCGAAACGCGTTGTGCCCACATAGAATTGATGTTCTAAGTCTGTAACTAAGTCATAGCCTCCTTCCACTTGCTTAAATTGTAGCTTGACATTTCCCAAAGCTTTATACTTCAGTTCCAGATTATCTTTTATGAAGCCATTCATCTGGCTATTGAACAACAACCATGGTTGTGCATTATTGCGGCGCACTTGAAAAGCCATGAGTTGCACATTGTTATTTACCAACTTATGGGTTATGCCTGCTTCACTCATGCAACGAGTATCATCAAGAGCATTGCCGCAGTCACCAACTACAAGAATTAGGTTGCCCTGATTAGCATTATACCCCATCTTGTTCATGTCTAAAGCGGTTGCAAGTCCTTGGAATAGGGCTTCGGTGTGTGTGTGGTCATTGGGAGCACTTTTGATACCATATTTGCCGCCTGTATCAAGCATATTGGACCAGCGAGGATCCTTTACTCCTTGCAATGGCGTGTATTCGATCATATATTGACCGTCATCGTAATCACGATAGATGACGACACCAATTTTAATTTTATTGTTGTTCTTGTCATTGTCAGTACGGAAAGATTCACAGCCTTCAAGTATCGCATGCTTTACTGCAGGATAATAAACCCCCATAGAAGTTGTGCCGTCAATGACAAGAATTAAGTTCACCTGTTGCAGATTATTCAAAGCATTTCGTTTTGCCTCATTAATATCCCTCTGCATCTCAGCCGCCTGTTGTATGTTACCTCCAGCGGTTGCAATAGTGGTGCATTTGTACACATTATCGTTGTGTGAGTCATTATCAAGGATAGGGTAACGCATCACATTTCTATTCATGCGATATTGGGTAAATTTGTTCTTGTCCTCGTTATTCTTGTTACCATAGTTGATTTCAGCACTTCTATTGCTTAAATTCTTGTCCGAATAAACAATAGCACCCACGCTATGCAGCTTAAAGTAATTGACATCATCAGGATTCCAGTTAGGTTCAAGGCATGAGCGCTGGTTCCAGGGAATATAAGAACTCTCACTTACCCATCCATAAAGAACCTGCTCTGATATGCCTGCCATCTTGTACTGCTTTGCTAGCAGAACGAGTCCGTTTGCTCGCTTCATAATGAAATAGAAGTCATAGCTTGAGGTTAGATTTCCAATTACATTAGTCTTATCGGGAGAAGCATAAAGTTTGCCCAAAGATTGATCGTTCTGTGATGTCTTATCTAAGTTGGCAACAATCAATGCTTTATAATAAATGCCTTTATCATTGGTGGGACAAGTGGGCCACAATAGGAGGTGGTCCATTTGAATCCAACCGCGAGACTTGGCATTTGCTGTAATCTTTGGGAAAGTTCCGCCTTCATCTGAATAAACTAGGGCATAATTGCCAGAAATCTTGGCAATGCGCACTTTCTCGTTAAAGTCGAGCTTACTGTAAGTTGAGCCACCACTAGGATTAGAGTAAGTCGTATTATTTGCACGGTCACTATAAGCTATCCAGTATTTGTTAGTCTGAGTACTCTGGCCATAATTAGATGAACTTGTAACACTTTTGGCTTCGGTTTCAGTTATAACACGTTGCAAATATACTTTTGGTTGACATACTTCACACTTGGCAGGCAATTCGACTTGAGCATTAGAAATAACATATGAAGTGCAAGCCAACAAAAATATGAACAAATATTTTTTCATAACAGTTTAATATGGTAAAATCGTGATATTACTATTGATAGAGCAGACATTCTTGTCGCCGAATGGTTTACCATCCTCGTAATTCAGATTATCAATGTCTTCCTGATTACAAAAAACATTGAAAGCTAAATCTTGGTTTTTGAACTTGGCGATATCAAGAACAAAATAGACCCTACTGATAATGTTCTCATTATCGCCCAATGTCCAAAATAGGGAGCCAATATAAAAATTAAGGTTTACCAACGCATATTTGATGTAACCATAACTTTCAAAATCATTTTCGGACAATAAATCAATAATGGCTTCAGCATCAATCTCTGAGTCCACGTCATGCGAATTCATCTCTTGCAGTTCGTTCATGAGTACTCTCTCAAAATCGTCTCGATTATCATTTCCGCTTGGTAACACCTTTACAATAATTGGGTTATGACCATTTGACATATAAAAGATTGCAACATTGTCAAACTGCACCGCATCACGATAAGCCTCACGAAGTTTATCTGATAACCTATCAATTGGAGTGGAAACATCATGGGCTATATAAATAAAGGTATAGTTCTTGCTGGCATCGTCATCTTGAGCCGAAGCTGTTATCATGCATGCAAGAGTAAATAATAATATATATAATGTTTTCTTCATCTTGTTACTAATAATATTTCAATCAGGATACGTCACTGCGAAATGAATGCCGTTGACCTTATTATTGCTATCATAACTTAAAGACACCACACGAGCCGATTGCCAAAGGCCGAAATTCAACTTATCATAAATATCATTGATTACCTGAGGCTTAACATCTCCTGAACGTAATCCAGAGAAAGATAGATTAATCTGCTTGGCTATTAATGGGTGGCGTTGCTTATCATCAGGATAACGCAATTTGGAATCATGGTTTTGGAACATTGACGCGACTTGGGTAACAGATAATTTGGGCTTATCAGTTACCGGTTTGTCATTGTCAACCTTATTGGTCAAGTTATCAACCTTTTCAAAGCCTGAAACAATTGTCTCTGCTTTGGCTGAAAGTTCTCCATTTCTTTTTGCAATGGCATAGACTGTCACTGAATGCGTGTCGGGTGCCACATCTTTAAAAGAACCTGTGCTGGACGTGACCCAACCTCTTTTGCCTTGATTAAATGTATATGTGACATTAGTAAAAAGGGGAATATCAGAAGCAATTACTGAAAAAGAGTATGTCCCATTGGCACTTGCGACAGGGTTACGAGAAACTCTAACCTTCATGTTTCCATCTGGTGTTCTTTTTGTTGTGTCAGACGATGACTGTACCTTAGAAGCGCCAGTTTTCTCAACTTCTGTATTTGATCTTTTGTTAACGGCCGAAAATAATGAATCTGTTGAGTCTGCCGTTCTTCCTTTAATCTTTTCAAGACCACCTGTTGTTAAGAAGCCACTGGCAGCAGCAACAAGTCCAACAGCAATAAGCCCTAGTATTTTTATCTTTCTTTTCATAGCCTTTGTGATTGGTTATTGTTTAACTCGCAACTGTATCTCGCATATGCGATTCATCTCGTCATATTTGAGTCCAGTTACGGTAACAGATTTCCATATGCCCAAGTCGATATGATCAAACACGTCTTGCATGACTGCCAAATTTTCGTCTTCGTTATCAAGACCAGAGAAGGACATCTTATAGTTTGGCGCAAAAAAATTGTTCTCACCAACCCCCAACAAACTATTATCACGTTTGTCTATCAATTTCTGGACTTGAGTTATAGTAAGTTTTTTGCTCACAGCACGTTGTTTGATAAATCCAGTGCAATCACGCATTGCAGTTGCAATCGTTTTGCCGTCTTTCGTTGCTATAGCCCGTACACGATAGCATCCTCCGCCATCATTGTCGGGTGAAGGATCCAGATCTGAAAACAGTCCATCATCTGATTTAGCAACAACTTTATCTTCAAATGGCATCAGGATTTCATATGACACACTGGAACTTGGTGGGGCGAAGCGCACTTTAACACGGTAATTATATTTTTGTTTTTTTTTGTCAAAGGTTGCTTTCATGACTTCCTTGATTTCCATTTTGTTGAGATGGGCTTCTTCGGGGCTAAGATTAATCGAATCATCTCCCACAACAATTGTATTTTCAATCGTGTCTTGAGGAAGGCTATCGGTGCCTTGAGAACAGCTTGTTAGGATTGATGATCCACTCCAGACTAACGAAATGGCAATAAATAATGAGACAACTGATCCTAATGCTTTAGGTAGCAATAACATCCCTTTAGGCGTTAGCAGGTTCATGTCCTCATTATCATGTATCATATTATAAGTCTTTCTATTCATGTTGTTTGTTGAATAAATATAATCAGAATTTATACATTACTCCTAAATTCACATTAAATGTCTGGCGATGCACCTTTTCAAGGGAATTGAAGAGAGACCTCAATTTTTCCCCTTCTGTTACAGTGTATGAAACCAATTCCTTGGCACTATTGTCTACGCCCTCATTAAGATTCATGAAGCCATATTGATAGTTTGCTCCCATGTCAAGTAGGATGCTCTTAATCAATTTAATTCTAACGCCTACTCCTATAAAGCCATCAATAGTATAAGATAAGAGTGATTGCTTAATATCAGAAACAGAATTAAGCTCCCTGTTTTTACCAAAATTGTTATAAATGATGCTATTGTCGTCCCCCCAAGGTCCATCTAAAACAAGATTTCCATACTGTGGGTACACTCCCCATATATCGGCTATTGCTTTCACATCATCAGTCTTACTTGATAAATTCATGAAATTTTTTAGACCTACTTGGACATAGACCGAGTAAGACCGTGCTATCCTATAGTCTATGTCTAAATATATTGGAATCATTAAATCGGTTGCTTTCACCGACTGTTCAATACTGGAGAATTTGTAATGGCGCACATAATCATCTCCGTCCACGTCTGCTACCCCACCTGAGGTCTGATATGAATAGTCTAAACCACCCATTGAAAAAGACATCGAACTAATTGAGCATGCAAGGCCCGAAAAAACGCCAAACTTTATTTTTCCAGAAGACGGGAAGATGTAGCCGAAGTCTACTCCAAAATTCAATCCTTTTCCACCTGTTCCTCCCTCTCCAAAATTATAGAAATGCCCTAAGCCGATTTCTAATCGGGGTTTCACTCTCCAATGAGTGGGACGGAATTTGAAAGAATAAAGCTCTGCGGTCCCTGGCTTTTTGATAACTGTCATATTGGCATCATCGTCATAGTAGGTAAAATTAGGACTTGCAGGAACTAATGATTGGTCAAATGAGTTGAAAACCAGTTTCTTATCGTTACATAAAACCTCTTTATCCCTCGGTGATGTATACTGTACTGCAGCATAATGTTCGGGTAACCTCTCAATATGGCTGTCGATACTACCTTCAATCGATTTAATATAAACCCGTTCACTGATTTTGTCCATTGCAACTGATACCGTTATCTTATGGTCTGCCCCTTCATAGTATTCTATTGAGGAGAGGAGAATTCCATCAGTGTCGGTATAGAGAAGTGACTTATCGAAGTGGATATCCACTAGCCAGTTATCATTGTCGTTATAAATATTTCCGTGGGTGATGTTCTTAACGTCAATCTTTGGACTGCGGCCACGTCTAACTAGCAAGTCGGCATAGTCTCGTACAGAAATAGTACTTTTTTCAGATAAACCTAGTAAATCGTTATATATCATCATTGAGTCTGAGGCAAATAAGTCCATGAAATTGGATGCTTCCTCATAATCGGTCATATCTGAATAGTTGTCATAATTCTCGATTAGACGTAATGCGTTCAAAAGGAACTGTCGCTCTTGAGCGATAGTTAGACTCTCATCTGTTTGGGCGTTTACAATAAGAACAGAAACGAGCAACAGACCGCATGATACTATATTTTTAATCGTATTCATAGGGTTAACGGACAATTACTCTTTTAACATCTCGTTTGTTTCCTGCAACCACTTCCACAAAATAAACTCCACTTACCATTTCTGTAAGATTGAGCTGTTGTGAGCATGATGTGACAGATGGTTGTAGAATTTGTTGCACTTGTTGACCCTGGACATTGTAGACATTAATAGAAATGTCTGTCGGTTGGTCAAATGTTAAACTCAATTCATAACCATTCAATATAATGCAATCGCTAATTGAAAGTTCTTCTACACCAGAGCTTTCTTCATACATACGGACGTAATTACGAGGGGCGTTATTAGTGTACTCTGAGAAATCAAATTCCTCGTCTTTGGTTCCAGAGACACTAATTCGTCCGCTTGTCACATTGGAGCCATCAGCATAATGCCATTCAGCAATTGCCCAGATGTTTCCATCAGACTTATTAAAGTCTTCTTGTCTCATCTGATAATATCGACGGTTCACGGGTTCACTTAAGTGAGTGACACCATTTTCCTCGTAGCCAAAACGATAAGTATAATCATAGGTGTCACTGAACAATGATTCATCGTCCAATCCAGTTCCCGAGTCTTTTACTATTAGCGTATGTGATTGGCCATTTCCCTTACGAATAAGTTCAATGGGAGTAATAGGTCTCCGGTATATCATGACCTCTTTCGTATAAATTGCATCTACCCAATCTACATTATTCGGGCCATTTTGAGATACTAATACACGGTAATTTTTATTTTCAGTTGACATACTATTCCCTGTGGTCATGGTAGAATTGCCTTCTATCTCAGCGCTCTCGCCAGAGGCATCACCAGACCATTGATAATGCCAAATATTTAAGTAACCACCAGTGGCCACATTGTCAACAGAAACATAATACTTATTGCCCTCTCTTACTTGATTACCTTGCATCTCATGATTTTCATTTTTAACAACTAGTTCATTAGGCAGGATAATTTCAGGCCACACATTTACGTTGTAGTCTAACGTGATAATGCTACCAATGTTATTTCCGATACTATTTGTAGCTGTTAGTGTGTATGTCTGTTCAACTGTATACCCATGAGCAGTTTTGGCGGTTGTCCTAAGATCTTTGCTGTTAGACCCGTTTAACGTCTCGGTATGGGAAGTGCCATTCTCATCTATCCAGGTCCTGGTCCAGACATAGGTCCACCCATTGGGGTAACCGTTTATAATATCTGACTCAAGTTTGATCTCGTCGTCAGCAAGGAAGTCGGTTTGGCTCAATGGTTTTTTCTCAACTGAGCCTCGCATGTAGGCCTTTAGATTTAGTTCTCGAGTCACACTTGTAAGTTCATTAATAGCTTGAAATGAAATTGTGTATGTGACAGGACTTGTAGCAGTAAAGCTAGGGACCATAAAGACAGCTTCCATGTTATGATCATTCAAAATTGAGCCTTCAGTGTTCAACCATTGGCAGGTCCAATCACCTTTTCCGCCTTGTGCAGAACCAACAAGGGTTATCTCGTCTCCTGCAAAACACTCGGTGATTGTTGCTTCATTATATTCAGCATGGGCTGAGACAATCGGCTGGGGCCATATATTTATCAAAAACTCATGCTCCTCACTGAACATTAGGTCTCCATCGCTACCTCGATTGAGGATTATAACTGGAATCCTTACTGGATACATTTCTTCTTCACAAGGAAATATAAACTCACTATCTGAGGTTTCGTTTTTATTATTCCATTTATATGTCCATCCATCTGGATTACCACCAGTTGTCTCAATTCCAAGAGTTATATTCTCTCCGATGATGGCATCTTTTTGCCATGTCTTATTACCATCGATTTCACCGATGGCCGATACGGCAGGATAAGTATTGACAACAAAATGTTTTTTATCGTTGAATACTTTCGAGCCTAAAGTATAGGAAATGTCAACTGTAACAGTATCTGATTTCATAATCTCGGGATTGTTACCATGGTCTTCAGTCACATAATAATAGGTGCTCTCGTTGCCTGAAACATCATTTCCAGACCAACTGAAGGACCATTCCCCTTCTCCCTCACAAGAGATAGCAAGTGGCATTCCCTCATGTCCATCACGGCCATAAATTACATTTATGATCGAATCGTTATTGCTCTGCCAAGCACGGAAATAATAGACTTGTACCGTGAACGTCTTTATTTCATCATACCACCATGTTTGGGGATCATCATCGCTGACAGACTTATTTTTTATGTGAACCTTAACGTTGTCAGTTATGGCACTTGCACCCGCCTCATATGTAAAGTCATGTTCAGTGCAATCACTACCAATCCATTCATAGGTCCATCCATTTGGATTACCTCCGTTTGTCTCTATCTCAAGTTGCTTGGTGTCATTAATCCAAATGTATACAATATCATCATCAGGGTTCTTTTGTACTTCAGGCTTTGGATATACATTAATAGTGAATGTGAATGTTTTAGGAGAATATAATTCAACATTATCGACTTTATTAGTAACAATTACACTAACTTGGTGTGATTCTTTTTCATTAGAAGTATTATGAATACTAAAGGTTGCTTTTTCAGGATGCTCCTCATCCTGGACAATCCCTTCGGTTGACCATTCATAAGTCCATCCATTGCTAGCTCCTCCATTTGCAATTATACTTAATTCTGCTGGCGCTCCTCCATCAAATATGTTAATCTCTTTCACCGGCATCTGTGATACGCTAGTGTCCTCATAGATATAGATATCAAAAGTAAATGTTTCATCATACCAAACAGTTTTATTGTCATCTGAAGTATTTGTAATATTCACTGTAACTGTGTGCCTTCCAATTTCCTTATCTTGATAAGAATTATATACACAGACGCTATCCGTTCCAAGCGCAATAGGTCCTTCATACCATGAATACTTCCAATTGTCGAGATTTCCGCCCTCTGTGGAAATCTCAAGTTTACATGAGTCTACTTTAAGAATATGAAACACAGAGCTACTTTGATAGTCGGCGATAGGAACTTCATTTACTTTTACTGAATAATTAAATGATGTATCAGCCCAATGTTCGGGTGCTTCAGGGACAGCATTGAATACATCAACAGAGATGTCATAAGTTCCAGCAGCATTAAATGTAGATGTTATCTCGTTTTTATCATCAGGATTAACAAAATTAGTTCCAGTCCACACAAAATGCCAGCCATCAGGTTCATAGCCTCCAGTGGGATAAGGCAAAAATGTTGTGACATCAACTGTGCCGTTTTGATCTAAAACAACCTCAAAATCCGTTGTTTCAGGAGCTATAATCGTTGGTATGTCATAAACTATAAAATGAACCGATGATGTTCCTGTTATTGGCGTCTGCTCGACACTGTCTACAGCGTACCAAATAGTATATTCAAAGAGATATTCATATTCATTGTCTGAATTTTGTCTATATGAATATGTTTTTAGCGGTATTGTATTTCCATTAATCAAATAACAATTATCAGTTCTCCTTTCTACGTTCAAGGGGCCACCTGGTATATCTTGTATGCCACGCATATTGGTCACTGTGTAGTTTGCGCTAAATGCTGTGATCTTACCAGTACTAACAGAAAATTCACTTTCCTCGACCTGAAGTACCACTTCTGCATTTGTTATATCATAATGGAGTGAACCATCTTGACTAATAATATCCATATACCCATTAGTAGAAGTAATCTCCGGTATCACTTGAAGTTCAAAGGCATGCATTTCTAAATATACTGTTGATATGAGAAATGCAACAATGTAGAAACGGGTTGATATTTTAATTAAGTGTTTCATAAACAATCATTATAATAAGAATTGTATTAATGCGCCAAGGCCAAAACCACTAAGTATAATTGTTAACCATAAAGCGATTTCCTTGCTAAACGAAGTTTTGTCTTTTGGAAAAGGGGTGGTATTGCCATCGCTTTTTTTGATATCTTCAAGAGAGGTATTCTTGGGTATTATCTCAGCGTTTGGAGACGGCTGTATTAGCTTTAAATTATGATTATCATTCTGCACTGGTTTGAGAACTGGTTTAATTTTTGTTCTCTTCTTTCTAGGCCTTTGGTTTGGTATAAGAATCTCATCAATGGCTGCTCTGAACTCAGCAGCTGATTGATAACGATTTTCTTGATTCTTTTCAGTGGCTCGCGCAACAATGTTTGCTAGTATCTTATTTTGAATATCCTGAACTGGGACTCTCTCATTCAATTGCTTGCTCATCAACTCAGCTTGTGTTGATCCTTGGAATGGCAGATGTCCAACCAGCAGTTGAAATAGCATTATGCCGACAGCATAGATATCCGTTGTCCAATCTTGTTGATCTATTTCGCCTGAAACGAGTTCTGGAGCAGCATAGTTAGGCTTGCCGATGAATGTGCCTATATTTGTCAATTGGTTCTCATTCGGACTGTTTTTTGCTGAGATTGATTTCGCCACGCCAAAATCAATAAGTTTGATTTTTCGATCACTTGTAATTACTACGTTGCTAGGATCAACATCTCGATGAATGTAACCTTTGTCATGTAATGCCATAAGCCCAGAGAGAACATTTTTGATAATCTGAACCGCAAACAAATCACGGTTCTTATTATATAATTCATACATTTCTTGAGCATATGCAATCGGAACATTTTCGTTATCAGTGACTTTACCATTAAGCAGATCCAGCAATCGAACTCCGTGAAGGAGCTCACTCACCACATGATTGCGAATTATTACTTTTCCAGTGCTATTATCTTCAACTTGCAAAAAACCTAACATTTCAACAAGATTCTCACTGTGTATTTGGATAGTAGCCTCTTTTTTTGCCCGTTCGATTACATTATCTGGCAAATCATCATAAAGAAACTTTATTGCCACGGGGCGATGTATTCCATTTTTCTCATCAATCAACTCGCCACGCACCACTTGGCCCATGCCACCGATGCCAAGTGGTGCATGTGATGAATCGACCTCATAGTGGATGCCTCGTTGAAATGAATCCTTATCTTGAAGATTAATGATTGGCATGTGTAGTCTTTTACTGGATAGAATATATGATAAAGTTAAATGGGTTCTGTTAATGCGTTTCAGAACTGCATAGAGAGCAGAACCAATAAAACCCTCTAATGTAGTTCTTCATAAGTTTTGCAAAAATAGTAATTTACTTTTTCAATTGTTAGGCACATATTGATTTTAACATTTATTAATTAGTCAAAACGTATGCATCTCTTGACTGATACTGTTTTGGTTTTGGCTCTCTTTAGAGTTGTAAAATCGCTCCCCATTTTACTAAAGAGTTAATTGACTGAATTCAGTACAATTATTTGTAATCTGGTTATGGCGCTTGCGAATTGTTCTCTTGTTTTACAGTTGACACCTCAGGAACAAAATGATCAGCCTTCTCGAGTCCGAACTCAGATGAATCAACAAGTATTAGTAATAATTTGTAACTGTTTCCCACCACAATGGTATCATGGTTCTTGCATGGATGCACATCATAATCTAATTCTATATTATTAAGGTATAAACCAGTTTGTGACGCTATGTCTTGAATATTGGCAATCAAACGGCCATTGCTTTTCATTTGTTTCACATTAAGATAAGCATGCTCTTTTGATACAGACATTTCTTTTAATTGCACATCACAATTTGATCCGCGGCCGATTAAATTCGTCCCAAGATGCAAGGGCCAATATTCCGGCACACCCCGCGATATTGAATACAAGAAACCAACAATGGCATGATCATTAACCGCTTCGTTAGAAATAATCTCGACGTTTTGTTGATGACCTTTGGCGGAAATCCGGTGCGACTCTTGAGGCAATGTAGTATTTGGTTGGGCTTGCCAGGCTTTGTGTACCGCTTCTCGGGAATACATGAATCCGAAGTCACTCCTCGTTTCATGGGTAGAATTTGATAGCTCTGCCATATTAACTTGTTTTTAATGTTGTATTATTCAATCGTATAAATTAATCTCTATCATCAGTACCTGGGTCTGTTTTATTACCCGTTCAGCAGTTCAAGACCATTGAATTGCGAATTGCCTTTGGCAATTGATTATGCAACACAGAAACCCTCCCTGAAATATGTTTCTTGTTGATACTAACGAATATACATATCTCATTTGGACATCAACCATTGCCTCATTCTTGATTTCACTGTTGAATTTGCTTGATTCAAGCTGCAAAGAACAAAGCGTTAGGTAAACGTCTTTCTTTTTGTTATGAGTTCCTTGTTACACATCCATCACAATCGTAATGATAGAATTCTGACAAAGAACAAATGCAAATATAGACATTATTTTACAATTTGAAGATAATTGCTTGCAATTTTTTACTTGGAGTCACTCAAGAAAGCCGTTTTGTTATGTAACTTCATGGTTGTGGATGGCTTTATGGGTACATGTTTTGGTTATTTTTGGGGCGTTATGGCTGACTATAAGGCTGTTGCAATGGTACCATTTCTTCCTCTTGGATGAACTGCCTGAATTCAATCGCTCCGTTTTGGAGGTGATGCGTCAGCCGCTAGAGGACAGGATAATAAGTATTAGTAGGGCGAAATACAGTACCGAATACCCCGCCTCATTCATGCTCGTGGCGAGTATGAACCCCTGCCCGTGTGGGTACTATGGCCACCCCAAGAAGAAGTGCGTCTGCAACGAGTACCAGCGCACCCACTACATGAGCAAAATTTCGGGCCCGCTGCTCGACCGTATTGACCTGCAGATTGAGGTCCAGCCCGTCGATTTCGACCAGATGTCATCCAAAGCCCCAGGCGAACCCAGCGCCGCCATCCGCCAGCGCGTCATCGCCGCGAGGATGCTGCAGGAGCGCCGCTTCAAGGACGAACCCGGCATCCACTGCAACGCCCAGATGACCCCGTCCCTGCTCCACAAATACGCCGAGCCCAACGCCGCCGGCCTCGAGAAACTGCGCGACGCCATGGAACGCATGAACATGTCCGCCCGCGCCTACGACCGCATCCTCAAGGTCGCCCGCACCATCGCCGACCTCGAAGGCACCGCCGACGTCCTCGACCACCACATCATGGAAGCCATCGCCTACCGCAACCTCGACCGCCCAAGCTACCTGGGCTGCAGCCTTGGTTTTTTCCACCCATTATTATAGATTTTCATCTAGGGTTTTGAATCATTGTGAAATAATATTATCTTTGTGAGCAGTTTATAACTATTATCAGTTGAAAATATGAAAGAAGAAATTAAAGACAAACTGACCGATCTGTACAAGATTTTGGCAATAGTTTTGGTTATCGTGGCTTTTATTGGCATGTTTTTTATCCCTGATAACATAGGTACTATCATTGTTTTTGGTGGCGTGGCATGTTTGCACATTTGGGTGATTGGCAAAATCATTGCACGCTACAAAAACATGACTCGCAATCAACGCCAGAGCGTCTTGTATTACTTCCTTTTCTTGGGTCTAGGTATCATACTTCTATTTCTAGCATATAATGGCTGGTTTGTCAGTTGGGTGAATAATGAGAACCTGTTGAACTTACTGGGATTTTGTTTCATTGGAACTGCTTGGGGAGTTGGTTTCAATGCATGTAGGAAAGACGAGGAACAGTAAATCATCTGTTAAGAGTAAAAGAAAAAGGGACAGTTCTATTCTGTGGTTTTTTGGCTGACCATGAGGCTGTTGCAATGGGGCAAGTCTTTCCGCTTGGATGAACTGCCTGAATTCAATCGCTCGGTTTTGGAAGTGATGCGTCAACCGTTGGAGGACAGGATTATCAGTATCAGTAGGGCAAAATACAGCACCGAATATCCCGCCTCGTTTATGCTCGTGGCCTCAAAGAAAAACGCCCCGTGAAGCCAATAAACAAACACAGGGCAATGAATCTTTTATAATTGTTCTTTAGCAGAATACTGAGAGGGATGACAATTCCTGGCCGAAGCGGTGTAGGCCGGCTTCTATTCTGTCAGCTTGTGGACGGCGGGGTTTGCTGCGGCCATGCATATAGGCCCACAACTGTTTTTGATGCACACCCGTAATGCGTTCAAGTCCTGCAAGTGACATCAATGTGCCGTAGTGTAACAACAGGCTCTGAGTGTCATAATGCCATTCTAATTCATATTCACCCTTGATCTCCTCGGGCCAGCGATCTTCGGGTAGATTCTTTTTGATTAATGCGATGGCATTTTCCACATCGGCTTTCACCTCATCGATGGTGTCACCAGCACCATAGATGCCTTCGCAATTGACGCTATAGGCGCCAAAGTGATCTTGGCTCGCGCAGATGTTAATAATGATTTTCTTTTTCGTTTCTTCCATGATTGGTTTTAGTTATTATTGGTAATGCTTCATTTTAATGGATAGCGAAGGAGTTAAATTCCCATCTGTTTCGCTATCTTCTTTCTTAGTGGCTCAGGAATTTCCTTCGAGCCATGGTAGGGAACAGGTGCTGATAGCTGACCGTTCTTGATATAAAAGTAGTGACTGCCCTCGGCATGATCAAACTTTCATCCAGCAGCGACAACCTTGCGGTGAAATTCTTTATATTTCATATAATGTAGTCTTGTTTATATCATTTTACACTGCAAAGATAGAAATATTTCTATTAACAGCCAAATAAATCATAGAAAAATTTCAATTATTTTTGAATAGGACGTCTGATTTCCATAATTTAATAAGATTGTGTATCTTTGTGGTTGTGGATGGAATTATGTGATGGTTGTTTTGGTGAAAGTGAGGTCATTTTTACCGTGACATGGTTGTGGACATATTAAAGTTAGAGTTATGGAGATATTACATCAATATTATTACCGCCGAGGGTTGGCGGCGACAAAGGCGGTATTTTTTACCATCCTGTCAGTGTTGTTTGTCGCTTTCGGGGTGTACAGCTTTATCCATTGGGAGTTGTCGTTCATGTTCTATGACTGGCATGGTTACGTGATACTTATTGTCTATGGCATAATGACACTTGCCGTGATACTGTCGTCTATCGAATCGTTCAGGAAAGCCGCTAAAACTCGTAATGATATACCCGCATTTGCTGTCGGTGCTGACTTCTTTGTCTTCTACGACAAAGACGGCTCGGCTACAAAGGTACCCTTTGCTGACTGTGAACAGGTGAGGTCCAAAACTGTCTTACGATATCGTATCCCCACGCTTAAGCTCATCGTGAAATATCATGACCAGAAGGACCCTGAGACCACCCTTCGTTACGAGGTGGGATTAAGCGAGCTCAACCGACCCGTCAATGAGATTGACAAACAGCTGAAAAGCGTGTATAAGAAATACAAGAAATCGCTTCCCGACCAATAACCCATTGGCCACATCAAATCGTAAGGACCAGCCCCCTGCTGACCAGGAATGGACTTAAAGCAACTGATAATTCTGATATTTCTGATGGCATCCACGCACGGTTTGAGTCGACGTTCTCGATTACTCAAGCTATCTAGTGAAGGTGGAATGATTTTTGCAGTGAATAAAGTAGAGTAGTATAATATAATAAAGGGTCGCGTGAAAGGATTTAAGGGGTTCTGACCTTCAGGCGACGGACTTAAGGGACCTGGCAGTCGTATTATGGAACGAGAAGAAACATATATTCCTTACAAGGAAAGGACACCTAAGGAGTTGTGCCGGGACATCAGCATCAAGACCGAGAAGTTGTTTCTCAAGAAGGATAAGATTAGCCTGCTCTATTTCACTGTGATTTTCTTAGTGCTTGTTGCCCTGGATTGGTTCGGCAAGACGTATGTGAATTTGTGGCTAGGGAGCATCGTAGTTTGGACCATTGTGGTGTGCGGCTTTGTAGTCTTTAAAATCAATCGTCCAGAAGATGATGCAAAGTATAGACTGGGCATTTTGGCTGGAGCTCTGCTAGTGCTTATGGTAGTGGAGTGGGACGAAAAGATATATGTGAATTGGAGGCTAGGGGCCATCGTGGTTGGGGCCTTTGTGTTGATGTACTTTGTGTCCTTCATAATCAATAAAAAATTGATTAGCGACATGAATCTTGCTGCCAGCCCCAAGCAGTATCTTCCATTTGCCCAAAGGTTGAGAAAGTGGGTCCAGATAAGAAATTTTCTTGGCATTACTCTTTTAATCTGGCTACCGTATCTCACCATATATTACCAAGTAGATGGTGTGTGGAAGCTTATTGAATGGCTTATTCTCTACGTGGTTGGAGTTTGTACCGAGCCGTCATGGATGGATAATGATATTGGTGACGATTTGGAGGAATTGGAGTTTAGGCTCGAGGAATGAATTAAAGCGGGTGTGTCATAATTGCAATGTCGCTACATATATCGGCCTACGGCCGAGAAATTTAAACAAATTATTTAAAAAATTAAATAAAAATTTTATTTGTTCTAATTTTAATACAAAATTTGTTTTAATTTCCCGCCCGAAGGGCGGTTAATATTCCAGCAAATGAATTATGACACAGCCTCGTTATTTTGAAAATCTCTTGGTTGATTGAGCCACTAAATCTCGCTTCATGGTTTAGTGGTAGAGGAAACGCTTGATGCTCATTTTGGGCGTTTTCTCAAATGGGGCGTTTACCATTTCCACCTTTGAGATCTTGCTGTAGGCCGGCAGGGACTTGTTGGCTGCATCGCGAATGTTGCCCGGAATGGCAGCACGGGTCTCTTCGTCCATATCCTTAGGGAGGTCGGAATATACCAGGGCGACAATCTTGCCGTTGCGATCGACCACAAGGCACTCGTCAACATACTCACAGTTGGACAGAACGGCCTCAACCTCTTCGGGGTAGATGTTTTGTCCCGAGGAGTTGAGGATCATCGACTTGATGCGGCCACGGATAAAGATGTTGCCGTCCTTGTCGATCACGCCTAGGTCGCCTGTGCGGAACCATCCGTCCTCGGTGAAGGAGGCTTCGGTGGCTTCGGGGTTCTTGTAATAGCCGATTGTGAGGTTGCGGCCGCGCGCCTGGATCTCGCCCGGAATGTTTTCGGGGTCTTCAGAGTCAATGCGTAGCTCATGGATCGGTTTTCCGCAAGAGCCTGGGACAAACTCGGTCCACCATTCATATCCCAGCAACGGGCAGGCTTCGGTCATGCCATAGCCCACGGTATAGGGCAGGCGGATTTTCTTGAAGCATTGCTCGGCCTCGGGGTTGAGAGCCGCGCCGCCCATGATAAAGCATTGCACTTGTCCGCCGAATACACGCAGGATCGTTTTGCGTATGATTCGATAGACGATTAAATTCATGCCGGGAATGTTGAGCAGCTTTTTGCGCTTCTCCATCGCGGGCTTGATGGAATTGGCATAGATTTTTTCCATCACCAGCGGCACCGTGACCACCATATAGGGCTTGATTTCCTGCATGGCCTTGAGTAGGGTAGTGGGCGATGGGGTCTTCCCAAGGAAATAGACCGTCACACCATCCACATTGGGGTGGATGAACTCGATGGCCAATCCGTACATGTGGGCCAGGGGCAACATCGAGACGATGGTTTGGCCAGGAGTGTTGGGGAAGTGGCTGTTGGCAAAGTCATCGGTATCGGACATGGCGTCATAGGTGAGCATCACGCCCTTGGGGTTACCGGTGGTGCCTGACGTGTAATTAATGATGGCCAAATCATTGCCATTGTCGGTGTTAAAAGCAACCTGCTCGGGCGACATGCCGTCGGGGTGTTGCTGGGCGAAAGCGTCCTCGCGTTGTTCCCAGGCTTGGGCCACGCCCTTGTCGCGGTTCCACAATAGCTTGCCGTCCTTGACGTTGATGGCCGCCTTGAGGTTAGGCATATCGTCGGGATTGAGTTTCGCCCAGATATCATCGTCGACGAAGAGCAGAACGCTGTCTGAATGGTTCGTCAGGTTGGAGACGTTGTCGGGATGAAAGTCGGCCAGCAGGGGCACTGCTACACGCCCATTGACATTGACTCCCCAAAACGTCATGGCCCAACGGGCTGAATTGCGCGCGCAGATGGCAATTTTATCGCCCTTGCCAATGCCGGTAGTCGAGAAAAAGATGCGGAACAGCTCAATGTTCTTAGCCAGATCGGCATAGGTGAAGTTGTCACCGCCGTAGTCACACAGGGCTTTCAGGTTCCAATGATTGCGGATAGTGTCCTCCAGATTCTTCAGATAATGCCTCATAAAATCTTTATATTTTTAGTGATTAATCTACAGGGGAACTTATTTTATGGGTACCAAAATGATAGTACTACTCATCGCAAAATTACAACTATTTTTTTAATTATTGCAATAACAGGAAAATACTTTGATTATCAGAACGGGAATTATTGCGTATTTCAAAAACATTTTACAACTTTGCGGCTTTATTGCTGACGTGAGGCACTAAAATGAAACGAGAGAATGAAATATACAAGGTGACGCTTGTGGGCAGCGTGGGCAATGTCGTGCTGCTGACCTTCAAGTTCATTGCTGGCACGCTGGGCCACAGTTCGGCGATGATTGCCGACGCTGTTCATTCGTTGTCAGATTTCCTCACCGACCTGATTGTGCTGGTGTTTGTGAAAATCAGCGCCAAGCCTCAGGATGAGTCCCACGACTATGGCCACGGCAAGTATGAGACGTTTGCCTCGTTCTTTATCGGTTTGGCCCTCGTGGCTGCTGCGACAGGCATCATCGTGTCGGGCGTGTTGAAGTTTGTGGACTGGCTCGGAGGCTCCCAGCTTGAGGCTCCTGGACAGTTGGCGCTGTGGGCGGCCTTGTTGTCCATCCTGGTCAAGGAGACGCTGTTCCGTTACACCATCCACCACGGCAAGTCGCTCGATTCCCAGGCCGTCGTCGCCAACGCGTGGCATCACCGCAGCGATGCCTTGTCCTCGATCGGTGCCGCCATCGGCATTGGCGGCGCTATCCTGTTGGGTGACCGCTGGACCGTGCTGGACCCCTTGGCATCGATTGTGGTGGGCCTGATGCTGGTCAAGGTGGCCGTTGGGCTGCTCAAGAGTAGCGTCGGCGAGTTGACCGAGAGCTCACTGCCCGCCGAGACCGAGCAAGAGATCGAGGGCATCATCAATTCTTTCCCTGGCGTGTTTGAGCCCCACAACCTGCGCACCCGTCGCATCGGCAACCACATCGCCATCGAGACCCACGTGCGCATGGACGGTCGCTTGTCGTTGACCGAGGCCCATGAGCGCGCCACCGCCATTGAGCGCGAGCTCAAGCAGCGGTTTGGCAGCGCCACCCATGTCACCATCCACATGGAGCCAAGAAAAGACAATAAAACAAATCAGTATAATTGAATCATGAGGTTAAAGTACTTTATTGTTGACGCCTTTACGCGAGAGTCCTTCGGTGGCAATCCCGCTGGCGTGGTGCTTGTTGAGGACACATTCCCCAGCGAGCGGTTGATGCAGCAAGTGGCTGCCGAGTTGCGTTATAGCGAGACCGCGTTTGTGCAGCGGCAGGCCGTTGACGAGTTCCACCTGCGCTACTTCACGCCGTGCAGCGAGGTGGACTTGTGCGGGCACGCGACGATAGCAACCTTTGGCATGCTATGGCGGCGGGGCATGATTAGCGATGATCGCCCCATCATCAATCACACGCTGGCCGGTGACCTCAAGGTGAGCATTGAGCGCCAGGTGATGATGCTGATGGCGACGCCCACGCTGGTTGACAAGCGAGTTGACCCAGAGCGCCTGCACCGCATCATGGCTGGTGGCTCGACACCCCAGTGGCCTGACCTGCCCATCGAGGTGGTTTCTACAGGCTTGCCCGACATCATCATGCCCGTCAAGGACCTGGAGTCGCTCAACGCCATGCAGCCAAACATGGCCGCCCTCTCAGCCTTGAGCGAGGAGCTCGATGTGGTTGGGGTACATGCCTTTGCCCTGACCGATGACGGCTACACGGCCCATGTGCGCAATTTTGGGCCGCTCTATGGCGTGCCTGAGGAGTCGGCTACAGGTACGGCTAATGCCGCGTTGACCCACTATCTACAGCGCCGTGGACGCGTCACTGCCGGTGACGAGTGCCGCTTCATGCAGGGCGAGGCCATGCAGCGCCCATCGGTGGTTACTACCACCCTCCATGCCGATGGCAGCATCTGGGTGGGCGGTGATAGCGTTATCGTTGCCGAGGGCGACCTGTTGCTGTGATAGCCAGCGGCTTTGCCTGTAACTGTTACTATTAGAGTCCTGGAAAAGCCGAGCTAGGGACGACCAGAGCATCCGCGCTCGATTCAAACAACAATAACAACATCGAGACAACTAAAAACAAACTACGAATTTCACTAATTGAACGAAGGCATCCGCCAACGTATTCTTTCGAATTTCACGAATGGCATCCGCGCTCTGGTTCCTCACGCTAAGGCGCAAAGCCGCTAAGGTTTTGGGTTAGAAGACAAGAAGGACAACAAAGACAAGGGGATTGCTCGCAGGGAGAGCAGGTTTTAGGCGTTAGGGAGGCATCCGCTCTGTAGGGCCTCGCCTTGGCGTGGCCGCTCCCAACCCCACGCTAAGGCGCAAAGACGCTAAGATTTTGGGTTAGAAGACAAGAAGGACAACAAAGACAAGGGGATTGCTCGCAGGGAGAGCAGGTTTTAGGCGATAGGGAGGCATCCGCTCTGTAGGGCCTCGCCTTGGCGTGGCCGCTCCCAACCCCACGCTAAGGCGCAAAGCCGCAAAGGTTTTGGGTTAGAAGACAAGAAGGACAACAAAGACAATTTTTATAATAAATAATTCGCGTTAGGGCGTAATTCGTGTTTAAACTATTTTTCACGTGAATTGACGTGAATTGATCATTAATTTAAAGAGTGACATTCCTGTCAAAAGGCAGGAGGGTGTTTGGGGGTTATTTTTGTAATCTATTGATTGTCAATGGTTGTCTTTGTCGTGCAATTGTGTGGAGTGGCGTGCGGGATTCTTAATGAATGTTAAAGGTTGTTTTGTGGCCCTCTGGTGCAAAGGTAAAATCAGGGTTGGTGTGGGCGCAATGGCAAAAAGGTTTTTTATGCTCGCTACGCGAGCAGGTTAAAGGTTAATGGTTAAAGGTTAGAGAAGCATCCGCATTCTGGAGCCCCACGCTAAGGGGCAAAGACGCAAAGGTTTCAAACAACATGAACAACATTGAAACAACTAAAACAAACTACGAATTTCACTAATTGAACGAAGGCCTCCGCATGTGGATTTTTCACGTGAATTGACGTGAAATATCATAATAATGATTGATGTTTCACCAAAAAGCTATATATTTGCCAATGATAAACATGATTATAAACCAATAAGATATTGAACTATGAAGAAAATTATTACTACAGTTCTGGCAGCATTGATGCTGCTCTGCTCAGGTTGTAACACCGACCTGCTGGGCGTGCTGGGAGGTGAATCAACAGGTAACGGCACAGGCCAGGGCGGCGGATTGGGTGATATCCTGGGCGGCGTGCTGGGCGGTGTGTTAGGCGGCCTGGGCGGTAACACGGTTGATGGCCTGTTGGGCCTGGTCATCGGTAGCGTGAAGATCAATGAGAGCGACCTGTATGGCGCTTGGTACTATACCGAGCCCGGTTGCGCGTTCACCAGCGAGAACCTGCTGGCCAAGGCCGGCGGCGCCGTTGCTGCCGAGACCTGCAAGGAGAAACTGTTGCCTGTTTACAACACACTGGGCATCAATTCCAACAACACCCAGATGCAGTTTACCCAGGACCATCAGTTTTCCGCCAACTTCAGGGGTATCCCCTTGAGCGGCACCTATACCTATGACCCGACCAACTCCACCATCAAGGTGAAAACAATGCTCTTCAGCTCCAACGTCTATGTGACCCGCACGACCCGCGGCTTGGCGTTCACCTTCGAGAGTAAGAACCTGCTCAAGGTCCTTCAGGCCATTGCTGCCGTGAGCGGTAACACCACCTTGCAGACGGTTGGCGACCTGAGCAAGCAGTTCGACGGTGTCCGTCTGGGCTTCGACATGGCCCCGATGAACTAGTCTTTTGGGCTCATCACGGTTTGGCCAAGCGACTTTCGGGACTCATTTATCTAACAATGAGGGTGTGTCATAATTGATCTGCTGGATTTATAACCGCCCTTCGGGCGGGAAATTAAAACAAATTTTGTATTAAAATTAGAACAAATAAAATTTTTATTTATTTTTTAAATAATTTGTTTAAATTTCTCGGCCGTAGGCCGATATATGTAGCGACATTGCAATTATGACACACCCTCATCCTTCTTTATGATGCTGGTTTCTAGTGGTGAACCGTGCTCGTTTATGGCCCGCTGGGTAAAATAATCAGCGGCGTTGAGCGTTATATCAATAGGGGATGAACAAACTGTTGGGCATATTGCTGATGTTGGTGCTCGTGGCGGCGGTCACGGGCTGTGACGGCTTGCGCCGCTATGACGCGCGGCTCGTGCGGGCCGACAGTCTGATGCAGCATGCCCCTGACAGCGCCCTGGCCATCGTGAGTGCCATCGACAGCCTGGCGGGCGACGCCAATCTCGCCTACCGCGACCTGCTGCTCACCCAGGCCCGCTACAAGTGTTATGTTGACATCACTGCCGGCGACGACAGCGCCATCACGCGCGCCATGGCCTGGTACAGCGCCCATAGCGGCGCGCGCGAGAAGCTCACGCGTGCTTACCTCTACAAGGGTGCCGTCATGCAGGAGCTGGGCCACGTGGATAGCGCTATGTACTACTACAAGACCGCCGAAGTCAACGCCGACCCCAAGGACTACTTCAATCTGGGATACAGCAATTTAAGGATTGCAGAATTGTATCAAACTCATTTCATCAATGATAGTGCCGTCCTTAGCCGCATGCGCAAGGCGCGTAACTATTTCAGCGAAACACGAGACACGAATTATTGGGTAATCACCGATGGAGCTATAGGTGCCTATCTGTTCGGTAATGATAATGACAGCGCTAAAATCTACTTAGAACGAGCAATCAACAATGCCCGTTTAATCAATTCAAATTATTATTACTATCAATCCAAGTTGGCAGGTGTTTACTTCTATGAAGAAGACTATGTAACTGCCAAAAGATTGGCATTGGACATCATTAAGAATAGCAGTGACGGGTGGGATGATAATAAATATTATTATTATGCTTCAAGGTCATTTATCAAGCTTTCACAACTTGACTCAGCTTATTGGGTCAAGTCATTGATTCCAATGCCAACTACATTGGTCGATAGCTTGAATTATTTCACACTCAATGCCGAACTGGCCGAAGCATCAAATCGATTGAGTGACTGCGGCTTTTACCAAGCAAAGGCCGAGAGAGTCAAGAATCAAATACTCTCAAAATCGCTAGATTCCAATTTAACCCTGACCGAGTTAAAGTATGATTCAGACCAGCAAACGGCAATTATCAAGAAACAAGGCAATAACCGCTTGGTTTTAGCTATAGGCATCATCTTGGCTCTAGCCTTCTTGTTTGGCCTCTTTTCATTCTTGCTCAGGAGAAGGATTGCCAGGTATCACCATGAACTGGTTCAGTCCCGACAAGAAATCGAAGCGATGATGCGCGTCGCCGAGCAAAAGGACATTCAATTAGAACTGGAACGCCAGAATCACGTCAATTCCATTGCCGAGAAAGAGAAAAAGTTATCTGATATAGAAAAGAAAAATCAAGAACTTGAATCCAAGCATGAAGGCATTCAGCAGCAGGTTTCGGCCATTGTCAGGGCCAGGCAGGAGGCATTTGATGAGCTATATCAGGGTTTGCGCATTAAAACCAGCACTGCATCTGGAAAGAAAAAAAGAATTATCCCATTAGTCAGCTTAATAAAAGAGCTTAACGAGAATAAAGAGATTTTGACCTTGAATCCAACCGACTCATTTTGGGAAAATCTCAAGATAGCGGTGGATGGTGAATATCAAGGTATCGCTTCATTTGTTGAACGAAAGTATCCATCATTATCAGCCAAGGATTATCAATTGTTCTTGTTGCTTTGTGCCAACGTCTCACCCCAAATCATTAAGTTGTGCTTGAATTACTCCAGTGCCATAACTGTCAGCAATTACAAGAGGCGATTACTCAAGGACAGATTCGGCTTGGATGTGAAACTTGAAGACTTTATCAATATGTATTTGGACGGTAGAATGCAGTGATTGACACCCGAAATCACACAGCAAAAAAGCTGATTAAAATTTTATTGAAATTGACATCTGATAATCAGTTGATTAGCGCAAATAATATTAACTGATTTTTTGCTCATTATTTTTCATCTGATTGTAATTTTGCAGCAAATCATTTTGCGTTTGACAGATGAGTTGAACCGCACATTTTCATGAAGCTATTAACTTAATCACACATAAAATCAACAAAGATGAAAAGAATTATTTTAATCAGTTTATTGGCGCTGCTGGGCATGACCCAGGCGGCGGCTCAGGATTACGAGTATGTGCCTCTTGTGCGTGAGGGTGTGAAGTGGGTATGCTATTCAGAAATTCCAATATCTACTTATACGATTAAGCATTTCTTTACTCTGGAGTTTAAGGGAGATGCCGTTATCAATGGTGTGACCTATAAGGCGATGCACTATTACAGCGGCAAGGAAATCGATTCGAATAATGATACCATCCCCGTGTATATGCGCGAGGAGGGCAAGGTGGTCTATGCCATCGTGCCCGACGGCAAAACCTACGAGGAGTGCCCGATTGACTGCTTAAGTGACAGCACGATAAACGAGGACATCATTGCCGGTAGGGAATTTGTCCTGTATGACTTCAACGACCCCATAGCGTTCATCATGAGCAAGGTTCCCCAAAATGATAATCCGACCAACCCAATCACCCACCCGGTAATGTTTCAGAACTTCATGTTGGGAGACCGTAGCGTTAAGCGTTATGTGTTCAGTACTCGGATGATGTCTGGCGCCTGCTTTATTGAGGGCATCGGTTGTGACGCATTATACCAAGGTTATCCGCTGGCATTCCCCAATGACCAACAATCAGGTGAGTCAACAATGCACTTAGATCATGTCATCGAAGACGGGAAGGTCATTTACAGCTCTGAACATCTTAAGAGGAGGGAAGATTATGCCCCCCTTGAACTTGAACGCGAAGGTGTGCAGTGGGTGAACGAGCGCGTTGTCATCGAGCACGGCGATACGACCCGCAGCTATTATACTTATGAATTCAAAGACGACTACAGGTCATTTAGGCTTTGCCATTACTACGAAGGCGATTCGTTAGACTGTGAGAATGATAGTTTGATAGCAGCCATAAGGTCTGGTTATGGTGGAGCCGGTTACATGTTTAACGAGGCTATCATGGATTTGTCCAATAAAAGCCCAGAACGGCTCATGATGAACTGGATTTGGAGTTATGTCACTTTATTAAATCATACTCAACTTTACGCTTTTGTTCCTTACAGAGACTTTGAATCGGTGCTGTCTGGTGGAAATCCGATTAATTTCTTTAACTCTATTCAGAAGGGAGACGAACTGACGCTGAATAACTTTGTGGAGGTGGAGCCTATCTGGATTGAAGGCCAGAGATGCAAGCGCTATGCCTACTATGGCGACGGGGATGAGCCCTTATGCTATGTGGTCGAGGGCATCGGCTTTGACAGCCGCGACATGGGCGACCTGCTGACCCCCTTCACCCGCAAGCCCGACCCCGATGCCGACTATCAGGAGTATTGGGGCCTGAGCCACGTCATCAAGGACGGCAAGATCATCTACAAGGGCATGTGCTATAATAATAGTGATAACGTGCCTGGTCTCCCGGGTGACGTGAACGGTGACATGGTTACCAACATTAATGACGTGGTAGAAATCATTGAATTCTTGCTTGAAAGCTTTAATGCGACTATCCCATCCTATGACGTGAACCTGGATGGCCTTGTTAACATCGCTGACGTGACATCGCTGATAGGGATGCTGCTGGCCAATGATGAGTCGTCTATCAATCTGCGTGACAAATCCAATAATCCCACCCGTGATGAATCAATAGATGACAAACCATACGTTATATACAAGAATGATACACATAGTATTATCATTTACGGGACCAAAGCGGTGGACTATTATGACGTTGATATTGCATCGGTAACTACGGGCGCCAGCATGATTTCAACCTGGGTGGACGGCAGCTACGGCACCATCGATGTTTCGACGCTCCCAATAGGCGAGTACCGCATCACTGTCAACTCTCCAGCATGGGGCAACTTTGAGGGCAACTTTGAAGTCTATTAACCTGCTGGCAGATAGTTGAAATCATTTCGCACACAAAATATGGCTACTATCGCAATAGGGTAATCCACGAGATAGGGGGCCCACGGTGAGCTGCGGCGTGAGCCGCTGTGGAGGAAGGCCCCCTCTCAATATATCCCTTCTTCGCCCGAAGAAGTAAAAGGATGATTTGCACAAACAGTGCCCTTTAGGAGTATAAATAAAATTCATCACGACCTGACGCTGCCCGCCATCATCACCCCTCCGGCGGGCAGCTTGCATTGTGCCCCACACTTCCATCCCCGCGAACATTTTTCAAACGCGAATGACGCCAATTAACGCGATTTTTCATTTATAAATCAGTAAAAATCAGCGTAATCATTATAAAAATTGTTTTTGTTGTCCTTCTTGTCTTCCAACCTAAAACCTTAGCGTCTTAGCGCCTTAGCGTGGGGTTGGGAGCGGCCACGCCAAGGCGAGGCCCTACAGAGCGGATGCCTCTCTAACGCCTAAAACCTGGCGCCTCTAACCTTTTTTGTTGATGGAAAGCATTAATTTGTTGAATTTTGCATGATATAAAACCATAATAGGCTTGAGATTACATTTAATTGACTATATTTGCGCTGAATTTTATGGAGAGTATCATTAAATCGTTCCAGCCCATCTCGCTTGATGAGATGAGTGGCATTAAGCTGATGAACCGCACGGACACCAAGTTTGTCACGACGGTTGACCGGCTAAAGCTGCTATTGATGCTGGCCAAGGATGATTACCGCATCCAGGAAAACGAGGGCATTCGCAATGCCAATTACTACACGGCCTACTTTGACACGCCCGACAACAACATGTATATCGTGCACCAGAACGGTCATGCCGGGCGCCAGAAACTGCGCATCCGCTCCTATGTGGACTCGGGTCTCAACTTCCTGGAGGTCAAGACCAAGAACAACCATGGCCGCACCAAGAAGAAGCGCGTGGATATGGTGGGGTTTGACCCGTTGCACCCTGACCATGACATCAGGTTCCAGCGCCAGGATGAGCAATACAGGGCCTATGACGCGTTCCTGCTCAAGCACCTGCGCTACGACCCGACCATCCTGACGGAACACATGGAGAACCATTTCCACCGCATCACGCTGGTCAACAAGGCCAAGACCGAGCGGTTGACCATCGACACCGACCTGTGTTTCCACAACCTGGTCACGGGTCGGGATGCCGACCTGACGGGACTGGCCATCATCGAGCTGAAGCGTGACGGCCTGCAGCCGTCGCCCGTGCTGGGGATGCTGCGCGAGCTGCGCATCAAGCCCAGCGGTTTCAGCAAGTACTGCATGGGATCGGCCTTGACCAATCCCTCGTTGAAACGCAATAACTTCAAGGAGCGCCTCCACATGATTGAGCGCATGTTGAACCAATAAAACACAGGATACACTTCACGATTATTAACTACCAAAAAAGAGATTGATATTATGTTTCTTCTACAGGATTTAACAGGATTGGAAGACGGGGCTGCCGATGTCGTGCATGAGGCCGTCTCCAAGGGGATGAACTTCAAGTGGATTGATGAAGCTGGCGTCATGGAGATGCTGATTCGTTTCGGCTTCTTCATGCTGGTGCTGTGGTTCATCGTGCACTTCCTCTATTACCGCAAGACACATCGCCGCGACTATTTCTTCACGCTCGTGTTGCTGAGTGTGAGCATTTTCTTCCTGATATATCTGCTGGGCAGCGTGAAGGTGAAGATCGGCTTTGCCCTGGGTCTGTTTGCCATCTTCGGCGTGCTCAGGTACCGCACCGAGACGATTCCCGTGCGCGAGATGTCCTATATGTTTGGCGTGATCAGCCTCTCGGTGATTAATGCCCTGGCCGACTCGCTCAGTTTTGTCGAGTTGCTGATTCCCAACCTGGCGATAGCGTTGCTCATCTGGATGTTTGAGACCTTTGTGCTGCGCAAGAACCTGGCCAGCAAGCTCATCCTGTATGATCGCATCGAGTTGATCGACCCCGCCCGCCGCGAAGAGTTGCTTGAGGATTTGGCTAAGCGAACTGGCCTGAAAATCACCAAGTTGAACATCGGCTCGGTAGATTTCCTCAAGGACAGTGCGATTATCAAGATAGAATATGAGAACGACGGCACTGCCGACAAACAAATTAGCGATACGTTAAAAATCCATAGAGACGAATGGCAAGATGTAAAAGAAAACGGCTGATTCTGCTGCTGCTCTTGTTCACGGCCTTGATGCCGGCGGGACTGCAGGCCGATGACTCGGGCTTGATTTTGTCGGCCGAGGCGTCGCGCAAGATACGTAAGGGCCTGAACGTGAGCATAGAAGCCGAATTTCGCTCTCGCAATGATTTCCGCACTGCCGAGCGAGTGAGTCTAGGGGCATCGGTCAGCTATAAACTGTTGCCGTGGCTCAAGGCTAGCGGTGGCTATAACCTGCTCTTCGATAACGACCGTGAGGAAATCACTTATAATGACGACATGAGCTATAACAACTGGCGGCCCAGCTATTGGGGCGTGCGTCACCGTTTTAACGTGTCGCTCACGGCCAGTTACAAGGTACGCCGCGTGGAGTTCAGCCTGCGCGAGCGCTGGCAGTACACCTATCGCCCCGAGAAGATGATCGACAACTTCGACTTTGACGAGGGCGAATGGGAGGACCATAAGGTGCGCGGCAAGGGCAAGAATGTGTTGCGCAGCCGTTTACAGGCCGAGTGGGATATACCGCGCTGCAAGTTTGATCCGTTTGCCAGTGTGGAGTTCCATCAGTCCAAGTACCTCGACAAGACGCGCTTCATCGTGGGTGTGGATCATACCATCAAGAAGACCCATGATTTCAAGCTTTATTACCGTTACCAGTTGACGGGCAGTCACAGTAGCGACCCCAATATCCACATGCTGGGTTTGGGCTACACTTACAAGTTCTAGCAATGGAGAGCATGATGAAAAAGATATATTTCGGGCTGGTGGTCTTAGCGTTAGGGCTCACACTGGCATCGTGCGAGAAGGACGACACCGACTTCAGTGACATCATCGCCGAGTATCAGGCTGAGCCACTCGAGGTGGAACTGGACTTCAGCGCCTTGAGCGAGGCCCCTGATGTACCCGTCACCGATGAGAACGATTCGGCCTATAACGACTATGTGGAGAACAGTCCCTGGAACAAGGTGATCTATATCGACTTTAACGGCGCGAGCGCTACCGTGACCAACAGCGTGCCCGGTGTGGCTGTACAGGCCACGGGAGCCCATGTGGTTGTGACCAACATGTCGGGTCCGGTGCAGTTTGTCTTGAGCGGCCAGACGAGCAACGGGTCAATCAAGTTCTATGGCGACAAGCGTTTCCAGCTGTTGCTCAATGGTGTTGACATCACCAATCCCACGGGAGCGGCCATCAATAACCAGGGCGGCAAGTCGCTTTACGTTGTGCTGGCCGAGGGCACTGTCAACAAGTTGCAAGACGGCGCCACCTACACGATGGTTGACGACGAGGACCAGAAGGCAGCCCTCTTTAGCGAGGGGCAAATCATCTTTAGCGGCAAGGGCACGCTCAATGCCTATGCCGTGGGCCGCGCGGGCATTCGCAGCGATGATTATATCCGCATCCGCCCGGGTGTGAATATTTACGTCAACAGCTCGGCGCTCGACGGCATCCGTGCCAATGACGGAATCATTATCGACGGCGGCGTCATTAACGTGGAGACCACGGGCAATGGCGCTAAGGGATTGCGCAGCGAGGGTCCGATGACCGTGAACGGCGGACGTGTGACTGCCATCAGTCACGGCGACACCCGCATCACCACCGAGGATGGCATTGTCGACACCACGGCATGTGCCGCGCTGGCGTGCGACACCCAGCTCACTGTCAATAATGGCACCCTGCGCCTCAAGGCCACCGGTGACGGCGGCAAGGGCCTCAACGCCAAGCAGAATGTGGACTTCAAGGGCGGCTCGCTAGTCGCTGTTGCCGAGGGTACAAAAAAGATCAAGAAGCCCAAGGGCATGAAGATTGATGGCAACTTGGACGTCAGTGGAGGCTATTTCTACTCTTACAGCCGCCGCAGCGACCCCCTGGAGGTGGAAGGCAGGCTGAACGTGGCAGCGGGGTATAAGACCTATCAAAAGAAGGCCAAAGTGCTGCTGATTGAATATTAGAATTTTAAAGTGTATATTAGTAATTAGGGCTATGAAGAGATTATTTTTTGTCATTTTAGTATCGATAACCGCCTTTGGCGCAAGCGCTACAACAAGCGGCGACGTGAACGGTGACGGCGAGGTGAACATCAGCGACATCAACGCAGTGATCGACATGATCCTGGGCGGTCGTGTTGACCCTAACGGCGACGTGAATGGCGATGGCGAGGTGAACATCAGCGACGTGAGCTCGATTATCGACATCCTGCTGGGTGGCGGTTCCTCGTTGACCCCCAAGGAGATTTCACTGGACTTCAGCGCGCTGGCAGAGCCAGGCGAGACCATCCCCGATGACGAGGATGCGCTCGATTATGGCGACTATGTGGAAAACACCGTTTGGTCCACAACGATACGCGTCAATTTTGATGGAGAAACGGTGTCAGTCACGGGTAATCCCAGTTCAGTCATCGTGAGCATCGATGGCGCCCATGTGACCTTCACGAGCGCCGCCAAGCGTGTGCGTTACATCGTGAGCGGCACCACGTCCAACGGTTCGCTCAAGTTCTATAGCGACAAGAAATTCCAGGTGCAGCTCAACGGAGCCGACATCACCAACCCCACGGGCGCTGCCATCAACAACCAGTGTGGCAAGTCGCTCTATGTGGTACTGAACGAGGGAACCGTCAACACCCTGCGCGACGGTGCCACCTACTCGATGGTCGAGAATGAGGACCAGAAAGGCGCCCTGTTCAGCGAGGGACAGATCCTTGTCAGCGGCAAGGGCAGGCTCAACATCTACAGCGTGGGCAGGCATTGCATGGCCAGCGATGACTATGTGTTTGTGCGCCCGGGTTGCCAGCTCTACCTGAACAGCACCAGTGGCCATGGCATCAAGACCAAGGACTATGTCTATATCAAGGGCGGTGTCATCAACATGGAGATTGCTGCCGATGGCGCCAAGGGCATCAACTGTGACAGTCTGGTGAACATCACAGGCGGTCGCACGACGATTATCACTAGCGGCACGACCAAGTGGGAGACCGACTCGCTGGGCGAGCTCGTCTCGACGGGTTGTGCGGGCGTGAAGGCCGATTACAACATGACCATGACGGGCGGCACGCTCAACATCAAGAGCACTGGCGATGATGCTAAGGGCATCAATGTGGCCCAGCCGTTTGTATTCAGTGGTGGTGAGCTGAACGTGGTTTGCACGGGCAAGCAGGTCAGCGTGGCTCCCAAGGGTGTGAAATGTGACACCGACTGCACCATCCGCGGCGGCTCATTCTACAGCTGCGCGCTCAATGGCAGGGCGCTCGACGTTGAGGGTACGGTGACCATCGCCGATGGCTACACCACGCTCAATAACGACGACCTGCGCCTGCTGGAAGTTATCTATTGAGACAACTCATCCGCGCCCTGGAGCCCCACGCTAAGGCGCAAAGGCGCGAAGGTCATGTGTTAAAAATATTTTCACGTGAATTGTCGTGAATTGATCATATAATTCATTCAAGTTTCTAAAGTGGCTGAACCACTTTAGAAAACTTGAGGATTAGAGATGAGTGGTTAGAGATGAGTGAAATCCTGAAATAACGAGAAAACATCGATTATTGTTTTTTTCGGTTTTAGAAGAGTCAAATCACTAATCACTAATCACTGAGCAAGTTATCTACTTGCGAAACTTAAATAATTAATGAATAATTCATGGTAATTACATGTGAAAAAATGGGATTGCCTTCAGGGGGCTCGCAAGATATCAAATTAAATGTGGATTGCGCTGATTTTTACGAATTTATAAATATTAATTCGCCAGAAGTAGAATCTAATTAGCGCAATTCATGTTTTGAAAAAACGGCCGTTGGAGACAAACAACAGGCGATGTACCAGAAGATACATCGCCTGTTTTAAGTTGTTGTTAGTGTGGCTAGGGATTACTCTTCGCCCTCGGCCATGGTGGTGAAGACGTTCTGCACGTCGTCGTCCTCCTCGAGCACCTCGATGAGGGCCTCTACCTCGGCGCGCTCGGCCTCGTTGAGGTCCTTGTAGTCGGCGGGCTCATAGACAAACTCACTGCTCTTGATTTCGAAGCCGTTGTCCTCGAGATACTTCATGATGTCGCCATTGGAAGCGAAGTCGCCCGAAACGAGCATTTCCTCTTCATCGATGGCAAACTCCTCAGCACCACAGTCGATCAACTCGAGCTCGAGCTCATCAGGATCAACGTCGGCCTTGGGAGCAACATGGAAGTAGCACTTGTGGCTGAACATGAAGGCCACGCTGCCCGAGTTGCCCAGGCTGCCACCCTTCTTGTTGAAGTAGTTGCGCAGGTTGGCCACGGTGCGGGTGGTGTTGTCGGTAGCGGTCTCGACCAGGACGGCGATGCCGTGAGGACCGAATCCCTCGTAGATGACCTCCTTGTAGTCGCCGGCATCCTTCTCGCTGGCGCGCTTGATGGCGCGCTCGATGTTCTCCTTGGGCATGTTGGCAGCCTTGGCGTTGGCGATCAACGCGCGCAGGCGTGAGTTGCCCTCGGCATCAGGACCACCAGCCTTGACGGCGATGGTGATTTCCTTGCCGATTCTGGTAAACGTGCGGGACATGCTGCCCCAGCGTTTCATCTTTCTTGCTTTGCGGTATTCAAAAGCTCTTCCCATTTTGATTATGTTTTATTTATGATTGAAATTTTCTTATCTCAATTTTGCGCCCAACTGGGTCTCCAGGTTCTTGATGATCTTGTTCATGATGGCGTCGATCTGCTTGTCGTTGAGCGTTTTCTCGTTGTCCTGGAGAATCATGCTGATGGCATAGGATTTCTTGCCGGCCTCGAGCTTGTTGCTCTCGTAAACGTCAAACAGGGTCATCGACTTCAACAGTTTCTTCTCGCTAGCCTCAACCACGCGGCGGATGTCGTCGTAGGTCACCTGACGGTCAACGAGCAGGGCCAAGTCGCGGCGCAGGGGCAGGGTCTTGGGCAGGTCGGCATACTTGATGTCCTTCTTCATGGCCATCTTGCAGGCGAGGTTCCAGTTGACCTGCGCGTAATAGACGGGCTGGTCGATGTCAAACTTCTTGGCGATGGTCTCGTCAACGACACCCATCAGGGCGATGGTCTTGCCGCCGCGGTTGCTGAATCGCAGGGCAGGGTTGATGATCTCGTCCTCATATTGCTCAATGACCAGGTCGCGCATGTTAACGCCCATGTTGACCAGCACGTTCTCGAGGTCGGCCTTGAGGTCATAGACGTTGAGCGCCCTTACCTTGTCGGCCCACGACTCGTCGTGGTTGTTACCCGTGAGCCACATGGCCATCTGGGTGTGCTCGCTGTAGGGAGCCAGAGCCTTCTCCTCCTGGCTAATCGAAGCGTCGTGGCTATAGACGTTGCCAAACTCATAGAGGCGCAGGTTGGGGTTCTTGTGGTTGATGTTGCGGGCAATGCTCTCGAGGCCGCCAAAGAGCAGCGTCTGGCGCATGACGTTCAGGTCACTGCTCAGGGGGTTCATGATGCGCACCGAGCGCTCGGCGGGATAGGTCGTCAAGCCCTCATAGTAGGCGCCCACGGTGAGCGAGTTGTTCAATATCTCGTGGTAGCCCACACTGGTGAGCTGGTTGCTGACGGTCTCCTGCATGTCGTCGCGGAAGTCGACGTCGGTCTTGTTAGACAGGCTGCCGTGAACGGCATGGGTCAACTCGATATTGTTGTAGCCATAGACGCGCAGGATATCCTCGACCACGTCGCAGGGGCGCTGCACATCAACGCGATAGGCGGGCACGACGAGTTGCAGTTTCTCCTCATCCTCGGCAGTGATTTCCATCTCGAGGCTCTTGACAATGTCACGGATCTCGTTGTGGGGGATGTCCTTGCCGATGAGGCCGGTCACATAGTCATAACGCAGCTCGACGGGGAAGCCGGGGAAGTCGTGGGCTTTCACGTCGATGATGTCGCCACAGATTTCACCGCCGGCCAGCTCCTTGACGAGCATGGCGGCCAGCTTGAGGTTATAGATGACCGAGTTGGGGTCGATGCCGCGCTCAAAGCGGAAGGAGGCATCGGTGTTGAGGCCGAAGCGACGTGCCGTCTTGCGGATCCACGTGGGGTGGAAATAGGCCGACTCCAGGAACACGTCGGTGGTTGCCTCGGTAACGCCCGAGTCAAGACCGCCGAACACGCCACCGATGCACATGGGCTCCTCGCCGTTGCAAATCATCAGGTCGCGGTCGGTCAACGTGCGCTCCACGCCGTCGAGGGTGACAAATTTGGTGCCCGACTCGACGGTGCGCACCACGATGCGGTCGCCCTTGACCTTGTTGAGGTCAAAGCAGTGCATGGGTTGGCCCGTGCCCAGGAGGATATAGTTGGTGATATCGACGATGTTGTTGATGGGTCGTTGTCCCACGGCCAGCAGCAGGTCCTTGAGCCACTTGGGGCTCTCCTGCACCTTGACGCCGCGCACGGTCAAGCCGGCATAGCGCGGGCAGGCCTCGGCGTTCTCGACGGTGACGGGTATGCCACCGTCCTGGCGGTCGCTGGCAAAGCCGTCCACGCTGGGGCGATGCAAGTTGCCGTCCATGCCATGACGCTTCATCCATGCTGCCAGGTCGCGAGCCACGCCATAGTGTGAGCCGCCGTCGATGCGGTTGGGGGTGAGGTCCACCTCGATGAGGTAGTCGTTCTCGATGCCATAGTATTCAGCGGCAGGAGTGCCGACAACAGCGTCCTCAGGGAGGACGATGATGCCGTCGTGGCTGGTGCCAATGCCAATCTCATCCTCGGCGCAAATCATGCCCAGCGACTCCTCGCCACGCATCTTGGAACGCTTGATCGTAAATTCCTGGTCGCCATCATAGAGCTTGGTGCCCAGTGTGGCGACGATTACCTTTTGCCCAGCGGCTACGTTGGGAGCGCCGCACACGATTTGCACGGGGTCATTACCGTCTCCCAGGTTGACTGTGGTGATGTGCAAGTGGTCGCTGTTAGGGTGCTCGATGCAGGTAACAACTTGTCCAACAACCAGTCCGCGCAAGCCGCCCTTGATGGTTTCGACTTGCTCGACAGCACCCACTTCCAGACCTAACGAGGTGAGCGCCTCGGCCACCTTCTCGGGTGACAGGTCGGTGTCAATATAGCGTTTGAGCCATTTATAGGAAATATTCATAACGTTGAATAAAAATTAAAATCGCTTAAAAACGTGCAAAGTTACGATTAAACGAGCGAAAAGCCAAAGGAAAACAGTTTTTTCTTTGCTTTTCCGAGTGTCAGTAACTTTGGCTTTGCCGAAGTTACAAAAAATCTCACTAACAACCAATCCCTGAGCAATAAATTGAATGATTGGTGAAAAATGAGGTGGCCGACACATCGCGCGCGGGCCACCCAAGAAAAGCTATGAGAAATTATTCTATTGTTGTGTTACTTGGTAAGAATCTTCTTGTTGAGGTAGTTCATGAAAATATCCTTGTAGTTGTCGCCAATGGGCAGCGACACCTCACCCTCGAGGACCACATGGTTCTTCTTGACCTCGATGATCTTGTCGAGGTTGATGATGAATGAGCGGTGGATGCGCATGAACTTGCTGGTGGGCAGGTGCTCCTCGATTCTCTTCATGCTGAGCAGGACGATGACGGGCTTTGGACGGTTGTCGCACGTGATGCGCAGGTACTCGCTCATCGCCTCGATGTAGCTGATGCTGTCAATGTTGATGCGCACGATTTTGTAGTCGCTCTTGACAAAAATAATGTTCTCGTCATCATCGGGTTGGGTAGCCACCTCGGTGAAGGCCTGCTGGCGTATTTCGCAGATATCCTTAACCTTTTGAGCAGCTTCCTCAAATTCCTCAAAACTGTAGGGCTTCAACAGATAGCCTACGGCATTGGCCTTGTAACCCTCGATGGCATACTCGCTATAGGCCGTAGTGAAGACCATCACCGGACCCATGCTGTGGTCTTGCAGTGACTTGGCAAAGTCAAGGCCATTGAGGTCGGGCATGTTGATGTCGGTAAAGATGGCCTCTATCTCCTGGCTGTCAATCACCTGCTGTGCCTGGATGGCACTGCGGCACTCGGCCACGAGTTCCAGGAATGGGATCTTCTTGATGTATGTCACTAGTTTCTTGAGGGCCAGAGGCTCGTCGTCGATAGCAATACACTTGATCATAGTCGGATAGAGGGTTTAATCGTTAGTCTTGTTTGAAATGGTGCGTGGCTTGAAGTCCTCAGGACACTTGGCCGGCAGGTTGAGCCGCACGTCATAGCTGTCATCCTCGTCGTTGATGTCGAGGGAGTAGTCGCTGCCGTAGATGAGTTCCAGGCGCTTGGTGACGTTGCTGAGTCCCACGCCGCCATACTCGTGCTTGGCGTGGCTCTTGGTGTTATGGCAGTGGAACAGCAGGCGATCGTCCTTGTGCTCAATACTGATGTCGATGGTCGATGGCTTGCCAATGCCCACCCCGTGCTTGAAGGCGTTCTCGACAAAGGGGATGAACACCAGGGGCACGAGGGCCACGTCCTCGCTGCATGATGAGGGCACATCGAGGTTGATGTTGACGGTGTCCATGTAGCGCAGCTTCATCAGGTTGAGGTATTTCTTGAGGAAAATGATGGCGCTGTTGAGTGACACGCAGTGGTTGTCGCTATCATAGAGCAGATAGCGCATCATCCTGGACATGTCCACAATGCTATCCTTGGCCTGCTCGGGGTCGATATCGACCAGGGCATGGATGTTGTTGAGCGTGTTCATGATGAAGTGCGGGTTAATCTGGTAGCGCAGATATTCCAGCTCCTGCTTGAGGCTCTGCTCCTTGAGCTTGGCCAGGTGCTTCTTCTCCTCCTCGCTCTGGAAATAGGCATTCACGCCCAGATTGGCGCCAATCATCATGACCACAATAATGAACATTGACACGTCATGCTTGTCGACCGGGGGAGCTCCCTTAGGCGGGCGCGGTGGCGGCGTCCTCATTTCAGCGCTCGAAATGAGCGGCTGGCCGTTGGGCCTGTGGGCACATTCGGCTAGCTGGAAGACAACGACCAAGGCTAGACAAGCGATGAGATAAACTTTCACGCGCTTGTGCTTCACAATGATGGGAGCCAATAGATAGTTGTGGATCAGAAAAACGATGAGAAAAGCTAACAAGTTCACCCATGCGTCAAAGAGGGAGTGAGTCGCCCATTCCCAATCTTTAGCCGTGTCGTCGTGTTGGAAAAGAAAGCTCACCAACGGCGATAAGAACAAGACGATCCACACGATGGTGTAGATGATGGTCTCTTGCTTGGTTTGTTTATTAAAAATGCTCATGGGCGGTATACCTATTCAGTCGATGAACAAAGATAGTGCTAAAAATGGCAACCTGCAAAATAAAATCAGTAATATATAGAATTGTTTCAATGAATCGGTGCAAATGCGGGGCTGGAATAAAACTCAAGACGCCTCGTTGGTAACGGGACGTCCTGAGTGATAGGGTAGTGAGGCATAATCAATGCCAGATGTAGGTGATGGTCCCGATGCCCTCGGTCATCGTGTTCTTGGGTACCGAGAAGCTGGACTTCAGGGCTGCTTGCTCACATGCGCGACGCACCTCGGGGTGGGATGCCAGGTCTCCC